>Ga0066388_100000369_pt1 | contig 20631 bp, 14 predicted proteins | sample PanSoiMetaGPlot6_FD_64539 | JGI IMG/M metagenome (GOLD analysis project Ga0066388, IMG submission 64539) | Tropical forest soil microbial communities from Panama analyzed to predict greenhouse gas emissions - Panama Soil - Plot 6 (Hybrid Assembly) | ecosystem: Environmental > Terrestrial >...
ATGACGTTATACTCCCTCTCCGTCACACAGCGCTTTGCGGTACTGTGGGTGATGATGCTCGAGAAGCTGCCGATGTCGCAGCCTTTGCCTATGGTCAATCCACCGAGACCATCGAGCAGCACAAAAGCGCCGATCCAGGTGCGCTCGCCAATGTCGGGTTCGCCGGTAATCCAAACATGTTCGTTGTATGGATTGGCCGGGATTCCATCTATTTTCGGCTGAGGAATATACTTCGGCATGTTTCTCTCTCGACCTTTCAGCACCAATCAACTAACGCTCGTTGGAGCACTTCGACAACCCGCTGCTGCTGCTGTTCCGTCAGCTCTGCATACATCGGCAAGCTGAGAATTCTCTCGGACAGCGCCTCGGAAACCGGGAAGTCTCCCGGGCGGTGCCCGAGGTCTTTATACGCCTGCTGCAGATGGATCGGTCTAGGATAATGAATACCTGTTTGAACGCCGGCATCCCGCAGCGCTTGCTGAACTTGCTCGCGGTTGGGGACCTGCACGACATACAGGTGGAAGACGGACTCGCAGTGGCGTGAGATTGTCGGTACCACCACTGCCGGTATCTTCAAGAGTCGCGAGGAATAGAACTGGGCGTGCTTCCTTCTGGCCGCATTCCAGCCGTCGAGGTACGGCAGTTTTACGTTCAGAATGGCTGCTTGCACGGCGTCGAGCCGAAAGTTGTGCCCGATTATGTCGTGCTCGTACTTGCGTCGCGAACCGTGATCTCGCAACAGGCGTACCTGCTCGGCCACCGTGGCGTCGTTGGTAACGACCGCGCCGCCGTCGCCGGCGGCCCCGAGATTCTTGCCCGGGTAGAAGCTGAAGCAAGCGACATCGCCAAGCGTACCGACACGGGCTCCTCTATACAAAGCCCCGTGTGCCTGGCAGGCATCTTCGATAACCTTGATGTTTCTCTTGCGGGCAACTGCCAGGATTGCATCCATGTCGGCCGGCTGCCCGAACAAGTGAACCGGAATGATCGCCCTGGTTTTGGCGGTGATTGCGCCCTCGAGTTTGGTCGGGTCGAGATTGTATGCGACCGGATCTGCATCGACGAAACGCGGGGTCGCTCCGGCAAAGGAGATCGCCTCCGCGGTGGCAATAAAGGAATTGGCAACTGTTATTACTTCATCTCCAGGCCCGATTCCGAGAGCAAGCAGAGCCAGATGCAGAGCGGCGGTTCCGCTGTTGAGCGTGACGCAATGCCCAGCATTGAGATACTTTGCAAACGCCTCCTCGAATTCGGCCACCGCCGGACCAAGAATAAAGCCGGTCGTCTCGAAAATCGGCTCCAGAGCTCTATCTATCTCCGGCTTCAGACTGCGGAATTGTTGCGGCAAGTCGATAAACGGGACCTGGTTGGAAATTGTCGTCGTAGACATGGAACGCCCCCTTCCCTGGGCTATTGATTCTGAACGGGCTGCATGGTCAAAGTCGCTGATGAAAAAGCTGTCCCCACCAGTGGTGGCTCGAGACTGCCGTCGGCGATTTCCTGGGGCTGTCCCGTTTTCAGTGAAACATTGGCAGCCTCGAGGATCTGCACAATGCGCAATCCGGACCGGCCGTCCGTAATCGGCTGCCTGCCACTTTGCACGCAGTCGACGAAGTGGCTCACTTCTGTCTGCAGCGCTTCGGTCAAGTCATACACCGGCGAGTGCATGTCACCGATTCGATATTGAATCGAGTTCATGAAACCACTTTGATAACTGTGGGGCTCGGAGATGGAAATGCCCTTGTCATAAACGCGGATCTTTTCCATGGGCGTCAGGTCGTCGTAGACGATCATTTTCTTCGTCCCACCGATCAGCATCTGGCGGACCTTCACGGGTGATAGCCAGCTCACATTAAAATGAGCGATCAAGTTCGTGTCGAACGTCAGCGTGATGTAGGCAATGTCTTCGATGCCATTGCCAGCATGGCAGGCGCCGGTCGCATGCACAACTCGCGGTGTCCGGCCGAGCAGATGGTCCATGATTGACAGATCGTGCGGAGCCAGATCCCAGACCACGTTGACATCGCTTTGAAACAGCCCCAGATTGATGCGCACCGAGTCGAAATACAAAATATCGCCTAACTCTCCGACGTCTATCGACTCTTTGATTCTCTTGATCGCGCCGTGATACGCAAAGGTGTGATCCACCATCAAGACCAGCTTGCGCGATTCGGCGAGCGTGACTAATGCCCGGCATTCTGCCGCGCTCATGCACATCGGCTTCTCGACAAGCACATGCTTGTTTGCCAACAGGGCTTGCTGCGCCAATCGGAAATGCGTGTGCACTGGCGTCGCAATTACGATGGCATCAAGCTCAGGATCGTTCAGCAGGTCCTGATAGTTGACCGTCATCCTGGCGGTGACATAACGACGGGCCATTCTTGTTAGTTTTTCAGGAACGAGGTCGCAGATGTAGCGCAGGTCGACGCGCTCGTTTTCATAGAAATTTCTAATCAGGTTGGGTCCCCAGTAGCCGCAACCGACAACTCCAACTTTGAGCTGATTCACAAGCCCAAAAGCCTCCCAAAGCCAACGACAAAAGTCACTTGATAATCTCACAGATCACGACTCGATACAACCTCGGGCCCGTTTGAATTCTCTTAGTCGGTCGCTTTCATCACTGCGCGTCGTTACGTCCTGCCTTTTGCTCGAGCAGACGCTCGAGGACATGTGCTTTGCGGGGGTGTACTAGCATTGAGCATGAGATTCTTCATACGAGGAACTCGCTCTCGCCATGTCCCGGACCGTGTCTGCGGCAGAGATATTATCGCGTGGTACGATAATAAGCTGCTTTGAGTAGGGACAGATGCGCGCACTAGTCATCGGCGGCAACGGATTTATTGGTACGAACCTGGTCGACAAGCTCGTCGCGGCTGGCCATAAGGTACGCGTCTTCGATCGCTACCCGAGCCGTTATAGAGAGCCTGACCCGCAGGTCGAGTACATGACCGGCGATCTCGGCAATCACGGTGAGATCCACGAGACGGCCCAAGGCGTGGATTGGGTATTCCACCTCGCTTACACGACCTTGCCACAAACATCCAATGACGATCCGCTTTACGACGTTCGCTCAAACGTGGTCGACACCGTGCAACTGCTCGAAGAATGCAAGCAATCAGGCGTGCAGAAGATCGTATTTATCTCCTCCGGAGGCACGATTTACGGTATTCCCCGGCAGATCCCCATTCCTGAGGATCACCCGACCGAGCCGATTTGCTCGTACGGAATAACAAAGCTGGCAATCGAGAAATATTTGAGTCTCTATCAGCGTCTCTGGGGCGTCGACTACGTCGTCGCTCGGCTATCCAATCCGTACGGCGAGCAGCAAAACCCGCAGTCCAAACAGGGTGCTGTCGGCGTTTTCTTAGGCAACGTCCAGCAAGGAAAACCGATCACAATCTGGGGAGACGGCGAGGTCACACGCGACTACATCTACATAGACGATGCGGTCCGCGCCCTGATCATGGCGGCCGAGTACCAGCCGCCCCCGGACGGGCACCGAGTCTTCAACATCGGAGCCGGTCAGGGCGTGTCACTCAATCAGCTCGTCGAAGAGATTCGCCAGGTTGTCGACGAGCCAGTCAAAGTCAATTACACAGCGGGCCGGCCTGTTGATGTCCCGATCAATGTTCTGGACATACGGCGAGCCAGAGAGCTGCTCGGATGGTCGCCGCGAATGACATTGCGAAATGGCTTGCAGCGCACGTGGAAATGGGTGAGCTCGTTACACGCCGTTTAAGCATCAGCGATTGGGAAGACTGATGATGTCATAAATCTCCGGCATCGGTAGCTCTATTTGACCGACCTGCCTGTATGTCCGGCATCAAGATAATTAACCCTGAAGATCGGCACATCGTGACCGTCCACACGTGCTATCCCAGCACATACGCAGAAGCATATCAAGAGGTGATTGTTCACATTGCTTGAAGCGGAGTGTAAGAGTTTTAAATGACCATTTTCTTCAGTCTCTTTACAATGGGAAGCCAGATAACCTATGCTTGCCTGTCTTGCTGAGGAATCAATTCCTGTATGGTTTCCACACTTTCCAAGCCCGCTCCGCCAGCCACGCAAAAGCCTGTCGAAGCGTCGAGCAAATCCGCTGTGATCCACCTGGCAGCGCTTCTGGCGCTAATTGCCACCTGGCTCTGCGTGCGCACCCTCTTCTGGGGACACGCCTCGCCGGCACTGAAGGTGGATGCTCTCAATCCATTTCTCACTTACTTTTCCGGCACAGTCGATACGGCCCGGCAGCGGCACGCGCACCAGGAGGCACTGGTATTCATCGCCGGCGTTGTGTTGCTGGCACCGCTGTTGTCGAGACTGGCTGGCAATTTTGTCAAAGAAAAACAGCAGTTGTGGATCAACCGGCTGATCGGTGTCGTGTTGAGCATCTTCTTTTTCATGAGCGTTTTCTGGTGGGGTTCGCGATCGACCGTCCTCACGCTCGGCATACTGGCAGTCCCGCTCATGTACGTCTACCGTCGCAGCCTTGATTCGATAAGGGCGCGAAATGAGTTCAAGTTTGCCGCCTGGGCGCTTTTAGCAATCGCGCTGCTGCCGGGGTTCTTCGCTCGTTATGATCTTTCCGGAAGCACGCAGTGGGGCATCGAGCTGGTGCAGACACACTATGCGCTCGTCGTCGGTCATGGCGATAGGCTCGCCGCCGGTCAACGCTTGTTCGAGCAGGTCATACCCGGCTACGGCGTCTTGCTGCCGGTCATTCTCGGTGGATGGCAAAAACACATCCGGCCGATAGATCTCGGCGGATACGTGAGCATCATTCGCTGGGTGCAGGTGGCGTTCCTGGTGATGATGGCGGTCCTGTTCCGGAAGTACTCACACGGTTGGAAGTTTGCAGCTCTGATCGCGCTGGCTTTCGTCGTCCCCTGGTATCACTTCAACCAGACCGGCCTGAGCTTTCCCAATCACACGCCCTGGCGTTTGCTTGGACAACCGGTCGGGCTGCTGGCCCTGTTCATGATCAGGCGCGCCAGCCTGCCTCGAGCAGCATATTGGCTAGGGGTGACGATTGGGACCTTACTGCTGCTCAACTTCGAAACCGGCATGTGCATGACGATTGGCATTTTCGTATTCGGCTGGTTTCGCTATCGGGTCTGCGACATCAAGAATCTCGGCACCGTGCTCAAAGCCGCGCCGCTGTTGGCTTTGGGAACATTGACCACATTGGCATTGTTCATGATTGGCAGCCGGCTCTGGCTCGGTTACTGGCCCAATCTTGCCTATCTGACAGCTATGTGGCAGGCCGCCACGTTCGTGGCATCGACCGGTTATTCCGGCGTGCAGGGTGCCTTTAATCCTCTGGCTGCCGTCATTTTTGGCCATTCTGCCTACGTGCTGATGGCTACGGCGATCACTGCTGGCGATCGGCTTGGATTCAAGCAATCGTTCCGGGCCGCTGTGGCAGCCGTCATTCTCATATGGTTCGCTTATTACGCGAATCGCGCCGAGTCATGGAACCTCGTCACATTGTACGGGTTGTACGGTTTCTTTTTCATTGACGTGCTCCAGGCTCTGACGCTGCGCTTTCGAAAAGGCAGGCCGATTACATCCCACCAACTAGTGGCTGCGCTGATAGTTGCAGTCGTGCTGGTGCCTGAGATGTTTCATACGTTCTTCAATATCGCATTGCCCAACTATCGCTGGGGTTTGGAAGTGATGCGCAGGGGCGCTCAGAGTCAGCCCGCAAAAGTCGTCTCCGGTGTGTATCTCCCGGCCGATATCGCAGCAGAATTGGAGGAAAAATCCGCGTTCATCAAAGAAGCAAGCCGGCAGGGCCCGGCCATGTACTTCACAGTCAATTCATTCTTGATACCCAAGCTCTCCGGGGTGCAGCCGCCCTTCCCGTTCAGCGACACCTTCGCCGAGGTGGTGACCAAGAAAGACTATGCCACGTTGATCTCAATGGTTTTGACGAAGAACCCGGAGCACATTTACTTCGATGCGCTAGACTGCAAGTTGCTCGGAGGCAAAGGCTGGCGCTTGTACTACCAGCAGTTGCGCAAGGATCTTTCATCTAATTACGCGATGGAGCGAGAAGAAGCTGGCTGGGAGATCTGGCGGCGCAAGCCTGAGGCAGGCGCTCACGACGACGATCTCAGCGCACAGTTACAATCGGCGTCGTAGACGTCGACGAATATTCCTCTTTCCGGATTACTGGTGCGAGTCGTTACTTTGCGGAACCCTTGATCATGAGATTTACCTTGCGCAGGGGCTCAGATAGTACCCACGATCTGGAAGTGTAGACCTGATGAAGCTCGCTGGTGAGATCAGCAATCTGCTGTCCGAGCTTCCGATTCTCCTCGGACAAACGGCAAACTTCCTGGGCGAGCACCGCTGCCACATCCTGCGCCTGCCCGTTGCTTTCGGCGCCGTCTCCGTTTTTCGCCACCAGCTCTCTTGCTCTTTGCTGCACGAGCGAGAAGTCGCCCGGCGTAAGCGGAGCCACGAAATCGGGCGGCTGAAGCCCGTCCGATGAGAAGCTGGACAATGCGTTGCCGGTCGCCTCCAGATAGGCGCGCCCGTATTTCTGGCACGGCTCGAGATGTGCTCCTTCGCCCCATTCATTCCACGCGTTCACGAAAACGATCTGCTCGTCGGGTGGCCTCGTCACTGCTGTCCAATTCAAAACGTATGAGAGCCAGGCTCGATAGTGTCCCGGGGAGGAATGCAGGTAAATACTGGACTCGGCCTTCTTACGCGGCGTATTATCCCAACCCGGCATAACACAACGAAACAGCGGGTAGGGCGGCAATTCCTTCCTGCAGAAGAAGTTCGCCAGCAAGCGGTAATCAATGAGTTTGCCGTTGAAACTGCGGCTGAGCTTGGTCAGCTCGCCGGCCGAGCTGATTGCGTATTCGTCACGCTTTTCGAGATGAATCAGCTCATCAATGCCCTCCTTGTAAGAGGGGCACTGCGGGGGAAACTCAACCGCCGCATCGAACCCGATTTCGCCAGGCGGCTGATTTGGTCTACCCGATTCACATTTGATCAAATACAAGTCGATACCGGATTTCGCCATCTCCTCCCGCCAGATCTTCGCGGTCTTAGCGGCATCGGGAAGAAGGAACGTTTTGTACACAAGAAGAACCGGCTTGCCGGCAATCCGGATGTATCGTTCGTCGCGGAAGTAAGGCAAGAGCGCCCGGATGAATTGCCGATCATCTTCATCGCTGTGCTTTTGCTCGATTAAGATTTCGTCATCTAAACCGTCCCACCGCCGGGTCCAATTCTCATTGGCAAAATTGAGGCAAAACGGTAGATCAATATCTTTGTTATTCAGCAAATTCTCGAGCGGCCCGTTCAATAGTTTGCGCCCGGCAAACCAGTAATAGTGGAAACAAAACCCGTGCACGCCATACTGGCGGGCGAGTTCGGCCTGCGCTCGCAGGGTATCCACCAACCTCAAATCGTAGAAGCCTAAATCTGCCGGAACATCGGGCTGATTGTGCCCTTCAAACTGCGGTTTGGCCCTGGCAACGTTGATCCAGTCAGTGAAGCCTTTTCCCCAGAAGGCATCATTTTCAGGCACAGGGTGAAATTGGGGCAAAAAGAAAGTAACAACTTTGGGCATGGCTTCAGCAACGCAATTTTGATGGATGCAGACCCAAAGTAAACCACAAGCGTGCCCAAACTCAAAGTGGACCAGCTTGACGCTGACGGGCAGCCAATCGACTACCGGCACCGGCTGCAAGCAAATGGTCAGCGACGCTTACCGCCCTGCCCGGATGCCCGTTTCCTCCCTTTATAAATTCAACCATGAAGTACAGCCGGCTTTGCTGTAACATACAACTCTGCCCCTGCAGGTATGAATGATGCTGTCCTTCTTTTTTAAACCCAAGAAACGTCGTAAGCGGGTGGTCTACATCGTCGGTAGATTCCCACAACTCTCGCAAACCTATATCAGGAACGAGATTGCCGCATTGGGTCCCGAATATGAAGTAAAGATCATCGGTGTCTCGAGGCCCAATTTCCCTGATCCAAACCCGCTGGCCCATGAGATCATCTCGGACCGCAAACAGATCTTGCAAGCGGTGCAAGAGTTCAAGCCCACCGTCATCCATTCGCATTACGTGGTCTGGATGGATCTGGTCAACGAAATCTCAACCGCCGCCGGCATCCCCTACACCACCCGCAGTCACTCTTTCGATGTTCTCGGTCCAATGTACGGGCAGCCGCACGAGGCGTGGGCTAAGGTGCCGCACTTCGTGAACAAAGACAATTGCCTCGGTCTCCTTTGTTTTCCGTTCGCGCGCCAGGCACTGGTGGACATCGGCGTGCGCGACGACAAGATCATCGATGCTCCACCGGTCGTCGCTACGAAGAAGTTCTTCAACCGCGATCACAACGGTACTGCGATCATCAACGTCGGTGCCGCCTTGCCCAAGAAGAAAATGGATGACTTCATCATGCTTTCCCGGAAGGTGCGGGAGTTGGAATTCAACTTGTATGCACTTGGACACATCAGCAACGAGTTGAAGCAGTTCAACTCGGACAATGACGGGCAAGTAAACTTTCCGCACCCAGTGGGTTTTGATGAAATGCCCAGCGTCTACAAGCATCACGGGTGGCTGATCTACACTGCCTGTCCGACGCTAAAAACCGTTGGTTGGCCGATGGCGATTGCCGAGGCTCAGGCTTCCGGGCTGGGCGTGTGCATGGCTAATATCAGGTCAGACTTGCGCGAGTACGTCGGCGACTCCGGTTATTTCTACGATGACATCGGCGAACTGCAAGAATTGATTCGCAAGCCGGTCGATCAGGCAAGACGCGAAGCCGGTTTTGAGAACGCCATGAAGCTGGACGTCGAATTCCACATCGATAAGCTGACCAGTTTGTGGGACAAGATCAATTGATGAACGCGCTGCCGGGCGGCGCTGGGCCTTTCATCAGGAGAAAAGGTGGATGATCATCTCGCACAAGTACCAATTGATTTTCGTGCACGTGCAGAAGACCGCTGGAAATAGCGTCCTAAGGGCGCTGAAGGCCATCGATCCGGAGGCAGTCAATTGCCCGCCTTTAAAGTTGTCTCGCCGTCTGCAAAAGCAGTTTGTCGGTTTCACCTCGCGTTTTGTCGGCCCGCAGTCCTGGTATGGTCGTGCACCCTTGTGCGAAGGTAAACACCTGTTTGCAAGCGACATCAAAGAATCGCTGGGCAGCCACATCTGGCGAGATTATTTCAAGTTTGCTTTCGTGCGCAACCCATTTGACCGGCTCGTCTCGTGGTATCACATGATTGAACAGCGCGACGCCACTGATGCCCTTTGGGAGTACGCCAGGAGCAATTCATCGGACTTTGAGACTTTTGTCAAGCAGTGTACAGGCGTCATTTACCTTTCTCCCTACTATCGAAAGAGTTTTGCTTTTAATCAGATTGATTACCTCACTGATGAGAATGGCAACCTTTTAGTAGACTTCGTAGGGCGATTTGAATCACTGGAGCAAGACTTCCACCGCGTATGCACTATGAGAAACTTGCCTGTGCAGAAGCTGGAAAACGCCAATACAAGCAAGCATGCTCACTATTCAAAATATTACACGCCTGAAGCTCGCGAAATTGCGACCCAGCGGTTTAAGCGGGATTTGAATGCCTTCGGGTACACCTTTGAGCAACCGGTGTCAAATCTGGTGGCTGAGAAATCGCTATAGTCGCTGCCAGACGGCACAGTTACTCCGACAGGCGGGATGTGTCGGCAGGTATGCATCTTAGCCTCTTGAGGGTGCTGTCGATCTTGTTGCGAAGTTTCCAGATTCTGCTTCTTTCGATGTATTCGAGTTTTTGTCTGGCGTGGTAAAGATCGGACCTGGTCTCAGATAGCATGCGATCAACCGTGCGTTCCGCCTCTTTGCGCTCTAATTGCGCCAGTCTGGTCTCCATCCAGCATTTGAGCATGAGCTCCCCAACAGCATCGAGAGTTGGTCCGCAGCCAGCTTCTTGCTGGAGGTTGCCAGCAGCAATGTTCGACGCCTGGCGCAGGTCCTGCCACAGAGAAAAGAGATCAGGGAAACACATGCGAACCAGCATGGCTTGACTGGAGCTGCTGGGTTGCTGCGTCAAGAGTTTTTCGTCGAATAGGTCCCGGCCAGAATGAGACAGCGGTATGGAAAACTTTTCTCTTATGGCTTGCATGAGGGCAGCAGGCTCTCTTTGCACAGTCTCCAGCCCGACCAGCAAGCAGCGCTCGGGGTAGCGCCTACAAAATTCCAGAAGCAGGCGGTTGTAGTGCTCCCACACTCTCACCGAAAGCGAAGGATCTTCTTGAAAGACGTCGTCTCCTCGCCTGAAGAGCGAATCAATGACCTCCCACGGGGCTCTATAGATAAATAGAAACTTAGCCTCAGGCAACAAGTCAGCCCAGAAGTCCAGAAAAAACATCGTCCGCGGATCCTTCCACCCCCATGGATGAGGACGCCTGTTTGCCTCAACTGTTTGCCGGGCCTTTTTCTCCAGCTCCGCAGGCACCGTTAGCTGGCCCGTGAGCGACCAACCGTGCTTGGACAGTCCGTGATATTGAAAGAACTGATAGTGAAGCTCGATAAAATCTACGTTCTCGTAGTAGCCACGCGCATTGGCTACGTCTGCCGGTTTAAAGCGAGAGCCAAGATCGACACCAGCATCAGATAGCAGCGACGCCAGCATTGACGTGCCGGAACGGTGCATGCCAGTCGCGATCAAGATTGGTCCGGAATTCTCGGCCTTCAACATGTTTCCCTGCGCATTGATTGCAGCCGGTGGAAGAGACAGCGTATCACAGGCTTGGCATCACTAGAACGCATAATCGAACTCTTCGAGATCCCGTTTGAAACGAGCCGAAATAATATCTCGGGTCTCATCCGTGTAATACTGGCGATAAGTGTCATGCTTGCTCGAATTGAACTTCCCGAGCGTTATCTCTGGCAGGCCCGCACGTTCACACATTTTTTTGAAATCGTCTTCGAGTGATTCGAATCGTCCTATGAAATCGACGAGCAGATTACCGCTTTCGTCGGTGAGATATTCGATTTGATTGAAGGTAAAGCTCTTTCGCTCGAACGGCGACTCGTAGATCACGTCGGTGCAGTTCTTAACAAATGACGCAAAATCACTGGACTCAGCTCTGACGTAGTTCCAGAGACGGTAGTTCTGGTTGAACTGCCGGATCATGTGATACCAGGAGACGAGCCTGTCGTATGGATTGCGCACCCAGGCAAATTTGAAGTAGTCGCGCCAGATCTCCGTATCCAGGTGCTGCCGAATATCGCGAGCGAACAAGTGCTTGCCCTCACACAGCGGTGCCCGGCCATACCAAAACTTCTCGGTGCCGAGCCGACTGGCCAGTTGAATAAACTGCCTCTGCAAGCAGCGCCGCCCCTTAAGCGATATGCAGTCGACTGCTTCGGGATCAACCGATCTCAGTGCCTTTTCCAGGCTGTCTCCCGCAGTTTTCTGGACATGGACAAAGATGATCTTGTACTTATGCGATATGAGCATTCGGGCTCTCCTTCTGGAAAATTGTCAATGAAAGACCACCCGAAAAGCATTTCAAGTAGTTAAGGTAACGCCAACGGCGTCTGCTCCTGGTCGACATACCTGACAAAAGCAGCCGGGACGCTGTCAAGAATCGCTCGGCGCCGTCTGGTAAAATTGCGGCACTGAAGCTCTAAAGTAAGTCGGCTTGAAGCGAATTCCGAGCAGGAGGTCGTCTGTGCGCATCGTAGCTTTGTTGGCGGCATACAATGAAGAACGCTTCATTGCCAGCTGCATTGAACACTTCGCCGAGCAGGGCGTCGAAATTTACCTGCTCGACAACGGCTCGACAGACGGCACCGTCGCCATCGCTGAGAAGTACCGCAAACAAGGTCTGGCAGGAGTAGAGTCAATACGGCGAGACAGCTGTTTTGCGCTGCTGCCCCTTTTGAAGCGCAAAGAAGAACTATGCCAGGAGCTCAGTGCCGACTGGTTTTTGCACATCGACACCGACGAGCTGCACATGCCCACACCAGCACACAAGACGCTGGCCGAAGCGTTAAAAGCCGTCGACGCACAGGGCTACAACGCCGTCAATTTTCTGGAGTATACCTTCATTCCCACGAAGGAATCACCCGACCACGACCACGCCAACTTCCAAGAAACCATGCGCTGGTACTATCCCTTTCTACCGAGCTTCCCGCACCGTCTCAATGCGTGGAAGCGCCAATCACAGCCGGTTGAGCTCTCCTGGTCGGCAGGACACAGGGTCCGGTTTGCCGACCTGCGCATGTATCCCGAATCGTTCTCGATGAAGCACTACCTTGTCTTGAGCCGGGAACAGGCGATCAACAAGTACATGAACCGCCGGCGCGCTGAGGCGGATTTGCAGATGGGCTGGGGACGGGCGCGCGCAGCCCTGAAACCAGAATCGTTCGTTTTGCCTTCTCAATCCGAACTGCACGCATACGCGGGCAACTACGTCTTTGATGCCTCTAATCCACGGACGAAGCACTTCTGGGACCCCTCATGGCAGGAGTCTTGCGCCGCCGGTCTGCAGGCTGGCTAGCGGCTAAATGCCGCCCCGCTTCCCCGAGCCAGCGCCTCTGCCGCTACAGGCGCAGCGGAGCCACCGACGATGTTGCGCGCCCGCAGAAGCTCGATCACGGCATCCACCTCTGCATCTACACTCAACACGCTCGAGTCAAGGCGCAGGTCGGGATTGCCGGGAGGCTGATACGGCGAGCCTAGACCGGTGAGCTGCGTGATCTTGCCTGTGGCCACTTTCTTATAGAGTCCCTTAGGATCACGATCCTGACAGACTTCCAGGGGACAGAACACGAACACTTCGTTGAAATCTTCGGCGCCGATAATCTGCTTGGCTACTTCACGATCCTGCGCGTAAGGCGATATACAGGCAACTACCACGACGCAACCCGTATCCACAAACAATCTGGCCGTGCAGGCTATGCGCCGAATGTTCTCAGATCGATCCTCAGGCGAGAAGCCTAGATCTGCGCACAATCCGCTGCGCAGGTTATCGCCATCCAGCACGACCGCCCTGGCCTGTTCGTCGAACAGGCGGCGCTGAACTGCTTTAGCCAGAGTGCTCTTACCGGAGCCGGACAGTCCGGTGAGCCAGAGCACCGTCGCTCGGTGTCCGTGCCTCTCCTCATGGGCTTGCCGTTCGACATAGCCAAGCTCGATGACGACGTTCGGGTCGACAACCGGCTTGCGGTATGTTCTTGCCGGTCTGGGATCGATGACACCGGCCGCCACCGTCTCGTATTCACTGCAGATGACAAGCTTGTTGATCACGCTGCCGGTTGCTGCGCGATCAAAAGCAACGGGCGCATGGGCAGTAATCACTACATCGGCGAAATCGCCGTTGGCGAGCACAACTGGTTTGGTCGATGGGACACCGTTATCATCTACAAATCGAATCTGACAGCGCGTCTCTTTCGTGCCCACTTTCAATAAGTATTGCCGGTTGGCATCAAAACCTTCGACAGAAAGCCAGGCAATTTTTGCGCGCAACTCGGTGTCAATTTCCGGCGGCTGCCCTTTGTGAGATACGACTTCGCCCCTTTCCACGAACACTTGCTCGGACAACTGCAGGGCAATGGAATCGCCCTTGCCAGCGGTAGTCAGGGCAGCGCTGGCATATGTTTCGATCGACTCTACTGTCGATAGCTTGCCGGAAGGCGTAAAGATGATCTCGTCGCCGACACTGATTTGCCCGGCCATGACCCGCCCGGCAAAGTGTCGCTGATTGTCGAATTTGTAGACATCCTGCAGCATCATCCGGAACGGTTCTTCCGTAACCTTGAAGCTCATCCTCCCCGCCGTGGTGGCGCACAGCAGTGGAAGCAACGCCTGGCCTTTGTACCAATCCAGCTTGTCGCAACTAGTGGTGATGTTTTCTCCGTGAAGCGCGGATATAGGAATGATCTCCACGCAATTCAGGTTTTCCACTTCGGCGAGCTCGCGGATTTCGGCTGATACACGGTCAAAAACACTTTGATCGTGATTGACCATGTCAAGCTTGTTCACAGCCACGACGATTTCCGAGATACCGAGAACGGCAAGGATTCTCAAATGCCTTGCCGTCTGCGACTTGATGCCCTCATGACAATCCACAACCACAACACCGAAGTCGGCCTCCGACGCTCCACTGGTCATGTTCTTCAAGAACTCGAGATGTCCGGGCGCATCAATAAGCAGAAAACGGCGTCCGTCAAAATCGAAGTTGACGCGAGTCGTATCGATACTGATGCCCTGCTCCTGCTCTTCCTGCAAAGCATCGAAGAAGAAGGCGGGCTCGAAGGCGATGCCCTTGCCGGCGCAGACTTTCTTGACTGTTTCAATCCGCTCTTCGGGCACCCGCCCGCAATCGAGCATCAATCGACCGAGCAGGGTCGACTTACCATGGTCGACGTGCCCGACGACTACAATCCTTGTCACTTCCTGATCGCGTGATTCTTCCATGTCAGTCCCTACATGTAACCGTCTGTACGCAGCTTCTGCATCGCGTACGTGTCCACCTTGTCCTGCGCGCGGCCTGCGCGCTCGGAAGTCTTCGTCTCCACCAGCTCGCGAATGATGTCATCCACGGAGCTGGCGTTCGACTCCACAGAGCCTGTGCATGGAGAGCATCCCAGACTTCTGTATCGCCGCCCGTCTTTGGAGAGGTACAGAGGGATAATCTCCAGATTTTCACGCCTGATGTATTCCCAGATATCCAGCTCAGTCCACTGCAGCAGCGGATGAATGCGCAGGTGCACATTGTCCGGAACATGCAGGTTATAGTAGTGCCAGATTTCCGCGGGTTGGTTCTTGTAGGTCCATCCAGCATTGTCGGTGCGCGGCGAGACGACTCTTTCTTTACCGCGAGAACCTTCTTCATCGCGACGAATACCTAGAAGCAGGCCTTGAATCTTGTGCTCCTTGACTGTATCGACCAATCCTTGAGTCTTGAGGGCACCACAGCAGACCAGCCGTCCTTGTTCAGGCCCCATGCCGTTTTTCAATGCTTGAGAATTCTGTCCGATGATCAGTCGCAAGTCGTGCTTGCGCACATACTCGTCACGGAACTGAATCATCTCCGGGATCTTGTAACTGGTATCGATGTGAACCAGCGGTATAGGCACATGCCCGAGAAATGCTTTTCGCACGAGATGGAGCAGGACCGTCGAGTCTTTTCCCATCGACCAGAGCAATGCGAGATTGCGAACCTTGTTGTACGCCTCGCGGATGATAAAGACACTTTCATTCTCGAGCCGGCTAAGATAGTCGCCCATTTCCCTGCAAATCTCCGCAACACGGCGCCATAGAGCGCTCGATCTGTGCCAACTTGAGAAGTGAAACACATTCGAAAATTCATATCAAGAGGACGGCGCTCACATAAGACTGGCCGCGCACATCCGGCTTCCCGGCCATCCAGGTCTCTCCTTGAGATTACATTCAGCCAAAGTCCTTTCGACAGGCGCCGATTAGGCTAGTCGCCATACCGCGGGCAATCCGCTCGAGCGGCGACCAGGTCGGATCAAGGAGCATCACTGCCGACACAAGATCAGCCAGCCATCGCGTCGATATGCGATCTTCCGATAGTTGTCGCGTACATAGGCATAGAGCTCTGGATACCACTTCTGCCACCAGGGACCGCTCCGGTAAATGAAGTCGCTGCCCGCAACGACAATGGTGGGCGGGTCGCGCTTGATCGAAGCTATACTGCGTAGCCGCCATTGGTTTTCTGTAAAAACTCCGCCCCATTGTATGGCAACAACCCCTGACATTGGGCGCTCCAGGAAATTGTACATCTGGATTGGCTGGCTGCCGCCCTGCGGCAAGACAAGCACCCTATCTTGCGGCCTGGTCATACGCTGAGCCGCCTCGATCATCTGGACACTCGGATCGTCGGGGCGAGAGTGTATTCCACCCGCCAGCTCCGCGTAACGGCCGCGCAGCCTGCTGAACGACGACAAGTCCTTGCCTGGATGAGTCCGACAGCATACAACTAGTAACACCAGGCAGTACGCCATAACTGCCAGTCGCGAAACCGGAAAATCTTTGCGCCGATTCCGCTCAGCCAGCCGTGCTGCCAGAATCCCTGTCGTAATTATGAAGGGCGGTATTACCGTCACCAGGTGATCGGCTTGAAAAAGGTGGATCGCTTGCGGGATCAGGCAGATTCCAAAAACAGAAGCCACGGCGCAGGCCATCGCATTTACGCGATCGCTGGAATCTGAAGTGCGGCTTACCATCCGCAGGCAAATGCCCAGCGCGACAAAGTACGTCAGCAGCACCGAGCATGTGGTCAGCACCAGGTGTAGTGGCGGCACCCGATGCACGTTCTTCACCTGAGTAAAGATGCCGGCCAGGCTGAAGGAGATGTAGTCACCAATTGCATTCCACCCGGATTGCCAGCCCAGGAATGAGAACCAGACGAGCGCCGCTGTGCCGATTCCAGCAACGAGCCACGGCAATCCAGCGCATTTCGCACGGCGGCTCGCCACATTCATCAGAATTTGTCCAGTAATACCGGCAACAAAGCAAGCAGCACCGATGTCGAGGCGGTACAAGCCCCCCACCACGATCATGATCCCGAGCAGAACGCTGAAAAGTTTTTGGCGCTTGCCGGACGCATATTTATCCACCAGGTACATACAGATGAGCGGACACAGCCAGTACCACCATTTGTGGAATCGAGCCACCAGCAGAAGCCCACCGATGACACCGGAAGCTGCAATCGCCATGTTTGCGCGACGATTGAGAATTGTGCCTAGAAAAAACAGGGCCGCAGCATACGCAGCGCAACAGACTATCGACTCAGACAGGGGCGAGTCCCAAATCCGCAGGGCCAGCATGCACGTGTAGGCCGTCAGAGGACCGTAATGAATAAACACGTCCTTGAAAGGAAGCTTACCTAACAGTAGTTGCCGCCCAACGCCCAGCTGGTATCCATGATCCGCGTCTCCCAGATAGTGACCAATCGCAGGCGCGCGCAAGAGCAGATACAAGAGTGGAATCAAAAAGAAAAGTAATGGCAGCCAACGACGGTTGTCTGCACGCGCTTCCGCAACAGCAGTCTCGGGCAGAGTTTTCGGTGCGTGGTCGGTAAGCATGGTACTTGTCCCGGTACGGCTGGGTAGATGAATTCTTGCGCGAGAGCCCCCTTTTTGCCAGCCCTGGTGTTTAATCCGCCCGCTATCGGCAGTTGGCACTCACGTTGCTAACCGATTTCTAATGGGAGCTTTTTGGAGATGCGTCGGGACCGACCGGGCCGGAAGCAAGTCTGTCCAGCCATGAAGCAGGTTCGGTCCGAGCGGATCGTAAATATGGCAGTTTGAATGGTCACGGTTGCTCAGTGGTGGGCGCCCATTTGTAACAGATTTAAGAGGGTGGAAGCAGTGTCTCTTTACAAGATGCGGCCGGCACGGGTAAGCTTTCGATTTCACAAGGCTAAGCGTATTAAATGACAAATTGTATTGAGCAACTGTCCGTTGACGTCGATGATGTAGTCGCAGTCGCGATGGAAGCTGGGCAGGCCATCTTGGATGTTTACCGCCAGGATTTCCGCGTAGAGTACAAAGACGACAACAGTCCGCTGACGCTCGCTGACCGTCGTTCCAATCAGATCATTCTCGCCGGACTGGCACGGCTGGCTCCAGAGGTACCCGTTATCTCGGAAGAATCACCGATTGCGCCCTACGAGGAGCGGCAGCAATGGACCTACTTTTGGCTGGTCGATCCGCTGGACGGCACCAAGGAGTTTGTCGCCCGAACCGATGAATTCACTGTAAACATTGCGCTCATTCACAAGAATGAGCCGGTTCTGGGTGTAGTATACGCACCGGCGCTGAATCGTATGTACTATGCCACCAAGGATGGTGGCAGCTACAAGGTTGCAACCGACGGAACACACCAGAGGCTTTACGGGGAATTCGCGGAATCAACCGACGAGCTCGTAATCGTAGGAAGCCGTTCCCATCATTCCCCGGCCATGGAGGATTTCTTGGCGCGCCACCGGCAAGGCAGTGCCCAGGTGCGCTTTGTCGCCGCCGGCAGTTCTCTTAAATTCTGTCTCGTCGCCGAAGGGCAAGCACACATTTATCCGCGCCTGGCACCAACCTGCGAATGGGACACTGCTGCAGCACATGTGGTTGCCACCGAATCTGGCAAGTCGGTCGTCCAATATGACTGCGGCGAAGCTCTCACTTACAACAAGCCTGAACTTGTCAACCCCTGGTTTATCTGCACATAACTCCCAACTTCACATCCGCGCGTCGGCCACGGTGTTGAAACGACGTTGTGTCGTGATCTCTTCGCTGGTCACTTTCGATGGGTCGGCGACCGAGTATGCGCCGCGACTGGCTGTCACTTGCATCACACAGGCGGCCATCTTCATCACCTTGGCGATCAGGGACTTGTCGTCGCCGGCCTGACTCATGGCCATGCGGGCGAGTACATCACTCTTTTGCAGCAGCGAGACGAGCGACACGTCGGCGCGCACCACTCTGAACTCGCCGTCAATGACAAAGCTCTTGATCCGGCGGCGGCCGACAGTGTCTTCGCTCATTGCTTGTTTGAGCGTCGACTCGTCCCGGCCGGCGATCAGTTCCTGACCCGCCGACAGACGGACCGATCTTCCGTCCACGAGAACTCTCACGGGGCTGCGCAGCCCTTCGTACACGCTTCTTACTTTGAGAACGCCGTTTTGCATGCTCACTAAAGCCATTGCGCCTGACGCGACCGTCACAACGTAATGTCTGCCTGCACGCACCACCGCGTTGCGCGATGCGGATATGAGCGCTTCACCGTCGTCCAGATTGATAACATCAGCACTTTCCGAACTTACCGCGGCACCGGAGTGCTTCAGGACCGTGCCACCGGATTTCGTGGTTTGGACTGCGGAGCGAAGCGGGACGCGACCGGGGGTAACCGCCGGTGGTGCGTAGGCGATCGGTTGGAGGTCGGTATCCGACGGTACGACCGAGGGAACCGTATCCGTTCCGCGGGCGATGTTAGCGCCGGGGATGGATAGCGTCGGCAGTGCAGTGAAAGACGTGTTCATTGCGGGCGCATACGATGCGCCCCTACCGCCGTCCGGCGACACAATAGTGGGGGCCGCCCCCGAGATCGCGGGTGCATACGATGCGCCCCTGCCGCCGTCCGGCGTTATAAGGGCGTTGCCGTATGGCATGGAACCGGCGATAGGAGCGGCTGCCTCTGGGAGCGCAGGCATCTTGCCAGCTTCGATTAGCCGGTCGCCGAAGACAGCAGGCGTGCCGGCGGGGAGGACTCCCGGTGGGTCGGCAGTGATTTTGACTTTGCCCTGCAGCACGATGGCAGCTGCGCCCAATGATGCCGTACCGTGATCGAATTGAAGAATTGCGCCCTTGGCAGTCAATTTGTTAGTAGGCGCCACGGCAGTGATGCTCTGTCCCGAGGTAACGGTGCCGAAACGGACATCTCCACCATTCTTCTCACTAATTGAAACGTTTTGTGGAGCTACGCCGGCACCGACTCCAGCGGCACCGAGTGAAATGGTCACGTTGCCCGCTCCCGCGGCCTTGGCTTTGGAGGAAACATTTGCACCGGCGCCGAAGACAATCATACAGTTAGGCACGTGGTTGTCGTTTCGCAGCACAATGTCCCCATTGCCGGGACCTTTGCCCTGGGCATTCACCTTTCCTTTCGGGGCGACACTCAGTACACCGATGTCAGTCTCTATCGTGATGTCGCCGTCCTTGGTGGTTACCTTATTTAGCACGATACCGTCAAGTCCTTGTTCGTGGACTTTCACAAACCCGACTTTACCAGCACTTGCTGTAAGTGAATCCACGTCGGTAAACACGTCAATGTTGCCTGTCTTCGTCTTCAGAATGAGATTGGACGCTTCCACTGACGGTAAGGATGTTATGCTGCCGGAAGCCGTCAGCTGATAGGTGCCCCCTACAATTGAGAAGCCTAGCCCGATTGGTCCGACTCCGGTCACGTTGGCGTTGGTGCCTGGATCCGTCGCGAATATCTGTAAATTCTGCGTGCTTACCTTTAGCGACTTGATTTGACCCTCACCGAGAACGGTCGGATCGTTGTCCGCGACAGTTACGAAGACTCGAGGGGCCGTAATCAAAGCCTTATCTTGGATAAATCCAGGTCCGCCCAGCGTGATCGTCACTGTGTCGTTTGCCGTTATCGGCTTGCTAATCACAACATTTCCTGCGACTCCCGGTGCAGTACCGAAAGCGACGTCATCAGTTGTAACGGGACTCTCCACTGTGATATTGCCGCAGCTCTGAATATCGACGGTGCCATCGGCCGATGCGCTCTTGACCGTCACTGGGCTGGTCGAACCGACAAATATGCTGCTGTTTAGTATGTTTGCGGAAGCAACCAATGTAACTGCCTTGGCGACGTCACCCGATGAGACGATGACTCTGCTGGCCCTCGCACCGATGTCGTTGTCAGCCGTGAGCGTCACCGCTTGGGCAGTCAATTGTCCCGTGGTCTGGAAGATGCCAAATTCAGCGTCCAAGGAGATGCTGCCTTTGAAATCTCCGGGCTTCTTGGTTCCGTTGATGTTGGCTCCAATCCCCAGGGTACCGCCATTGGTGGTGATATCCACCGTGGCCGCCGAAACATCACCGGTCACGAACGTATTGCCA
>Ga0066388_100000370_pt1 | contig 20620 bp, 18 predicted proteins | sample PanSoiMetaGPlot6_FD_64539 | JGI IMG/M metagenome (GOLD analysis project Ga0066388, IMG submission 64539) | Tropical forest soil microbial communities from Panama analyzed to predict greenhouse gas emissions - Panama Soil - Plot 6 (Hybrid Assembly) | ecosystem: Environmental > Terrestrial >...
TACATCCCGCACCTGCTTCACAAATTTTTTCCGTGGAGCGCGCTGATGATCGGTCTCGCAATTATGGATCTTCGCGCCCGCGGTTGGAAAATTCGCGATGCTTTCCGAGAAATGTCGCCGGCGACTGTTTGGCTACTTTGTTGGAGCATCGGCGGTCTCGTCGTGATGTCGGCGATTCCGTCCAAACGCGTCGACCGGATCTTTCCGGTGATCCCGCCACTTTGTTTGTTGGTCGCAGTTCAGACCGCGCGACTTTTGCGAAACGAAGAACAACGAGTAAGAAAATCTCGCTGGATTGCGGCGACCCTCCTACTCGCAGTTCTTTTCACGATTGGTTACTCGGCGAGCCGAATCATCGGTGGTTACCGTGATCATCGTGACGCGTTGTCGATCTTTGGTCGGCAGGTACGCGAAGAAGCGATAAGAAATCATTGGCGCTACGAAGCGGTTGGATCAACTGATGAGGGCCTGCCGCTTTATCTGATGCGGCCGCATTTCTTGAAGCCCGAGGTAGTGATCGCAAGATGGAATAGCGGCGAGATCGATGCCCTGGCCGTTCCGGCGAACCAGACGCTCGATTTCATGCGCGCGTTGGACGGTGCGAAGCGACGGTTCGAATCCGCGCCGCGAAGCAATCTTCGGCGTCCGAATTACGTTTTGTTGACGCACTAGCAACGCAAAAGGCTCGACTTTCGCGGGCGGCCTTTTAGTCTCGCGCCTCTGGCAAATGTCGAACGAGGAGTTCCCGAAAAAGCAGATCGAAACGCTATGGGCGCCGTGGCGCGTGGAATATTTCGAGAAGGAACCGCGCGACATGGAATTTCTCTCGGCGGCGGCGCGCGCGAGCGACGACGCGGCCCATCTTGTCATCACCCGACGAAAAACCGCGTTCCTGATGATGAATCGCTATCCCTACGCAGTTGGGCATTTGATGGCGGTGCCGTACAAAAAAACCGCCGAACTTTCCGATTTCGGTGAAAACGAAATCGTCGAACTTTGGAATCTGGTCATTCACGCGCAGGCGCTTCTCCGGGTCGCGGCTCGCGCGCAGGGGTTCAACATCGGTTTGAATCTCGGCGAAGCCGCGGGCGCCGGTGTGGTCGATCACTTGCACATTCACATCGTGCCGCGCTGGAGGGGCGACACCAATTTCATGCCGGTGATCGCAGGAACGAAAACGATTTCGGAGGGACTGCGGGCGCTCTACGACAAACTGATTGAGGCGCAGAACAAAATGGAAAAGGAGAGCGCGCATTGAACGCCAGCTCGTCGTGGATCGAACCGCCGCCGCAACGGCACGGGCCCGGCTGCTTCGTGAAAGGGTGCCTCATTCTGGTCGTATTTTTCATTCTTCTCGGATTAGCTTTCATCGCCGGATACTATTACGCGGAGCGACACGAACATTTTGCGACGCATCACGAGTCGCTGCCGATCAGTCAGGCAACGCTTGATGAGGAAGAAGCGGTGCGTGCGCGCTGGGATTCGTTTGAAAAAGCGGCGCGAGCGCGCGAAGCGGCCAGAATCGAGCTCACGGCCGACGATTTAAACGCGCTGATCGCATCCGATTCCAAGCTTCGCGGCAACGCTTACGTCACGATCAACGGCGACACCGCGCGGGTGCAAGTCAGTATGCCGCTCGCGAAAGGACGATGGTTCAATAATCGCTATGTCAACGCGCAGTGCTCGGTTCAATCCGGTCCGAACCAAAAGCCGGAAGATCTCCGCATCACCAGCATTGTCCTAAACGGGAAGCCGGTCGGCGAAGAAGTGTTGAGTTGGCGATACGGCGCGCTGCCGTCATTTAGGAGCTACATGGCCGGTTGGATCGGTCAGAGCAATCTGAAAACGCTCGAGATCGCCGACGGAAAAGTGATCTTGGAGACAAATGCGACGAATAGCAGTGGTGAGGATCCGTTTGCGTCGGTAACTTTATCGCCGACGCCATCCCCGACATCGACGGCAACGCCGTGACGTGCGATTGACTTATTGCATGATCTCTCGCGCGAAAACGTTGAGCTGACCGTCTTCCTGTTTTTGAACCTGCGTAATTTCCAGCGGGCGTGCCTCGTCGCGGCTGACTGTTGATCCTTGCGACGGGGGCGTGTAGCCGGCGGGAAATTCCACGATGATGCGAGTCGGCGCCGCGCCGAAATGAAGAACTGAATCGGTCAGTTTGCCGCGCGGGCGGAGCACGGCGCGGTTCGCGTCCGAAAAATTGACCACGAATTGTCCCTTCAAGTAAATCCGCTCGCCGCCAGTTCCCTGATCGGCGATTTCTTTGAGATCGTTCGTGGCAATCAATCGGCCAAGCGGCATTTTTCCGGGGGGAAAAGTTTTCCAACTTCCTCCGCCCGTGGTCGATGCTAACGTGCCGACATCTGACGGGTCAGGTTGAACGGGTTGTGCGCGCATTGGACTCGCGGCCGGTTGTGCCATTGCAACTTGTGGGGCCGCGGATTGTGTCGCAGCTGGTTGCGGAGTCGTTGCTGCTTTAGTGGGCGGCGATTTCTGCGGGGCGGCTGCCGGCGAATTTTGCGCAACCGGCGGCGGCGGGGGCGATGTCGATGCTTGGGCAATGGCCGCCGGACTCGCGGATGCCGACGCTTTCGGTGTCGGTTTCCCCTTCGCGAGTTTGCCTTTTGGAGTCGGCGTCGCCTTGGCGGATTTATTCTTGCCCTGAACCTGGGCGATTGGCGGCGGCGTCACCGCTTTCGCCGCTTCGACTCGAATCAATTGATTCTCGGCGGGCGGCGGCGTGCCGCTCGGAACTAAACCAGGAATTGAGACTTGCGCCGGCGCCTGCGGCTGCCCTCGGCTCTCTTTGAATTGCGCGTAATGCATTTCGCCGCGTAACCGCGCTTGTTCCTTGTACAACGGCCAGCCAGCTTCGAGGTTCAAACTCAACGGCGGTTCGAGGCTGAAGGTGCCGGTGCCGCGCATAACGGTGTAAGTTCCGTAAAGCAACGGGACGGCAGTGAGCATGACACGTCCATCGTTGAAACGCTCGACGTGAATCACGGCGGACAAATCATGCGCGCGATCGAGTTTTAACTCGAGCCCGGTGGTGAGTGTTTGTTTGATCAACGGCACCGTCGGCGGCTCGGCCGGATAGAGATGTTCCATCAACAGCTCCGGATTCTCGACCGAATTCGTGAGCGCGACCATGCCGGATGTAAACAGGTCGCGCGGGCCCAGCTCGCGCGCTTCCATGATCACGTAACGGCCAACTACGTAGGGGACCAGGCCGCGCACCTGTTGGAAATTGCGAATGTAATTTCGCGCGAGCTCGGCGTTGGTTTTGGTGAACTCGGCTGTGCCCATCGCATTGTACCGATCGTAAAGTTGTTTGGCGCTGAGAAATTCGCCGGGCGGCGCGGCGGTTAATTCAAAACGTTTGGGTGGCTCGACCTTGTGCAACTTTTGCAGGATTCGGTAACTGTCGGGCCGTTCCGGTTGGCTGAAGATGTAAAAACTTCCGAGCCACGCTGCGAAGGCGACGCCCGTTAAGAGCAAAATCGCGACGGTCCATGCAAAATAATTGATTCGCCGCAGGACCGGACGGGAATGAGGTTCGTCGTAACGATAGAGACCGTAGTCCATTTAGTCCGCTGCGAAATCGATCTGCGCTTTCAACCTTGCTTCGTCGCTTCAAACGACGTTCCGCACCCGCACGTCCGGCTCGCGTTCGGATTCACGATGTGAAATCCTGCGCCGGTCAACCCATCCCGAAAGTCGAGAGTCGCCCCGCGCAAATATCCGGCGCTCTCGTCATCGATGAAAAACTGGACGCCATCCCGCTCGACCACGGCGTCGCCGGACTTTTTCTCGTCAAGCGTCATCTCGTAATGCAGACCCGAACAGCCGCCTTTGGTGATCTGCACCCGTAGACCCTTGCCGGCGTTTTGCTTCTGCTCCGCAAGCAGACGCCGCAGTTGCTGCGCTGCGTTCTGGGTGACCTTAATCATGGTCCCGGAAATTACGATCTTGGCGCTTCTAAGTCAAAGAACTGGGCGCGAGTTTCCTCTGGAAATCAAACATCAAACATCGAACATCAGACCTTGAGATGAGCTGCATCCGATTGCTTCCCGAAACCGTAGCCAGCCAGGTCGCGGCGGGCGAAGTCGTCGAACGGCCGGCCTCGGTCGTGAAGGAGTTGGTCGAGAACAGCATCGACGCCGGCGCGCACAAGATCGACATCTTTGTCCGGCGCGGCGGAATTTCCTACATTCGTGTCATCGATGACGGCTGCGGGATGGATCGCGACGATGCGTTGCTCTCGTTGGAGCGCCACGCCACCAGCAAGATTCGATCGGTTGCGGATTTGGAAGCGGTCGGGACGCTCGGCTTTCGGGGCGAAGCGCTGCCGAGCATTGCCAGCGTCTCGCGTTTCCGCCTAACAAGTCGGGAACCGAACGCAGTCGCCGGAACTGAGATCATCGTCAACGGCGGCAAGGTCGACATCGTCCGCGACGGAGGCGAGGCACCTGGCACGCAAGTGGAAGTGCGTTCGCTTTTTTACAATGTACCGGCCCGCCGCAAATTTCTCCGCTCGGAAAATACCGAGAGCCGAAATATCGAACATCAATTGCATTTGCAGGCGATCGGGCATCCGCAAACCGCATTCACGTTTGCGCGGGACGACCGGCTTGTGTTTCAACTTCCAGTCACCCCAACGCTCGCCGATCGGATTCGCGATTTGTACGGCAACCAATTACTCGACCAGTTGCTTCCACTCAATTCTTCCGGTTCCGGACACATTCGAATCAGCGGATTAATTGGGCAGGCCGGGTCGAGCCGGCAAACGCGCGCGCAGCAGCTTGTCTTTGTGAACGGTCGCGCGATCGAGAGTCCGCTGATCACCGCGGCGGTGCGCGAAGGTTATCACACCGCGCTGATGAAAGGACAATATCCGGTGACATTTTTGTTTCTCGAGCTCGATCCCGGCGCGGTCGACGTCAATGTTCATCCGGCCAAACGCGAAGTGCGGTTTCGCGATCCGAACGCGATTCGAGAGGCGATTGTCCGTTCGATTCAAGGAACGCTGGCGAGTGGTCGCGCCGGTTGGCAGGAAAAATTCCGCGCGCCGATTGCTAATGCGAGAGGGACACGCGCTGTCGTGTCCCAAATTGAAAAAGGCGGAAGTCCTCCATGTGAATTGCCGGAATTGGAAAGAGAATTTGCCTTGCGCGGTCAGCGCTCGATCGAAGGTTCGCCAATTAGAGGGACGACCGGAGTTCACCTTGCGCCCGCCGAACGGGTGTCGTCCCAAAATTTTCCCCCGCCCGATGAGTTCGTCGGACGGGACAGAGCTCGTACCTCCAAGTCACAACAGCAGTTCCAAATCATCGGCGTGCTCAACAAACTTTATGTCTTGATGGAAAACGCGGACGGCCTTGTCCTTGTCGATCAACACGCCGCGCACGAACGGATTTTGTTCGAAGAGCTGCGGCGCCGAATGGAAGAGCAGGGGGTTCCTTCGCAAAAATTACTGATCGCGCAAACGTTCGAACTTCCGCCGCGCGACGCGGATTGGGTCGAACAGAACATGTCGATCTTGCAGAAAATGGGAATCGGCATCGAAAACTTCGGGCCGAACACATTTAAGATCGACAGCTTGCCGGGATTCCTGAACGTGACCGACGGCGCGCACTTCATGCGTAGAGTGATCGATGATTTGAAAAGCGCGAGCGATCGCAGTTCGCCGCTGCGTTTGGGCGAAGACATGATCGCGAGCACGGTTTGCCGACACGCGGTGAAGGCGAACGATCCGTTGCGCTATCTCGAGGTTGAAAAACTGATTCGGGATTTGCTCGACTGCGAGCTGCCATACTGCTGTCCTCACGGCCGTCCGACCATGATTCAGATTTCAAACGCCGAACTGGAAAAAAAATTCGGCCGCAAAGCGTGAACAAGTTGAGAAGTTGAGTCGTTGAGGAGGGGATGAAACAGCTAAACCACTAAACCACTAAACCAGAGATGTTGAGTTGTTGAGAAGATGCAAAATCGCTCGATTAAGATTTTGGGAACGCCCGTGGCGTGCGTGACCTACGATTCGGCATTGGAGATTGTGAGTCAGCTGGCGCGCGAACCGCGTCCGGCTGCGGTCTGCCCGGCCAATACGCACATTATTGCCGAAGCGCGACACGACCCGGAGTTCGCCCGCGTGATGGAAAAGTTCGATCTCGTTCTGCCCGATGGAATGCCAGTCGTCTGGGCGTTGAATTTGCGTGGCGCCGGATTGTCGGATCGTGTTTACGGACCGTATTTCACGCGGCATGCCCTGAAAAACACCCCTCGGCCGTGGCGACACTTTTTCTTCGGCGATACTGAAGAAGTTCTGCAAGCCCTTAAATCCGTTGCAGTTCAATTGCAGCCAAGTATTGAAATCGTCGGCGCAATTAGTCCGCCGTTCTGGACGTGGACGGAAGCCGATGAAGCGCAGTTTGCGGAAACGATCAACGCCGCATCGCCCGATTTTGTTTGGGTCGCGTTGCCGGGCGGGCGAATGGAAAAGTGGATCATCGACAATCAAAATCGCTACCATCGCGGAGTATTCCTCGCGGTCGGCGACGCGTTTACACTGCTAAGCGGGCGTCGATCCTTCGCCCCCCGGTGGATGCAGCGGCTTGGATTAACCTGGCTTTATCGCTTACTGGCCGAGCCGCGCCGGCTCGGGCCGCGCTATCTTCGTTACAATTCGCTCTTCGTTTTTTATCTTTTGCGTGACTGGCTCTTGGGACCCCCGGCATCTGGCCGCGCCGAGTAGGGCGTGCAGTTTGCTGCCGGTTGAAGCCGCGCCTTTTCCCGGTAAAGTGCCGGACTCATTTGGGTACTGACATGAAATCTGAAAAAATCGTGGTCTGCGGCGGCGGTGGCTTTATCGGTGGACATTTGGTCGCTGATCTCCTTCGCCAGGGTAAAAAAGTTCGCTCGGTCGATGTGAAACCGTTCGAGGAATGGTTTCAAATGTTTCCCGAAGTTGAAAATTTACAGCTCGACCTGCGCGACAAGGAAGCGTGCGAGCGTGCCGTCGCCGATGTCGATCTTGTCTACAACCTGGCCGCGGACATGGGCGGCATGGGTTTCATCGAAAACAACAAAGCGATGTGCATGTTGAGCGTGCTGATCAACACCCACCTCTTGATGGCCGCGAAGGATGCCGATGTGAAGCGTTTCTTCTACGCTTCGTCTGCCTGCGCTTACGCTGCGGACAAGCAAACCGATCCAAACGTCACCGCGTTGAAAGAAGAGGACGCCTATCCCGCGATGCCGGAAGACGGTTATGGGTGGGAAAAACTTTTTTCCGAGCGCATGTGTCGCCATTTTCTTGAAGACTTTGGACTGATCACGCGCGTCGCGCGTTTTCACAACGTCTACGGCCCGCACGGAACCTACGATGGCGGCCGCGAAAAAGCGCCGGCCGCGATTTGCCGCAAAGTGATCACCGCGAAATTGTCCGGAAAAAACGAGATCGAGATTTGGGGTGACGGAAAACAAACCCGCAGCTTTCAATGGATCGACGATTGCGTGGAGGGCACGCAAATGATCATGAACGGCGACTACGCTGAGCCGTTGAATCTTGGCAGCAGCGAGCTGGTCTCGATCAATCAACTGGTCGACATCGTCGAGGACATTGGCGGCGTGAAATTAAAGCGGAACTACAATCTCTCCGCTCCGAAAGGTGTGAACGGTCGCAATTGCGACAACACGCTCATTCAAAAAGTTTTTGGCTGGGAGCCGTCAACGAAATTACGCGACGGCCTCGAGCGCACTTATCGCTGGATTTACGATCAAATGGCGCCGCGATCGGCGAAGCGCGCAGCCAGTGCTCCAGTTGCGAATTAGTTTCCGTCGAATCAACTCGCGATTGGATGAAATCGATTAAATCCGTTTCGGTCTGCGGTCTGGGCAAGCTCGGCGCCTGCATGGCCGCCACTTTTGCCGCGCGCGGTTATCCAGTCGTCGGTGTCGATATCGATTCGGAAAAAATTCGTAAAGTGAATGCCGGCGAACCGCCGGTCGACGAGCCGTTGCTCGCCGAGACAATCAAGCAAGGTCACGAACGTTTTCGGGCGACGGACGATCCGGCCGCCACGGTCGCGACCGACGCTTCGTTTTTCATTCCGCCGTCGCCCAGTCTTCCGGACGGAAGTTTTTCGACCGAATATTTGTTGAAAGCGATGCAACCGGTCGCGCGAGCGGTGTGCAAAGCCGGAAAGACCGGCCATATTTTTGTTTGCAGCTCAACCACCACGCCGGGCGCGGTCGATTCGGTACTGATTCCGATGTTGGAAAAGGAAACCGGCTGGAAATGCGGCGTGGAGTTCAGTGTTTGCTACAATCCCGAGTTCATCGCCCTGGGCAACGTCGTTAACGGCCTGCTCGAACCTGACTTCGTGCTCATCGGCGAAAGCGATCCCGGTGCAGGCGAAGCGCTCGAACAATTTTATCGGAGTTACAACCGCAACAAATGCCGGATTGCGCGGATGTCGATCATCAGCGCGGAGCTGACCAAGATTTCGGTGAACAGTTACATCACGATGAAGATCAGCTTCACCAACCAGCTCCGGATGATCGCCGAAAAATTTCCGAAGGCCGACATCAACATGATCCTGGACGCGATCGGCACCGACACGCGCATCGGGAAAAAATATCTGCGCGCCGGATTGAGTTACGGCGGGCCATGCTTCCCGCGCGACAATCGTTTGCTCGCTTACACGGCGCGCCAGACCGGCGGAGCGGCGCCGCTAGCCGAAGCGTCCGACAAAGTCAACGAGCTGACCAAATCGAATTTGGCAGAGAAAGTTTTGTCGCTGACTTCAACTGGCGCGACGGTGTTGATTCTGGGAATGTCATACAAACCGGACACCTACATCACCGAGGAGTCGGCCGGGCTGCATCTCGCGCAAAGTTTAAAAAAACAAGGACGCCGCATGATCGTTCACGATTTCGCTGCGACCGCCGCGAACAATCCGCAGTTGAAAGATTTCGAATTCCTGAACGACTTAAACGAACTGGGCGCGCGTAAGGATATCGATCTTGCGGTGACCTGTTGTCCCTGGCCGCAGTATCGGGATTTGAAATTTTCTCCGACTACCAAAGTACTGTCGACGTGGCAGCTTTAGCCGATGAGCGACCCCGCGACGCGGACTTGGTTTGATCGTGTAAACGAATTCGTCCGGCGCGAACCGCTTAGCGTTCTCCTGATCGCGACCATTATCGCCACGTTCGTCTACTTTTTTTGCATTGTCCCGTTGTTTGCAGATCACAAACTTTCCGCGTTCGGCTGGGCGTGGGAAGCCTGGAATCCGGAAACAAATTATGAGCACGCCAAACTAGTTCCGTTCGTTGTAATTGGGCTGCTTTGGTACGATCGAAAGAAAATTGCGGTTGCGGTAAGGGATGGCTCCGTTTGGGGCTGGCTGTTCCTGGCAGCCGGTTTTGTTCTTTTTTGGATCGGTGCCCGTACCGTGCAGGCGCGATTTGCCTTAATTTCCCTGCCTTTTCTGATTTTTGGCGCCGTTTTGCATTTGTTCGGTGAACGCGTAGCGCGGATAACCCTGTTCCCGATTGCCTTTTTGCTTTTCATGGTGCCTCTCAATTTCATCACCCAGGCGACAGTTCGACTTCAGTTTCTGGAAACGGCGGTCGCCAGCGCAATCTGCAACGCGGTCGGGATCCATGTTCAAACCGTAGGAACGATGGTGAATTCAGCTGATAATTCGTTTCGGTTTCAAATCGACGAAGGTTGCAGCGGCATTCACTCCTTGATGGCGATCGCAATGCTTTCCGCGATCTACGGCCACTTTAAGTTCGATCGCTTTTGGAAAAAGGTTGCGATTTTCGCGGCGGCTCTTCTGTTCGCCATTATTGGAAACGCGGGACGGTTAGTTTCGATATTCGTCGCCGCCAGATTCTTTGGGCAAGATCTCGCCGGAGGTCCATATCATGCGATATCAGGTTATCTTTCTTTTCCGTTTGCGCTTACTGCGATGATTCTGTTCGGAATGCTTTTGAATCTTCGCGAAACCAATCTGCAAGTGGTTCCGATAGGCACCGAATAAAGCAATGACAAAACGTCTGCTTGTCCTCGAATCTGCGCTGCTCATCGGCTTCAGCGTTATTTTTCTGCTGCCACACGCGCGGGTTTCCAGTCCGTCGGGGATTGCCATGCAGTTACCAATTTGGATCGGACCGTGGCTGGGGGAGGACACCGAGATTACGGCGAAAGAAATTGGTGGTCTGGCCAAGGACACTCAGTTTGCGCGGAAGATTTACCGAAGCCCCGCCGGCGATGAGATATTCGTATCGATCGTTTTGTCTGGTGACGATATGGCGAGCAGCATTCACCGGCCGGAACGATGTTTGCCGGCGCAAGGCTGGAGTCTGCAAAGCTCCACGAAGGAAATAATCTCAATTGGCGACAACCGAGCGTTACAGACGACGCGGCTGAGGAGCGTCCGCCCGGTCCTCGACATCGCCGGCAAAAAGCATCTGATAACCAATCTGAATTACTACTGGTTCATCGGGTACCATCACTTCACGCCGTCGCACCTGCAGCGTACATTATTAGATATGCGCGATCGGCTCCTTGACGGGTACGATCAGCGATGGGCGTACGTGACAGTCACGGCGAATGTGACGGAGGGATGGGCTAGGCCGAATCGATCTGAAGCGAATACCGCCAAAGTGGTCGAAAAGTTTACTGGCGAGCTTGTCCACAAACTGCAAACGCCCGACGGCGCTCCGCTGATGTAGGAGCGGCTGCCGTAAAGACGTTTTTGCGATCTCTTATGGACGGTGAACTCGGCGTGAATGCGCGCGAAAGCTCCGATCGAATCACACTGGTCACGTCCCGCTTAAGAGATCCCAGACCCGATTTCGTCGATCTGCGCTCACTGGAAAAGGGATGTCTGCGAAGTGCGAAGTGGAAGGAGAAGCCGGGCGCTGTTCTGTTTCAGCCAGTCAAGATCTCCTCACGATTTTATACGCTCCTTCACACCCTCTTGCGGCCTTTCTTGTCAGGCATTCGTCGAAACGACGTAGTTGTCAGCATTGGGTTGCCCTATCGTCATTATTTTTTTGGCAAAACGTTTCCGTATTTTACGTTCGGCTCGAAGATCCGGGTCCTCTGGACGTGGGACGCCTGGGAACCGAAGCTGAAAAGAATCGCCGCACTGGGCCGCGAAGCGAAGATCGACATCCTTTTGGTTTCGAGCCTGCAAAGCAGTGAGATTCTCCGATCAATGCTGCGAGGAGTGTGCGACGTGCACTGGGTCCCAGAAGGAGTCGACGTTTCTGAATATCGAGCGAAGCCTTGGAACGAAAGAAAGATTGACGTGTTGTCATTTGGTCGCTCGCTGCGTCAGTACAAAGAAGCCATCCGAGGCGCAAGCGCGAAGGGTCTAAACTGCGTACTCGATCAACGGTTTGCCACAAAAGATGAATTTATTTCTGCGCTGGCTGATGCAAAAATTTCCGTCTGTTTTCCCAAAGCGGTGACGGATCCCGAGATCGCTGGAAATACTTCTACGGTCACGCTTCGTTATCTACAGTCGATGGCGGCAAAGTGTTTGATTGTTGGAGAAACACCGGCCGAAGCAGAACAAATGTTCGGATACGATCCGGTGGTAGCGATTGATTGGGAAGATCCAGTAGGCCAACTGCTAGACATTACGGCTCATCCGGAAAGATTTGCCTCTCTGATCGAACGGAATTTCGCTGCCGTCACCAGCCTTCACGATGTGAGCAATTTTGCCGCACGAATCGATCAGCACATACATTTAAAGCTTCAAGGCTCCCGGGTATAGAACTCGACCGAATAAAATTCGGTATCGCGTAGAACGAGTCGACGATTGAACCCGTATTGCGTTAACTTATTGCGAGCGTCTTCGAGACTGCGCCCGAAGCGGTGAAGTTCGAATACTGCAGCCCGAGTCTTTCTCAGAAGGTCTTCGTAATTATCGATGAAATCGAATTCAGAGCCTTCGATATCGCATTTGATCAAATCGATTGTGGCAAATCCGGCCAGCTCCTTGTCCAGATTGATAAATGTCGATCGCGAAGATCCGGGACGTGATTCGGCGGTGGCAACATTCGAGTAATGAAGATGACTGCCGGTGATGTAGGCGTCTCCGTCCTTGCGTCCTGCAAGTCCATTCAGCAGGCGAACTTTATCATCCAGCAATGGCTGGGTGCGCACTCGTCTTTCGAGTTCTCGGAACATCAAAGGCGCGCCTTCGACCACTACAAGTGAGAGCTTTTCGCCAATCTCGCGGAGAATACATTCGTTGGCGCAGCGAAGTGCAAAATATCCAACGTTGCCGCCCAGATCGATGACCACGAATGGGCGACCGTGTTCGAAACGGTCCAATACGTGGCGAATTGGTACATCGTATTCGCCATTGACGAGGACCTCATTGTAAATTTCCCAGTCCGGTCGGTTATGAACCTGAACCCGCAATCCACTTCGCAATTCGCACTCCAGATCGAGCAGCTTCCAATAGACATTGCGAAATGGATTCCAGATGTATCGATAAACAATTCTCTGGAAACCTGGCGGCAGGACCCGCTTGCAGTACTGTTTCAGCGATTTAGTGAGTCGCATTGAGGGTGTCCGAGATGGCCATAAATACGAAATGAGCCTTCGTGTGGTTGCTCCAATCTTGTATGGAACGGGCAGCTGCGACAACATCGAGTTCACGTGAAGCTTCTCGTCTTTGCTCACACACCACCGCCGTTCCACGGCCAAAGCTACATGGTGAAGCTGATGCTCGACGGGCTAAAGCGGACGCCGAGTAGTGGAGAGTCGGCGCTGCAGATTTCCCATGTCGATGCCAAACTTTCATCGAATCTGGAGGCGATTGGGAAATTCCAGCTCGGAAAACTTTTGCGCGTTATCGGTTATTGCGCGCAAGCGTGGTTCCATCGTTTTGTAACGGCCGCCGACACTTTTTACTATGTGCCAGCCCCAGGTTTGCGGGCGGCGGTCTACCGCGACTGGATTGTGATGTTTCTTTGCCGTCCGCTGTTCAAGAAAGTTATTTTTCACTGGCACGCAGCCGGACTTTCTGAATGGCTCGAAACCAATTCAAGGACATGGGAAAGAAAAATAACTCATTGGCTTCTCGATGGCGTTGACCTCAGCATTGTTCTCTCCGAATTCGCACGCGGAAACGCCGAGTCCTTCTCGCCGCGCAAAATTGAGGTTATTCCAAACGGCATTCCAGATCCGTGCGAAAATTTTGCGGAGTCGCTCCTACCGGTGCGGCAAGCGCGGTTTCGTAGTCGAAAAGCAGGACAACAGACGCGTTTCACTGTTTTATTTATGGGCGCCTGCACAACTGCGAAAGGATTGTTCGCCGCATTGGATGCGATTGCGTTGCTTGAGCGGCGCTTCGCTGAAACGAGGAAACCAATTGCCATTCGGTTCATCGTTGCCGGAGATTTCGCTTCCGAAGAAGAGCGGCGACGGTTTCAACAACGCATCGCCGAGCCGGATTTAAGGGGACAGCTGGAAACGAGCGGCAACGATTCGATCGTTGTCTACAAAGGTTTCGTTGAGGGCGCGGAAAAACAAGAGCTGTTCCGCGAAGCTGACTGCCTTTGTTTTCCAAGTCTGTATCCCGCAGAAGGCCAACCAGTGACAATTGTGGAAGCGCTCGCTTTTGGACTCGGAATTGTTGCGACGCGCTGGGGCGGAATTCCCGAGCTGCTCGCGGGTGCAAATGCTCAGCTTATTGATGACCAAGACTCAACCGCAATTGCAGCGGCTTTAGAGGCGGCACCGAATAACGACGCCACATTGACCAATCGTCATCTGTTCCTCGATCGTTATCGCGTTGACAAATTTGTCCGGCGAATGACTGACGTTTTCTTGGTAGTCGACTAAAGCGGGCGCCGATGCGCTACGAGAGTTGGCTCGGGTAGGACGGGCCTCGCAACGCCTTGCCGTTTATTCTCGCTCGCGGCTTTCTCCTTTTCAGGAAGCAACGGGCTGACCGCCAATCCGAGAAAAACCCAAAAAAGAATGCCTCCCATTGGTCCCTCGAGAACAACGCCAAACATTGCGGCAATCAATAAGCTAATCACGGCACACCACGGAATCAGAGTCTGCTCGGATCGTTCCTTTCGGGCCACAGAACGTGCAGCGGCGAATGCCAGTCTTGTAATAAAGAACAGGACAACGAGAAATGATATCAATCCGATTATGCCCATTCGCCCAAGGATAGTGAAAATAATGCTATGGGGGCTTCGTGTCGTTGCGGTGTCCTCGCCTCCCGTAGGGTAGTAGGCGATCATAAAGCTCGAGGTCAGGTCATAGCCAAATCCGAGTCCGAACCAGGGACCTTTTTGCATCGTTTCGTTAAAGACGGTCGTCCACCAGACAGTACGAAATTCGTTGTTAGCGGCCGAAACATCACCGGCCCGACTGCGATAATGACCGGTGCTACTAATGTCGACGATTGAAGAAACCTTGTCGCTAAGGTTTCGAAAGAAATCCGATTCGAAATGGATGTTTGATAATTCAAGAAACGCTATCGCTAATAGCGCCACAACCGCGACACCTAATTGGTAAACAATAAAACGCGGCCGCTTCGCCACGATCAACAAACCCGCTGCGCAGATAAATCCAGACAAAGCCGCGCGAGACATCGCGAATAGCATCAGACCGAGCGAAGCTACTGAACAGCTGCGCAGAAATAATTTAGTGACGCCGTTCGAAGGTGTCAGGAACAGGTAAAAGGCGCCGATGCCCAAAAACGTGGCAAGCAGGTCGCCTTTGTAAAAAATGATTGGATACGCACGAAACGTTAGTTTGGTTAGAATATCAGGATCCCAAATCTGGATCGCGGCAACGGGGATCAGTAAAACGAAGGCAGCGAGCATTGTCCGCTCGATAAATTTCCGCGCGCTCGTATTTTGGGCGATCCGGTAAGCTATAAAAAAGAAAAGGGCATAATAAACGACGGCGGAATCGCGAATAGCGACCATCATCTGCGTCTTATCGCTCGTCGCCGTGTCCAGACATAAGCGTAATCCGCCGATTACGAGAAACGCCGCAATCGCCCACGCCAATCGGATTTTTGGAAACACCGGCTCACGGGTGAGCGCTCGTCGGGTTGCGATCAAAAAGAGGCAAGCGACCATTCCTAATTCGCCGAAATAGAGGGGGGAATTCGGTTTGAGACTTAATTGAGCGAAACCCCGATTTCCGACGATGTAACCAAAGACAAGAAAGGCTAGAGTCAGTGCTTCAAAACGAACTGTGCGAAAGAACGCAACGTACAGGAAAGTTCCGATGCACGCGCTTGCGATGCCCACCGGTATCAGGTGATAGTTTTGTCCGAGTTGAGCTCCCAAAATTACGGCGAAGAGCAACCCCACTGCTGCAATGATCAGAGCTTGAATCTTGGCCGACACAATCGATCAGTGCCACTCGACAGACCTCGAGTCAATTAGCACCCCACGGGTGGCAGCCGTTTTCCGGATTTTTGCCAAAAAGTACGAAGTGTGTGCGCGCATAGCGTGCGAAGAGACGGGCCCGTGACCTCCACATTTCCGCCTGCTGCACGTCCGTGATACTTCGGGCAAAAAATAAAATCGTGCGCAGCAGATTCCCGCATATGCAGACGACGTCGTAGAGGAGCAGTTTGAAACGAGGTGGTTTTTCGGCATAAGCAAAATAGCTTCGTCCGGCCGACACTGAGAGAAGAGCTGCATCATCGCGCTTCTTCGTGCTCGCGCTGAGATGGTGCTCAACCACCGCCTCCGGAACACTGTAGAGCTTGTATCCGGCCTGAATCATTCTTCGGCACCACTCCATATCTTCCGCGTACATAAAAAAGCGCTCGTCCAGGCCTCCTATATCTTGGATGACAGACTTACGAACGAGCAGACACGCTCCGGAAATCCACTCCACTTCGCGGACGCGGTCGTCATGGATCTTTGTGAACAGATGAACGCCTCGAAATAAGGTGCTGTAGGGAAAAAGTTGGCTCAACCCAAATTGATGATTGAACTCGTTCCACAAGGTTGGCTGATAGCCGCACCCCAGTACTCGCAACTGCAATCGCGGATGTAGCAATCGTGGTCCGATTGCGCCCGCGTCCGGATGAGCGCGGATAAAATTGACCAGCGTCTGCAGTGCGTTGCCAACAACGATCGTGTCGGAGTTAAGGAGCAGTTCGAACTCGGAAGAGCATTTTGCGAATGCCTGATTATTGGCCGCCGCAAATCCGACGTTGTGATTGTTTTGAAGCAGGTGAACCTGCGGGAATGATTCGCGGATCATCGCCACGCTGCCGTCGCTGGAGTGGTTATCGACTACGAACACTTCCAAGGCGAGGCTGCCCGCATTATCGAAAACGCTGCTTAAGCACTTGTGCAGGAGCTCGCGCGTATTCCAACTGACGATGACGATGCTGAGATCCGACGTCACAAGCAAACGTTCACGGTTTAAGTATCAACCCTTGTCCTGTTGGCAGGCACAACACGCTAACGCCGCGAGCCGTTGCAAATGCGTCGAACGCTACTTGCTGTTCGGAATGCAGCTTTTGGCCATAGTCATCCAGGAGCAGGACACCGCCACAGACTAAACGGTCCCAAAGAAATTCGGCGGCGCGGATTTCTGGAAGCGTACAATTCATATCCAATGTGGCATACGCAATAGTGTCGACCTCAATCTGAGGCAGGATGTCAGGCACAACTCCCTCCACGAGCTCCACGGTCCGAAAGGCAGCAAATGTCCTGCGGACCTCGAGAATGGAATTGGATTTGTAGTACGCGTAAATATTCTCTAACCCTCTCGCTCGTTCCGTATCGCTGAGGTAGCGCGTTACTAAACCGCTAAAGGTATCGACCAATAGGAATTTCTTGCCTGTTTTATTGAAGTCTAAGTATTCCACAATTGATCTCGCTAGACCGCCGCGATTTACACCAAATTCGATGAAATCCCCCGGAAGAGCCGCAGCGCGTTCTGCAGCCCAACAGGCGATGTATACACGCCATCGAATCGACAAGCCGGACCACGAGTTGGTTGCTTCACCTGCCGCGTAGGCGCGTCGGAATCGTTCGTCGGCAAGGAATGGAGCAGTGTTTGCAGTGTATAAATTATCCTCAGCATACTGAAGCTCGCAATTTAGCAGCACCGTATAAACGCGGTTTCGCAATAAGCCGCGAAGCCTTTGACGCAACCCTTTCGGAGCAATTGAGCGACCCATCGCTAGTACAGCAGAGACCATTGCTGATTATACCGAGGTTCGCCCGCTGGAGGGCAATTCGAGAAAGCTTGCCCAATAGGCGCGAGGATTAAGGTCTAGTCCACGAATGCCGCGCACTACCGGCCACCAATTGTTGAAGCACAGCTGCACGACACCCTGCGAGAGCAGCATCCCCCAAACACCGATTTTTGGCGTCAGACAGATACTCAAAGCTACAACCAAGGTTCCGGAAATAATCGCCGGAGTCACGAAGGGGTTGACGTTTTCGGAAAACACCAGGCCCGCGTACAGCGTATGATGGGCTTCGAGGAAATAAATCAGAAGCATAGTCGCGAGCAGTGGCACTGGAAGAAATTGGGTCTTGGTGTGCAGTAGGCTTAAGATCCAGTGGCCGGCAAAGAGGAGTCCGCAGCCGCCCAAAATGTAGGTGACCATCGCGAGTGCGATGCGTTGACGAAAAACATTCGCGATCTCCTGAAGCCGGCCTTGTGAGCGCAATTGGTTGATTAGTGGAAATTTTACCACCACCCAGACACTGCTGACGGCTACCAGCAATGTGACTGCCTGTAGCGTCAATCCGTACGAACCCGTAATTTTCAATCCAAGGAATGCCGAACAGATGAGCGTGTTTGCCTGCAGGCTGCAGTAAGCCGCAATCGACACGATACCGGTTCGCCACGCGTTTGGCCAAAGAATGCGTAGCATGTGAGTGTCGGGTCGCGCTTTTTCGACACGCGCGTATCTGTTGAACAGAAATCGTCCTCCAATACGTTCAGTCAGGCCAAAAGCGAAATTCGCGATCACGAGTGCCCAGATGCGAAGTCCGGCCAATAAGCCGCCCATCGCAATCAAGTAATTTTCCATCAACGCGGCGGCAGTCAGTTGCGATGACTCACGCACCCGGTTAATGCCGTTGAGTGCGTACGGCCACATGCCGCTGGCAAGGTTCAATGCCACTGCGATTGAATAGACCACGAATGCAATCCGCAGCGAGCGCGCGTTTGGTAATTCATACGTCTTTTTGTAAATCCACCAGCTGCCGGCGGTCAGCAGCAAAAGCAATGCTGCGGCTCCAAGCATCCAGTAGTATACCTTTAGGGCCGCGACTAATCGCGAAAGCAGCGGGAGATTCGGACCTGTGTGGCGCTGCTGATCTGCAAGAGCAATGTTGGTCGGCAATCCGTACGGGCTGAGCTCACGAGCCCCAGACCATAGGTAGGCGGTCACCCGACTGATCGTTGGCGCGAAGCCGAAATCGACCAGCGTGGCGAGCGCGCCAAAAGAAAGAAAGACATACCAAAGCCCAAGCTCGTCCGATGGTACGCGGCGCAATATGAGCGGCAGAACAAAAAGCGCAGAGCCAAACCGAAGCGCAGTCGCGACAAAACTCCAGGCAACGGCCGTTTGGTGGATTCTGTTGAATAGGCGGCGCACAATGGTTGGATGTCGACAAGTTTAGCAGTTTAGATGTTGAGCAGTTCGAGGAAAAGGGGAGAGCAAAAGAAAAACGATGAGAAGTTGAGCGGCTGGGTAGTCAAACAGCTAAACACCTTTCTATCTAAACATTTCGAGTTTTTACGATGCTTCGATCAATCTTGTCGTGTTCTTTGGTTTTGGCGTCGATTGGAACAGGTCCCGCGGGTGTATGGCACGTGTCGCAACATCCGCTGACTCACGTTCCGCCAAAGCAGCAGGTTCGAACACTTCAGAAGGCAGCGAATGCAGTCGTTGCCGGCGATAAGGTAATCATTCATTCCGGCGTCTATCGCGAGGCCGTAATCGCTGAAAAAAGTGGAACAGCAGCGAGACCAATTCAGTTCGAAGCTGCTGCGGGTGTGAATGTGGTCATTACTGGGCTCGACCGACTTCGCGATTGGCGAAAAGAAAACGCAAATGTCTACAGCACCAATTGGTCCTACCGTTTTATCCCGTCGAGTAAAACCGATGCGCATCCGGACGATGAATATCATCGCCTGATCGGTCGTGCAGAGCAGGTCTTAATCAATACGCAACCGCTCCAACAGAAACTCGAGCGCGATCAACTGTCACCCGGCGACTTCTATGTCGATCTTGCGAACAAGCGACTCTACATCTGTCCGCTGCGCGGCGACGATCCGAGATCGAAGAGAGTTCAAGTCGAAGCCGCTACGCGCTCGACATTACTCGATTGTAAAGGCGCGTACGTGACCTTGCGCGGCATCACATTTCAATACGCTGCGAATCCCGCGCAGCATGGAGCAGTTCTTTTCAAAGGACGCGGCGACATGGCGGAATACTGCACCTTCGAGCGGACAAACGGTCCGGGTGCGTCGTTCGGTGGTTCCGACCAGATCGCGCAGCATTGCACGTTCGCTGACAATGGTCAGGTCGGGTTTGCCGCGAACCACGCCGACAATCTGCTAATTACCAGCTGCACTATCCGGAACAACAACACCAAGGGATTCAACCGCCAATGGGAAGCCGGTGGTGACAAGATTGTACTTTCCCGCAATGTGATTTTGGAGAAGAGCCGCTTCCTTTCCAATCGCGGCAGCGGGATCTGGTTCGATATCGGCAATGAGAACTGCGAGGTGCGAAATTGTTTAATTGCGGACAATGAAGACGCAGGAATATTTTATGAGATCTCCTACGGTCTTCTTGCCCACGACAACGTGATCGTCGGAAACGGTTTTGCGCGCGATCCGAGTGCGTGGGGCGGTCAGGCCGGTATCTCGCTCTCGTCGTCGCCGAACTGCTTGATCGAGCGGAATCTACTCGTTGGAAATCGCGAAGGTTTCAATTTTCGCGAACAATCGCGAACCGCACCGCGCATCGACCATCCAGATGCGAAAAAGGAGGAAGCGATTTGGAATCACGACGAGGGCATTTGCAACAACGTGATCGCTTACAATCGGGACGCGCAGACGCGCGGCTGGTTTGACGTGACCGACGAGCGTCATTGGCCGCGGCGAATGCACTCAGCCAGTTCGGGTGACTCGATGTCACTCGAAGCGTTACACTTCACCATGCAGCAGAATGTTTATGCGCGCGAAGACAATCAACCGCTCTTTATTTGGGGCACAGAGTGGCGGCGGCACCTGAATTATTCGACGATCTCCGAGATCCAAGGCGAGTTGGATTTGGAACACGAGAGTCAGCTCTTGCCACTGAAGTTTCGCGCACTAACTGATCGCGACCTAAGGCTTCTTCCGGAAAGCCCAGTTTTTCAGATGGATTGCTATCCGCGAGGTCGTGTGCCCGGGGTGAAGCTAACGCAGCATTAGATTGCTCGGCTGGCAATTCGATCGAACTCGGTGAGCGCCGCGCCGACGACCTGGTGGCGATGCGCTCGGCGAGCGGTGCGCCGGAAAACCCCGCGCCGACGATTAAAAAGTCGAATCGCTCCGGCATCGGGCCTC
>Ga0066388_100000371_pt1 | contig 20608 bp, 18 predicted proteins | sample PanSoiMetaGPlot6_FD_64539 | JGI IMG/M metagenome (GOLD analysis project Ga0066388, IMG submission 64539) | Tropical forest soil microbial communities from Panama analyzed to predict greenhouse gas emissions - Panama Soil - Plot 6 (Hybrid Assembly) | ecosystem: Environmental > Terrestrial >...
GTGGTCTGAATCGACATTAGTCGGGCGATCTTGGCAAGTCTCCGGGGTGTTTTGTATGCTTGCCCACACTCGGTTCGACGCATCGTCTGGGGAATCGCAGGAGCGACAAGTGCAAACTGAGAAGCGAAAGGACTGGCTGACCACGTTCTGGGATGTTTTCTACAGCAGACTGGTGGCACCCAGTCATCTGCCAAAGCCCACGGACGTTCAAGACGAACAGGTCAAAATCAATTTCTTGAGAATCGTGCTTGGTCTGCTCTGTCTGTGGCGAACAGGCATGATGGCCGTGTCGTCGTACTACTATTTCCCAACCGACGGTTTCCTGTCATCGCCGCCGGAATTCTGGCTGACCTTGACGGTCTTCTCTGTAGCCCTTTGCTTTACCGTCGGTTTGTTGACTCCGGTGGCCACTATCTGGTTGCTCTTTGTCTACAACCAGGTCGACACTCAGCTGGGCACACAGACGCTAGGCACTAATCTGTGGACGCTGAGCATGTTCTTCTTCCTGGTGGCAAATGCCGGTAGCCGGCTTTCAGTCGACGCACTCAATTTGCAGAACCAGAAATCGCCTCTCCATACGGTTACACGGTTGAGCTACGGCATCATCAAATTTCCTTCGTGTGAGCAGCTCCATGGCTACTACTGGCTCTTGCTGATGTCATACGCGGCAACAAGCCTTGCTGCCGTCTCTCTTCACTTCGACGATGCGTTCTGGCAGGCAGGCAGCAGCGTGTTCTTGATGCTGAATAACTCATTCCTGTGCTCGCTGTGGCCACTCTGCCGCTTCGTGTCCTTGCATTTCCCCGGGCTGGTGTCAGCGTTTTCGTACTTTTCCTGCATCGGACAGGCTGTCTATCAAGTAGCAATGGTGCCTTTGATCTACAACCGCTGGGGCGTGTGGTTTGTTGGACTCTGGGGAGCGGCCTTCTTCATCATTTCCGTAATCCTCCTGCAGATCTCGTGGATTCCGACTTGCGAATGTGTACTCTGGGCCGTCATCTTTTTGCCGGCCGGCCTTGTGACCAAGCCGTTGAAGACGGTCAACACCAGGGCGATTGAGGCCGCGCGCCACTGCAATTGGCAGACGAGCACCAGGGCCGGCTTGGCGACGGCTGCCACTCTGTGCGCATTTACGTTACTGTTTTTCGTGGTGCTCGGGCATCACTATCCATCCGTGGGCTTATTGCGAAAGGCTGCCAAACACATGGGCCCGCGCTTGTATTACCTCGGACTCGACGTGCCGGATGTCTTCAACAAGCTCGACCTGTCGACGGAGAAGTACTGGTACGTGATGGAGCGCCAGGATGCGTCGGGGCAGATCAGCCATGTGCCGATTGCTCTGTCCGACGGCAGCCGCGAGTACTATCACTGGTTTGACACCGTATACTTCTCAAACTTCGTTCCCTGGAGACGCATGATGGGTCTCCATGCCGGCAATCCGCTCGACCTGCTGGTGCCGGGACAGGGCTGTTACGAGCTCTTGCGCCGGGCGGTTCAGTTTGACCGCAGGCTGCAGCACCTGCCCGATGACACGCAATATCGGGTGACCGTCTATGGTCAGGAGCAAGGTCAGTGGACCAAGCCTCCGCGTGTTGTGACAGTACTAGCGTTTCAGGCTTCGAAAAAGCTGGCGGCGCGTGGCGCGGCCGATCAGGGGACACGATGAGCTGGAAAAAACGCGGACTCGTATTCAATCCAGTCGAGCAATCAGACTGGATGTTTTCTCACGCTTCCAATCCGATTGCCGAGCATCAAGCGGGCGACATCTTTAAAATCTATTTTAGTTGCCGCAATAAGAAGCAGAATGCCAGCGTCGGCTACGTGGTCGTAGACGTGACTCGCCCTGGCGACATCCTGGAGATAGCAGCGGAGCCGGTCGTCGACCGTGGCCAGCCTGGCTATTTCGACGACAGCGGCGTGTCGGCCGGCTGCTTTGTCCATCTCGAAGACGGGCAGCGGTACTTCTATTACCTGGGGTGGAACCTCTGTGTTACGGTCCCCTTCCACAACAGCATCGGCCTGGCTATAAGTGCGAAGCCCGGCGCCCCGTTCGTCAAACATACTCGCGCCGCCATCATGGACCGAGACCCCGAAGATCCTCTGTCTATATCCTATCCCTGGGTGTTGAAAGCAGGGCCGCGCTGGCAGATGTGGTACGGCTCTCACGAGTGCTGGCAAAACGGAAAGCATGAAATGCTGCATGTTCTCAAGTATGCTGAGTCTGATGACGGCATTCACTGGAAGCGGCTGGGTAAGGTCGCTTTCCCCCTCGACGCGGAGACGGAATACGCCGTCAGCCGGCCGTGCGTGCTCAAGAACGGCAGCGGATACAAGATGTGGTACTCATTCCGAGGCAGCAAGTACAGAATCGGCTACGCGGAGTCGGACGACGGGCTGAGCTGGCAGCGTCGGGACGATCAGGTGGGAATCGATGTATCCGATTCCGGTTGGGATTCGGAGGCTGTGTCCTATGCAAGCGTCTTTGCGCACAACGGGCAACTATTTATGCTTTACAACGGCAACGGATACGGCCGGACAGGCTTTGGTCTTGCCAGTCTCGACTGAGCCTTTGTTATGAGAATGCGTTACTGGCAACTCGCAGAAGCTCATCTGTAGAATGGCGAAGTTCGATGTTTGCAACCCGCTGTGTATGCCGCCTGGATTCTTGGCAACTGCGGAGCGCCAGATCGAGGTTTGAACTTGTCCGTAGTCGATACCAGCTCATTCAGTCCGCCGGCAGTCTCGGAGCAGCAGCGAGCTCAAGGTTCGCAGCCAGCCCGGGAAGTCTACCTCAGTGTGGTCATACCGGCATACGGATCGGCTTCATCCTTGCCGGTTTTGCACCAGCGGTTGACGGCAGTTCTCAGCGGTCTGACCGAGTCCTACGAGATTGTTTTTGTGGAAGATTGCAGTCCCGACAACTCCTGGGATGTTCTTGCCGAGCTGGCCAAAGACGATGAGAAAGTGCGAGCGTTCAAGCTAAGCCGCAATTTTGGCCAGCATGCAGCCATTACGGCCGGACTTGCGCAGTCGCGCGGCAAGTGGGTTGTGGTCATGGATTGCGACCTGCAAGATCCACCTGAGGAAATCCCTCGCCTCTACGACAAGGCCCTCGAGGGGCATGACGTTGTGCTGGCCAGGCGCAAGCAAAGGCAACATTCGCAATTTCGGCTGCTTTGTGCCAGGGCATATTTCGCGTTGCTCAATACGTTCGCGAATGCCAAGTTCAACGGAGAATACGGCTGCTTCAGCCTGGTGTCGCGGAAGGTGGTCGATGCTTACATTGCCTTCTCGGAGCGGAATCGCCACTATCTGCTCATCTTGAACTGGCTCGGCTTTGATGTGGGAGAGATCGAGTACCAGCACGGCAAACGCCATGCCGGGTCCAGCTCCTACAGCTTTGCGCGGCTGATTGCCCATGCGCTGCAAGGCATTTTCTTTCAGACGACGATCCTGCTTCGGTTGATAGTCACTACTGGCCTGGTGATGTCGCTGGTCGGTGTGCTGTGGGCTGTGCAGATTGGCGTGTCCTGCTTGCTCTATTCGGCCTTGCCCGGTTGGACAAGCCTGGCTATGTTTATTCTGGTTATCGGCGGCATGATTTTATTTGCGCTCGGAGTCGTGGGACTGTACGTCGGCGAGATATTTGAGCAAGTCAAAGATCGCCCGCTGTATGTGATCGCCAAAGAAGCAAAACGCTAGGCCCGCGAATCATGCGGGCGCGCCCGCGCTGGGGTGCCGCCGTCCGGCTCAAAGCAACGATCTCAGACTGCCCATGCGGGTTCCTACGAATTTGCACACGCATCTGAGATCGACAGCAGTTTGCGCTGGCGTAAGTGTTCAGATTCTCTTGATGCGGGAGCTGGGGATGCTGGCTCTTGGTGTAGATACCCCCGGGTAGAGACCATCGTCTTCGCAGTCCTGGAGAATGAGCGCACCGGCGCCGACCAGGCAGCGGGCACCGACTTTGATGTGGTCTCTGAATGTGGAGTTGACGCCCAGGAAGCAATTTTCGCCAATCTCGGTGCCACCGGAGATCACCACATGGGAAGTGATGAAGACGTTGTCCTTGATGCGGCAATGGTGGCCCAGATGGTTACCGCTCCAGATGGTCACGTTGTTGCCAATCTCGACATAAGGCTGGATTGTGATGTCCTCGAGAATGAAGCAATTGTCGCCAATTTTCGGATTGGCCCTCAGCGATGTTCCTGAGCTGACGTACGTGATCAGCTCGTATCCCTTGGCCTTGGCCGCATCGTATTTATCGCGCCTGAGGCTGTTCAATCCGGAGTAACCGACGGCGACGAACATCTTGGTAGTCTCAGGCGGATAACGGACCTCGACCTCCTCGAAGGGCACCACGGGCAGGCCGAAAAACGTCGTCTCTTTGAGATACTCGCGGTCGACAGCGAAGGCTATTACGTTGTGGGGGCTATCAGCGGTCAAATAGAAGTGTGCGACTTCCGCTTGTTGCCCGCTTCCGAATATGACAACGTTGCTCATAGCCTTTTCCTTCTGACGATCACGACGATACTTCGGCGACTTCGGACTTTCTCTTGTCGGATGACGCATGATCTGGAGACCGTTTGAAGAAGTCGCCGATGCAACGTACGACGTACTCAATCTGCTCGGGAGCAAGCCCGCGCCAGAAAGGGAGCCGCAAAAGTGATGCGCTCAAACGATCGGTAACTGGAAGCTCGCCGTCCGTGCGACCGAACCGGCGACCGGCCGGGGCACTGTGCAGGGGAATGTAGTGAAACAGTGCGCCCACGTCTTGTTGCTTGAGATAGAACAGCATTGCATCTCGCCTATCGGCCGAAGGTGCAAGCAGATAATACAGGTGCGCGTTCTGCTCGCAGTGGTCCGGGATGATCGGCCGGCGGATGAGACCCCGCTTTTCCAGAGGTTCCAGCAACTCGTGATAGCGGTGCCAGATGCTCAAGCGATCTTTGGTTATCTCGTGAGCCGATTCGAACTGCGCGTAGAGAAAGGCCGCCTGAAGCTCGCTCGGTAAATAGGAAGATCCTGCATCGACCCACGTGTACTTATCGACTTCGCCTCTAAAGAAGGCTGAGCGGTTAGTCCCCTTTTCTCTGATGATTTCCGCGCGCTTCGCGTAAGCCGAATCGTTGATCAGCAGCGCACCACATTCGCCGGCAGTAAGGTTCTTGGTCTCGTGAAAGCTCAGTGCGGCCAGATGACCGATCGTACCAAGCTGCTTACCCTTGTAGGTCGAGAGAATCGCCTGGGCTGCATCCTCGACTACTTTGAGATTGTGCTTCTCGGCCACTGCCATGATCTTGTCCATTTCGCAAGCCACGCCTGCGTAATGCACTACGGCGATTGCTTTTGTTCTGGGTGTGATCGCGCGTTCTATCAAGTTTTCATCGATGTTCAGGGTGTCCGGTCTGATGTCGACGAACACCGGGACAGCACCGCGAAGAACAAAGGCGTTGGCCGTGGATGAAAACGTGAACGATGGCATGATCACTTCGTCGCCGGGCTTGAGGTCGAGCAGGATGGCAGCCATCTCCAGCGCGCCGGTGCACGAATGTGTCAGTAGCGCCTTGGGCGTACCGACTACTTCCGTCAGCCATTGATGGCATTTCTTTGAAAACTGACCGTCGCCGGAAATGTGGCGATTTGCAACGGACTCCTGGATGTATTCCAGTTCTTTGCCAGCCAGTTGGGCTATGTTAAAGGGAACGCGCATCACTGTTCTTCAACGACTTTCAACCACGTGGGTCCGAATAAAAATATTAGTTGCTGTGTGCGTCGAGCCGCACACAGCCGGGCTAATTCTATTAGATTCCACAATGACGAATGCTTAAATTCAACCCATATTGAGCGCGGGCTTCGTTGTTGTGCCTGCCTCAACATCTTATAATTGGGCGGTTTCAAGCTGGCTGCCCAGGCATGCCCGGTCGCACCTTAAATGCGACTTCGCCACCTGCAAATGCTTCGCACGCTGTCTGGCCTTCACATGACACCAGGGCGCATACGGAGAGCTCGCCTGCCGGCCATTGAAGCGTAGACGGCTGGAAGGATTCCTGAAAAGATGTCTAAAAAATGTGCGATCCTGCAGTCCAGCTACATTCCCTGGAAGGGCTATTTCGACCTCATAAACCTGGTCGATGAGTTCATCTTGTATGACGTGGTCCAGTACACTCGCAGAGACTGGCGCAATCGCAACAAGATTAAGACGGCGCAAGGGTCGCAGTGGCTGACGATACCAGTGAAGGCCAAGGGCAATTATCTTGCCACCATCGAACAGATTGAAGTCGAGAATCACGAATGGCCCAACAGTCACTGGGGGGCCTTGTGCACAAACTACGCCAGGGCGAAGCATTTCGATGATTATTTCGATTTGTTCTCCGAATGCTACGCGCAGGCCACCGAAACTCATTTGTCGCTCGTCAACGAAAGATTCACGCGCATGATCTGCGATATTCTCGGGATCGAAGCGCGAATTACCACGGCGCGAGACTACCGGACCGAAGGAGACAAGAACCAGCGCCTGGTGAATTTGTGCAAGCAGGTGGGGGCCGAGGTCTACTACTCCGGACCTGCCGCCAAAGACTATCTCGACGTCGATCACTTTGAGCGCGAGGGTCTTGAGGTCGTATGGATGGATTATTCCGGGTATCCGGAGTACGACCAGCTCTTCCCGCCGTTTGACCACTTCGTTTCCATTGTCGACCTCATCTTCAACGAGGGTTCGCAAGCGCCTCGGTACATGAAGAGTTTTGAACGCTGCCTGACGAGATGAGCATTTCCAGGCCAATTGCTGGACAAGTCACATCGGCATTTGCCTGGCTACCCGGATACGATCGGCAGCTTGACTTGCCGGGCGTTCTCGAGAAGTGGCCTCACCTTCCGTATGTTCGTGAGAGCGGGCGATCCGCTGAGTGCGCCTCTGCCTATTTGCAGGATCTTCGCAATCTCACAGGACCGGCGGGCGGACCATTGGTATTGGGCACTGTTGAGGCCGGCGGCGGCATCTGGCTGACGGGGCTGAAGGAGCAGAAGTGGGACAGTGAGTTTTTCGGCTTTGAGATCGGAGCTATTCATCCGCTGGTCAGTCCTGAAACTACCGTGATCGAGGACTCCTGCGTGTTTGCCGGTAGCGACTTGATCGGGGCCTGCGTGCGCCTGGCCAGGGCAAGCGGTCTCAAACAGCTATCGGCGACGACCGACTCGTCCGATACGCTGTCGCAGCTCGCGCTCGAGAACAACGGCTTCCGCCTGCGCGACAGCCTCGTCTATTTCGAGTTAAGCCTTGAGCAGTTCGCCTTGGCCGAGCTCGACCCCTGTGTCCACGCTATGACCGAGTCGGAAGTTGAACCTGTTGCTGCTTTCTCAGCGGAATGTTTTGGCAATCGCCGCTACAACATCAATCGCTTCAACAGTGATCCCCAGTTTCCGCAGCAGCGGGTATATGACCTCTACGCCGAGTCGATCAGAAACTCCTATTTGAAAAGGATTGTTGACCATGTCCTGGTCATCGAGCAGGAAGGGCGACCGATCGGCTTCTCCACGCTCTGTTTGCCGTCGACGCGCGAGAGAGAACTGGGAGTAAACCGAGGAAAGATTCCGCTCAACGCCATTCACCCGCACTACCATGGACATGGCTTCTACGGCCGGCTGGTGCGGGCCGCGCTTTCCTGGTTCAAAGAACAGCAGGTCGCCCAGGTAGAAATCAGCACCCAGTTGTCCAACGTTGCGGTTCACCGCACCTGGCAAAAACTTGGTGCCCCGCTTGTCAAATCTTGTCATCGATTCCATTTGAATTTGGCGACACCATGACATTAGAATTGCCAAGTTGACCTCACTTTGCACTTTGCGAGACAATCAGGCGGTTGTTGAGAACTGGTGACTGGTAAGGGTATGGTCGAGCTATCCGTTGTTGTTGCGGTTTACAACGAAGACCCGCGCAATTTGTTGGGCGTCGTCGATCGCCTCGACACGGTGATTGCTCCCCTTGCTTTGTCTCACGAGATAGTCTTTGTTAACGATGGCAGCCAACCGGCAACAAGCGAAGCGCTACGCCGGCTGGCCATGGAGTTTGACCATGTCAAGCTGGTCGAGCTGTCCCGCAACTTCGGGCAGCAGGCCGCGATCACAGCTGGACTCGACCACGCTTGCGGGCAGGCGGTTGTCAATATAGACTCGGACCTGCAGGATCCGCCTGAGTTGATTGCCGACATGGTTACGCTCTGGCGGCAGGGCTATGAGGTCATTTACGCGCAGAGATCTACGCGCAGGGACAGGCTGAGCAAGCGTTTCTCCGCGTTCATCTTCTACAGGCTGCTCGGGCTCGTTTCCTCGGTGAAGATTCCCTGGGATACCGGTGATTACCGTCTTATCGACAGGAAGGTCGTCGAGGCTCTCGACTCCTTGCCCGAGAAGACGCGGTTTCTGCGCGGAATGGTGCCGTGGCTGGGTTTTAAACAAATCGGCATTCCGATCGATCGCGGCGCGCGCGAAGTCGGAGCCAGTGCTTACACATTGAGAAAGCTGCTGCAGTTGGCGGCCGACGGGCTGCTGGCCTTCAGCGTGGCGCCGCTCTATCTGATCGCGCTTTTAGGCGTGCTGCTGGTGCTGGCGGCGACACTGATGGCCGGCGGCGCACTGGTTGGCTTGGGGGGCGGTGCCCATCTTGTTCCTTCCCCGTCGGGTTTGATATTGCTTGCGGTATCAGGTGTACAGATATTCTGCACCGGTCTGGTCGGAATCTACGTGTCCAGGATTCTCGAGGAAGTGCGTGGTCGGCCAACCTATATTGTCTCCAGGCGGATAGGCTTTCCGCTTGCCGGCCGTAATTCCACGGGCAGTTCTCCGCCCTGGCCCCGCGCTGGTCAGGAAGGAGCCGTCCTGGTTGCCCGCGATCCGTCTTCTTCCGACACGATGCTCTAGATTGGCGCGGACTTCACCGGCAGATCAACGTACGGCAGCCGGCGCTTGCGTGAAGACTTTGGGCGCGATCTGGTCGGCATCGGACATGATCTCCTCATAACGGGGAATCACATCGTCCAGCGATCCCTTCGATACCAGCTCCCCGCCGTTCAGCAGCACTGCCTGGTCGCAAAACTTTCTGATCATTGACTCGCTGTGTGAGACAAATACAATCGTTCTGCCGGTGCGCTTCAGTCCGTTTATCTTCTTGATGCACTTGAATTGAAATCGAGAGTCACCAACGGCCAGAGCCTCATCTACCAGCAGGATATCCGGGTCGACATTGATGGCCGATGCGAATGCCAGGCGAATCACCATGCCGCTCGAGTATGTGCTGATCGGTTGATCGAAGAAGTCGCCGATTTCGGCAAACTCGGCGATCTCGTCCATCCTGTCCATCATTTCGTCTCTGGAAATGCCCAGGATCATGCCATTGAGAAGGACGTTTTCACGGCCGGTGTAGTCGGGCTGAAAACCGGCGCCCAGTTCCAGCAATGCCGTCAGCCGGCCGCTGACGAATACGTGCCCGGCACTCGGCTGCAGTACCCCGGCCATTACCTGCATGAGTGTCGACTTCCCGGCGCCGTTTGGACCCATCAGCGCCGTCGTCAGGCCTTTTTCAAATCCCACCGAGAGGTTTTTCAGGGCCCAGAACTCTTTGTGGTAGCTGCGGCGGTTTCTGCAAATAATCTCCTTCAGCCGGTCGACCGGCCGGTTGTAGATGTTATGCACCTTGGAGACGTTTGTAACGGTTATCGAGTACATGGCTACATTACATCGGCAAATGAACGCTTAGTCTTCATGAAGAAATAATTGCCGGCAAACCACAGCACGACTGTGACCGCGGCGTAGAGGGCAAGTTTAGACCAGTCCGGCAGCACGCCTTCGATGATCAGGCGCCGGTAGTCGGTGACGAGTCCGGCCATTGGGTTCAACCAGAGCAAGAAGCCCAACTGTTTTGGGAAGGCCGAGGCCGGATAGACGATCGGTGTCGTATACATCCAAACTGATAGCGCCAGCGAGATCAAATGTTTCATGTCCCGGATGTAAACGCCGAGGCTGGCAAGTAACCAGCATAAACCGCCCATCAACAAGCCTTGTACGGCCACGAGCAGAGGGAGCAGCAAGATCGTCCAATGGAGCGTGCCTGTACGAAAGATGGCCAGCGACACCAAGAGTACGATACTGATCCCCGCTGTCAGGAACGATGAAAACACCGGTACCATCGGCAAAATCTCGAGCGGAAAAACAACTTTCTTTACGAGATTGGGCACTTCCAGAATGCACGTGGTCGAGCGCGAGACAGCCTCCGCAAGCGCTGACCAGGGAAGCAGTCCGGCCATTAGGTAAAGAGCAAACGTGGAGGTACTGCCGTCGTGACTGAAGCGGACTTTCAAGATGACCGAGAAGACGAAGGTATACAAAAGAAGATGCCCGAGCGGGTTGATCAATGGCCAGAGCACGCCCAGGAGTGACCCGCGGTAGCGCCCGAGAAAATCGCGACGAACGAAGATCTCTAATAGTTGCCGGCGCTCCCAAAGCAGCAACATGGCTCCTACAGGGTTGTAGCGCTCGGCTTCCAGACGCGGTGCCGGCGCGCGTACTTGTACTGGTGGGGCTTCCTTAAGTTGTGTGCTCATTCGTCCGCATCAACCGAAACGCGAGTTCAGATGACGTTAATACAGTTCCCAAGATGATAACACGCATAGGTTGAAGGGTCATGAGAGGGAGTACAGCACTGTCTCCAGCCTACTGTGTAGCACTGTCGGGCACCTGGCTGGTCGTTGACTTCTTCTTGTGCGATGGGATCCAGGCGCTGATGATGTACACCGTTTTCTTATTCTTATCTGAGTACGTCAGTTCACCTTTGTAGTTGTCCCCGAAATAAATGACTTCGACGGGGCAGGTGGGGTTGCTCGGGTCGACCATTTCTTCGACCTTCGATTGGGCCGGCAGATCGGCCGGGAAAAGTTGTTTCAGGCTGTCGAATGCGACTTGCCGGGTCGGCGAGTTGTTGACGTGGTAGATCTGCACGCCGAAGCACTTGCCGTTCCGGCATTGGACGACGTACTGTCCGCCTTTGGCATCGAAACTACGGCTCAAGTACTGGACCTTGCGTCCCAGCGAGCCTTTTGGATCGGGCACGAAGGTGAGGATTGCATCCTGGAAGACAGTTTCGGGCATGCCCACTTTCACGGAGTCCAGGGGAACAGTGCCTTGGGGTGTAGCGCTCGGAGCACCGGAATTGCCGGATCCGCAGCCTGTAAGGGACAGCGTCAGCACGGCGGCGTGGGCGAGCAAAATTCCGGTGAGGTTTCTGTCAGGCTCCCGGTTGAACATGGCTCAATCTCTCCAAGTGCACAGGTTATCACCTTAACTGCAGGCAACGTCTCAAGAGTTTAACTGATCACCTGCGTGAGAAAGCCGGTTGTAACGCGGCAGAATGTGAAATTTCAGTTATTCCAGACGAGAAATGAGCTGGCGTGCTCGCTCAAGCAAGCGATCTTTGCGCTCGGGGGCTACTTCGTCGAGGTAAGTCTCGAGCGCGGCCAGCGGCGTAGCAACTGCGCCTTCGTTCAACTGTGGCAATCTGGCCCGCTTACCGGCCGGCACCACCTCAGGCTGGATGCGGACGGAGAGCGCCTGGGCGGCGCTGGCGCGCATGGCTGTTTCGTCGATCGATGACAGCTGATCTTGGTTTACCTTGTAGCGAACTCTCAGCACGCAGCCAGGCACAATCTTATTGGCAATTAGCGAGCACAGTCGTTCCGTCGGCTGGTCGGCGCCGGAGATGTCTGCATCTACGGTCACGAACGGTCGCGGATTGATACTGTGAAACTGGTAAGTGGTGCGGTTGCGTTCCAAGCGCACATGAACAAATCCTTTGTCCTCCGCTTGCTCCCCGAAGTCGACACGCTCGAGACTGCCGGCATACACGATCGCTGGAGACTGGTCGCGAATGATCTGGTGTTTGTGCACGTGTCCGAGTGCCACGTAATCGATGCGTTTGTCAATGAAGATGTCGGCCGGAAACGTGAGGGTGTAGCCAACAAGCAGCTCCTGCTCGATGCCGGCCACTGCTCTGTCGACCGTCATGTGAGCGGTAACCACGGACGGCAGGGCAGGATCGAGCTGGTCGTAAAGTCCCTTGAGCAGGTCGTCTATGCGAGCGATTATCTGGCGGTCCAGTTGCGCCGGCGAGAGCGCGCCATAGCTCTCGAGCGTCATCAGCTGGTGGCGAGTAACGTAGGGCAGGCCGATCAGCTGGCAGGCACCGCTGGTGGTGTCAACCAGAATCTTCATCGGCCGATCGATGATCCGCAGGCGCGGCACTTCCAGGCTCTGGAAAACAGACATGGCATGACTGGCGGTGGATTTAAGAATCTGATCATGGTTGCCGACCAGCAAAACGCACTCAATGCCGGCATCGGAGAGGCGCTTTAGTTCGCGGGCAAACATCATTTGATAAATGGGCTCGGGAGATGCATTCCGGTACGCATCTCCGGAAAAGAGAAAAACATTTACCGACTGGTCGATGCAGTAATCGACAACCTTGGCCAGAGCGCCGGCGAAGTCTTCGAAGCGGACATTCAGGCCGGTCGAAGGATTGAGCCGTCCGTGCCCTTCGCCTGACCCGAAGTGAATGTCCGATACATGAACGATGTCTATGGGCATGGACTGCCTCCCCCTCGGCCCGGCACCACTCGAGTGCCGGCGCTTGCACCGTCGTCCTGGCTGCTTGGTCCTCGCAACTCCAATATAGAATGGAAGATTATAGGGTACTCAGGGGGCCCGAGTCTGAACGGGCAAAAAGGGAAAGCCGGCATCGGGAGGGCAGGGCGATGATCGCGAAGAAGTGGCTGCTGGCTTTGCCCGGCGCTGCAGCCGTGGGAGCGTGGCTGGTCTTCTGCCTGCCTGCGAAAGCCATATCGGACGCGGCCGCCGTCGCTTTGATAGAGAAATCCAAGATCGTAGGCGCCGACGCTCACGTGCAGGCAAGGGTGGGTGCCGGTGAGGTGGCGCTCTCGCTCTACCGCAATCCGAAAGCCAACGACAAAGACTGCAAGATCGACGCCATCCTCATGGCCAAAACGCTGATGGATGCAGAGCCGAGAACGATAACCAAGGTCAAGGTCCGCTTTTACGACCCTGCCAATCGAACCAGCTATCGGGAGGTGAACGTCGGCACGGGCGTGGTCAAGGCATTTGGTCAGGGACGTGTAAGTACCGACGAGCTGTTGTCCTCGGTAGTGATCGATCGTGGAGAGCAGGACATAAGCCGGTATCGAGAGAGGACTTACAAAGAAATCAGCCAGTCGCCGGACGTGATCGATGGTGTTTACCGGTCCGAGCGTCTCAACCTCTTGAGCCGCATTCAGATGCTCCGTCAACGAGGCGTCGGTGTGCAACCATTTACCAGCGAATTTCTGCGCATCGAAGACAAAGTCCGCCAGGGCGATCAGGCGTCTGTCATCAAAGGACTGGAGGCTCTAAGCGAGAAACTGACGGATGCCGAGGAGCGATACCAGCAGGCGCAGGCGGCCGCTCAGCCGCGGGCGCGCGCCTACGCCCCAGCCAGTTCGGACAGTGCCGGCATGCAGGCACGTCTTCAACAGGAATTGGGAGACCTGGCCCCGGCCGTGGGAGCCAAGCTGCAAAGGCGCTACCGGATCGCCCGGCGCATTCTCGACTTGCAGTCGGAAGGACGTGTCGTCGATCAGTACCGCCGCCTCTATCGCGAAGTGGAAGAGCTGGCTGCTCGTGGCGACTCCAATGCGCTCAGGTTGCGCCTGACAGTTGCCGAGCACCAGCTCGGGCTGCCCTCCCTGGATCAGGAAGAGTAATGCGGTGAAGTCGCCCAAGAGTCACACCAAGGCAAAACATTGCTTGCAGAAGGGCCAGGTGGTCAGGGCCACGATTGCCTCGCTGGCGCCGGGCGGAGAGGGCGTGACCCGGGAGCAGGGGCCGGCGATTTTTGTCGACAGGGTGGCTCCGGGCGATGTTGTCGACATAGAGCTGTTCGATGTCCGCAATGACTTCGCCAAAGGCAATGCCGTCCGCCTAATCGAGCCGTCGGCGCAGCGGGCCGAGCCTCCCTGCCAGTTGTTCAAAGTTTGCGGCGGCTGCCAGTGGCAGCATCTCGGCTATGAGTGGCAGCTAAAAGCCAAAGAAGACCTGGTTCGCCAGACGATCAAACACATAGCCGGACTCGATGCCGAGATTGTCTTGCCGACGCTGCCCGCGCCGCTGCCCTTCTATTACCGCAACAAGGTGCAGTTTCCGGTGGCACAGCCTAAGGGCTCGAAGCGCATCCTGGCCGGATACTACAAGCGAAATTCACATGACCTGGTAAACATCAAGCACTGTCCTGTTCAGCCCGAGCCGCTCGATCGCATGCTGGCGGCCGTGAAGGAGGTCTGTGAGGTACATGGATTCTATGCGTACGCTGAGCGATCGCGAAGCGGGCTTTTGCGGCACATTGTCGCGCGCTACAGCTTCGATCGGCAGCAGGTATTGCTTACACTGGTCTTAAATGCTGACGGCGGGCAGGCACAATCAGGCAGCGCTGTGGCTGCATCAGCCGGCGATGCCGACGACGACCCCCTGAAAGCGCAGCCTGCCAGGCAGCGGTATTCTGCTGCCCGCTCCCCTGCCCAGGCAGGCAGTGTGCCATCCGCTCACGAGCTGGTGAGGCGCAGCGGTCCTCTGGCACGGCAAGTCATGGAAGCCGTTCCCGAGATCCGTGGCGTCTGCCTTAATTTCAATCCCGACGCGGGCAATCGCATACTGGGCGATGTGACCGTATGCGTGGCCGGTCAGGAGCACATCATTGAGAGGATCGCAGCCGAGCAGGCGGATGCGCCGGAGCGGTTGCGTCAGGGCCTGGAGTTTCGGCTTTCATCGCAGAGTTTCTTCCAAGTCAACTCCAGGCAAATCGCTGCCCTGCTCGAGGAGGTGCGGGCAAGCGTGATGGGATTCACGCAGCTTGCCGTCGATGCCTATGCCGGCGTCGGAACGATTGCACTCTGGCTGGCGCCGGTGTGCGCGCGCGTAATCGCCGTCGAGGAGCATGGCGGCGCGGTTGCCGATGGCGTCGCCAACTGCAGCTTGAATGACCTGGGAAACGTCGAGTTTCGACAGGGGCGAGTGGAGGAGGTGCTGCCGGCAATAACCGCCGAGGGACAAATGCCGTCGGTTCTCATTCTCGATCCACCTCGCAAGGGCATAAGCGAGCAGGTTCTTGCCCACATTGCCAAAATGGAGGTGGAGCGAATCGTCTACGTCAGTTGCAATCCAGCAACCCTGGCTCGCGATTTGAGAATTCTTGCTGGAAATGGGTATAAGACCAGAAAAATCAGACCGATCGATATGTTTCCCCAGACCTATCACGTCGAGTCGGTAGCCGTGCTGGATCTAGGCGGCCAGTGAGGAAAAGGCAATGGTTCTCTCCGGCATCTGGAAGAAGCAAGACGGGCAGAAGGAGCCCCTGCCCAGCTCGATCTCGGTCCGTCACGATAAGGACATCCCGGCATTCGACATTCAGGAACTATGCGCCTCCGTAGGCTGGAGCCGCAGGGACCCTTCCCTCATCTCAAAGGCCCTTTCCAACAGTCTTGCTGTCGTCAGCGTCTGGGATGATGGAATGCTGGTTGCTCTGGCCAGGGCAACCGGCGATAAAGTCTTCAACGCCACAATCTGGGATGTGGCCGTCAGGCCGACACATCAAAGGCGCGGCATCGGCAGACTCGTTATGGAAGAGCTCTTGAAGGAGCTGGACACGCACGAGATCCCGCTGATCACGCTCTACGCCGACCCGGGCCGGGACGGCTTCTACAAGCAATTTGGCTTCTCGACCGATCCGTCCGGCATCCGCGGCATGTTCAGAGAGCGTGGCTAGTTGCCGCCGGCGCTTTTTGCTGGCCGCCCTACAAAAATCCTTAAGGCGGCTGGCATTTGGCGCCGAGGCTGCGAGAATTCATGGTAAATTCTGAAATTCGCGCAAACCAGATCTGGAGATGTCATGAAGGTCATACTGCAAAAGAATGTTGACAAGCTGGGCAAGGCAGGCGACGTCGTCGACTCCGCGCCGGGATTCTTCCGCAATTTCCTGCAACCGCGCGGTCTTGCCGTTTTGGCAACGCCGGGCACCCTGAAGAAACGGGAAGAAGACCTGGAGAGCCTGCGCCAGAAAGCCGAAAAGGCTCACCAGGAGTCCGTCGATCTTGCCGAGCGCATCAATGCTTTGGGTGTGGTGAAGGTCTCTGCTAAAGCAGGCGAGGGCGGCAAGCTCTACGGCAAAGTAACAAACAAAGAGATTGCCCAAGAGCTCAAAAAAGAGCTGGGTGTCGATGTGGACAAGAGGCTGGTCAAGCCGCTCGACGAAATCGGAGCGCTGGGCTCGTACCGGGTTCATGTCAAGTTGGCGGCCGATGTAAGCGCCGAGCTGACAGTGGAAGTAGTTGCCCCGGCTGACAAGGCTGCCGCCGCTGTCTAAGGGTATCCCGACTGGTTCAGACTCGCACATGAAGTTTGCGCCCGATGGCATTATCATGTATGGGCGGTCTGCCGAGCGCCGGCAGTCACGCCGGTTGCGCGACATTGTCCCGGCAATGCGCGTCGTCATGAACAAGTTTTGGACTGGGCGCATTCTGTAGACGCGCATGGCAATGGTCCCGTGCCCTGGTCATTTACAGACCGGTGGGAGGAGCTCTTTGCAGATCAAGAAGCGGTACCTGTTGATGGCTACTGTCTGTCTGATCTGCGTGGTGATCGTCGTCATGTTGCGGAGCGAGGAGGCACCGACCGACCTCTACGGGGAAAAGGCCGGCCAGCCTTTGCCTGGCCTCTCGCCCAGGCAACTGGAGGTATTCGAGGACGGGCTCTCGGCATTCCAGCATGAGTTTACTCCCCGGCAGGGCCTGGGGCCGCGCTTCAACGGGCGCAGTTGCTTCCAGTGTCATGGCAAGCCGGATGCTGCCGGTTTAGAAGGTCGGGACGTCACCAAAACCGGTGTCACTCGCATTGGCGCAATTTTGCCCGGCAGCCCGCTGGCCAAAGACATGGAAAAGGCCAGGCAGCTGATTGACGACAGCGCGGCCTCGTCGCTGGTTGGGCTCGGAGGCCCGGTTTTGCAGAGACGGTCCACCACCGACGAGTTTCCCGATGACTATCCGCCCGGCTGCAAAGTCCCGGTAGCTCAGGTGCCCCGCCAAGCGCAGTTCGTTTCGCTCAGACACGCCGGACCGCTTTTGGGTGCAGGTCTGATTGATGCGATTGACGAGCGGGAGATCACTGCCAACTTATTGGGGCAGGCTAAAGAGGCCCCAGATCTCGTCGGCCGTACAAACCCGCTTACCGATCCGCTCACTTTGACGACCAAGTGCGGGCGGTTCGGCTGGAAAGATGAATACCCGAATCTCATCGAAATGACGGCGGCGGAGATGGGCACAACCATGGGCATTACCAGCTTCGTGCACGATGTCGTGCGCAGCAGTCAGAATCCTGCGCAGCTCCCCCACTGCCTGCGCGGCTATCTTCCCGCCGAGCCGAATGACAGCGGGCGCACCCTCGTTGTGCTGACTGCCTTCCAGTCGTTGCTCGCACCACCGTCCAGGGCTGCCCTCGACCCTGAAGGAAAGCGCGGAAAACAGATCTTCATGCGCTTGCGCTGCGCGGTTTGCCACACGCCTGGCCTGGACACCTCCCCCGCTGTAGCGATTCCTGACCCGGACAGCCCCTTCCCCAAACTGGAGTACATTCGCGTCAAAGCTCTCGAGAACCAGCCGGTAAACCTTTATTCTGATTTGCTGTTGCACGACATGGGACCCAATCTGGCCGATGGCATCGTCAGCGGCACCGCTCGCGGAGGTGAGTGGCGCACTACGCCTTTGTGGGGCATCCGCTTCAAGCGGCGCTTTCTGCACGACGGCAGGGCCGACACGATTGCCGAGGCCATTCTCGAGCACGGCGGACAGTGCGAATCGGTGAAGCGCCAGTACGAAAAGCTACCAGAGGCAGAGCGAAAGGCGTTATTGAGGTTTGTCGGCTCGTTGTGAGCGAGGCGGCATAACCGATTTGGCAGCAGGTGGAATGGACAAGAATCTGAGTGGTGGCAATCTGCAAAAATCTGGTGAGCGGATAGTTCGCTACATTGCGCTCATCGCCTTTCTGACCATCGAGGAGACGCTCGAGCTGGTTGGGACGGCGACACTGCTGGTGGTGCTCAGCACTTACGCCTTAAGGAAATGGGCGGAAGCAGAGGCGGGCGTCTGCGCGGTTGCAGAGGGAGGCGCCCGCCAGCAAGGCGGTTGAGGGCTTCTCCAGCGCTTAAAGCAGATCAGGTGGTGCCGCCGGCACGGTCGAAAGCGGTGAGCTACCGCCTGGTGCCATCACGGTCGGCGGCCCCACCTGCCCCGGTTTGTTGGTAATTGAGTAATTGCTGGTGCCCGGGATCAGCAACGTCAGGTTGCCTAAGTTGACAGTAGCCGGTCCGTTGCCCGGTTCGCCGAACATGGTAGTGGCTCGCTGGCACTGCATCACAATGGGACTGCCGGGACGGAATCCGCAATTGCCGACCAAAGGAGTCCTCAACTGAAACTCACTGGACAGGCCAGGGCAAGACGTGTAGTTGGCCCTCGCCGCTTTTTTCGCTTGGCCGGGCGGCAGGCGTTTACCATTTTCGCCTTGTGAGTCGCCGTCTTGCCCATTGCCACCGTTGCTGCCACCGAAGCCGCCGAGCAGGCCTTGAAGCAACTGCCCCAGACCGCCTCCGGACCCTCTTGAGCCTCGGCGGTCGGCTCGGCGTTCGCTGCCGAATGCTGGTTGCTCGCACCAGTTGCCGGGGCTGCCTACCATCGGCTCGCCGCCGTGCCTGCCTCCCTGCTGGCGGCCGAGTTTGGCCGTGAGGTCGCGCAATGTTGCCGTCCAGGTAACAGGCACAACTCCGTCTTCACCGGTAACATATGCCTGATAAGAAACTCCGAAGAGTTGTCTCTCGCTGACCGGGATGTCCAGGAATGGTTGTTGCGGCAGGGCCGTAGCTACGATCTTGCCGTCCTGTCCAAATTCGAACAGGAACATCTTTTTAGTCGATTTCGGAATGACCGACTCGGCCCGGGCCGGCTGCAGGAAACCACTGGAGTCCAGGCGTTTGCTGACTTTAGGACCGCTGGGCATCTCGTAGACATAGAAGCCGGTTTTTGCCGTCCACAGTGTTCCCGCCAGGTTGCCACTGTTAGCGGTATCGCCGGTGATGGCCTCCAGACTGGCCGGCGGCATCGGGTGCGGCTCGAACTTGCTGCCTGCCAAAATGAAGGTCGACCCCTGCTTGCTGAAGCCCTGCGCCGTGAGCGTCCGTTGATTACTGATAATCGTGTGGGTGATGGAAGCGGCCATGCTGCCGTTGCGGTACGCGTCTTCCGCTTTCTCCATCATGGCATTGTGGATGCCGAGAGTCTGCTCGAGTTGCGGAATTTGGGTGGTCAGCGCATCAATCTCACCTTGAATCGCCGTTTGCTTTTCCGGGCTTTGCGCCACAAGCGGATCGGAGGCCAGCTGGTTGCGCAGGCTTTCAAGGGAGGCTTTCATTTCCCCGATTTGCTTGACCGTGCCGGCGACAGAGGCCTGGGCGGTCTCCTTGATCTTGTTGGCCATCGCCATCGTAATCAGCCCGGCTAGATTGGTTTCACCGACTCGAGTCCAGAACTCGTGTATGTCGGACTCGCTCAATCTGCTGGTGCCATCGGCAGTGAAGACGTTACCCTGTTCGTCGACGCCGACCACGAATGTATTGGCCGGCAGTTGAGATGTGCCGCCGGCATAACTGGCCATCTGCCAGTACGCGTCCTGGGCCTGCTGGGTGGATCCGCCTGAGAACTGGTCAAGGCGTGGATCCTGGGGCGTACCCACCGGGGTAGAAAGAATACCCGTCTGTGTCACCTGGCTGTCCCCGGCGGCGAGGGCGGCTTGAATCCACTGCCTGTTGTAGACGGTGGTCATATCACCAGGCTCGCCCAGGCTGTTGAAGGCGACGTCTTGCATGTCCTTCACGTCTTTGATGTTGGGCTTGGTGCGGCCGCTGCGGATCCAGTGGTAGAGTCCGGTCGCCCACATCTCTGCCGGGCTCGGTTCTCCCGGTAAAAAGGTTGAGGGGGCGAGCGTTCCTTCACCTGGCCAGTCTCCACCTTGCGGGGTGAACAGCTTGCCGTGACTCTGCTTCAGGCGGGGGTTGCGCAGAAGGTCTCGCACATAGGCTATGTCTCCGACCGACCCGCTCGGGAAGCTGAGCCCGATCGTACCGCCGGGCGGGTTGTCGTTCATTCCCCCCGGTTGAGCGCAAGCGACAGCGTGTATGGTCCTGGTCTGTGCCGTGTTGCCGGTGAATGCCTTGAACGTGTGATCGGCTTCCGCTTTGATAATAGACGGTATGCGTGTGCCGTCGTCCTCGTGGAAGCGCGCCGGCGTAACCAGGCGGCTGGCGTTGCCCAACCCGGCGAAGTAAAAGTCCTGGCCTTTGGCTGGTATGTTGATGAAGGCTTTGTATTTATTGTCTTCTTTTTGGTCGGCCTGCAGCTCGGCAAACTCTTCCGGTTGGGGAATGGCAGTGAGCGTGGTGCTGCCACCATCGAGATAGCCGAGCGTCAGTTTGAACGAT
>Ga0066388_100000372_pt1 | contig 20591 bp, 19 predicted proteins | sample PanSoiMetaGPlot6_FD_64539 | JGI IMG/M metagenome (GOLD analysis project Ga0066388, IMG submission 64539) | Tropical forest soil microbial communities from Panama analyzed to predict greenhouse gas emissions - Panama Soil - Plot 6 (Hybrid Assembly) | ecosystem: Environmental > Terrestrial >...
GTCAGCGACGCCTCACACGAGCTGCGCGGCCCGCTCGCGGCCATCCGCACCCTGGTGGAGGTGGGGCTGGCGCACCCCGGCGAGACCGACTGGCTGGCACTCGCCCGCCACGTCCACCGGGAAGGCGACCGGCTGGACCGGCTCGTCGACGAGCTGCTCGCACTGTCCGCTGTAGACGCCGACGGAACGGCCAGCCCGGTCGAGCAGGTCGACATCGACGAAATCGTACTGTCCGAAGTGGAGACCTTACGTGCCCGGGGCACCGCGGCGGTCGACCTCAGCGCGCTGTCCGCGGTCCGCCTACCGGGCCGACCCGAACAGCTACGCCTGATGGTCCGCAACCTGCTCGACAACGCCGAACGGCACGCCGCCTGCTCGATCACGCTCCGCCTCTCAGCGAACGGCACAACAGCCGAGCTGGTCGTCGCCGACGACGGGGAAGGAGTCCCACCCGCCGACCGGGACCGGGTCTTCGACCCGTTCGTACGCCTACAACCGGCCCGGGACAGACACTCCGGCGGCACCGGCCTCGGGCTGGCCATCGTCCGAGACGTGGTGACCGGTCACGGCGGGACGGTGTGGTTCGCCGACGCCACAGCTGGCGCCGAGGTGCACGTCCGGCTACCGACCGGAGGATCGGCCGCCGGCACCACCGGGTGGTAGGGCCGCAGCGTCGCCGGCTGGGCCGGCCGGTCGCCGCCGGCGGGCGCCCGATGATGTTCATGCTGCCTCGGGCCGACTCCGACCGGCTCATCGGCAGGCACCTACGCCGGAGTCGAGGACATGCAGTCATTGGCTGGCCATGCGCGGCTGGCCATGGCGCAGCACGGAATGCCCTCGCCGTCTTCGGGCTGCACCACCGCCGTGGTCTGCGCAGACGGGCGTCGGGTACGGGAGACCGTGACCCGAGGCGGTCACCGCCCGCTACGTCCGGGTCGACCTCACCCCAGACCCTCTCGCCGGCCGCGCCGGCCTCCGCGAACTGGAAGTCACCCGTGCCGCGCGACCAGTACCGACCGGACGCACGCAGTCGTGGGGTTCGCGGACGCGGCCCGAGTCACCGACCGTCCACACTGGAGCAGGTGGCCAGCCGGCACCGGGATGTCGTGCTGGAGGAAGGCTCGGCCGGGTCAGTTTCCGCTGCCGTACGGGCGGGTGAGGATTTCCAGGAAGTGGCCGTTGGGGTCGGCCCAGTACACGCGGCGGCCGCCGTCGTTGGTGTTGATCTCACCGGGCCGCCGCCGTCCAGGATCGGCCCAGTACTGCAGGCCGCGCTCTCTTATTCGGCCGAAGATCTCGTCGAACTCGGACTCGTCGACCAGGAACGCGTAGTGCTGCGGGTGGACCGGGCCGTCGTCGTCGGCGAAGTCGAGCGAGACGCCGTTGTCGACGTCCACCACCAGGAACCGCCCGTACGGCTTGGGGTCGGGCACGCCGAGGATCTCGGCGAGGAACGTCGCTGACTCGTGCTTGTCACGCGCCGCCACGATGGTGTGGTTCAGTCGGACCGGCATCGTCGCACCTCCTGTCAGGCCGAGGCGGGAAACAGCCCCTCCAGCCAAGCCTGCCACGCCTTCCTGACCCGATCCACGTCCACCCCCGCGGCGAACAGATGATGCCCCACTGCCACCGGCATCCCCATCCCGGCCCGCCCGTGCAACCGGTACATCGCATCAGCGGTGCGCAGGCCGAGGAACGTCGGGCTGGTGTGCGCCGGGGTGAGGTAGTCGACCACGCCCTCGATCGGCTCGAGGCCATCCGGGGCCAGCCGCACCCGGTCACCGGCGGCGGCGGCGCCGGGCAGCCCGAGGCCCGCCATGACCACCGCCCAGCCGCGCTCGCCGGCCGACTCCGCCGGCGCCTCGGCATCGACGTACGCCGCGGTGCGGCCGGGGAAATGGGTCAGGTACTGGTCCAGCGTGTGGAAGTACATGTCCCAGCCGCGGCTCATGGCCTCGTACTCGGCCTCCCAGCCCTCGCCTTGGAACCCGGTCTGCACGAAGCGGAGCACGGTGCTGCCGCCGTCCCGGGCCTCGATCAGATACTCGAACGCCTGGGCGGAGTCGCCGTCCGGCCCGCCGGTCCGGACCTCCAGCCGCCGGCCGGGCTCCCAGGCCGTCACCGTCCCGCCCAGCGACACCGCGCCGCCCACGCCGGCCTCGATGTCCATCGGCATGAACCACGACGCGACTCCCGGGCCGGTGGCGATCGCCTCCCAGACCTGCTCGGGCGTCGCGGCCAGCACGACCTCCTTCTCCAGCCGCCGGGCCTCACTCATCAGGTCTCTCCCTTCCCTTGTGGACAGTCGGATGGACGGCCACGACGATCCGGTGGCCCCGCCCGCCCGGCGCGGACTCGTCGTGGTATTTCGCGACCAGAGCGGTCACCGCGCCAGCCAGCTCGTCGGCGAACGCCGCCCGGTCGGCGGCGGAGGCGAACCGGATCTCGCCGTCGATGGCGAACGTGGCCAGCCGCTTGCGGGCCCGCTCGGCACCGGTGACCAGCTCGCCGACCTCGCGGACCAGCCGGGCGGACAGCGCCAGCAGCCACCGCGCGGACAGCCGGTCCGGTGCCCGGGCCGGATCCGGCTCGACCGCGGCCAGCACGCCGGGCGAGATCACGTACGACGACGCGGTGGCGCGCAGCATCCGCTCGGTGCAGTTGCCCTTCTTCCGCTCCTCCACCAGCTCCAGCAGGCCATGCCGCTCCAGCGCCCGAAGGTGGTAGTTCACCTTCTGCCGAGGCAGGCCGACACGCCGCGCCACCGCCGCCGCCGACCCGGGCTCGACCAGCTCAGCGAGCAGCCGAGCGCGCACCGGGTCCAGCGACACCTCCGCCGCCGCCGGATCGTCGATGACCACAACGTCGCGCACGCCCCCACGCTGTCACCGACAACTATTCTTGTCAAGACACGGGATGCTGTCGGTTACCAGGTCATGGCATGCCACACCACAACCCAAGATCCAAAAGTCATACCCGCAACAACCACAGGCCGACCCCGATCCGGATGAAAGTCAGGCTAGTGGCGCTCAACTGCGTCCCGCGTGGCCTCGCCGCTTCCGTTCTGGCTTGGCGGAGGCACGCGACGATCATCCCGAAACAGGTCGCTGCCGGGCTTGCGCAGCTACGGCGTCGTGCGACGTGGCGGAGGCCGTGACACGGGCCGGCCGTTTGGCCAGCTGTCCGTCGGCGGTCCGCTGAGCGCTCCCAGCGGTCCGCTGAGCGCTTCATTCGAGGGTGCGCGAACGGTGTGGTGACGGTCGGGTGACTGACCGGGTCTTCTCTGTTCGCATGCGACCGATGTGTGCGGCGTGGCGTCCCGCGGCCGGGGGGTGACCGCGGTGGCCGACTTCACCGCCGTCCTCGGCGTCTCGCGAGCCCTCCAGCGCACGCTGACGGCCGCCTTGTCGGCCATCGACGGCGACGCGCCTCCCGAAGTCCGGCTGGACGACCTGCAGCCACCCCCGCAGGGCGGCGGGGCGGTCCTGACGATCTTCTTGTACGAGATCACCGAGGACCACACTGTTCGCAACCGGGACCCGCAGCGGGTGCTGGAGACCGCGCAGGGCGAGCAGCGCTACCGGTTGACCAGGTCGCCGATGCCGCTGGTGCTGCGCTACCTGGTCACGGCGTACGCCCCGGATCGGGCCACCGAGCAGCTGATGATCGGCCGGACCATGCAGGCCTTGTACGAGCGGCAGGTGCGCCGCGGCGCCGACCTCGACCCGGAGCTGGACCTGCCGCTGCTGTCGATCACGCTCGCCCCGCTGACCCTCGAGGAGCGGGCCCGGGTGTGGTGGGCCATCCAGCAGCCGTTCCGGCTGTCGCTGAACTACGAGGTCCGGGTCGTCGATATCGACGTGTCGGGCTCCGTGCTGGGCGTGCACCCGCCCGTGCGGGAGCGGGAGTTCGTGGGCACCCTCGGCCGGGGTGGACCGCCGTGACGTGGCCGGTTGGGGGCCGGGAGCCGCTGACCCGGCTGTTGGTACGCACCAAGGCGGTCATCGCGGTGGTGGACGACGCGACCCGGCTGCCCCCGGCCCTGCCTCCGGTGATGCGGCTGCAGCGGATCATTGCCGGCGCGGCGGTAGAGCTGGGCTCGCGGGCGAGGGCCACGATCGGCGGCGCGGTGGTCTTCGATGCGCTCATGGCCGTCGGTGACACCCATGAGGCGGAGGACTACCGCCTGACCGTCGATGCGGACGCGGCGCTGCGCCCAGACCGGCGGGCCGGGTACGCCTTCACCGTAGGCGGGGATCCGGCCCGGTGGCCGGTCCGGGTCGAGGTGCGGCTGCTGCCCGGGCCAGCGTACCAGTATCCGCCTCGGACGCCGGTGGTCCGCGGCTCGGTACTCGAGGCCGGACCCGACCGGCATCCGGTCGCCGATGCGGTCGTGATCGCCTCGGCGGACGGCGGCGTGACCGTGGCCGCCCGGTGCGGCGCCGACGGCCGGGGGGACTTCGGTCTCGGCCTGCCCAGATACCGGCCGTCTCGGCCGACCTCGATCCGGGCCAGCGCGCCCGGCGGCGCGGTCGGGGACTGGCGGGTGGTGGACACCGGCGACTTCGAACGGCACGTGCAGCTGACCGTGCACCGATGACGAGGGGACGTCATGCCTGAGTACCTCAGCCCCGGGGTCTATATCGAAGAGGTCCCCGGTCCTCAGCCGATACAAGGCGTCAGCACCAGCACCACCGGCATGGTCGGAGTGACCCAGAAGGGTCCGACCGCCGGCAAGCCCGAGTTGGTGACGAGTTTCGCTGAGTTCCGGCAGCAGTTCGGCGGCTACCTCGACCCGCCGCAGGACGACGCCGAGCGGGTGCGCTGGGAGCACGACGACCTAGAGGGCGGCTACTGGTGGCGGTTCCCGCTCGCGGTCAAGGGCTTCTTCGACAACGGCGGGCGGCGGCTGTATGTGAAGCGGGTGGTCAGCAGCGCCGCCACCCCGGCCCGGGTGGACGTCAGCACCGGCGTCATCGGCCCGCGGCCGGCCGGCGCCGGTCAGGATCCGCTGAGCCTGGCCGTGCCGACCGGGACGGTGCCGACCCTGCTGCGTGCCGCGGCAACGGCGGAGGGATCGTGGGGCAACGACCTCACGATCCGGGTCCGGCCGAGCCGGGCGCGGCGCATCCGGGCGGTGCACCCGAGCGGCACCGGTCCGCGGGCCGCCACGCTGGCCGCCGAGATACGAGGCAGCACCACTGCGACCCTCAACTGGCCGGACCGACTGGGCACGGTCACCGCGCCGGTCGTGGTCGAGATCGGTGGCGAGCGGTTCGACGTCGCGACTGTCCCGGCACCCGCCAACGGCCAACTGGCCCTCACCCTGCCCAGGGCGCCGGCAGAGCCTCGCCGCCGGGGGGACGCGGTCAAGGTGTTCCGCGCCGTCGACTCCGCACCCGACCAAGCCGGCGCGCGAACGGTGCCGCTGGCGAGCACCAGCGCCGACGCGGTGTACCAGGGCGCGCTCGTCCTGGTCGGGCACACCGAGGCCAGGGCGACCATCTCCGGCGTCGCGCCGGCGGGCGACCCCACCACACCGGGCTCGGTGCAGCTGACCCCGGTGACGACGGCCGGCTTTCCCCGGGTGTTCGAGAGCGACCACGTCCAGGTCGTCGAGGCGACCGTTGACGTCCGCTACGAGGCCGGCGTCAGCGGGCCCATCCGGCGGGCCGAGCCGGAGGTCGTCACGGAGAGATTTGCCGGCCTTCGGCTCGATCAGCTCACCGGCACCCCGCGCAGCATCGTCGACGTGGTCAACGCCGAGTCGAACCTGGTACGGCTGGAGGCGGTGGAGAACACCCCGCCGGCCACCGTCGGCTGGAGCCTGTTCCCGGGCAGTCCGGATGCCACCAGCGACGGCTACGAGCCGCTGGCCGGCGGAGACGACCACTCTGAGAACCTCCGACCGGACGACTTCGCCGGGGAGGACGGGGGCAGTGGGCGGCGGACCGGGATCCAGGCGATGGAGGACATCGACGAGATCAGCCTCTGCGCGGTTCCCGGAATGTGGTCGCGCGCCGTACAGGCCGCGCTCATCGCACACTGCCAGCGGCTGAAGGACCGGTTCGCGATCCTGGACGCCCAGCGGGGGCTGAGCGTGCAGGAGGTGCAGGCCTTCCGGCAGCCGCTGTCCAGCGAGTACGCCGCGCTTTACCACCCGTGGCTGACGGTGCGCGACCCGACCACTGGTACGAACATCCCGGCCCCGCCGTCGGGTCACCTGGCGGGCCTGTACGCCGCCGTCGACAACGACCGCGGCGTGCACAAGGCGCCGGCGAATGTCGTCATTCAGCAGATCGTCGGGCTCGACGACGACATCAACCAGCGCGAACAGGACGTGCTCAACCCGGTCGGGATCAACGCGCTGCGTTCCTTCCCCAACCGTGGCCTGCTGGTCTGGGGCGCGCGCACCCTGACTGCCGTGCCGGAATGGACATATATAAGTGTGCGGAGATTGTTCATCTATATCGAGAAGTCGATCAAGTACGGCACCCAGTGGGTGGTGTTCGAACCGAACGGTGAGCCGCTGTGGGCGCTGGTCACCCAGGCCGTGACGAACTTCCTGGACACGGTCTGGCGGACCGGCGCGCTGCAGGGCCTGCGCCAGGCGGAAGCCTTCTACGTCCGGTGCGACCGTTCCACGATGAGCCAGGACGATATCGACAACGGCCGACTTGTCGTCGAGATCGGCATCGCTGCGGTCCGGCCGGCGGAGTTCGTCATCTTCCGCTTCAGGCAGAAGACCCGCGAGCAGGTCGCGGCGGTCTGACCCCAGCGCAGGAGAGGAGGGCGTCATGCCGCCCCAGACCCGGCCGCAGCAGTCCGAGCGCTACCCGTACCCGGGCTACAACTTCGTGGTCAGCGTCACCAACGTGGACTCCGGCGAGACGGTGAGCGGCTCGTTCGCCGAGGCCAGCGGAATGGTGGTCGAGCTCACCCCGATCGAGTACCGGGACGGGACCGACGACATCACCGTCCGGAAGGTCCGCGGGCTACGGAAGATCTCCAACATCACCCTCAAGCGCGGGATCACCGGCCACGTCGGCTTCTGGCGCTGGGTGCTGGCCGGCATCAACGGCGACGTCCAGCGCCAGCAGGGCTACATCGCGCTGCTCAACGAGGACCGGGCCGAGGTCATGCGCTGGGATTTCAAGCAGGCATGGCCCACCAAGTACACCGGCCCCAGCCTCAACGCGAAGAACAGCGAGATCGCGATGGAGACCCTCGAGCTCGCCCTCGAGGGCCTGGAGATCCACCTCTGAGGGCCGGGCAATGGTCGTCACCGGCTACCCACCCGGGTACTACGTCACCACCCTGCCGGCGGCTGCACCGGCACCGACGCCGCTGCGCACCGACATCGCCGGCTTCGCCGGCCGCGCCGCTCGAGGCCCGGCCGGCGGGCCGGTCCTGGTGCGGGACATCGGGCAGTTCGAGCGGGCCTTTGGACCAACCCAGGCCGGCAGGCTGGGGCGGGCGGTCCGCGGATACTTCGACAACGGCGGCGAGCTTGCCTATGCGCTGCGGCTGCCCGACACGGTCGACCCGGAGGAGGCCTACCAGCGGGTCCACGCGTTGCTCGATACGCCGGAGGTGGCGCTGCTGGTGCTGCCCGACCTCTGGGACGACCTGGCGGAGGCCGCCGCGGACACCGCCGGCCTCGCCCGCGCCGCGGACACCGCCGCCGGCCTCGCCCGCGCCGCGGACCAGCGGCTGGACCGGATGCTCATCCTCGACCTGCCCTATGCGGCAAGCCGGTCGGCGGCGCAGGCAGCCGATGCGCTGCGGCGGCTCGACGCCGCCGCCGGACCGGAGGCCCGCGCGGTGGCCGTCTACCACCCGTGGATCACCGTCGAGGAGTACCCCGGAGGCCAGGACGGCCGGCTGGTGCGCACGCCGCCGAGCGGTCACGTCGCCGGCCTGATCAGCCGGCTCGACCGGGAACGCGGACCAGCCCGCAGCCCCGCCAATCAGGCGTTGGTCAACGCGGTCGACCTCGACGCCGACCTGCCGGAGTCCGGCGTGCCGGCCGTCCCGGACCGGCGGGTGAACCCGATCCGCTGCACGCCAGGGCAAGGGCTGCTGGTCTGGGGGGCGCGGACCCTGGCGCGTGGGCCGTCGGGCCGCTTCATCGCCCACCGCCGGCTGCTGCACCGGCTGGTCCGGGCCGCCCGCCAGGCGGGAGAAGCGATGGTGTTCGAACCCGACGGGGCCCAGCTACGGCTCGCGCTGGCCCGGGCGGTCCGGACCGTGCTGCTGCAGGCGTACCGCTCCGGCGCGCTGGCCGGACGCGACGACACCGAGGCGTTCTCGGTGCGCTGCGACGACACCACGACGCTGCCGGCGGACGCCGACGCCGGCCGCGTGGTGTGCGAGGCCCAGTTCACCCCGGCCTTCCCGATGGAGGTGATCCGCGTCCAGCTCCAGCTGGCCGCAGAGGGCCGACTGGAGGTGATCGAGCAGTGACCTACCCGTTGCCGAACTACCGCTTCCAGGTCTCCCTGGACCCGACCGACCCGTACCGGCCGCCGTCGGCACCAGCCGCTGCGAAGACGGTGGTGGCCGGAGCATTCTCCGACGTCTCCGGGCTGTCCGGGGAACTGGAGGTGCTCGCCCACCCGGAAGGCGGCCAGAACGCGTTCGTGCACCAGCTTCCGGTCCGGCACACCTGGGGCCGGCTCACCCTGAAGAAGGGCGTGGTCCTCGACCGGATCCTCTGGGACTGGTTCGACAAAGGGCTCAGCGGCTCGCTCGGCGCCCGGCGGGACGGCTCGGTGACACTGCTGACACCGGCCGGCCAGCCGGCCATCACGTGGGAGTTCCGGGCCGGCCTGGCGGCGAAGTGGACCGGCCCCGACCTGTCGGCCCGGGAGGGCGCGATCGCGATCGAAGCCCTCGAGATCGTCCACCAGGGCCTCCGGCAGGTCATGGCGGGAGCCGTCTGATGGCCGACATCAGCATCGAGCGGCTGGAGATCACCGTCGAGCTCGACGGCGCCGGGGCGGAGGCGCAGTTCGTCAGGCTGTTCGACGGGCACATCCGCCGGTGGTGGGCGGACGAGCAGGCGCGGCAGGCCGACAGCCGGTTCGCCGAACGGGAGCGCCTGCTGCCCGACACCCTCCGCGGCCACGGGGCGGTGCCGTGACCACCCCGGCCAGCGCCGCCAGCTCCGGCGGCGAGAAGGCCCACCTGGAAATCGTCAACCCGCCCACCGAGCCCGGCCGGGTCCCGCTGCGCTTCAACCCCGCCCAGTACCAGCTGAAGAAGACGCAGACCTTCGCCGAGATCGCGATCCCCGGGCTCTCCTCGCCACCGCTGCAGTGGGTGAAGGGCGGCGCCCAGACGCTGACCTTCGAGGCCCTGGTCGACACCACGGACACCCTGGACAGCGTCGACGAGGCCTATGTCGACATGCTTCGCGGCCTGCTGGACAAGGACCCGAAGCTGCACGCGCCCCCGGTAGTGGCCTTCGTCTGGGGCCGCCGGCGATTCACCGGTGTGCTCGACGGGCTGGACATCACCTACCAGCTCTTCGACCAGCGGGGGGTCCCGCTGCGGGCCAAGCTGGGCATCACCCTGAAGGAGTACCGGCCGGTCGCGGTCCAGGTGTGGCAGGAGCGGACCAGCTCGGCGGACGTGGAGAAGACCTACCTGGTCCGCCGCGGCGACACCCTGCCCGGGATCGCCGCCGCCGTGTACAAGGACCCGACTCGGTGGCGGGACCTGGCGCTGGCCAACGGCATTCCCGATCCCCGGCTGCTCCGCCCGGGGCTCCGGCTGCTGCTGCCGAGGCTGAGGTGACCGCCCCCGGCCGCACCGGCCGCGGATCGGAGCTCCGGCCCGGGCTGTGGCGCGACTACTACGCCCCAGAGTTCGTGGTGCGGGTCGACAACCAGGCGCTGGACCCGACCACGAAGGGCGACATCCTGCAGATCGGCGTCACGCTCGACGAGAAGCAGCCGGCCTCGTTCAGCCTCACCGTCAGCGACTGGGACGACGTCGGCCTGACGTTCAAGTACAGCAGCACCACGATGTTCGACCCCGGCCGCCGGTTGGCCATCGACCTCGGCTACGCCGACCGGCTGCTGCGGGTGATCACGGGGGTGGTCACCTCGCTCAGCCCCCGCTTCCCGGAGTCCGGTCCGCCGACCTTGTCCGTCGGCGGGCAGGACCTGATGCGCAAGATGGCCAACCACCAGCCCGGCGACGGCGACCGCAAGCTCTACCGGGACAAGACCGACGCGGAGATCGCCGAGGAGATCGCCAGCCGCTGGCAGATGCGGGCCAACGTCGACCGGTCCGGCCCGCGGCACCCGCTGGTCGTGCAGCGGCAGGACGACGCCGTGTTCCTGATGGAGCGAGCGAAGCGGATCGACTTCGAGTTCTTCATCAGCCTGGACGAAGCCTCCGGCGAGGAGGTGCTCAACTTCCTGCAACGCCGGGACGGCCGCGACGGGCGACCGCTGCGGGTCTACCGCTTCGAGTGGGGGGTCAACCTCACCAGCTTCAGCCCCCGGCTGACCACCAACGGGCAGGTCTCGCAGGTGACCGTGCACGGCTGGGACCCGCGCGCCAAACGGCCGATCGTCTACACCGCCCGCGCCGCCGACCTGCCGACTAGCGCCGCCGGCGACCGAAGCGGCCCGGCCCGGGCGGACCGGCGCGCCGCCGAGGTGCTCTACGACGCCCCCGTCCTGTCCCTGGAGGAGGCCCGGCGGCTGGCCACGAGCCGGCTGATGGAGCGGGCCAACCAGTACACCTCGGGCGCTGCCCAGATCATCGGGCTGCCCGACCTGCGCCCGGACGACACGGTCGAGATCGCCGGGGTCGGGTCCCGGTTCTCCGGCCGCTACCACGTCACGAAGGTCGCCCACACCCTGGGCGCGTCCGGGTTCACCACCAGCTTCGAGGTCGACCGGCCGGTCGAAGGCCCGTCCAGCCAGCCGCGCCGGCCCGGCGCGCGCGGCGCCGGCACCACATGAGCCCAGACACCGTGAGCCCAGAGACCGTGAGGAGGAAGCCGTGAGCGCGATGGCGTCCCGAGCCAGGACCACCGACCGCCGCTTCTACGGCGTCGCCGAGGCGATCGTCGAAGCCGTGGAGGACCCGCAGGGCGAGGGACGGGTCCGGGTCCGGCTGCCCTGGTTCGACCCCGCCGAGGTCAGCGACTGGTGCCGGGTCGCCAACCTGTTCGCGGGCAACGGGTACGGCAGCACATGGACCCCCGAACCGGAGGACGAGGTGCTGGTCGCGTTCGTGCACGGCGACCCGCGCATCCCGGTGGTGCTGGGCGGGCTGTACAACGGCCAGGACAAGCCGCCGCGGGCACGGACCGCGAGCACCAACGCGAAGACCCTGCGCACCAAGGCCGGTCATGAGGTGCTCCTCGACGACTCCGCAGACTCGACCGGGGTCGAGGTGCGCACCAGCGCCGGGCACCGGCTGCGGCTCGACGACGTCCAGAACCAGGTCACGCTCGAAATCTCCGGCGGCCCGTCCATCAGGTTGAGCCAGAGCGGCGGGAGCATCGAGATCACCGCAACCTCGATCACGCTCGACGCGAGCTCGATCACCCTCACCGCGTCCGGTGCCCTCACCGCCGGCGGCCACCCGATCAAGCTGAACTAGGACACCGCTGACAGGGGGAACACGCATGCCACCCGCCGCACGCCTGGGCGACCCGGTGGTCGCGACCGACACCCACGTGGTGGCGGTCCCGTCGCCCACGGGGACCACTCCGACACCGCTGCCGCACCCGTTCTCGGGCACCCTGCAGCTCGACCTGTCCAGCGACGTGCTCGTCGACGGCCTGGCCGCCGCGACGGTCGGCAGCGTCGCGGTGAACCAACCGCCGCACGTCCCGACGCCGCCCGGGACCTCGTTCCTGCGACCGCCGAGCAACCGCGGCAGCGTCGCGGCCGGGTCCGGCACCGTGCTGATCGACGGCCGAGCCGCCGCCCGCCTCGGCGATCCGGTCCGGACCTGCAACGACCCGGTCGACCTGCCCGTCGGCTCGATCAGCGCCGGCGCACCGGACGTCGAGATCGGCTGAGACACCGATGACCGAGCCCGACTTCCGCGGCTCCGGCTGGCGGTTCCCGATCCGCCCAGCGGCTGGCGGCGGGCTCGGCTACGCCGGGCTCGACGACAACGTCACCCAGTCGGTAGAACTGCTGCTGCGCACCGCAGCCGGGGAGCGGGTGATGCGGCCGGAGTTCGGCACCACCGCTCCCCGCCTGGTCTTCGAGGCCGACAGCGAGCAGAACCTGTTTCAGCTCGAGCAGGCGCTGGGCGATGCCATCCGCCGCTGGGAGCCCCGGGTCGAGGTCGACTCCGTCCACGCCGAACCGGACCGGGACCACGACGGCCGGGACCACGACGGCATGGTCACGGTGACCGTCTCGTACCGGGTGCTGCGCACCAACACCCGCCGCAACCTGGTGTTCCCGTTCTACCTGCTCGGCGACGGCGGGCTGCTCGGCGACGGCGGGGCGGTGGAGCAATGAACGTTGCGCCGCTCGCCCTGGACGACCTCATCTGGGCCGACCTCGTCGAGGCCGGCCGGCGGGCGATCCCCGCGGCCTCCGAGGGCCGGTGGACGCTGCACGCCCCCATCGACCCCGGCATCACCCTGCTCGAGCTGTTCGCCGCGGAGCTGGAGCAGCGGCTGTTCGTCCTCGACCAGGTGCCGGACACCCTGGTCCGGGCCGTCATGCGGGTGCTGCTCGGCCCGGCGGCGGGGCCACGGGCCGCGCAGGCGGCGGTCGGCGTGCTGAGCCTCGACCCGCCCGGCGCACCCGTGGTCCTGCCGGCGGGCAGCGAGCTGCGCCAATCCGGCGCCGACCCGGTAGTGCTGAGCACCGAGCATGCCGTCACGGCCGTCCCGAAGACGGAGGTGACCGCGGTCGAGGTGGCCGGTGTGAACAGGTGGCCTCAGCTGCGGGCCGGCGACCCAGTCGCGATCTTCGGCGCGGACGGCCGCTGCACAGCCACCATCACGATCAAAGCCGGAGCGCCGGCCGGCGAGCACCGGCTGTACCTGGCGGTCGAGGAGCCGTACCTGGCGACCGGCTGGCGGCCCGGGTCGCAGCCGCCGGCACGCGCCCGACCGGTGGCTGCCCCACCCCCACGGGGGCTCGGCTGGGTCGACGGCGGCGGCGACCCGGTCTTCCTCGACGACGAGGGCCGGCCGCGGCTCCCCGACCGGCTGGGCGCGCTGGCCGTCCCGGACCGACGCTCCCCCGGCTGGCAGGCGGTGATCGGCGACCGGGTCTGGCCGCTGCGGGTCGAGGACGGCACCGCCGGGCTGCGGGTGTCCGGCATCCTCCGCCTCCGCCCCCCGCCCGGGGAGACCTTCCCCACCACATTCCGGCTGCGGGTCAGCCCGCCGGACCCGGCCGACCCGATCCGGCCCTGGCTCTGCGCGCTGGCGACGAACGCCGTCGCGGCCCGGCACCGCCGGTACGTCGAGCACCACTGCACGGCAACCGAGCGGCTGCTCCCGCTGCCCCACCGGGAGCTCCGCCTCGGCGACGCGGCGCCCAACGCCGACCGCCCGCTGGACCGGGTGCTCGACGGCCCCGGCTTGGCCACGCTGGTCGTCAAGGCGGCCAACGGCACCGAGGAGGCCTGGTCCGCGGTGGCCGACCTGGCCTTCTCCGGTCCGGCCGACCGGCACTTCGTGGTGGACCGGGCGCGGGGCGTGTTCCGCTTCGGGGACGGCCGGTCCGGCCGGATCCTGCAGTGGCCTGCCGGAACGGCGGTACGGCGGGCGTACTGGCTCGGCGGCGGCGTCCCGCCCCCGGTCGGCCGGGGGGTCGGCTTCTCGGCGCCCGGCGGGGTGCCGGCCACGACGGTGACCCCGCTGGGGTACGGGCAGGAGCCGGAGGCGGTAGCGGCCGCCCGGGCGCGGGCAGCGCAGGAACTGTCGGCCAGCACCCGCGCCGCCACCACGGCCGACATCGAGGCGATCGTGCGGGCCCTCCCCGGCGTCCAGGTGGCGCGCGTGCACGTCCAGCCGGGACTGGACCTCGATCATCCGGACATCCCCGTGCCGGGCGCGGCGACGGTCCTCTGCGTTCCGGCCGTGCAGCGCCGCGACCAGGCCGACCTCGCCGCGGTGCCGGCCCCCGAACTCGACACCTGGTCCCGGGACGCCCTGGCCGCGGCGCTGCACCGGGCTCGGCTGGTCGGCTCGCTGATCTCGGTCCGCGGGCCGGCGTACCGGGACATCACGGTGACCGCCGCACTCGATGTGCCGGCCGGCGACCGGGCCGCGGTGCTCCGCCGGGCGGAGCTCGTCCTGCGGCAGTTCCTCGACCCACTGGTCGGCGGTCCGTCCGCCGGCGGGTGGCCGTTCGGCGCGCCGGTGCAGCCGGCCGACCTGTTCGCCGTGCTGCACCGCACCCTCGGGCGCCAGGCCGAGGTGACGGGGCTGCGGGTGGCCGACGCCAGGGCGGCGCAGCCTGAATGGACCGCCCGCGACCCGCTGCCGCTGCGCCCGTACGAGCTCCCGCGACTGGGCGAGGTGAACCTGACCGGCGCGAACGGTTCGTGGAGGTGAGCATGACCTGGTGGCGGCGAGGGGCGGGCGACGACGGGGACCTCCCCGCGGTGGACGAGTTCCCCGACCTGCTGGCGGACGACAGCCGCGCGGCCCGGGCCGCCGTCGCCGCGCGGATTCCGGCGTTCACCCCGGACTGGTCGGTGGGCAGCGCCGCCGCAGCCGACGCCGGCGTGGCCCTGGTGAAGGCGTTCGGCGAGCAGGTGCGGCCGGTCGCGCAGCGGGCGAACCGGCTGCGCGAGAAGTACGCCCGCGAGCAGCTGCGGATCGCCGGGGTGACCGGCCGCGGCCAGCAGCCTGGGACGGTGCTGGTCGTGATCACGCTGCTGGACACCGCCCCGGATAGCGTCCGGGTCCCGGCCGGCACCCAACTGACCGCGACCGGTGCGGGTGGGGCAGGCCAGGTCGTCTTCGAGACCGTCCGCGACCTGTACGCCACGCCGGGCCGGGTCGGGTCGCTGGTGATGCAGGCCGGCACCCGGGCGCAGCAGCTCACGCCAGCGGAGCTGACGCCCGCGACGCCGCTGCTCCCGTTCGGCCGGCAGCCCCGGCCGGGCAACGCGCTGTGGATCGGCTTCGCTGGGCCCGCCCCGGCCCCCCGGCTGAGCCTCGCCGTCGAGGTCGTGCCGGCGACGACCGGGCCAGGCGGAATCGGGCCAGGCGGAATCGTGGCCGGCGGCGTCGCCGATCCCGCGCCGGCCGCCGAGCCGGTGCTCGGCTGGGAGATCCTCACCGCGGGCGGCCTGGCCGCCGTCGAAGTGCACGCCGACGACACCCGCGGCCTCCAGCAGAGCGGCGTCGTCGAGCTCGGCATTGCCCCGGACTGGCCGCCGCTACCGCACCCCGGGTTGCCCGCCGGGCCGGCGACCGGCGCCGCCCCGCCACCGCTGCGGTGGCTGCGCTGCGGCCTGCTCCTCGGCCGTTACCCGCAGCCGCCGCAGGTGGCGGCGATCCGGCCGAACGCCGTACTCGCCGACGGCGCCGAGACGATCCGGGACGAGATCCTCGAGGCGGTGCAGGATCCGGGTGCCGGTGCGGCACCGGCCCGCCGGTTCCGCCTGTCCCGCACGCCCGTGCTGCGGCGGACCGTTCGCCTGGCCGTGGACGCACCCGACCCCGGGGACCTGTTCGACCTCGCCCCCACCACCTCCGCCGATGGGGGCACGCCCTGGGTGGAGGTTCCCACCCTGGCCCGCAGCCGGCCGTACGACCAGCACTTCGTGGTAGACGAGGCGACCGGCATCGTCACCTTCGGCGACGGCCAACACGGGGCAGCGGTCCCCGCCGGCTTCCGGCACGTGCGAGCGCTCAGCTACCGGACCGGCGGCGGCCGCGGCACGGCGGTCCAGCCGGAAGCCGGCTTCGTGCCCCGGCAGACGATCCCGTTCCTGGACCGGATCTCCAACCCTGCCGGGGCGAGCGGTGCCGCGGACGCCGAACCGGTCGACCAGCTGATGGTCCGGGGCCCGGCGCTGGTCCGAGCCCGCGGCCGCGCCGTCGCGGCGGCCGACGTCGAGGCTCTCCTGCCGGCCGCGTCCGGCGACATCGGACGTGCCGTCGCCATCGCCGGGGCCGACATCGACCGTAGCCCGCGGCCGGGCCAGGTGACCGTGATCGTCGTCGGCACGCCCCGGGCCGGCGGCGGGCCGCCGGTCCCGAGCGAGGGCACCCTCGGCGCGGCGGTGCGGTTCCTGCTCGACGGGGACGAGCCGCGGCTGCCCGTCGGCGCCCGGCTCGCGGTGCGCGCGGCCCGCTTCGTCACCGTGCAGCTGGAGGTCGCTGTCCGGCTGGACGACGACGCGGACCGGCCGGCGGTGGTGCTGGCGATGACTCGCGCCCTCGACGGGTACCTCCATCCGCTCACCGGCGGCGAGGACCGGCGCGGATGGCCGCTCGGTGAGCCGGTCCGCTACCTCCGGCTGGTCTCCGTCGTGGCCGCAGTCCCAGGAGTCGCCTCGGTCGGACGGATCAACGTGGTTGTCGGCGGCCGGCCGGCCGGCCCCGGCCGCGACGCCACGCTGCCGCCGTACACGTTCCCCTGGCCCGGCCGCCACGTGGTCGTGCCGCTCGGCCCGGTCGGCGGAGCGCGGCGATGAGATGCGCCTCGACCCGCGAGTCGTTCCGGCTGCTGGACGCGCGCACCGGCTGGGAGGTGGACCGCAGCGCCGGCCTGGTCGGTTTCGACGACCCTGGCGGGCTGCGGCTAGCCGGTCCGGCCAGCGTGCCGGGCGCCGTTGCGGCCGCGGATCTGTTCGGCTACCTGTATCCGGCGCGGCTCGCCCCCGGCCCCGCGGGGAGGCTGGTAAGCGCCGACACCGCCGGGTTACAGGAGCTGGATCCGGGCTCGGGGCGATGGGTTCGGCTGGCGCTGCCGGTCGAGCCGGTCTCGATCTCCGCGGTGAGCGGTGGGCACGGCCTGCTGGCGCTCGCCGACGGCGGAGCCCGGCGGCTCCACCTGCTGCGCGGGCGTCCGCTGCGGGAGGTGCTGCGCATCGACCTCGCGGGGCTCGCCGACGGCCGCCCCCGGCTGGTCGCGCTGACGCCATGGTCCCTGCTGGCGGTGGTGACCGAGGACCCGGCCGAGCTGGTGCTGGTCGGCCTGGACGGTCTGCCGCGCATCCGGCGCAACCGCCCCGAGGCGGCCGGCGCGGCCGAGCTGGGCATGGTGCTGGTGGCCGGCGGCCGGGGTGACCGGCCCGAGCTGCTGATGGGCGTGCAGGTGCAGCCGGGGTGGCGCCGGCTGTTCCGGGTCGACCCGGCAACGCTCGCGCTCGACCCGGTGCCGCTGGCGGCGCTGCGCTGCCCGCGCAGCGGCCCGCGGGTCGAGGTGGCCGACGACGAGACCTGGCGGGTCGACCCGAGTGGCGACCCACCGCTGCGGCCAGCCCGTCGCTACGCCGAGTTCGGCCGCCTGCGCACGCTGGCGCTGGACAGCGGCGTCGAGGACTGCGTGTGGCACCGGATCCGGCTGGACGCCGACCAGCCCGCCGGCACCCGGGTCACCGTCCGGCTGGCCACGGTGCCGACACCCTCGGCCGAGCCCGACCCGGGGAGCTGGGAGTCGCCTCCGCCGGGCGCCGCCGACGCGCTGCTCATCGCGCAGCCGCCAGGCCGGTACCTCAGCCTGGAGCTCGAGCTGTCCGGCGACGGCAGCCAGACGCCCACAGTCCGCAGCGTGCGGATCGACTTCGAGGTGACCACCGGCCTGGACCGGCTACCCGCGGCATACCGGTCCGATCCGGACGCGGCCGCGTTCACCCGGCGCTTCGTGTCGCTGTTCGACGCCTCGCTGGGCGACCTGGACCAGGTGATCCGGGACGCGCCGCTGCTCTACGACGCCGCTCAGCTGCCCGACCGCGTGCTGCCGGCGCTCGCCGCGCGGCTGGGCATCCACCCCGACCCGTCCTGGCCCGCCGGCCGGCTCCGGCCGCTGCTGCAGGCCTGGCCGGACATCGCCCCCCACATCGGCACGGCATGCGGGCTGCGCCAAGTCATCGAGGTGGTCTTCGGGGTGCGGGTCGCCGTCCAAGAGCTGGGCGAGCAGCGCCCGTGGGCAGCCGCCGGGGAGGCCCGGCTCGGCGCTGTCCGGCTCTTCGGCCTGGCCCGCGCCTCGCTCCGGCTGGGAACCGGGCCCCTCGGCGAGGCACGCCTCGAGCCGTACGCCGATGTGCTGGCGCCGGCCTACGGCAGCGGCGCCCACCGGTGCGTGGTGCACGTCCCGGCCACCCTGCCCGCGTCCGAGCGACCGGCCCTGGAGGCCCTGGTCCGGGCCTTCCTGCCGGCGTATGTCCGGGTCGCCATGCGGTACGCCGCCCCGCTGGTGCGGATCGGGCCGCCGGTCGCCGTCGGCGTAGCCACCCGAGTCGGCCGGCTCAACCCCGGCGTCCTCGGCGACACCGCGGACAACGCCGTGATCCTCGGCCGGCGCGGGCCGCTGGCCGGCCACGGCGGCGGTGGCACGCCGGTGACGGTCGGACGACGGTCCGCTGTTGGAATCGGCAGGTGAGGTGATCGGCGCGTGGACGCTACGGAAGTGCCTTGCCTGCAGGACCCGAGCATCGGTGTCGGCTGCGGCACCGTCCCGGAGCTCGAACGGCTGTGCTACTTCTTCGGGCAGCTGCTGGAGCCGGCGGACTTCCGGGCCGAGCAGAGCTACTTCAGCACGCTGCTGTCCCTGCTGGCCCGGCACGCCGCCGGCTGGGGCGTCGCCTGCGGCCTGGACATCACCTTCGCGGTCGGGGAGCCCGACACTTGCGACGACCAGCCGGAGCACGAGCTGCTGACGCTCTGCCTCACGCCCGGCATCGCCATCGACTGCCGCGGCCGGCTCATCATCGTCCGCGAGCCGTACCGGTGCCGGCTCTGGCCGCTGCTCGGGGCCGCCGAACACACCGCGCTGCGGGACGGCAAGCCGGTGTACCTGTCCATCCAGCATGCCGAACACCCGGTGCAGCCCAGCCGTGCGGTGGGTGACGAATGTGACCCGCTGGCCGCAGTCCAGTACGGCAGGCTCAAAACCGGGTGGCGGCTGATCGGCTCCGTCAGCCCGCCCGAGACCGACCGCTGCGACGGTTGCACCGAGCTCTGCCCGGACCCCCGGGTCCTGCTCGGCTCGGTGCGGCTGGTCGAGCCGGGCACGTCGGCGACCGTGTCCGTCCGCGCCGAGCTGCGCCGGCTGCTGGGCAGGCACGAGCTGACCGCGATCACCGACGTCGGCTGGGTGCACGGCGGCACCTATTCCCGCCGCAGCGCGGAGCGGCTGCTGAGCGCCGGCATCGGAGTGCGGTTCTCCGGGCCCGTCAGAGCCAGCGGATTCGCCGAGGGAGTCGTCGACCTGGTGGTCTACGAAGGCGGCGGCGGTCGCCGGGACGCCTGGTACCCCAAGAGCGTCGACGTGACGATCGAGCCCTCCAGACCAAGCGCCGACACCGGAGTCGAGTTCACCTCCGGGGTGACGGTGCGGCTGTCGCAGCCGGAGGGGTACCAGGTCGGCGACCGGATCCTCCTGCGGGTCCGCTGCGACTTCGTGCTCGATGAGTGCTGCCGGGCGGTGTCCGGCGCCCACCTCGGCGGCGGGGTCCCCTTCGACGCGGCGCTCGCCAAGGCCTCCGTCGACCACCCGCAGCCCGTGCCGCCGGCCTGCCCGCACCCGCCGGACCGCAGCGGGCCGTGGCGGTCGGGCAACGGCGCCGAGGGGGGCACCTGGGAAACGTGGATCAAGGTCGGACCCGACCCCGGCGGGGAGAGCACGTCATGACCGGCGGATCGGGCTGCGGCTGCGCCGGCGGCTCGGGCTGCGCCGGCGGCTCGGGCTGCGCCGGCGGCTCGGGCTGCGGTGGCGGTGCCGGCTGCGGCTGCGCCGGCGGATCGACGATGGCGAGCCTCGCCCGCGACGGCGCGTTCAGCCGACCGAACTTCTTCGACGGCCAGCTCCTGACCGCCGACGACCTGCAGGCCGCGATCGGCTACGCCCGCGGCAAGGACCGGCTGCACAACCGCTACCTCGTCGGCTCCGGCGTGGTCTGCGGCCTCGACGTCGCCTGCTCCCGAGCCGGCCAGGGTCGGGTGCTGGTGCACGCCGGCTACGCGCTGGACTGCTGCGGCAACGACATCGTCGTGCCCTGCGACCAGACGGTCGACGTGAACCAGCTCGTCAGCGAGCTGGCCGGGACCGGCCCGACAATCGTGCTCGGCCCGTCGCCGGCCAGCGCGGTCGGCCCGCCCGGGAGCGGCAAGGCCACCGGGATGGACCGGAGCCGGCGGTACGAGCTGGTCGTGCGGTACGCCGAGACACCCCGCGACCCGGTGGCGGCGTTCTCGACCGGCGAGCAGGTCAGCAGGACCTGCGAGCCGACCCGAATCCAGGAGGGATACCGCTTCTCGCTGCGCTGCCCGGCGGACCGGCCGGCCGGTCCGCCGGCGCTGGTCCAGGCCCTCGCCCGCTGCGCCGACGCCGAGGACAAGCTCGCGGCCCTGGAGAAGGCGACCGACGCCGCACATGGACTGGCCACCAGCGAACCGGAGCAGG
>Ga0066388_100000373_pt1 | contig 20586 bp, 17 predicted proteins | sample PanSoiMetaGPlot6_FD_64539 | JGI IMG/M metagenome (GOLD analysis project Ga0066388, IMG submission 64539) | Tropical forest soil microbial communities from Panama analyzed to predict greenhouse gas emissions - Panama Soil - Plot 6 (Hybrid Assembly) | ecosystem: Environmental > Terrestrial >...
ATTCGGTGGATTATCCTGGCCCTTTCAGTCTCGTGACAGAGCCGCCAAGTCATTGTTTGTAATCGTCGTGGGTCTAGTGACAATACAGACCCGCAGCCATTTTTCGACTTCCCCAGGCCTCATGACAATGCAGATCGGTTATTAGCTATCGATTGTAGAAGTACTATATATAAGAGTACAATTCCAAAAAAAAGAAGAGACCTCCTACAAAGAGCTCGCAGAGGAGGCACCCTACGGGGTGCCTCCTCTGCTTAAACGGCGCGGCCTATGCCGATCCGGTGGTCCTGGTCATGGCTCCATCTCGCTCCGCATCTGCGGACGCGGAACTCTTTGGCGCACCTGCGTTCAGTCGGTGTCCAGTGATCAGGCGGGCGCCACGCTGATAGGTGATGTACGACCATACCCAGTCGAACATCACCATCAGCCGGTTGCGGAATCCAATCAGGAACATGATGTGGATGAACAGCCAGGTCACCCAGGCGCTGAAACCGCTCAGGCGAATGCGCCCGAAATCGGCGATGGCAGCGCGGCGACCGATGGTGGCCAGCGAACCCCGGTGGCGGTAGTGGAAGGTCTGGCGTGGGCGACCGGCGAGCTCACTCAGAATGGACCGGGCTGCAGCCCTCCCCTGCTGCTTGGCTACAGGAGCCAGACCGGGAAGCGCCTGCTCATCCTGGTGCAGGAACACGCAGGCATCACCGATAGCGAATGCCTCAGGGTGCCCGGGCAGCGAGAGGTCCTTCTGGACCACCGCGCGGCCTACGCGGTCGAGCTCCACTCCGAGAGTGCGAGTAAGCGCTACCGCACGAACACCACCAGACCAGATCACCGTGGCGGAAGGAATCACTTCTGACCCAAGCTCCACACCTTCGGCGGTGATCCCCGTGACCCTGGCGTCGCAACGGACTCGCACGCCCAGCCGCTCCAGCTGGAGCCGGGCCTTATCGGCCATGGCCTCGGCATATGATGCCAGGATCCGTTTCCCGCCGTTGAGCAGGATGATCTCGGCCGAGGAGGGGTTGATGTTGCGAAAATCGCGAGCCAGGACACTCCGCGACAGCTCGGCCAGCGAGCCGGCAAGCTCCACGCCGGTAGGCCCGGCGCCGATGAGCACGAAGGTCAGGAGCCGCTTGCGCTTCGTCACATCCGTCTCGCGCTCGGCCGCTTCGAAGGCAACCAGGACGCGGCGGCGAATCTCGACAGCATCATCGAGATCCTTCAGCCCGATGGCGTTCCTCATCCACTCGTCGTGACCGAGAAAGCTGTTCTCGGCCCCACAGGCCAGGATCAGATAGTCGTACAACAGCTCGCCATCGATGAGCTGGAGACGGCGATTCTTCAGATCTACGCTTCGCACTTCGTCGAGAAGCACGGTCGTATTCTGCTGCCTGCTCAGAATCGCACGAATGGGGTAAGCGATTTCGGCCGGAGACAATCCGGCCATGCCCACCTGATACAGCAGCGGCTGGAACAGGTGGTGATTGCGCCGATCGATCATGGTGATGGTCACGGGCGCCTTGCTCAGCGCCTTAGCGGCTGCGACACCGCCAAAGCCACCACCCACAATGACTACATGCGGTCGATTGTTGGGAACTCTATCCATGTCAGTCTCCCTTGCAGGGGTTGAATGAAGATCTAGGCCGCCGCGCCCCGGATGGTGCGCGGTCGTCGTTGAGGAGAGTTGAGGGCCAGGGTCAGGCCGTGCCGAACCTGTCGCATGAGATAGTCAACGTCACGCGTGTTGCGGAGAACACGCGTCGACCGTTTGACCTTGCGCTCCTGCGGCCACTGCGAGTTGATGGCAGCCAGCGCTTCACTGTGGTTGACCGAATCGCGCTTCATGCACCGACGAACCTGCTGGCGCGGTCCAGTGACCACAACCCAGGTCTCGTCGAAGTAGCGTTGTGGCCGCCACTCGAACAGCAATGCGGCCTCGACCGCCACGACTTCGCCCCGCCCAGCTCGCTGAGCCGTTGTTCCAGCAGGGCGACTGAATACGTCAGAGGCACTGATCGGCAACCGGTTATCGGTAAAGCTGTCTTAGATCCCTTTCCTAAGACAAATGTGAGTGACGGCCCACAACTTACTGCCTTCTAATTAGATAACTCAACGTGCGACGTGCGTATTTTCCACACTGATCTGACAAAGTTTGCTAGCGCAGGCACAACAACAGGCTTCTCACATCTCGAATTAAGAGGTACTAATACTGGTGTGCGCTCCTTCAAGCCGCCTGGGCTGCGATCAAAACAAGTGATAATCTTCGTCTTCGCCTTGCGACCATTGGCCACCGGCGAGGGCAAAAGGTGGCGATCGTCGCCCAGTGGCACGAAGACAGCGAGTACGGTGTTACTTTGTGTTGGCAGAACATCAAAAAGGAGCCAAAATGGGCAAAAACGACTGCTGACAGGACCTGACGCCTCCATAGAAAAATACCGGCGATGAGAACTTCTGACGCCACCGTATATGGTGCCCATTTGGCAAAATTTTTGCATACATAGGTTCAAAGAATGACGCGCCGGGCAAAGGGGGGCGGTTTTTTCCGGCCCCCTCGCCCGCTGCAGCCTTGCCAGCGTTGCCGAGTCGGGGACTAATCCTGTTCTAAGCCGCTGATCAGACGGCCGGCGCTTAAGTCCGCGAGCGCAGGACCGCGGACTCCGAGGCCTTCCAGTTCACTTGGCTAGTGCTTGAAGAGCGGCTGCTCTCCCTCGCCCTGGATCAGCATTAATCGCTGCCAAAGCGAGGATGCAGTGGAACCGCCTACTTGCGCATGTACTTGGAATAGCGCCAGTTTGCCTTGCGCATGCGGTGCTTGCCGTCCTTGGGGAACGACCAGACATTGCTGAGCTCGCGCAGGAGCGGCATCAGCAGGTTCTCGTAGTCCCGGCAAAAGTGCAACGCTGCGCGCGTGTGAGCACGCAGAGTGCGATTGGCGATCATCTTGCCGGGCTTGTCGGTACGCGCGGTGGTGTTGCCAACGATCGGAGTGTGGCGGTAAGAGCGTGACATGGTGCAGTCTCTCCTTCGCGAGCTGCACCGGCGCTTAGCCAGATGGTTTCAACCAGCCGAATCAGCTCGGGTTCCTGGCCTTGCTCCCGGTTCAGCTCAACTAAAAGACTGCACCGCGCCGGTTTGCCCTCAGTTTGAGGGCACGGTTCCTTTCGTTCATGTTTGCCCTTCCTAACGTTCGCTAGAGCGTACCTGAGCAGAGATCACCGGGCTGCGGAGGCGAGTAGGAAAGCGCCTGGATGTACTCCTCAGCCGCCTCGCGAGCCAGCTCGACGTAGTAAACACCGTGCATGTGCATGCAGACCACGAAGCCCCAGTTGTGGTCGGACCCCGCAGCTTTCATGGCGGCCAGGAACTCCTCCGCCAAAGCGAGGAACTGCCGGGCGCCGGTATTGTACGGACAGTTCTGGGTAATGAACGCGTCCGCGCCGGCCATCCTGAGCTGCAGATCAGAGATCGACCGATACGTCTCCTGGCGATCCGTCCCCCCGCTTGGCTCCACACTTGGCCAACAAGCAGCCTCGCAGACAGGTCGCTCCTGTCCGCTTGCGGCAACGCGAGCGTCGCCCCGGCGATGGTAGTAGATCGCAAACGCCCAGCCGGCGATGGCCAGGACAGCCAGGAACAAAGCAAACATCTGATATTCCATGGGTCTCCTCCGCCCGTTCTCCGACACTGTGAACGGCTCCCAGTTCCCCTCCAGGACCGGCCCCGACCTGTCCCCAGTGCCGGGACCGGGTCGGGGATTGCCGCTGGGTCTAGCAGGTTCGCTCACGCCGCCGGCGGAGACGGGGTCACATCCCGCGCCTTCTGCTCCAGCTGCTTGACACGGCTGAGGATAGTGCCCCTCAGCGCGCTCGCCTGGCCCTCCGGGGCCCGGGCATCGAGTAGCGTCTGTAGCCTGGCCAGCGCTGCCCTGGGCTCACGAAGCTGCCAGATCAGCTGAGCGCGCTGGCGTGCGGTCAGATCAGAGCGCTTCGCCAGAAGACTTTCCAGACGATTGATTCGAGACCGCAGCGACTGGACGACGGGGTGAGTGCGATTGGGGCTGCGCCTGATGCGCATCTTGAGCACACACACTACCACCGCAACGACGCCGAGAGAGATTACCGGGAAGATGAGGTGTAAATCCATAGGCTATCCACGCCTCCCTGAGAACGTTCGCGCTCGCGAGCAGGGCCCTGCCCGGTCAGTCCCCAGACTGCCGGGCTGGTGCCGCCGCCAGGCGCCTCAGCAGACGCACCAGTTGATCTCAGCGCGAACCCCCAGCGTAGGTCCGTCCGAGCTCACCTGGCTGCCCTTCACGAAGGTCAGCCAGCGCTTCCTGCCCTCGAGGTTTGCGGCGACGAGGCAAAACCGGTCCTTCAGCAGCTTCTGAGCAGCGGTGTCCAGAACCTCGAGCCTCTGGCGTGAACGCGCCTGCCCCTCCGCGGTCCGACTCTCCCAATCAGGTACCGGCACACCGAAGGCGGCAATGCTGTACGGCAAGAGGCTGATCTCTTCCGGCCTGCTCGCGCGCTGCACATCGCTTGCCGTGAAGGTAAGCTTCACGTGCACGTCATTGAAATCGCGCGAGACGACGGTGATCGTGGTGGGGACGTCGTCCCTCGAAACGTCCTGGTCGACGGCGCTGACGCCGTCGCCGATGTCGATGGCGCTGAGCCGAAAAGTGTTCACACCCCCATCCGCGATAAGCGCCTCGATGAGCTCTCGAATCGGGGCAGGCTGATTGCTTAGCTGGGAGAGAACGGGCTTGGACATACTTAAGCCTCCTCCAGGTTACCTGTTGCTTCGAATGGCTCGCGGGCTGAAGGGTGGTAGCAAGCAGGGGTGGACCGAGATCCTACCCACCCTTCAAGTTGCCGCGACGCGACAGCTGGAACTGGACAGCCGAAGCTACGCGGCTTGCGGCTGCTGAATGTGCGGTGAAACACAGGCGGCAGCGAGCAGGAAGACGACGGCACCACCGGCCAGCCCCAGCGGAACGGCGATGACCGGATCGACACCGCCGGCCAGGCCAGCGATGGCTACGCCGACTCCGTCCCCCAAGAGTTCACCGGCAGCCGTCCCGAATGCATCGCCGAGGAGATCGCCGAGAGCGCTGCTCAGTTGGTCGCCTGGCTCTTTATTCCGCGGAACGAATCGGCGCAGGAGCAGACTTGCCACGCACGCGGCGCCGGCCCCTGCCGCAACCCCCACGAGCGGGCTAGCCACGCTCGCTACGCCAGCGCCCACCAGCCCACCAATGGTGCCGGTAGCCGCAGCAATGGCCAAATGGGTGAGGAACACTGATCTCAAAGGTTTCATAACTTGTCCTTTCCGCCACTCTGCTCGCCGCTGATCACATCCAGGTTGCGGGCATTAGCGCAACCCTAACAAAGCCGGCAATAGCAACATGTGCTACCCAGGTACTGAATCTGGTTGAAAGACAAGGGATGCTGGCTGTGTACTTACTTTGCAAGTCGACTGAGTGAAGACGTGACTTAACTGTATTAATCAGCGCTACGGCATATCAAGCGCCATTAAGATATGCGTACCAGGTGCAACTAGCACCGTTGTCGAGCCCCCAGGGTCTTTCGGCAGCCTCGAGCTCATTAGTAACTGATGAGCATGTGCGGGTCCGCTATCCCGGTCAGACAGGCAGGTTTACGAGTATGCATTGGCGCCATGATTGTCAGCCGAAGGTACTTATCACTGCTGGCAGTGGATGGCAAGCGAATACCAACGCTGGTATGCACGCGACCGTGGCTGAACGAACGCACTGATCCTCTGGTCTGCCGCTGCTGGAGACGGTCGTAACAGGCGGATGGGCTGCATACTGTAATTCCGTTTCGCCGGAATCCGTTGCATGTAACGAGTTGCACCAACCGGTCTGAACTTTCTTTAACGCTTTGGAGTACTTGTGAGCGGCTGGACTTCATGGCGGCTATTATGGCTGCCAGAACAGCAGATGATCTCCCAGCTACAACTACATCAGACTACGCTTCCACGGAGTCTGCCCGCCAACAATGGTGCCGCGGTTCTCCGAGACGCCGCAGCCTTCCTAATGTTGATTGCGCTTGCTGCACCGACGCCTGTTTGGGCACAGGTGGGCAGCAATGTGCAAGTCGCGAAAGCAGCGAAAACGCTTGGGCTCGAACCGGAAAACCTGGGTCGTGATTTTGAGACACTGGCAGAGCACCCACGGGAGGCGGTTGCAATGCTGGTGGCAAATTTGCACCCGATAGCGCGCAAAGCGTACTATCCGGGGACGAAGACAACAGACTCACGACATGTTATCGCCTGCTTGAGGGCGCTGCGCTATTTAACTGGCAAGACTTTCACCGCCAAGACCAATGCTCGGTTGACGGAGGACGAGAAGCAATTCCTGGATTTCAACACCGAAATGCACGATGTTAATCCGACGCACAACATCCATTTCTTCGGTGTTTGGATGTCTCGGGATGCTGAGTTTGTAGCACCGACAGACGCCCAACGCAAGATTATTCTGCAGTGGAGGCGGTGGCAAAGGACATATGGTGGCACCTTTCACTACGTGCCTGCGAAAAGACCACTGGATGTGAAAGACCGCTGGTACTGGTACGGATAGATGCATCTGTAGCGACGAGTGTATTCCTCCAGCCCAGACCAGTTGGAGAGCTCAATTGCCGTCCAGTCTGAAAGGCGCTAATGCCAGGTTTACAACCTGAGTGGTGGTTCTACGCAAACTAAAATGAGCGAAGTGGTTGATGCACTGACGCACCACATGCGGCCCCAAATCTCCTGGAATTGGCGCCAGGTGTGAACCTGGAGATCGGACAGCGCTGCTGGTTGAGATCTCAATCTCGACCTTGATACCGGTTGATATGTTTTGGCACCGGCCATTAAAGTGGCCCTAACTTCTCATTCTCTTAAGTCGTTACAGCAAGACTCAGCCAGCAACAGCATCACCCAGCGAGCAGATCCAACTTTGAGGTAGCACAGAAGCTGCTGCTGGGCCGAGTGTGGCTCATGAATCCAGCCACACTCGCCCCGGCCCCGGTTGACATTTCTCCAACTCACAGAAAGGACACGCCATGAAATCGTTCCAGCTCAAGGATGCGCTGAAGAAGATCACCATGAAGGGTTTCCTCACGCGAGCGCTGTCTATCGCAGTCACCGCCATCGTCATCACGCTCGTGTTTCCCATCATCCCCGGGATCACGCTCAACGCTGGTCCCGTCGCGGTCCTCGTCATCGCCCTCGCCGAGTACCTCCTCTCGATCGTCCTCGTGGTGGCCGGCGCCATCGTCCTGGTGATCGGCACGATGCTCGGTTGCCTGATCCTCGACGTGTTCCCGCAGGCCCGAACGTCCAACGAGGTCCTGCTGGCCCTGGGCGAGCGTCTCGGCTACTACAAATTCATCGGGCTCGTATTCGGGGTCAGTTTCCTGAGCGACGTGGTCACCCTCAAGATCCTCGGCTGGGTGCTCCCCGGGGTGACCATCGCCGGGCTCCTGCCGGCAATCTGCGCGGCTCTCGCCCTCAACCTGGCGTCTCTCTTCCCGCTCGTGTTCATCTGGGACAGCAGCAAGCACAGCAAGCAGTCCTTCGAGGGCGGAATCGCCAAGCTGCGCGCGGAGGTCGAGGCGGCCAAGAGCAAGGCGGCCGCATCCGCGACTCCGAACTTCTGGGTGGAGGATGGCCCCTCCGGCGGCGCGCCGCGCTGGGACCTCTCTGCGGCGGACGGCACAGGCGGCAGAGTCACCGCCGCGGATGCCCCCAGCGAAAGAGCCAGCACCGAGAGCTCCGTCTCTTCCGACCCGCACGCCATCGATTCTGGCAAGGACTCGCACCGGGACCGCTAGTCGTCGCGTCCGCAGTTCGACCCACCCCAATCCTGCCGGACCCAGCAAGCAAGGCGGGAAATTCTGACACCAGTCAGGGCGACCAGTCCCAACCCTCATTCATCCCTGAGCGCTGCTGCCGCTAGCCAGAAAACCAGGTCATCACCGGCGAGCACCGCCGGTTCGCTTGAGCGTCTTCTGGAGAGAGGTCCAGACGTCCGCTGCAAGCGCACGGATGTCCGTACATCAACACTTTCTGCAAAGGAGCTGCTGAGAATGATTTCGTTCAAAGATCTGGCGGGAAAACTCTTCGTGCTGTCCGCAATCCATGGCATGGCCACCACCCCCTTCGGCCGCATCGCCGGCTACCTGACACGCCACGGACGGGAGACGCTGGAGACGGGTGGAACGGTCACGGCTCCGTTCACCAGCGGGACGTGGCAGCACGAGGTGATCTCGGTGGCAGTCCTCCAGCTGCTGGAGGCCTGGAGACCGAATGCGGAGCCGGAGCACCTGCAGGCAGTCCGGCGAGCGGTCAATCTGCTGGGTGACCCGCCCCCTGCGCTGCACGCAAGCCCCTCCATCGAGGAGGTCGCGTGCCACGTGGTCGAGCAGTGCAAGCTGCACGCCATGGAAGAGACGACGACGATGCGCCTGATGTGCTACATCGCGATTTTCGGCGCCAGCGATCTCCATTACGGCGGCTATGGCGTCGAAACGCTTGCGCACCCGACGGCTGCGCAGGAGCTGATCTCCGAGGCAGCAACCGAGCTGTGGGGTGCCGTCCGCCCCAATGCCGAGGACCGCCACGGAAGGATCATGACGGCAAAGGCAGCGCTGCTGCAGATCCAGCTCGTCGCCTGATCCGAACTGCCTTCGACTCAAACCCGAGCCACCCGACCCAGTCAAAGGCGGGTGGCGAAGGGCCGGCCGGCCCTTCAATTGAGGAGTATCTATGCTGAAACGGAATTGGCAGTCGATGAAACTCGTAGCGTTCAAGATGGGCCTGCGATTCGTCCTGATCGCGGCCACCGTCTCGCTGGCCTTCCCGGTCGTGCCCGGAGTCGTATACACCGGCGGCATCGGTACAACCATCGGCATCACCGTCGGTGTCGCTGGCATCTGGTCTGGGCTCTGCTTGCTCACTGCCGGGCTCTACGGGTTCCTCGTGGGGTTGGTGGTGGAGCGTCTCCGGCTCATCAGCAGGCGGCAGTACGTCTGGCTGGTCGAGAAGCTCGGCTACGCTGGACACACCGCCGGCGACATCGTCTGGAAGGCCGCCCTCGGCCTGCCCACGCTCGGTGTGATCGCCAGGTGGAGCACGAGCCTGTCGTTCGCGGGCTTCTGGCCGGCACTGGGCGCCACGCTCCTCCTGTGCCTGACGGCCGTCCCGGGGTTGTTTCTCCGCCAGCAGAACTACCGGCAGGATTTCGCGCGGCGCCTGCAGATGCTTCACCGGTGGGCGGGAATTCGAGCCGAGCACAAGACCCCCGTCACCGGTAGGTACGACTACCAGCCCGGACACATGGCCAACCCGGAAGCTGATGTCGGCACCAGCACCGCGCTCGTCCGCTCGGATAGTCCGGCGCCTCTGGTCAGCGCAGATGGTGCCCAGGAGCCCGTGGACGGCCACTTTGGCCCTCCAGATGTGCGAAGACCCGCCGTCATGATCATGGTCGGTCCGGGCGCCAGCGTTGCCGTGGGTTCGCGAGAGCTCGCCGTCGCGCTGCCCGGCTCGGATGTCCTCGCCCTCACCGGTGCGATCGTCATGGCTTATCCCAATGCCCGTGTCATCGCAGCGCCCGGTGCGCTGGTTCTGGCCGCAAACGGTGCCTACGTTCAAGAGCTCCCCGGCTCGGAGCTGGTCTGGTTCACCAACGTGGCCGAAGGCTCGTTCGACAGCGCCGTGAACTGATCGCTTCTTCTGGGGACGCGGATCTGCCGCCGCAACAGCTGCGGGTCCGAGCGGGCCGCTCCCCAGCAAACAGGTCGATCAGTCCCAATAGTGGCGACGCTGCCGCCCCCGGGCGAGAAGAGGAGTTTGTGCAATGCTGCACCCGCTCTTCTTTTTGGGGTTACCTACTTGAAGATCTAGTATGTTGCAGTCGCTAAACAAAAGACAAGGCTTGGCCGCCTGGGGTGCAGTTGGCTGAGTAATGACGGCCACCGGGCACCACTGTCAGTGCCTGGTAGCCGTCATTACTCTGGCTCACCAGCGGTGACTGCAGTCCGCTCGTTCTTGCGGCGCTTCAGCCCCAGGATCAGCTCTCGTCGTCGTCTTCGTCGTCCTCGGCCTCCGCACGTTGCACCGCCAGTAGACCGGCAGCCTGCTTCAGTCTGCTCAGGAGACGTTGCTGGGGCGACGTAGCATTGTCTCGGTAGCCGGCTCGCGCGGCCACGTCTTCGCCCACCGCAGATGCGCCACCCCCGATCCCCTGCAGGAACTCTTCCACCGCGGCGGCCACCTCGGCCTCATATCGCTCCATCGAGTCGCCCCCGGCGCCTCTATCCGACGCGGGCTTGACAGCGTCAGGAGGGCACCGGCGAAGCGATCTCACGCTGCCGACACACCACGACCACGCTGCCTTGACCGGGCGGTACAGCAGGGTTGCCTCCATGACGAGGAACATCACCCCGATGCAGAGGCCGATGAGATGGCACAGCGGTGGATTCTCGGTGCCTTTCGGGAAGTAAATCAGGGCCGCCCCCAAACCCACAACCAGGGTGAAGATCCAGCCCCACGTGCCCTCGCCTTCCTCGATCGCCTTGCACATGCGCCGGTAAACCCAGACGAGAATGCGGATGTAAAGTCCGATGATCGTGAGCAGCGCCACGATCTTGAAGAAGCTCTCGATCACCACACTCTGATAATCCAGCATATGCCAGTACCTTTCTTGTTGCAGATTCAGTCAGCAGACCTTGTGTGCCAGCTTTTGATGTCCCCACCCCGGTTCAGCGGCCGAGGCAGAGACAAATTCCGTTTCGTGGCCGGAGGTTCACTCCGACGGCTGGAAGCTCAGCGTCATCTTGCCGACGGCCATCACCTCGCGGATCACGTTCCTCGCGTTGCCGTTCGCCGGGAACGAGATCACCTCACCACCAGGATCGAAGCAGCCCTCGCCGTTGAGCCGGATGGCAGTGACCTCGGTCCAGACGGATCCCGGCCCGCCGAGAGCGTCGGTCTCGCCGGCGAGGGCGACTGACAGCACCAGGAACTTGGCCTGAGCACGGGTCGGATCGGACCTGTCTTCGTCCGAGGCCGGTCCGCGGAATCCGACCCAGATCGGCTCGCTGCCGTGCAACGGCTTGTGCTGCGTAGCGTACACGAAGCGGTCCGACATGATGACATCGAGGAAGCGGAGGTCGCGCGATTGGGTGCTCTCGCTCATGATCGCTTCTCCTTCTCTAGTAGTCGGCAGTGATCGTGATTCCGCTGACTGGTCCTGGAGCGTGCTGGGCAACGCCGGGACGCTCGTGATGCCGGGGCAGTTCTCGACGAACAGATGCGTCAGGGTGCCGGGCAGCTCCGGCAAGCTCGTGATCCCGGCGCAGTTCTCGACCCAGAGACTGGTCAGGGTGCTGGGCAGCTCCGGCAGGCTCTTGAGCCCCGGACACTGCTGGATCACCAGCTCGCGAAGGGACTGGGGCAGCTCGCCCAGGTCCGTGATGTCTGGACAGTTCACGGCCACCAGACGGGTCAGGTCCGGATGATCCAGGCGGTACGCAGAAAGCGCTTGGTTCGACGCGAAGTTCATGTGTGACCCCTTTCCAACGTTCGAGTTGCCGTCTCATTCGCAGGGAAGCAGCTGCTTGGGCCGCTGATTGCACAGCCACTTAAGACCCCAGAAGTCGAGATAACTCATGCCTGCGTGACTTGTTTGGTACTCGCTCCCAACAGCAAAATTAAAGAACATTTGTACTCTGAGATTACGCTCGGCGAATCACCACCAGCAATGGCATATGAACGTATCTGTTGCGGGAAACCGTGTGAGACCGGCCAGTTTCCACTAGGACAACTGCCAGCGGCAGGGTCGATCTGCCGCCAACCGGTCTGAACTCTCTCTAATGCAGTGTCGTAAAGCGCTGCCGGAGCGGCCCCGACAGGGGCTACTGTCTCACGTACTCGAAGAAGGAATTGATCAGATGTTCATTCACAACCCAGTGTCCGTACCAGTTTCGCCGCCCGGTTGCCATCCAGCACCAGCGGCGCCAGCCACCATCGGCGGTTCAGTTCCTGGAAAGTACGTATTGGCAGAACTCGCCTGCAGACTTAAAGTAGTTTCTTGGACACTGCGGAAAGTGCTGGGCTAAAAGTGCCAGAACACTTCTCAAGACAGACTCGCGCGATTCAGGGCGCTTTGCTGTGCCAGCAGTCCGAAGTCTCGCGGCGACTCCTTTCCTGCGGCACAGAAAGCGGGCAGGAAAGAGGGTTCAAGCGGTGACCATGAGAGGAGAAAAGCTGATGAGAGCTGGTCCAATCCAAGCCTGGCCATGGCAGATTATGAACATATGTTAACGTTCAACACCTGGCTTTCCTATGGGCTGGGGTAAAAATCAGATGGGGCCTCGCATTCATCTGAACTCACACGAAGTACTGACTGGGCCAGGGCGCTTTTGAGGGTATCGGCTCAAATGGCAGAAGCAAAAGACAAAGCAACCGACCAACAATCCGACAAGACTATTGAAGCCACCGCTGCTGATCCAACTGACGCTCGTTCTGAGGCAGAAGCAGGCCTGAAAAATCTCGCCGATGGAACAAAACGGTACTATCAAGCTCGAAAGGCGGGAGAGCGAGATAAAGACACCGGGGAGATTCTCGGTCCACAACCCGTGTTCGTTGACGGAGGGCAGGAAAAAGCTGCTGCAACGCAGGGAAGTGGCACGCGGACGGAGGGCGGAGTGGATGCTCCGCAGGCAGTAAATACGGAAAAGATAGTTAGATTGGCCGACGCCCTGCATAATGAGCGCAGTCCGAAAGGCAGAGCGCTGAACGGTCTGGATGGGGTACTGGAAAGGTCTTGCGAGCTGCTAAAAGGAACGAAGCAGGCTGAGCGTGAAGCGCTTATGAGGGTCTACAAGGACATGTACGGCGAGACTCTTGAAGAATCGTATAGCTTCTTGGATGGCTCTCGAAAGGTTCAATTTGGGTCAATTCTGCACAAAAAGGACAGAGATAATCCAAGTCAGAATGCCGACAGGGTCAAAGCTGCACTTGAGAGAGCACATGAAGTGTTCGGACCTAGCCGATCCATGTGCGAGAAAGATATTCGTGACAGCCTGCGAGGCATGAAGTCCGACGATATCCAGAAAATGGACGACCATTACTGGAACACGTATCACCTGCACCTGGGAGATGCCATCATGAACGACCGCGAGGTCTCCCAGGCGACCAAGGAAATGTGCAAAATTTACCTGCAAGGCCTCGACAAGAGAAACGATGAGGACAGTCTGACACTTGCCGACATTGCTCTCAAAGACAAAGACCTCGATACGTTCAAAGAAGCGATGTCAGGTGCGTCTGAAAAGGCCAGAGAGCAGTTCAGAGCTAATGGCGGCGAACAGAAGATTAAAGATGCCTTCGAAGGACACTGGTACAACTGGAACCAGTTTATTGGAAAGGGCTCAAGAATTAACGTTACGGATAGAGATTTGGACCAGGCCCTGGCATATGCCAAATACGGGAAGGAAGGCACTGCAAAGCAGATAAAGGATAACAGCGGAATCGTCAATAACGATGAGAGCATAGAGCTGGCCCTGAGGCGTATGAGCAAGGAAGAGCGCGAAGCCTTCAGGCGTGGAAAGGAGCTCATCGAGGGCATAGACGAATCTAAGCTTTCTCAAGACGACAAGAAGGCTCTGGAGATCTACAGAGATCCATACCGGGCAGTCGACGGGGCGCAGCTCGAATATTGCTTCGAGCGGGGCCGGCAGCTCATCAAACAGTCTGTGGATGAGTCGAAGCTCTCTGGTGAGGACCGGATGGCATTTCAAACTTACACGGAAATTCATGCGGCCATTGCAAACAGTGACCCGACTAACTCCGCCAAAATTAGCAAATGGGACGACATGGCTGCCCACAAAGATGGCTCTCTGGTTGCCCGAATAGAGTCTCACGCCGGCATCATTGTCAACGATAGCCGGGGGCAGATCCTCAAGGAGATCGATAAGATGACTCCAGAGGATTGGAAGTACGCCAAGGCTCATCCTGAGTATCGGGAGGATGTTCGGAAGGCATTGGAGCATCAAAAAGGGCTTGGTCTACGCATCGATAAAAGCGACATCGACGCAGCTATGAAACGGTTTGATGAAAAGATCGCTCCAAGTTCCTTTGAGGCTTCCCAGCAAGTAGGCAATCGAGGCCTGTTGGAAAAGCTCGAGGATGATATCCACTGGTATGGCAATGATCGAAAAGCGATCATCGCTGATATCGCTAGCATGACCCAGTCCGAGCAAAAGAAATACCGGGAGGAGCCCGAGTTTCGTCAAAAAGTTGATGATGCGGTCAAGAAGGCTTTAGAGGGCACGTTGGTTTCGCACGAGAGTGACTTATTGATCGGCCGGCACATGCTGGACAATGTGCAGAATGGCACGTCACCAGATGACCTGGTGTACAAACTGTCCGTGCGTGCCCGCAATTTCACCGGTGTCTCATCCTCGGATAAGCCTGTTGCCGGCTCCACGGATAACCTGGCTGAGGCCATCCGCGAGATAAAGGATGAATTCTGTAAGGATCGAGAACGGGTCGAACAGCTCAAGAAGGAGGGGAAGCTGCCACCGGATGCACCAGATCTCCACGAGCGGATTTTGCATCCGAAGACTGATGCGGAAAAAAGGTTGTCCGAGTCTTTCCATATGACAACGAGGGGGTTATTCTCGACGGGCACTGACTACGACTGTGTAGTCCCCTTGTACCTCAATTATGTAGTTCCCCTAGTAGAAACTGGTCGTCTGTCCTTCGACAAACAGATGGAGTTATATAAGGACACTGGGGCCGAGAACAATCAGGGAGTACTTAAGGATGTCGCGGGATTGGTGCAGGAAGCCGCACGGGAGAAGGAGCAAGCTCAACGGGCAGCTGGCAAGGACTTCAGGGAGAAGCCGGATGGAGACTATGGTCCCGCGTCGCGAGAGGTAGAGCGACTGCTGAATCCTCCGGAGCACAATGAATATCAGAACAAGATCTTTGGACTCCTCAGTAAGGAAGACAGGGATGTCGCACGCCAGGTTCTTCAAAACAGGGATGGAAGAGTACATGCGGAAGACGAGCTGCGCATGCGTCTGAATCATCTAGGCGGTTCAAGTGATATCGTGACAACACTGCGAGGGTTGTCGCCGGCACAATTGGATCAAGCGCGCTCTGAGTATGCCAGGAAATACGGCAGCGACTTACAAGCAGATCTATTCGATAAGGCTCTGTTCGGCTCCGAGAACCAGGCTGAGATGAAGCGCCTGTTCCGCCACCACGCTAATACTCATGAAGCATACAATGCAGCACGTGAAGACTATTATGGCAGTCGGGACGGCTTCGGCAGCAAATTTGTTGATGGTGTTCGTAGTGGCACAGGCCAGCAACTAGATGACGCGATGCACCAGTATGCTAGGGAAATTGCCGAGGCGAATCAGAAATTCGGCGGCAAGATGCCACTCGCAAAGCAACAGGAGTTGGAAAAGCATTTTGCAGATGCCATCAAGAACTTCAAGGCATCCAAGGAGGCCGCTGCAGACTACACCGCAAATGCAGCCACTGCTGCTACAGCTATTGCCGCGACGATAGCAACTGGCGGAGCCGACATGCCAATGCTGGCAGTGATGATGGGTGGAGTCGGGGCCGTCACCAAAGTTGCGACGAAACAAGCGATATTGGGCGCAGATTATGATAGCAGCCGTGCGCAGCTTATTGTGGATATTTTAAGTGGAGCAGCGTCAGGAGCAACGAGCGTTATCGGTCCTGGAGAAATTGCTGGGGCATTTGGTGTTGGCAAAGTCGCAGCTACTAGAGCAGTCCAGACTTCTATGCAGCAGATCGGAAAAGAAGTGCTCATAGAAGGGGGTGAGAGAGCACTTCAGGAAGGCACCGAAACGATCATGAAGAATGCTCTTGCACACGGTGCAAAGAGTCTTGAAGACAAGACGGTGAAAGCAGCAATCAGAGATTTGGCGGAGAAGACTGTCTCCGACAAGCTCACCGGGACAGCCAGAGAAAAGGCAGTACAGGGCCTGACGCAAAGCTTAGAGGGAACTCTGCAAGAGAGCTTCAAGAAGGAAACTGAAAGCTGGCTCACTAATGCTGCTCGCGAAGGACTTCTCAACTTCGGCGCTGGTGGCACGGGTGGTGCGATCGCTGGGGCAGTCGACGCCAGCGCTCGATGGGACGGCAGCAAGAGCTTCGACGAGAACATGAAGATGATTGGAGATAGCATCGCCATGGGGGCTGTATCCGGGGGTGTCGGCGCGGTCGGCATGACAGGCATGATGAAGGTCGGAGGTGCGGCCTGGAAGGGAATAGCCGAGCATTTGCACGTCAAGCCTGGCGAGAGGCTCTCACCAGAAAATATGGCTGCCGTGGCGAAGAGCTTGGGGCATGACGCTCATGTCACCCAGGGCAGTGATGGCACACTCACCATTACCGAGAAAGCTGAAAGTCCGAAATCGCCATCAAGCGATACCAGATCGCTGAGCGAAAAGCCTGGTCATACTCCGCCGGCAGAATTACCAAAACGTCTGGACGGCAAAGCGATAGAGTTATCGAACCAGTATGCTCGAACTAATGAGATGACCGAGCGGCTGCCAGACGGCTGGTCAAACGCTGGCGCTGGAAATGAATTCGGTCCAGATGGGAGACTGCTCAATTCAAATCTTGAACGCAATGTTGTGGTAGTGGATAGAAAGAATGACCCGGTCCTTCGTTCGGTAATAGCCGAAGCCAGCGAGAGGTTCGGGCATCTTCCGCCGCGCGAGCGAGCAGATGCGCTGAACGATTACGTCAACAAGTTGCTAAAGCCCGAAGGCAGCAGCCAAGCTCAATTGGATAGCTGGTATGACGGTTTCATGCAGGCACACAAAGGCGAGCGTACTAATCTAGGTGAGTACATCAAAGAAGGGAAGGGTGTTTGTAGTCAGCAAGCTATCCTAATGAAGGTGCTTGGTGATGAACTGGGTCTGGAGACAACGCTCGTGCGTGGTGCTGCCGATGCCAGTCAGAACCAGGCGAATCACGTGTGGACACACATCCAATTCCCCAACGAAAGCACGCCGCGCATTTACGATCCTCTATGGAAAGAAAAGGGGTTGACCTACGAGGAAGCAGTAGCGCGAGGAGAACACAGGCGCGATTTCGAAACAGAGCGGGCGAAGCTGGGTGCTCGTGACTCGATCGAACCGGCGCCAATCTCCAGGCAAGGTTCCGGCCCGACTGAGGCCGAACTTCGCCGCCTGAGGTCCGAATTAAAATCGGGAGTAGAACTAGATGAAGCAAGAGATATCATCGAAGCCTTACGGCAGAAGGAGACTCCCACAATAACCGTCCCCATGGAGTATTTGGAGAAAGTTCTCGCCGGAGGGCGAATTGAAGCAAATCCGACCTGGATCGGTCATAAACTACTAATCGGAACTTTAGGCCGGGAGCCTCTGCTCGACGGAAGGCGCTTTACCGTTAGGGTGATAAATCCCGCGATAGAAGTCATTCCTCGGGCGACCGGATCGGACAATCTATTTCATGGAGTTGTAGGCTTCAATCGAGATTCTATGGTAATCGGACGTGATATCGAAATCATATTGCCAGATGGCACCGTAATCCCAACACGATCCTAACGTCCAGACTGTCATGGTGATCGGTCAATTTCCGGTGGTCAGGGCATGCTCCTCCGTAGCGTGACCCTAGGAGCAACCGTTGTCCAAAACCACAGTTACCACACAAGAGAGCTGATCTTGCATAATCGGCGCGGGCCACTATATGTCTTAATAGATCAGCGGTCCCGAGAGAACCCAAAAACGAAGCTGGCAGAGCGTAACGGTCACCCCGTATTTTCCCCATGACCATGCGCGATTGCGCTATAAGAGATGCTCCTAATAACCGCAGGGTCTCGGTCAATACAGAAATACGGCTAACTGGCGGGATATTTTGCCGATCAAACCAGGCAAAGGATGGAGCCCATGAACTTTCCGATAACCCTCGACCCAGCTACTGGTGTGCCGATCTGGAAGCAGTTGTTCACATCGTTGCGAGAGGCCATCTTGTCCGGCCGACTTCAGCCTGGCGAGACAATGCCATCTACAAGGCGCCTGTCCCAAAGTCTGCGAATTTCAAGAGATACGGTTGTTCGCTGCTACGAAGATCTCAGTGCACAAGGTTACATCACTACGATTAGGGGCGGCGCTACTGTCGTTGCGCAGTTGCCATCGCCCGGGCCAGCTACGGCCTCTATCACGGCGTCTCCTGCGCCTAAGAGCGAGAAGAACATTGAGCTATCCCACTTCGCTCGCCGCATGATGGATTTAGAACTAAGCCGGACATGCACGGCCGATTCGCAGAACATCATGAGCGCTGCTCCTCTTGACCTTCTGCCTTCTCGACTGTGGCGAGAGATTTTTGCTCGTCACTGCAGCATTCAGGACGTACGGACGTTAACCCAAGACGAAGAGGCGCTCGGAAGTCTCCATCTTCGCGAATCGATTGCTTCCTATTTGAGGCGGTCGAAGGCGTTGAGATGTGATGCTGATCAAATCATCGTATTTGCTGACAGCCAACATCCTTTGGACTTCTTGGTGCGGGTTCTCCTGAATCCGGGCGATACTGTCGCGGTGGAAACGCCTGGATATCGCGGTGCCAGGGACAATCTGCTTTCACACGGCGTCACCCTTCAAGGCATTCCCATCGACGAGGATGGCCTAGTAGTTGGGGAATTATCGTCAATATCCGGAAAGTGTAAGCTGGCGTATGTAACACCCTCTCACCACGATCCGACCGGCGTGGTCATGTCTATGAGCAGACGCCGGCAGCTTCTTTCCTGGGCTAGCAGAAATGGTGCCTGGATAGTAGAAGATGCGTTCGACAGCGACTACTGCTACGGAAGTCAGCCACTGCCAGCGCTTCAAGGCATGGATGAAAGCGAATCCGTTATCTATATCTACAGCTTCTGGAAAACGCTCTTCCCGCTCTCGATGATTGCTTGCCTGGTGGTGCCGAGGTCGCTTGCGGCTATGTTCCACAAGGCCAAACTGATTATCCAGCGCAACTATCCAGTGGCAGAATACTACACCTTAGCCGATTTCTTGGCTGAAGGACATCTCGAAAGACATATACGTAAGAGCAGAGACATCTATGCAAAACGCAGACAAGCGCTGCTCTTTGCCCTGACACAGCACTTCAAATCAGCGGTCACTTATTACAAGGAAAGTGCCGGGCTCCATGCAATGATCCGGTTGGATGTCGGGGTCAGCGAAGAGGAGATCCTCGGCTGTGCGGCTGAATCCGGCTTGCCCATGATGAGCACCAAATCCTATTATCTCAGTGACCCATTGCCTGGAGAGTTCCTAATTCCTTTTGCCTGGCTGAAAGAAGAATTTACAGCCAGGGCAGTTGAGCGCCTGGCTCAGTTACTGGGCATCAACAAGGGGATTCAAAGTCACGACGGCGCAGTCTATTGCCAGAACCCTGGCAGCGGTCAACAGGCTTTGGCCAACCTGAACCAGGTCGATATGTAATCGGCCACGCTGAAACAAGAGCGATCGAGTGAGCCAGATCCCGGTAACCATTTCCCCTGCCTAGTCAACCGCAGTTGTGGAAAGGTCCAAGATCTCAAAAAGTCGCTTGGAAAGCCGAATGCTCTTCCCGATTTCGTGAGGCTAGATCAAAAAAAAGTGCTAAAAAGTGCAAAAAGATGAAAAGGTGGGCGAAGCAGTCAAGGATTTCAGCCCCTGACAGATCGCCCACCTCCATCGGACCCGCCGGTTGATGCTCTGTCGAGTCAGTCTCTCCGCTAGAAGATTCCTTCGATCCTGGCGCGGTCCTCCGCACGCGTGCGAGCGAACGACGCGAACTGGCAGTTGCGGGGAAGGCCGATCCCGCCCATGATCGACTCGTAGTCCTGGACGACATCCCTGAGGCTGCGGAACTGCTGAGCGGTGATTTTCACCTGGGAGCCGGTGGCGTAGAGCGCCAGCAAGGCCACCGCCTGGCAGTGCTGGCTGGTGCGCATCTCCGGGTGAGTGTAGAGGAAGGCGATCGTGATGAGCACGCAGTTGGGGGCCCAGCGCAGGAAGGACTCGGGGAGGCTAGTACCGACCGCTTTGAACCCGGCTCCGGTTCTGAGGTCGACGCCCGACTTGCCACCGGCGTGAAGACCGTACAGATGGTGTTGCGTTGCCGCATGTTGGCGCACGTAGCGAACCAGCTGTGCAAGCCCCTCACCGCCATAGTGTCGGGGTGCTCGCAGCGCCAGCGCTTGAAACTCCCTTGCCTCCGCGTCGACCCGCCGGAACTGCTCCTGGTCGAGGAAGACCTGGGCTCCGGCAGCATAGAGAGCCAGTTGAACGGTCATCGCCTGCTGGCAGGTGTTCACGTGCCCCGCGTAGGGCTGCGCCAGCAGGAAGGCGATGGTGGTGAGAACCGTCTGCGAGTCGCCTGCCAGGAAAGTCTCCGGCAGCCTCGAGGCGACAGACGCAAACTTACAATCGGCAGTAAAAGCGGGGCTGGCAGCAGGGTCTCTGCAGGAAGCCTGGGTCATCGTGAACCTCCTTCACCTTAGAAGTGTTCGTATTGATCGACATTGTTGGG
>Ga0066388_100000374_pt1 | contig 20567 bp, 2 predicted proteins | sample PanSoiMetaGPlot6_FD_64539 | JGI IMG/M metagenome (GOLD analysis project Ga0066388, IMG submission 64539) | Tropical forest soil microbial communities from Panama analyzed to predict greenhouse gas emissions - Panama Soil - Plot 6 (Hybrid Assembly) | ecosystem: Environmental > Terrestrial > Soil...
GTGGATGAGATCAGCCGTCTGTACGCCGCGCAAATTCATGATGAGTCTATAGAAGATGAAGTATTACAATATCCCGATTACGCGGAGTTTCAGCATGAATTGCGCGAAGAGGCGGAGGCGGAGCAAGGTAGGGCCTATTGGCGGGAGCGGGGCAATTATTTAAAGCTGAATAACGCTCTCCCTTTGGAGATCAAATCGTTTCAAAGGGCGGAATTTGAACCAAAGGGAATAAGCTTCGTCCTGGATTCGAGCGTTCGGGAGAAAATACAGGCTCTTTCTGAGAAGCAGGCTGTTTCTATGTCTAACTTTTTATTGGCCTGCTGGCAGCAACTTTTGTGGTGCTTGAACGGGGAGGATCAAATTGTAGTCGGACATATTTGCGATGGACGGAATCACGAGATACTGAACAGCGCAATAGGGTTGTTTTGCCGCCAGCTTCCAGGACACTGTTATTTTGAGCCGAATCTCGGAATTGATAGGATTTCGAAGCGAGTAGCCGAGTCTATACGGGAAGACGCGCGATGGCAAGATTACTTCGAATTGGAGCTCATCCATCAGATAATCGGGCGCAGCCCGGCCGAGGCGGCGCTTCCATATAGTTTCGAATTTGAGCCATGGCCCCGCCAAAATATATCGGCCGGCGTGAAATTTTCTTTCCAACGATTCTCAAACAATTCGGGGCCGTTCAAGCTTAAGTTATCGTGCGCTGACAAAGAGGACGGCTTGGTCCTTACCCTCTTTTATGATCCGACTTGTTTTCGCTCATCCGGCGGCCGTCGCCTGGCTCACCAATTAGAAACACTCATCAGGCATGCGGCTGAGGAACCGCGGTTTCCCGTTGGCTCATTCATGCCGCTGGATCAAACGGAACGACATCATCTGCTTATAGAATGGAATGATTCCCAGACGTGGCGCCCTCTTAGACCGGGGGTTGATAGCCTGATAGATCTACAAGGAGAGTTGCGCCCCGACGCCACGGCAGTGATTTTCGAGAGCGAACACCTGACCTATGGCGGGCTGATTCGGCTATCCAACCAGCTGTCCCATTTTTTGCGCGCGCTTGGCGTCGGGATGGAGGCAAGAGTCGCGTTATGCCTGGAGCGATCCACGGCCCTGGTGGTGAGCGTCCTGGGTATTATCAAATCCGGTGGCGTATGTGTGGCGCTAGACCCGGCTTACCCAAAAGACCGGCTGGCGTACATCCTTGAGGACACCCAACCTCTTACTATACTGACCCAGGCTTCTCTCTCATCTCTATTTCCCGAGCAAGCCAGGATCATCTGTCTGGATCAAATTTGGTCGTTGGTTACTAATCAACACCCGAACGATTTATACGTGAGCTCGTCAGGTGAGAACTTAGCCTATGTGGTTTATACGTCCGGGTCAACCGGAGGTCCGAAAGGGGTAATGGTCCGGCGCAAGAGCGTAAGCAATTACGTCAAAACGGTCGGAGAGCGTTTGGGGCTGACAACTGACGATGTTTATCTGCATACGGCTTCGGTCTCCTTCTCGGCCTCCTTCAGGCAGATGTTCGTACCCTTGGCGCAGGGCTGTCGTCTAGTCATGGCGACTGAAGCCGAGCGAAAAGATCCTCTGAGATTGACCGTGGTTTTCCAGCGACTCGGTATCACGATTTGGGATACCGTGCCGTCTTTCCTGAAATCCGTTTTCGACTTACTTCAAAAACGGGAATTATCAGCGCAAAATTCCTGCTTGAACAATAATCTGCGCTTAATTTTAACAACCGGTGAAGTGTTGTTTCCTGAGCTTGTCGCGACGTGCGTATCTTACCTGCCTCCTGGCGCATTTATCGTCAACCTCTACGGGCAATCGGAAACCACCGGCACAGTGATTATGCGCCACTTACCCGCGCCCACAGATGGCGAGGAGCGCCATGTCCAAATTGGTCGCCCATTAGCCAACACGCTAGTGTACTTGCTCAATGCCCGGCTGACGCCGGTTCCGATTGGCGCCGTAGGCGAGCTTCATACCGGGGGCGTGAGTTCGGCTCGAGGTTATTTGGATTGCCGTTTGACCGCAGAAAGATTCGTTCCCGATCCATTCAGTGAGGCGCCGGGGGCCCGTATTTATAAGACAGGGGATTTGGCGCGTTACATGCCGAATGGCCAGCTCGGATTCGTAGGCCGCAATGACGACCAGGTGAAGATCCGCGGTATGCGTGTTCAGTTGAGCGAAGTTGAGTCGGTGTTAAATCGATATCACAGTGTGCAACGAGCCGTCCTAGTGGCCCGTGAAGACGTATCAGGGGATGAGCGCTTAATAGCTTATCTGACGCTTCATCCGGAGCAAATATTTAATGTCGTTGACGTTCGCAAGTTCCTGAGCGAAAGCTTGCCTGACTACATGATTCCCTCTTCATTCGTTTTGCTGGACACTCTTCCCCTCACGCCGACAGGTAAAGTGGACCGCGGAGCGCTTCCGGAGCCCGATCGCGCTGGCTCCCATTCCTCAGGCCCTGTCGTGGCGCCCCGCACGCCGCTGGAAAAAATAATAACGACAGCGTGGATGGAGGCGCTTAATGCCGAGCAGATCGGTGTGAATGACAATTTCTTTGACTTGGGCGGCCACTCGATACTGGTCACTAAAGTTCTCTTTCGCCTCCGAGACACACTCCAGGTGGAACTGTCTCCTCAATGTTTCTTTGAGGCTCCAACCGTAGCCGGATTGGCGGAGGCCATCCTACAATGTTCAGATCAACCGGAGAGAGTTGAGAAAATGGCTGAGATAATTGTAACTGTAGCTCAGCTATCAGAGTCCGAGGTGCGCGCGTTACTGGAGGTAAAGTCTCAGCCTGAGTAAACACCGAGATCACGCTATGGGCGATTATCGTTACAAAACCTTCGACCTATCTACCGAAAGGCGCGCGTTCTTGGATCGTCTGTTTGCAGAACATGGGTTGAAGGCTCCTCCCTCCGAGAAGATACTGCGCCGGGACAAATCATGTTCCATACCCTTGTCCTTTGCCCAACAGCGATTATGGTTCCTCGATCACTGGGCTCCTCGCGCTGCAGCCTACAATATTGCCGGTTCCTTCCGCATCATCGGCGCGCTCAACCTGACGGCTTTGCGGCAAGCGTTCAATGAGATTGTTCGACGACATGAATCCTTGCGCACGATCTTTGACCTTGTGGAAGGACAACCTGTGCAAGTCATAGCCCAGAAGTCGCTCGTGTCGGCGCCCTTGGTAGACTTATTCGTTTCGAGCATCCAAGACCAGCTTTCCTACGCTTCCAAATTGGCTACTGACGAAGCGCGACGGATGTTCGATCTTTCAGTAGGGCCCTTGTTACGGGTTAGCGTACTGCGTCTGGAGGAAGATCACTTTATCTGTTTGTTAGTAATGCACCACATCGTGTCAGATGGATGGTCCGTAGGGGTTTTGACACAGGAGATCGCCGCGCTGTACGGGGCCTTCTGCGCAGGGATACCGTCGCCGCTGTCGGACCTGCCGATCCAATACTCCGACTTCGCCCTCTGGCAGAGAGAGCGGTTGCATGGAGAAGCTCTCCAGTCATCCCTGGATTATTGGAAGCGACAACTAGCCGGAGTGGCGACCGGGTTGGAATTGCCAACGGATCGCCCACGACCGGCTGTCCAGACCTATCAAGGCGCAAGACATGCTGTGCGGTTTGACCAGAGCCTGACGGCGGCGCTGAAAACATTGAGCCGCTCCGATGGAGCTACTTTGTTTATGACTTTGCTGGCAGCCTTCCAGGTGTTGTTGTATCGATACACTGGACAAGAGGATATCTGTGTGGGGTCTCCAATCGCGGGGCGTACGCGACCAGAAACCGAGACATTGATAGGCTGCTTTGTTAATACCTTGGTCCTGCGTGTTGTCCTAGAGAGGGATACAACATTTGAGGAGCTGTTAGCTCAAGTACGTACAATAAGCCTTGCCGCTTATGCTCATGCGGACCTCCCGTATGAGCGGTTGGTCGAGGAATTGCAGCCGCGGCGCGATTTGAGTCATGCGCCGCTCTTTCAGGTTATGTTCGCGCTGCACAACACAACGACGCCAAAATTCAGTCTAACGGGACTGAAAGTGGCGTCAGAGGATGTTGATAACCGGGCGGCGAGATTTGATCTTGCCTTGTCTTTGATTGAGATTGAGGGAAGATTGGAGGGAGCCCTAGAATACAGCACAAACCTCTTTGACCGCCACACGATTAGCCGTTTGCTGCGCCACTTCAATGCATTGTTAGACGGCATTGCAGCCGAACCTCATCAGCGCATTGTAGCCCTGCCACTATTGACAACGCCTGAGTCACACCATCTGTTGATCGAGTGGAATGACACAAAGTTCAGCTATAAGGACAAGCATTGTGTTCATCAGCTCTTTGAGATGCGAGTTGAAAGCGCGCCTGACGCTATAGCGTTAAGTTGTGGAAGTCAAACGGTGACCTACAAAGAGCTGAACCGCAGATCAAATCAAGTGGGGCAATACTTAAGTGGGATGGGAGTGGGGCCGGAGGTTAGGGTGGGGCTGTTTGTAAAGAGGTCTGTGGAGTGGATCGTGGGAATGCTGGGGGTAATGAAAGCGGGAGGAGTATTTGTGCCCTTGGACCCGGCCCTTCCGATCGAGCGGCTGGAGTTTATGCTCGAGGATGCGCAAACGCCGATAGTGTTGACCCAGGAACATCTGTTGAGCGGCCTGCTGACATATCGGGGAGAAGTGATTTGTCTGGATAGCGAGGAGGCGATTAGCCGACAGCCGGAGACGGGTCCGGCTTGTGAGGTGAAAGCGGAAAATGCCGCCTACATGATTTACACGTCCGGAACGACAGGGCGACCCAAAGGGGTTCTGGTGGCGCAAAGAGGGCTCTATCAGTTGTCGCAGGCGCAGGTGAAGGCCTTTGGAGTCGGACCTGGCGACCGGGCGCTACAGTTCGCCCAGTTGAGTTTCGACGCTTCGGTGTTCGAAGTCATGCTGGCGCTGTGCGTCGGCGCGACCTTATGCTTCGAGTCGGCGGAAAAGACGCTCCCTGGAGAAGGCTTAATCAAGTTCATCAAGGAGCAAGGGGTCAACCTCGTGACGTTAACACCGTCAGCGTTGGCGGTAATGCCGGGAGAAGATCTGCCCGGGCTGAAGACGATCAATGTGGCCGGAGAGGCATGTTCGGCCAATCTGGTGACACAGTGGAGCAGGAACCGGCGCTTCAACAACCTATACGGGCCGACCGAAGCCACGGTATGGGCCACGATGGCGCAGTGTCAGGAAGGGGAGGCGACCCCGCCCATTGGTCGGCCGATCGGGAATACAGAGATATTCCTGCTGGATGCAAATCAGAGGCTGGCGCCGATAGGTGTGGTCGGAGAAGTGTACATAGGTGGATTGGGTGTGAGTCGAGGGTACCTCAACGAGCCTGGGATGACGGCGGAGAGGTATGTTCCGCAGCTATGGGGAGGCCATCCGGGTGCGCGGCTATACAAGACAGGTGACCTGGCTCGCTATCGGACTGACGGGCAGGTTGAGTATGTTGGGAGGATGGACCATCAGGTGAAGGTGAGGGGTTATCGAGTGGAGTTGGGTGAGATCGAGACGGTACTGAGCCAACATCCGGCAGTGCAAAAGGCAGTGGTGATATCGCGAGAGAATAGTATAGGTGGAAAACAGCTCATAGCCTATGTCGTGTGCGCGTCGAATCAACAGGTGGATACTCAGGTTCTACAGCCTTACGTCCGAGAAAAACTGCCGGAGTATATGGTTCCGTCGGCGTTTATGTTTCTGGAACGATTACCGCTGACACACAACGGGAAGGTAGATCGTCTGAACTTGCCAGCGCTTGAGGGGCTGTCCGGAAGGACGTCTTTAGTATACATAGCGCCACAGACGGACCTTGAGCGCCGCATTGCGGAAGTTTGGCAAGAGGTGTTGCAAATTGAAGAAGTGGGCCTCAATGACAATTTTTTCGATCTTGGCGGACACTCCTTATCATTACTCTCAGTCCACGCCAAGCTTGGCGGGGTGGTCTCCCAAGGCATCTCTGTGATTGAATTGTTTAAATATCCTACTGTGGCTGCCCAGGCTAAACACCTGAGCCGTGCGCTAAGCGAATCAACATCAGCCGAGCGATGTCCTGATCGAGCCCGGTCTCGCCAAGTATCAATGAAAAGTCAAAGAGACGCTCGGAGGCGGCGGCGAGAAGAGAGAAAGCTTGGGAAACCCAGCTATGAATAACCCTGCTCAACTCAGTCAGCCTCATGGTTCCGAGATCGCAGTGATCGGGATGGCCGGACGCTTTCCGAATGCGCGGAACGTGGAGCAGTTTTGGCATAATCTCAGTTCCGGAGAGGAATCCATTATGCGGTTTAGTGATGATGAGTTGCTGGCCGCGGGTGTGAAACCAGAACTGCTAAATGATACGCAGTACGTGAAGGCATCTCCGGTATTGGAAGACGTCGAGTACTTTGATGCGGCTTTTTTCGGTATGAACCCGCGCGAGGCTTCCTTGTCCGATCCGCAGCAGCGGCTGTTTGTGGAGTGCGCATGGGAGGCGCTGGAGAACGCCGGCTATGACGCAGAGCGGTATAGCGGCGTCATCGGGGTATACGCCGGGTCAGGGATCAGTCGATACTTGCTGGAAAATCTGGCGTCACACCGGGCGCAACTCGAAGAGATGGCCGGGCTGCAGTCGGCGCTCGGCAATGAAAAAGATTTTCTGGCGACGAGAGTTTCCTACAAGCTTAATTTGCGCGGGCCAAGTGTGAGTGTGAACACAGCATGTTCGACATCTCTGGTGGCTGTGCACCTGGCTTGTCAAAGTTTGCTCAATGGGGAGTGTGACATGGCGTTGGCCGGCGGCGTTTCAGTACGGGTACCGGTCAAGGCCGGCTACCGGTATCAGGCCGGGGGAATCCTTTCGACGGACGGGCACTGTCGGGCATTTGACGCGCGGGCCAGCGGAACGATCTTTGGCAGCGGCGTCGGGGTGGTTGTATTGAAACCGATGGCCGAGGCCCTCCACGACGGGGATATGATCCACGCAGTGATCAAAGGGACGGCGATCAACAACGACGGGGCGCGAAAAGTGGGTTTCACGGCGCCGAGCGTGCAGGGGCAAGCGGATGTTATTGCCGAGGCCTTAGTCATGGCGCAGGTAGATCCCGAGACGATAAGTTACATCGAAGCGCATGGGACGGGGACTGAATTGGGCGACCAGATTGAAGTGGCGGCATTGACCGAAGTCTTTGGGCGGCGACACGAATCGGGTCTGCGCTGTGCGCTGGGTTCGGTCAAAACCAACGTAGGTCACTTGGATTCGGCGGCGGGTGTGACAGGACTCATCAAGACGATTCTCGCGCTCAAACATCGGCTGATCCCACCCACGTTGCATTTCGAGCGCCCCGCCCCTCAGATTGATTTTGTCAATAGTCCTTTCTATGTCAATACTAAATTGTCCAAGTGGGAAACCAATGGTTATTCCCGGAGAGCGGGTGTCAGCTCATTTGGTATTGGTGGAACCAATGCGCATGTCGTACTCGAAGAAGCTCCTGAGATAACCGACACAATAGCCTCGCGGCCTTGGCAATTAATTCTCCAGTCGGCCAAAACGAGCTCTGCGCTAAACGCAGGCAGCTTAAATTTGATGGACTACCTCAGGCAACATCCCGAGATCAACATAGCTGACGTCGCTTATACTTTACAACTCGGCCGAAGAACTTTCAGTTATCGTCGGATGCTAGTGTGTCGGGACCTGGAGGATGCTGTGGCGACGCTGGAGACGGCAAATCCTCATCAAGTCGTCACTGCTTTTAGCGAATCAAGTGAGCGATCTCCCGTCTTCATGTTTCCCGGGGGCGGTTCCCAGCACATTGGCATGGGGCGTGATTTGTATGAAACAGAGAGTTTTTTCCGCGGGCAAGTTGATCTGTGTTCGGATCTCCTCAAAACGCATCATGGGTATGATCCTCGTGAATTCCTCTACCCTGACCTAATGCGTGTTCAGCGTGTCGGAGAGCAGTTGACGCAAACTTCCGTCGCCTTACCTGCGCTCTTTGTCATCGAGTATGCGCTGGCCAGGCTTTGGATGTTTTGGGGAATTCAACCGCAGGCAATGATCGGCCACAGCCTTGGTGAATATGTCGCAGCCTGTTTGGCCGGCGTCTTCTCATTGGAGGATGCCCTGGCTCTGGTGATCCTCCGTGGGCGGTTGTTCGAGCGATTGCCGTGTGGGGGCATGCTCAGTGTTCCATTACCAGAGGAGGAGGTCAAATTTCTAATGGGTGGGAGGCTCTCGTTGGCGGCCGTCAACGGGCCTTCGCAATGCGTGGTTTCCGGCCCGACGGCGGCTATTGAGGAAATGGCCCGCCGGCTAGCGGAGAAAGAGATAGAGTTTCAGAAGTTGCACATTGATGTGGCGGCGCACTCGGATCTAGTGACACCCATCTTGGAGCCCTTCGGCCAATTCATCAGTCGCCTCTCCTTACAACCTCCACAGATTCCGTACATTTCTAACGTGAGCGGGACCTGGATCACTAACCGCGAGGCGACTGATCCGATGTACTGGGTCACTCACCTCCGCCAGACGGTGCGCTTCAGCGGCGGTATTCATGAGTTGCTGAAAGATCCCCAGCGTATCCTAGTTGAAGTTGGTCCGGGACAGACATTGAGCTCTCTAGCGAAGCTGCAAGTCGGCGCTGAACGAGCGCCGTCTGTGATCTCTTCGATGAGGCGCCCTCAGGATCGACAGTCGGATGTGGCGGTTCTGCTCAGGGCATTGGGGAAGCTTTGGTTGACAGGCGCTCAGGTTGACTGGAACGGTTTTTACGCTTATGAGCGCCGCCGTCGCATACCACTGCCGACGTATCCATTTGAACGGGAACGTTACTGGATTGAGCCGGGCGAGAATGCTGAACCTTCCAGGCCGTCTCTTGATTGGTTGTGTAAAAAGGAGGATGTGGCCGAGTGGTTTTATTTGCCTGTCTGGAAACAAGCGCCTTATCCCGGCTTGGCTCAGACAAAATCCAGCGCAGGTCAGATGGGATGTTGGCTCGTCTTTATAGATCATTGTGGGATAGGTTCTGAAATAGTTTTTCGACTACGGCAGAGTGGACAGATTGTGATGACGGTTTCGGCGGGCGCACAATTGATGGCAAGTGACAATCATAGCTATATTATCAATCCCACACGGCCGTATGATTATGATGAGTTGTTGATAGATCTGCGGACCCAAAATCTGGTCCCGCAGAAACTTCTCCATTTCTGGAGTGTCACACCGGCGACAGACTTATCAGTAGGAATCGAAAGCTTTGAGTCGGCTCAAGAAACGGGATTCTATAGTTTGCTGTACCTGGCGAAGGCTCTCGGCAACCAGCAAATAACAACTCCTATCCAATGGGTTGTTATCTCCAACAATACTCAATCCGTCACCGGGGAAGAAATACTCTCGCCGGAAAAGGCTACAGTGTCAGGGCTCTGTAAAGTTATTCCACAGGAATATTCTCACATCATTTGCAGGAGCATTGACATCGCGCTCCCTGAGAGGGCATCCGCTCAGTGGCTAAGATTGATAGATCTCCTCTTCGCCGATTTCACAACGGAATCGACCGATACAATGGTTGCCTATCGCGGTAATTATCGATGGGTGCAAACCTTTGATTCGATACGGCTGGATAAGCCGGAAGGTCAGGCGCTGCGGTTACGAGAGATGGGAGTCTATTTGATCACAGGCGGGTTAGGAAACGTCGGCTTTATTCTTGCTGAAAGTCTTGCCCGCGCCGTTCGCGCCAAAATAATACTGATCGGTCGCTCAACTCTCCCTGATCGAGGTCGGTGGGACGATTGGTTAGTCACTCACGGTGGTCAAGATCGGATCGCCCAAGCAATTCGGAAGATCCGGCGGCTGGAAGAACTCGGCGCCGAAGTTATTTTCGCCAGCGCGGATGTGTCTGACGAGACACAGATGCGGCAGGCTGTTAATAAGGCATGCCGGGAGTTCGGCCCAATTCACGGGGTCATCCACGCGGCAGGCGACAAGGTTGTCAATGCCATTGAGGAGATACAACGCGCCGATTGTGAAAGGCAATTTAAAGCCAAAGTGGAAGGGCTTTTTGTGTTGGAGAAAGTTCTCGAGGGCGCTGAGCTAGATTTCTTCATGGTGGTCTCTTCTTTGTCATCAGTACTTGGCGTCATAGGTCTGGCCGCTTATCCCTCCGCTCACCTTTTCATGGACGCGTTCGTATACAAACATAACCAGACACATTCCGATCAGTGGCTCAGCGTTAATTGGGACAATTGGCAATCAGGTCAGGAAGCGGAGATAAGCGCCAAGGAGGCAAAATTATTCATGCGGCCTGACGAGGCCGAGCAAGCTTTACATCGGATTCTTAGTTTGCGCCCCGTCTCTCAGATTGTCGTCTCTGTAACCGACATCCACGCGCGGATCCACAAGTGGATTAAACGCGAATTCTTTTCGGAGCAGGGCGACCGGCTTGCTGTAGGGGCAATTTCGTCCTATCCACGACCAATACTCAGGAGCGCCTACGTCCTTCCCGGAAATGAAGTGGAGAAAACGCTCGCCGATATTTGGCAAAGGGTATTAGGCATTATTCAAGTGGGCGTCGAGGATAACTACTTTGATCTGGGCGGCGATTCCATACTAGCAATCCAAATAGTAGCCAAAGCCAAGCAGGCCGGATTGCGCCTGACCGCCAAACAGCTTTTTTATCATCAGACGATCGCCGAATTGGCGGCGGTGGCTGGCGTGGGGTTGACCACCGTGATCGGACAGGGTGTGGTAACAGGCCCGGTGTCGCTGACGCCTATACAGCGCTGGTTCTTCAACCAGAACGCGTCCGACCCATACCACTGGAATTTGGCTGTGATGTTGACGCTACATGCGCGCCTGAGTCTCGCCTCCCTTGAAGAGGTGGTTAGGGCGCTTATGGAGCGCCATGATGCGCTTCGATTTCGTTACGAGAGTAAAGGAACCGGCTGGCAACAGCGTAGTGAAGGGCTTAACAATTCATCAGCGCCGCTTTGCGCAATCGACTTAACCCTGTTGCCTGATTCGATGCAAAGCGCCGCCATGGAGATGATCACCGCCGATCTGCAAAAGAGTCTCAACTTGCAGGAGGGACCACTCGTTAGAGTAGCCTACTATAAGCTTGGGGGCGCCGGGCAGGATCGTTTGCTGTTCATCATCCACCATTTGGTGGTTGACGCCGTCTCCTGGCGAATACTGCTAGAGGATCTACAGACATTATGCCAACAGATCGCGCGACATGAGTCAATCCAACTGCCGCCAAAAACGACCTCATTTCAGTACTGGGCGCAATGCCTGAACGAATATGCCCAAACGGAATCATTGCAAGGTGAGCTGGATTATTGGCTCTCTTTGGCCTGGGACCAGGTCTCTTCCTTGCCCCTGGATCACCAGCGAGGGGCCAACACCGTCGCTTCGGCAAGAACATTATCTGTCCAATTGAGTGTTGAACACACTCGCATTCTCTTGCACTCTCTCCCGCAAGCATTGGATGCGCAACTTAACGATGCTCTATTGACAGCATTGGGAGAGTCCCTCTGGCGTTGGACGGGGTCGCCATCGGTGTTGATCGATATAGAAGGCCATGGCCGGGAGGATGTAATCGAAGGCATAGACCTATCTCGCACCGTTGGCTGGTTTACCACAATCGTCCCCGTGATTTTATCAAGGGGGAGTTCCGCCGATCTAGTCGGGCGGTTGAAAACTATCAAGGGGGAGTTGCGGCGTATACCAAGGAGCGGAATTGGGTATGGGGTTCTACGTTTCCTCCGCCGAGATTCGCCGGATGTTCGGAAGTTGCGCGACCTCCCTTCGGCCAGTGTGAGCTTTCTTTATCTGGGGCAATCTGATCAGGTGTTGGCGGAATCCGCCCCCTTTGCATTAGCGCCAGAATCAGTTGGGGCGACTCGCAGTCCGTCAGGTCTTCGGCCCTATTTAATCGAGGTCACAAGTGTAATCGTCAGGGGGCGGTTGCAAGTGAATTGGACCTATAGCGAGCATTTTCATTGCGCTGCGACGATCGAGACCTTGTCACACTTGTTTCAGGAGACGATACAATCATTCATCACTCATTGCCGATCCATCCAGCAAACGGGATATACCCCCTCAGATTTTCCCGGAGCGAAACTAAATCAGAAGGAATTAGACAAGATCATGGGTCGCATCGAGCAAGACAAGAAGGGATAACATGCTCGAAATAGAGGATATCTATGAATTGACGCCGATGCAGCAGGGCATGCTCTACCACAGCCTGCGAACGCCCGCGTCTAGTCCCGTCCATTTCATCCAGATTGGTTATAACTGGCAAGGAAGGCTGGACCGTGAAGCGTTCAGGCAAGCTTGGCGGCGGGTGGTGGATTGCCATGCGGTTTTGCGAACAAGCATCCTCTGGGAAGATCTGGAAAAACCGGTCCAGGTTGTATATCGGCATGTTGACTTGCCTTTAGAAGAACTTGATTTGCAGGGACTCGAGCTGGCAGAGCAAGAGGCAGCCCTGAATTTTTTTCTCGAAGCTGATAGGCGTCATGGGTTTAAGCTTACCGAAGCGCCGTTAATGCGCCTTGCAGTTATTCGGTTGCAGGAAGAGGTATGCCGAATTATATGGAGCTTTCATCACATTTTGTTCGAGGGTTGGTCCGCCTCATTAATTCACAATGAGTTTTTGAATTTATACCAGGCTATTTGTTCTGGCGAGAAAATTCGACTCCCACAACGTCGACCGTATCGTGATTACATTCTATGGCTCCAGCAACTGGATCTCTCCAAAGCTGAATCGTATTGGCGCGCAACGCTGCAGGGGCTCACTACGCCAACTCCATTGAGGTTTGATCAGCATTCTGGGAGCGTTATCGATGAAACTGTCGAATGTAAAGAGAAAAGCGTCAAGCTATCAGCAGAGATCACAGCAACAATTCAATCTTTTACGCAGCGACACCGCCTGACCTTGAACGTCCTGGTCCAGGGGGCATGGGCGGTTATTCTGAGTCGTTACAGTGGTGAGGAGGATGTGGTATTTGGAACCGTGGTTTCTGGCCGCCAGACCGCGCCTGTCGGCGCAGAATCTATGATTGGGCTTTTCATAAATACCCTGCCGACCCGAGTGATGGTAGCCTCTGATGATTTGCTTGTCGGTTGGTTGAGAAAGCTACAGGAGCGGCAGTTAGAAATGCTCCAGTACGAATATTCGCCTCTGGTTCGGATCCAGGAATGGAGTCAGGTTAGACGCGGGGCGCCACTATTCGAAAGCTTCTTTGTTTTTGAAAATTGGTTAGGCGCCAGTTTGCCACACACTGGGGCTGGCGACATTAAGATTAGTCACTTATCTCATTTTGATAGTGGGACTGGCTACCCATTCGCCATTGGGGTGCTGCCGTCGCAGGAACTCACAATAAAGATTGCTTACGATAGAAATCGGTTTCGCGCGACAACGGTCGTTCGGATATTGGGACAGTTGCGGACTGTCTTACAAGGCATGGTTTGTCATCCCGAATCGCGCGTAGGGGACTTATCATTGGTGACCGAGGCGGAGAGGTTTCAATTACTGACGGAATGGAACGATACGTCTAGAGATTTTACGCTGGATCGATGCCTTCCTCAGCTCTTTGATCGTCAAGCAGGGCAGAGCCGGGACGCTATTGCCGCGGTTTTTGCTGATGAACACCTGAGCTATGGGATGCTGAGCCGACGGTCCAATCAAGTGGCGCGTTACCTGATTCGGCGCGGGGTGAGACCGGATGTCCCGGTGGGGCTATTTTTGGATCGAAGCCTGGAGATGGTGATCGGGATAATGGGGGTATTGAAATCCGGAGGCGCATACGTGCCACTGGACCCCACTTACCCGGCCGAGCGGCTGGCCTGGATGGTTGAGGATGCGGGGGCGCCGCTACTGCTGACGCATCTGAAAGCGCGTGGCTGGCAAGAGGCGTATTGGATACAAGAGATTTGCCTGGATACGGAATGGGAGGAGGTCCTTCGTGAGAGCGATGAGGAATTTCCGTCGGGAGCGGCCCCGGAGAATCTGGCTTACATCATTTATACCTCCGGTTCGACTGGCCGGCCCAAAGGCGTCGCATTAACACACAAAGGTCTATGTAATATGGCATTGGCGCAGCTCGATGCATTCGAGACCATGGGCCGAGTAGTGCTGCAGTTCGCGTCGTTGAGCTTCGACGCCGCATCCTTCGAATGGACCATGGCGTTGCTGGCCGGAGGCCGGTTGGTACTTGCTGAACGAGAACGGTTGATGCCTGGCCCGGACTTCATACGCTTACTGGAGAGAGAGAACATTGAGATAGTGACGCTGCCCCCAACAGTCCTGGCATCGGCGCCTTACGGGACTGTGCCAGCATTGCAGACAATGGTGGTAGCTGGAGAAGCCGTCCGGCCGGAGTTGGTTCGCCAGTGGGGAACCGGCCGGCGAATGCTGAATGCATACGGACCAACAGAGACAACAGTATGGGCGACGATTTCCGGCGCCCTGCGGGACAATGCAATACCTGAGATCGGTCGGCCGATTGCGAACGCGCGATTGTACGTGCTCGATAGAGAGGGACAAGTCTTACCGGTGGGAATAGCCGGTGAATTATACATTGGTGGCGAAGGTTTAGGACGCGGATACCTGAACCAGCCAAGGTTAACGGCTGAAAAGTACGTTCCCGATCCGTTCGGTCGGCAACCAGGGGCTCGATCATACCGAAGCGGCGACTTGGTGTGCTGGAGAGCGGATGGAAATCTGGAATTTCTGGGGCGAATCGACGGTCAGGTGAAGATTCGTGGCCACCGCATCGAACCTTCTGAGATTGAGGTTGTTTTGAGCCGCCAACCTGGAGTACGGCAAGTAGCAGTTGTTGTGCGCGAGGACGAACCTGGGCAGAAGCAGTTGATAGCTTATGTATGTAGGCATTCGAAGGCCGATGAAACCGCTGGCGTCAGCAGGGGAAGCGATTTCGACCTGGCGGACGAAACATCCGAGCGGGCCAGGGCGAAAGACTTTTCCGTCGAACTGCGCCAAGCATTACAGAAAAGTTTACCTAGCTACATGACGCCGACGGCGTTCGTGCTACTGGAAGAGATGCCACTCACGCCAAATGGCAAGCTGGATCGCGAAGGGCTGCCCAACCCTCTGCAGAAGCGCGAAGAGGACGATGGGACTTACATAGAGCCGCGGACGCCGACAGAAGAGATTCTGGTCGGGATTTGGGAACTGATGCTGAAGCGTGAGCGAATCGGGATCCACAATGACTTCTTCGACCTGGGAGGGCACTCGCTGCTGGCCACTCAGATTGTAAGTCGAGTACAAAAGGCGTTTCGGGTGGAATTGCCACTGCAACTATTGTTCGAGGCGCCGACTGTGGCGGGGCTGTCGGCGAGCCTCGATGCGGCCAGGCGGGATGGAAAAGGATTGACCGCCCCACCCATTGAGCCGACCCCACGTGATGGGCAAATCCCGCTCTCATTCGCCCAGCAGCGGCTATGGTTCATCGACCGGTTGGAGCCTGGTAACGCAGTTTATAACATCCCCGGCGCGGTCAGACTGGAGGGACGATTGAACCTTCAGGCGCTGGAGTCCGCGATCAATGAAATCGCCAGAAGACACGAGGTTCTTAGGATGAGGATCGGTGTCAAAGATGGCGCGTCCGCGCAGGTGATCGATCCATGGGGGGGCCGGAGATTGCAGGTCGGAGACCTGACGAACTTGCCCTCGGAAGCGAGGGAAGAAGAGGTCTGGAGGGCGATCGAGGAAGAGGCTGAGACGGGATTCGATCTGGGCCGCGGGCCGATGCTGAGAGTGAAGGCGTTGAAGCTTGAAGAGGAGTCGTACGTGGCGCTCTTCACGATGCACCACATCGTGAGCGACGGCTGGTCGATGGGGGTGCTGGGGAGGGAGGTTTGTGAGCTGTACGAGGCGATGAGTGAAGGGAAAGCCTCGCCGCTGCCGGAGTTGGAAATCCAGTATGCCGACTACGCCGTCTGGCAGAGAAGGTATTTGACCGGAGAGGCGTTGGAAGGCGAGGTCCGATACTGGAAGGAGCGACTCAAGGACGTGGCGGTCATGGAGTTGCCGACCGACCACGCGAGACCGGCTGCGCCAAGCCATCGAGGGGGACAGGAAACGGTGGAGATAGGGAAGGAGTTGAGCGAAGAATTGAAGAGGCTCAGTCAGCAGGAAGGGGCCACCTTATTTATGGTGTTGATGGCGGCCTTCAAGGCGCTCTTGATGAGGTACAGCGGTGAGGAGGATGTAAGTGTCGGGACGGTGGTCGCGAACCGCACTCGGAAGGAGGTGGAAGTGTTGATCGGCTTCTTCGTCAACACGCTGGTGATGAGGACGGACCTGGGAGGGAATCCGAGTTTCAGAGAGTTGATCAAGAGGGAGAGGGAGGTGGCGCTTGGGGCGTATGCGCATCAGGAAGCGCCGTTCGAGAAGCTGGTGGAGGAGATCAATCCGGACCGGGACCTGAGCCGCAGCCCGTTGTTTCAGGTGATGATGGCGCTGCAGAACACGGGGCGGGAAGCGTTGAAGATCAGAGGGTTGAAGATAACCGGGATAAGGGAAGAGACAAAAACAGCCAAATTTGATCTTACACTGAGTCTGGCGGAAGGGGCGGAAGGCGTCGAGGGCTTTCTGGAGTACAGTCGGGATCTCTATGAGGGAGAGACGATCCGTAGGATGGCCAGACACTATGAAAAGGTGGTCAGGGAAGTGGTCACGGATGCGGGGAGGAGGATCGGCGATGTTGAGCTGATGAGCGAGGAAGAGAAGGAGCAGGTGATCGTTGAGTTCAACCGGACGAGGCGAGAGTATGAGAAAGAACGGCTCATTCACGAGTTGATCGAGGAGCAGGTCGAGTGTCGGGGGCAAGAGATAGCCGTCGTTTACGAAGAGGAGAGGGTGAGTTATGAGGAACTGAACCGTAGGGCGAATCAGTTGGCAAGATACCTGGTCAAGCTAGGAGTGAGTGTAGAGGATCGAGTGGGAATTTGTGTGGAGAGAAAGCTCGAGATGATAGTCGGCTTGCTGGGCATCCTGAAGGCCGGAGGAGCCTACGTGCCGCTTGATCCGAGCTATCCGCGGGAGAGGCTGAAGTACATGCTGAAGGACGCCGAAGTCAAGGCGTTGGTGACACAGGGGCGAATGAAGGAAGTTTTGTCAGAGCCGGTTGAGGCGGTGGTCTGCATTGATGCGGACTGGCCGTTGATAACGCGGGAAAGCGGTCAGAACCTGGACTGGAAAGCGCAGGCTGAGAATCTGGCATACGTCATTTACACCTCAGGCTCTACAGGGAGGCCTAAAGGAGTGGCCATCACTCACCGGAGCGCGGTGACGCTACTGCAGTGGGCTGGAGAAGTATTCGACCGTGACGAATTGAAAGGAGTATTGGCCTCGACTTCGATCTGCTTCGATCTGTCGGTGTTCGAGTTAATGGTCCCATTGAGCTGCGGCGGTAAAGTGGTGCTGGCGGAAAATGCGTTGGGCTTGCCGGAGTTGAAAGCCGTGGCAGAGGTCAGGCTGATAAATACGGTACCCTCGGCGATGAGGGAGTTGGTGGGAAGGTTAGGGATACCGGAATCGGTCGAGACGGTGAACCTTGCGGGAGAAGCGTTACGCAATGAGCTGGCGCAGCAGATATATGATCGAGGCAAGGTCAGACGGGTGCTGAATCTATATGGGCCGACTGAGGATACGACCTATTCAACATGGACGGTGGTGAACAGGGGGGGCGGTGAAGAGCCGACGCTAGGGCGACCAATAGCAAATACCGAAGTCTACATTCTGGATCAGGAGATGAGGGTAGCGCCTGTAGGAGTATACGGGGAGATCTATATATCCGGAGGAGGACTGGCGCGGTGTTACTTGAACCGCCCTGAGATAACTGCCGAGATGTTTCTCCCGAATCCATTCGGGGGATGCGCGGGCGAGAGGCTATATCGCACTGGCGATATAGGGAGGTATGTAAGAGGTGGAAACATAGAGTACAAAGGGAGAAAAGATCACCAGGTAAAGGTCCGAGGATTCCGGATCGAGTTGGGAGAGGTCGAGGCGCGGCTGGCGCGCCATCCGGCGATCAGAGAGGCGGTGGCGCTGGTGCGTGAAGACACTCCAGGCGACAAACGCCTGGTGGCGTACTACACCTTGACCGCGATTGAAGGCTCTGAGTCCGGGGCCGATGCCGAAACGCTTCGCGCCCACCTGTTGGCGTCGCTGCCCGAGTATATGGCGCCATCGGCGTACGTGGCGCTGGACGCGCTACCCCTCACCCCCAACGGCAAACTGGACCGCCGTGCGCTGCCGGCGCCGGGTGGCGCGGCCTACCCTGCCCGCGAGTATGAGGCCCCGGTTGGGGCGACCGAGACCGCGCTGGCGCGAATCTGGGCCGAGGCGCTCAACCTGGATCGGGTCGGCCGTCACGACCACTTCTTCGCGCTGGGCGGCCATTCGTTGCTGGCGGTGGCGGTGATTGAGAGGATGCGCGGCGAAGGGCTGCAGGCCGACGTGCGCTCTCTCTTCACCACGCCAACTGTGGCCGGTCTGGCCGCCGCGGTGGGCGGCGACAGCGGCGCCATTGAGGTCCCCCCGAATCGCATCCCGCTCGGGTGCGCCGGCATCACCCCGGAGATGCTGCCGCTGGTGAACTTGACACAGAGCGAGATCGATGGCGTCGTCGCCGGGGTAGCCGGTGGCGCGGCCAACGTCCAGGACATCTACCCCCTCGCGCCCTTGCAGGAAGGCATTCTCTTCCATCACTTGATGACTATACAAGGAGACGCTTACCTGTTGCCGTGTTTGCTGGCTTTTGACACCCGCGGGCGCCTGGACGGCCTTCTGGAAGCCTTGCGGGCGGTCATCGCGCGGCACGACATCCTGCGCACGGCGGTGGTCTGGGAAGGGTTGCCGGAGCCGGCGCAGGTGGTGTGGCGTGAGGCTCCCCTGACCGTCGAGGAGGTCGAACTCGATCCGTCCGAGGGTGAGGCGGCCGAGCAATTGCGGGCCCTGTTCGACCCTCGGCGCATCCGGATCGACGTGCGTCAGGCGCCGCTGATGCGCTGCGTCATCGCCCGTGATGTGTCCCGAGGGCGGTGGCTGTTGCTGTGGCTGCTCCATCACTTGGCGGTCGATCACACCTCGCTGGAGATCATGGAGCGTGAGATGCAGGCGCATCTGCAGGGAGAGACTGAGAGACTCCCTGCGCCGCTGCCGTTCAGGAACTTTGTAGCTCAAGCGCGGCTGGGGATCGAGCAGACCGAGCATGAGGCGTTCTTCCGTGCGATGTTGGGCGACGTGGAGGAGTCCACGGCCCCGTTCGGGTTGCTGGACGCGCAAGGCGACGGCTCCGGGATCAAGGAAGCGCGGACGGAACTGGGGGCGATCCTGTCGCGGAGGTTGCGAGCGCGGGCGCGAGCGGTGGGGGTGAGCGCGGCGACGCTCTACCACCTGGCGTGGGCCCTGGTGCTGGGGCGAGTCTCCGGACGGGAGGACGTGGTCTTCGGGACGGTGCTCTCCGGGGGGATGCAAGGCGGTCAAGGCGCCGGCCGAATGTTGGGCCCGGTCATCAACACCTTGCCGGTGAGGATCCGTGTGGGTGAGGAGAGTGTGCGGTACGGCGTCCGGCAGACCCATGACCTGCTGACGCAATTGCTGAGGCATGAGCATGCGCCGTTGGCCCTGGCGCAGCGGTGCAGCGCGGTCGCGGCGCCTGCGCCGCTGTTTAGCGCGCTGCTGAACTATCGCCACGATAGCGCGGCTGAGGCGACAGCCAGCGGCAAGGAGGCGCTCAGGGCGTGGGAAGGGATCGAGGCGCTGGGAGGTGAAGAGCGAACCAACTACCCGTTCAACTTGCATGTGGACGATTGGGGCGAGGGGTTCACACTGAGCGCGCAAGCGCAGCCGGCGATCGCTCCGGAACGCGTCTGCGCTTACATGCGAACGGCGTTGGAGCAACTGGAGGAGGCGTTGGATCAGGCGCCCACGACGCTGATGCGCGACATTGATATTGTGCCCGCCTGGGAACGCCATCAAGCGCTGGTGGAATGGAACGCCACGGAGGCGGAGCGTCCGAAGGAAAAGCGCATCCACGAGTTGTTCGAGGGGCAAGTCGAGAAGGGGCCGGACGCCGTCGCCTTGATGTACGAAGTGGAGAGTGTGACCTACGACGAGCTTAATGCGAGGGCCGATCAACTGGGGAGTCGGCTGCGGAAACTCGGCGTGGGCCCTGAGACATCGGTCGGCGTGTGCATGGATCGTGGAGTGGAGATGGTGGTCGGGCTGCTTGGGATTCTCAAAGCGGGAGGGGCATATGTGCCGATAGACCCTGCATATCCCGCGGAGCGGAAGGCCTATATGATGGAGGACGTGGAAGTCAAGGTGGCGCTGACGCAGCGGCGCCTGGCGAGTGGGCTGCCGCCCGGGCCTGGTCAGGTGGTGTGCCTGGATGAGGAGATGGCGGAAGGCAGTAAGAGTGGTGAGCCTGTGAGGAGCGAAGTGAGTGAGCGGAATCTGGCGTATGTGATCTACACCTCGGGCTCGACGGGCAAGCCGAAGGGGGTGGCGATCGAGCATCG
>Ga0066388_100000377_pt1 | contig 20505 bp, 17 predicted proteins | sample PanSoiMetaGPlot6_FD_64539 | JGI IMG/M metagenome (GOLD analysis project Ga0066388, IMG submission 64539) | Tropical forest soil microbial communities from Panama analyzed to predict greenhouse gas emissions - Panama Soil - Plot 6 (Hybrid Assembly) | ecosystem: Environmental > Terrestrial >...
AGGCAATTTTCACGGCGCGCCTCTTGCACTTGGGCTCGATTTTGCGGCAATTGCAGTCACCGATTTGATGAGCATCAGTGAAAGACGAATCGAGCGCCTGGTAAATCCCGATTTGAGCGAGGGCTTACCGGCGTTTCTTGCGCGCAAACCTGGATTGCAATCTGGAATGATGATTGCGCAGGTCGCAGCGGTGTCGCTTTTGAATAAGGCCAAGGTGTTGGCGCATCCGGCGAGCATCGACAATGTTCCGACCTCGGCTGGAAAGGAGGATCATGTTTCCATGGGAATGACGTCCGCGGTCAAATTGCGGTCGATCGTGGAGAACGCGGAAAATTTGCTTGCGATCGAACTGCTGGCGGGCGCGGAAGCGCTGGAACATCGACGGCCGCTGAAAGCTGGCGCCGGGGTGGAGCGGGCCCACGCCACAGTTCGAAAATATGCGGCGCCGCTGTTGCAAGACCGCGTGCTCTCTTCAGATATCAGCGCAATCGCGACCGCGATCCGCGCCGGAGAATTCGACAGCAAACACGAAAAATTATGAGCGGGAAACGAGCCATTCGGGCTCCGCGCGGAGCAGAACGCACTTGCAAAGGTTGGCACCAGGAAGCCGCCATGCGCATGCTGATGAACAATCTCGATCCGGAGGTCGCGGAGGCGCCGGACCGACTGATCGTTTACGGTGGCACCGGGCGGGCGGCTCGAAATTGGGAATGTTTCGACGCCATGGTCCGCTCCCTGCGGGGACTGGAAAACGACGAGACGCTTCTCGTCCAATCCGGCAAACCGGTCGGCAAATTTCAGACTCACGACGAGGCTCCGCGGGTATTGATCGCGAATTCAAATCTGGTCGGGCAGTGGTCGAATTACGAGCAGTTCAATAAACTCGAGCGGCTTGGCCTAACGATGTATGGACAAATGACCGCTGGTTCCTGGATTTACATCGGCAGTCAGGGAATTGTGCAGGGCACATTCGAAACCTTCGGCGCAGCGGGCGAGAAACATTTCGGTGGGAATCTCAATGGCAAACTCATCGTTAGTGGCGGCCTCGGCGGGATGGGTGGAGCCCAGCCATTGGCTGCAACGATGAATGGCGCCTGCTTCATTGGGGTGGAAGTGGATCCGGCGCGGATCGAGAAACGGCTCGCTACCGGTTATTGCGATCACCTGGCAAATTCTCTCGAGGAGGCGTTGCGATTGATCGAGGAGGCGCGGAAGGCAGATCGCGCCGTTTCTGTTGGCCTGGTCGGCAATTGCGCCGATGTGCTTCCGGAAATGGTGAAGCGAAATTTTGTTCCGGATTTGTTGACCGATCAAACCAGCGCGCACGACGCGCTCAACGGCTACGTGCCAAACCAAATGTCGTTAGCCGAGGCCATCGTGCTGCGCACGAAAAATCCGGATGAATACGTGAAGCGCTCGATGCAAGCGATGGCCGAGCACGTCAGCGCGATGTTGCAATTACAAAAGCGCGGCGCCATCACCTTCGATTACGGCAATAACATCCGCACCCAGGCGAAAAAGGCCGGTGTCGAGAAAGCGTACGATATTCCCGGATTCGTTCCGGAGTACATTCGCCCACTTTTTTGCGAGGGAAAAGGTCCGTTCCGCTGGGTTGCTTTGAGTGGAAATTCCGAGGACATCGCGCGCACTGACGCTCTGGCGCTCGAACTCTTTCCGGAAAACGCGATTCTGGCGCGCTGGATGAAGCTCGCGAAGGAGCGGATTCATTTTCAGGGATTACCGGCGCGCATTTGCTGGCTCGGCTACGGCGAGCGCGCTGAATTTGGCGTGGCCATAAACGAATTAGTGCGACTAGGCGAAATCAAAGCGCCCATTGTCATCGGTCGCGATCATCTGGATACCGGTTCAGTGGCTTCGCCTTTTCGCGAGACTGAAGGAATGGTCGATGGCAGCGATGCCATCGCCGACTGGCCGTTGCTCAATGCCATGGTCAACACCGCCTCGGGCGCGTCCTGGATCTCTATTCACAATGGCGGAGGCGTCGGCATCGGTTATTCCCAGCATGCCGGGATGGTCGTGGTTGCAGATGGAACCGAAAAGTCCAAGCGCCGTCTGGAGCGGGTTCTCACCAGCGATCCGGGAATGGGCATCCTGCGTCACGCCGACGCCGGTTATTCGAGCGCCATTGAGTTCGCCAAGGCTAACAAGATCGAGATTCCAGTGCGGCCAACGCCGCGCGATTGACGTGCATTCTCGTTTCCTGACGAAGAGCGCAGGCTGCCAGCCTGCATTCGGCGGCGGCTTTGCCGACGAAAAATTGTGTTCGGCAGGCTGCCTGCGCTCACCGGCACGAGCTGCTTTCTGCACCGCACCTAATTATCGATCGTTGATATTTGCATTGCTCTCCCCTTGCAATCCCGTTAATCCCGTAAATCCTGTTAGATTCCGTTCGCCATGCAAAAGCTAATCGAATGTGTGCCAAACTTCTCGGAGGGACGCGATCCGGAGATTGTTCGGCAGATCACGGATGCGATCGCGTCGGCTGGTGGAGTGTCGTTGCTCGACGTGGACCCGGGCGAAACCACCAACCGAACGGTCGTAACCTTCGTTGGCACCCCAAAGGCGACAGTCGAAGCCGCATTCCGTGGAATCAAAAAAGCTGCAGAACTGATTGACATGCGCAAACACAAAGGCGCGCATCCCCGCATGGGAGCGACGGACGTTTGCCCATTTATTCCGATCGGCGATGCCGATTGGAAAGAAGCGATTGCCTGCGCCAAGGAATTGGGAAAGCGCGTGGGAGAAGAATTAAGAATCCCCGTTTATCTCTATGAGAAAGCGGCCAAAGATCCATCCCGGGCGAATCTTGCGGTGATCCGAGAAGGCGAGTACGAAGCGTTCTTCGACAAAATTAAAAAGGCGGAATGGCATCCGGATTTCGGACCTAACGAGTTTAATGCGAAGGCCGGTGCAACGGCGATTGGGGCGCGGGAATTTCTCATCGCCTACAACGTGAACCTCAACACGAAATCGGTGCGGCGGGCGAATTCCGTTGCCTTCGATGTTCGAGAACAAGGCCGGGTTAAGACGCTCGATGGCACCCCTGCCGGAAATCCGATGGTCGACGGAAAAGGCGAGCCCATCCGCGTTCCCGGAATGTTGAAACATGTGAAAGCGATCGGTTGGTACGTGGAAGAGTACGGTATCGCCCAGGTTTCGATGAACCTGACGAATATCGAAGAAACGCCGCTTCATGCCGCGTTCGATGCGTGTCAGGAATCCGCTGCCAAGCGCGGCCTCCGCGTCACCGGATCGGAAATCGTCGGTATGGTTCCGAAGAAATGCCTGATCGATGCGGGCAGACATTTTCTCCAGAAGCAAAACTGGTCCGAAGGCGCGGCGGAAGAAGAGCTCATCGACATTGCTATCCGAACGATGGGATTGAGCGAGCTGAAGCCGTTTGATCCGAAAGAGAAAGTTATCGAGCTAAAGATTGAAGCTGCGGCGCTTCCGAAAAACTCGCTGGTGAAAATGGATCTTCGACGGTTTTGCAATGAAACCCTGAGTGATTCTCCGGCGCCTGGTGGCGGCTCTGTCGCGGCTTTAATGGGCGCGCTGGGCGTTTCGCTAGGGGGAATGGTGGCCAATTTGTCGGCGGGAAAACGTGGATGGGAAGAGAAGCTCCGGTATTTTAGCGATTGGGCGGTTAGAGCACAGCAGTTAAAGGACGAGATGCTCTCGTTGGTCGATGAGGACACTTTTGCCTTTAACAAGGTGATGGCGGCATTTGGCTTGCCCAAAGGCACGACCAAGGAAAAATCAGCGCGAGCGGCTGCGATCGAAGCGGCTAACAAGCTGGCGGCGGAGGTGCCCCTTCGAGTGATGCAGACTGCGGCAAAGGCTTACGATCTTCTCGCCGAAATGGCTGCTCGCGGAAATCCTGCCTCTGTTTCAGATGTCGGCGTTGGTCTTCTCGCGGTGCGCGCTTGCATTGAGGGTGCGGGGATGAACGTCAGAATTAACATCGCGAATCTGAAAGACGAAAAGGGCAAGACCTCTCTTTCGAATAAGGTCCAGGTGTTCACTGAAGAATCTGAAGCGCGGTTTAAAGAAATCAGCAAGCTGGTGGAGAAGAAACTGAAAGGTTGAAGCGTTGAAGAGGCACAGCGTTGCAGCGGAAGCCAACTCTCCACGCTCCGTGGTTTAACGGTTCAACGCTTCAACCCTTTAACTCTTCAACGTGTCCAGTCTCGCGGTTCTACATGCGTCGCAACTGATCACTCTATCGGGGCCCGCCCGGGCACGAGTCGGCAAAGAACTTGGCAATCTCGCAATCATCCCTGATGGCGGGCTGCTTGCAGCTGACGGGAAGATCGCGCGCGTCGGGAAATCTTCTGAGATCGAGAAGTTTTGTCAGCGCGATACCAAGGTCATCGATGCCCGCCGTTGTGTGGTGTTGCCAGGATTTGTAGATGCGCATACCCATCTCGTTTTTGCCGGTAGTCGGCTTGAGGATTTTGAGTCGCGCGCACGAGGGGAGAGCTACGAACAGATTGCAAAGCGCGGCGGGGGAATCCAAACAACGGTGCAGGCAACGCGCGCCGCGACCGATGCCGATCTGCTCGTGCTCGCTAAAAAGCGTGCGAGATGGTTTTTGCAACATGGAACGACAACCATCGAAGCGAAGTCGGGCTACGGACTCGCGGTTGATGATGAGCTGAAAATTTTGCAGGTGATCAGACGGGTGGGAGCGGAAACGCCGCTGGAAACGGTTCCGACATTTCTGGGCGCACACGCTTTCCCGCCAGAGTTTCGAGACAATCACGCCGGATACATTTCCTTGATCATCGACAAAATGTTACCTGCGATTGGCCGGGAGAAGCTCGCGGAATACTGCGATGTTTTTTGCGAACAAAACTACTTTGATGTCGACGACAGCCGGCGCGTCCTGACCGCCGCGAAACGGCATGGATTGAAATTGCGGATGCACGTCGACCAATTGACAAACGGCGGCGGGGCGCAGTTGGCGGCGGAATTGAGAGCAATTACCGCGGATCATCTTGAACAGACGGGCGCAGGTGGCATCAGCGCGTTAGCCAAGGCGGGCGTGCAGCCGGTGCTGCTACCGGGATCGGTCTATGCCCTTGGTTCCAAGAAATATCCCGACGCCCGCCGAATGATCGACGCCGGACTCGCGGTGGTCTTGGCCACGGATTTCAACCCCGGATCCTCGCCGAGTCCGTCGATGCCAATGATGCTTTCGCTCGCCGTCACGCAAATGCGGATGAGTCCTGCCGAGGCGATTGCAGCAGCGACAATTAATGCCGCTGTCAGTTTGAATCGGGCAGACGAGATCGGCTCACTGGAAGTTGGCAAACGGGCAAATTTCGCAGTCTACGAATGCGACGACTATCGCGAGCTGGCCTATTGGTTTGGATTTTCGCCGGTGCGCGATGTTTTTGTGCGGGGTGAACGCTTGTCATCCTGAACGGCGAAGGCAACGCCTGTCTGGCTCGGACTGAAGGATCTCTCCGATGGTCGGGCGTGCGCCAGCTTGTGTGACGATCGACGAAATGAGAGGTCCCTCGGTCGCAGCGACCTCGGGATGACGGAAATGGACGCGCCTTGCGGACGCGATCGCGCCCCCGTAATTTGAACCTTCTCATGAAAGTTGAGGTCGAAAAGCAACCGGATTCCGTTTCCACTCTGCAAATCGAACTGCCGCCGGAGCAGGTGGCGAAAGAGTGGAACGCGATTGCCGACAACTTCGCACGTCACGCCAAAATTCCAGGATACCGCCCGGGTAAAGCGCCTCGCAAAGTGATCGAAGCGAAGTTCAAAAAGGAAATCCAGGAAGAGCTTACAAAAAAACTGGTCTCGAAGAGTTATCGCGACGCGGTCGCGGAGAAACAGTTGCGAGTCGTGTCGCTGACGAATCTGGAAGACGTCCAAATCGGTGATGACAAAACGATGCGCTTCCGTGCCACGGTAATCACGGCCCCGGAATTCGATCTGCCCGATTATAAAAATATCACGGTGCAACTGCCGCCGCTGGAAGTGACGGAGCAGGAAATCGACGCTGCGATGGAACGATTGCGCGAACAATCAGCTGACTTTGTAGAGATTGAGCCGGAGCGCCCGCTGCAAATGGATGATTTTGCCGTGATCGACTTTGAAGGCACGATCGAGGGCCAGCCGATCCGCGAAATCGCGCCGGACGCAAGCAAGAATCTGCAAGGTGGAAAAAAGTTCTGGCTGCACCTGGGCCCGGAAAATTTCCTGCCCAAGTTCTGCGAACAATTGATGGGACAAAAGAAAGACGAGACACGATTGGTCATCGTGAACTTTCCGGCAGACCTGCCGGTAAAAGAACTGGCGGGCAAGAAAGCCGATTACGCCGTCACCCTGCGCGAGATCAAACAAAAAGTGCTCCCGGAATTGAACGAGGCTTTCGCGGCAAAATTGGCGAAGGACAAAACGCTGGCGGATTTACGTAAACTGGTGGCGCACGATCTCGAGCACGAGAAAGAGCATGCCATCGAGCGGGCGAAAGAATCGCAAATCATCAAAGCCCTGCAGGAGCAGACCCAGTTCGATTTGCCGCCGCAGCTTTTGCGAAATGAAACAAGGCGCGCCCTGGGCGAATTAGTACAACAGAATCGTCAGCGGGGCGTTCCCGATGAAATGCTGAAAAGCAAGGAGAAGGAGCTGGTGCAAGGCGCTGGTTCGCTCGCAGCGCACCGATTAAAAACGAATTTCATTCTTCATCGCATTGCCGAGGAGGAGAAAATTCAGGTCACGTCGGAGGAAGTTGAGGAGCGGATTCGGAAACAGGCCGCGCGCTACAACGTTTCGGTCGAAAAAATGCGCAAAGAAATCGATCAACACGAAGGAATTAACAGCCTGGTGGAAGAGATCCTGCTGGGTAAGACCATTGATTTTCTTGAGGCGAATGTTAGCGTGAAAACAGCGGTAGCCGGAGATAAAGAAGGCCGTCCGTCGAAGGAAAATTCATGAGTGAACTAAGCAAAAATATTTCCCAAAGTGTGTTGGTTCCAATGGTGGTGGAACAGACCGGCCGGGGCGAGCGCGCCTACGACATCTATTCCCGATTGCTCAAGGACCGGATCATTTTTATTGGCACGCCAATCGACGATCACATCGCAAATTTGGTCATTGCCCAGATGTTGTTTCTGCAAATGGAGGACGGCAAAAAGGATCTCAACCTTTACATCAACTCGCCCGGTGGCTCTGTCACAGCCGGCCTGGCGATTTACGACACCATGCAGTTTTTGACCTGCGACGTGACCACCTATTGCCTCGGCATGGCCGCAAGCATGGGGGCAGTGCTGTTATGTGCAGGAACCAAGGGTAAGCGCTTTGCCCTTCCCAATTCTGATATCATGATCCACCAGGTTTCCGGGGGGGCCCAGGGACAGGCCAGCGACGTCGAGCGGCAGGTCGATTACATGTTCAAGCTGAAAAAGCGCCTGATCAAAATCATTTCGCAGCACACTGGCAAATCCGAAGAGCAGGTCCGGCTGGATTCGGATCGCGATTATTACATGTCGGCGGCGGAGGCGAGAGATTATGGATTGGTCGACGAGGTCATCAAATCCCGCAAGGAAGTGAAGCTGATTGACGGTATCGGCGGCGATGGAGCGGACCGAAATGTAGCCGTGGCGGAGGCCGCGTTACCCCGGAAACTCGGGGAATAGAAGCTGCTTAAAGGCTGGCACTTTTATGGCACGGGCTTCCAACCTCACCATGTGTTCTTTCTGCGGGAAGAGCCATGCGGAAGTCCGCAAGCTGATTGCTGGTCCCGGCGTCTATATCTGCGATAGCTGTATTAACGTTTGCAAGAGCATCCTTGATAAGGAGCTAAACGAAGATGCCCGGCGGCAATCATCGAGCATTCGAGTGCCGAAACCGGCGGAAATTCGCCGATCACTCGACCAGTACGTAATCGGCCAGGATATTGCGAAAAAGACGCTCTCCGTGGCGGTCCACAACCATTTCAAGCGGGTGATGCAGGCGAGTGCACCGACTGATTCGTCGGCGGCATTTCAGCCTGATCCCTTTGCTGATGTTGAAATCGAGAAGAGCAACATTTTGCTAATCGGGCCAACCGGATCGGGCAAAACTTTGCTGGCGAAAACGCTGGCAAAAATTCTGGATGTTCCATTTTGCATTGCCGATGCAACCACACTGACCGAAGCCGGCTATGTGGGCGAGGACGTCGAGAACATCATCCTGCGTCTGCTGCAGAATGCGGACTACGACGTAAAACGCGCCGAGATTGGCATCGTTTACATTGACGAGATTGACAAAATCGGCCGCAAAACGGACAACGTTTCTATCACACGCGACGTGAGCGGCGAGGGGGTGCAACAGGCGTTGCTGAAAATTCTCGAAGGCAGCACCTGCAATGTTCCGCCCCAGGGCGGGCGCAAGCATCCCCATCAGGAATACATCCAGGTGAATACGGAAAAGATTTTGTTTATCTGCGGCGGCGCGTTCGTTGGTCTCGATAAAATTGTGCAGAAGCGCATCGGCCAAAAAGTGATGGGCTTCGGCAGTCCGACTTTGGAGGTGGAAGCGGCGCTGGCGCGCGAAGCGGTGCGAAGAGTCGAACCGGAAGATCTGCTCGCCTTTGGAATGATTCCGGAATTCATCGGCCGTTTGCCCGTGGTCGCGGCGCTTGATGCGCTGACCGAGGAAGAAATGGTCGCGATTTTGACCGAGACCAAGAACGCGATGGTGAAACAGTACACCAAACTTTTCTCGATGGAGAATGTGCGTTTGTCGGTGACAAAAGACGCGCTGAAGGCGCTCGCGGCTCAAGCCGTGACAAAGGGCACTGGGGCGCGTGCGCTGCGATCGATGCTCGAGCGCATCATGCTCGACATCATGTATGACGTGCCGAGCCGCGAAGACATCGCTGAAGTCACGATCAATCGCGCGGTGGTCGAAGGGAAAAAACTCCCGCTCATTCGCAAGAAGCAGGATAAAGACGCCGCCTAGCTTCGGCTACGCCAGGTTAAACTGTTAAAAGGGTTACATCGTTAGACCGTAGCACAGGTGTTCCCGCCTGTGGGGCCAACGGGCATCCTGCCCGTTGAACTTTTCGGCGTCATTCCTGACTTATCGAAGCGTTGCGTTGGCCACGCGCGTTCTTCTTTGTAACGTTGTAACCCTTTTAACGAATCACCTTGCTTCAACCCATGCGCGTTGTGGTCATCAATACTGGGACCGAGCTTTTGCTTGGTGACGTGCTGAATACGCATCTGCGCTTCATCGCCCGTGAAATTTTCCAATTTGGACTTCGGGTCGATGAACAGCGCACCGTTCCGGATAGTCTCACCCTGCAAAAAGCTTTTGCGGAGACTTTTCCACGTGCGGAAATCGTTTTCGTAACTGGCGGTCTCGGTCCAACAAGCGATGATATTACCCGTGAGTTGGTCTCCGAGTTTTTGAATCTCGAGTTACAGGAAAATTCGCCAGTCCGCGAAGCAATAAGCCGGCGCCTCGCTCTCCGCAGGATTCCGGCAACTGAACGCATCTGGCGACAAGCGCTTGTTCCGCGCGGCGGTCATGTCTTGCCTAACGAGAACGGTACGGCGCCGGGGATTTACATGGCGGCACAGGTCAATCCGGAACTCCATTCACCCTTTTTGTTTCTTTTGCCAGGGCCGCCGCGCGAATTGGAACCGATGTTCCGCGATTCTGTCGTGCCTATTTTGCACCAAATCGCCACTGCTTCCGAGAAAGCCGTGATGCGAAACTTTCGTATCGTCAACATGGGCGAGTCCGTCATAGAAAAGAAGATTGGAGACGCCGTGCTCGCAATTCCCGGGATCGAGCTAGGCTATTGCGCACGACCAGGGGAAGCCGATGTCCGCGTCATTGGCAGCGCCGAGGCCATATCCCAAGCTGAACGGATCATTCGCGACAAACTGGGCGACGCGATCTTTACTGTTGCCGACGAAACTCTGGCGGCCGTCTTGGTCCGCTTGCTAGCTGAGCGAAAACAAAGTGTTGCTATCGCCGAGTCATGCACAGGCGGTTTTCTGGCGAATGAGATTACGAATGTTCCCGGCGCCTCAAAAGTGTTCGTAGCCGGCTACATCACCTATTCGAATGAGGAAAAAATTCGCACTCTCGACGTTTCTCGGAAGTCGATCGAAAAATTCGGCGCGGTGAGCGAGCAAGTTGCGACCGAAATGGCGGAGGGGGTCCGGGAGCGGGCGGGAGCGACGCACGGAATCGCTACGACAGGGATCGCTGGGCCTTCAGGAGGCAGCGCAGAGAAACCGGTCGGCACAGTTTTGATAGCATTGAGCTCTGAGAATCAACCGACGCGATGCGAGAAGTTCTTTTTTCCAACCGATCGCGAAACGTTCAAGCAGCTGGTCGCCCAGCGCGCCTTCGATTTGCTGCGAAAACGATTACTTTAAACTGGAGGGACAGGCGGTGTCGTGTCTCAAAATTTTGGGTGGTCCGGGCCGGACTGGCATTACAGCGCGGCGCCCTCCACGTTTTCGGCGATCATAGACCGCGGCTACAGCCCTCGTTATGCCGCGGGTTGGACCTCGACCGGCGTGCCGACTTTGACGTGATCGTAGAACAATTTTGCTCCATCGGAGGGCATGCGGATACAGCCGTGAGAAGCAGGATAGCCGGGCAGAATTCCGACGTGCATGCCCACACCCTCATCGGTTAGACGCATGAACCATTTCATTTCAGCGCCTTGAAAATGGGTTCCACTCGGCGCGGAATCGATATGCATACTGACACCGGCGCGAACAATGCGGCCGTAGCTGTCGACGAAATCACCGTAAAGGGAGGAGTGATGGTTCGGGTCCTTTTCCAAGACCTTCATGCTGCCACTGGGAGACGTATGGCCGCTCTTTCCCGACGAGATCGGCGAATCAACCACGATTTGCTCGCCGATCATGAGATAAGCACGTTGTTTCCCCAGCGAAACAATGATGTGTACCTCATCCGCTGAAAGTTTCGCCAGTAACGCCTGATCGACCCGCAATGGCGCCTGCTTCTTGATCAAATCGACCGCGCTTTTCATTGGCTGAAGACCAGTCTTGGACTTCCCGAACAATTGGGCATCCGCCGAGACGGCGAGGAACACGATCGCGTTTGCGATAATCAGGTTACGAAAACGTTTTCTCATTTGGCGTATCCATCTACCCGGGCGAGCCAGCCTGGGAGCCAGCGAGCTTCGCCGCGTTCCGGCGGCGAATTCGCGACCCGCCGGCGAAGGATAGTTTTGGCTGAAGCAGCGAATTCGTCGAGTGCGGATTGTGAGTTCTGCATATTTTCCAGGACCTGCGACAGCCCCCAGCCCTGACCCCGATAACGTTCGCTGGCGAGCGTCCCTTCGCCTTTAAAATTAACATAATCGACCAGGGCATAGCAGCCCTGGGCGGTAGATGCCACGCGCTCGAACTGCCGCTGCAAATTTTCGGGATTACGCGCCTGGGCCAGCATTTTGGGTAACGCTTCTTGCAGCCGCGTGATCAGGAATTGCGCCTGAAGATCAATCGTGTCGAGAAGGAATTCGCGCAGTTGTTTCATTTTCGGTGAATCGATGGCCTGCTGAAACTCAGCCCTCGAGTCCCATGGACAGACAACGTTGCCACCGGGAAGAAGAAATTGCGGCAATTTCGCGCCGTGGGCGGAGACAAAGCTAACAAGTTTTGGGAAACTTTCGTCAAAGGGACCCCGCTGCCCTTTCGGGTACCAGATGAAGTGACCGATTCCGAGAGAAGCGAAGTTTTCACCCGCGTTCCATGAGGTCAGCCCGGAGATGGTGCCGCCACATTCGTTTCGCCAGATGCGTTTGCCGATTCGTTGGGCCTCGCCCGGCGAAATATCGATCGCAGCCTGTAATGCGACATTGCCCATTATCACCGGGATTAGCGTGCCGTGGCCAACGACTCTGAAAACCTTCGCGAGCAAAGCGGCTATAGCAGACCTTGACGAGGGAGTTTTCTTCTCTAGCGTGCCGGACTTCATTTCGCGCCACTCCCGGCGCTTCCTTAATATGAAAAATCTCGTAATCGGTATCATGCTGGCGACGTTGGCGACGCCTGTTTTTGCCCAGAATCGGCCCACGCTCAAGGACACAAAAGATAAGGTGAGTTACAGCATTGGCCTCGACATTGGCACCACTTTCAAGAAACAGAAAATGGAGATCAATACGGATGTACTGGCAGCGGGCGTGAAGGATGGGCTCAGCGGCGCCAATCCGCTGCTCACCCCCGAGGAAGTGCGCACGGTGATGACGGAGTTTAGCAAAGACATGAGAGAAAAAGCGGCGACGGCCAGCAAAGAAGCAGCGGACAAGAACACTAAGGAAGGTGAAAAATTTCTCGCGGAAAACAAGACCAAACCCGGGGTAAAAACCACCGCCAGCGGTTTGCAATACATGGTTGAAAAAGAGGGGAGCGGGTCTGGGCCGAAGGAAACCGATACCGTGGTGGTAAATTATCGCGGGACGTTGCTCGATGGGACCGAGTTCGACAGTTCTTACCAGCGCGGCGAGCCTGCGACCTTCCCGGTTAACCGTGTCATTAAAGGCTGGACCGAGGCGCTTCAACTGATGAAGCCGGGGGGGAAATATAAACTCTTTATTCCATCAAACCTTGGTTATGGCCCAGGTGGTGCGGGGGGTGATATCGGGCCAAACGCAACGCTGATTTTCGAAGTCGAACTTCTGAATGTGAAGCCGCCGGAGGCCGCTCGATCAGGTGCGTCGCCTGCTGCTGCTGCATCAGCATCACCTTCGCCGAAAAAATCACCATAGCACGGCCATCTAACGCCAGGCCGGCTCTGACATGTGGGTCAGCGGACATCCTGTCCGCTGAGACAAAAATCTGCAAAAGTGTGCAGCCGACACGGCTGCCGCTACAGTTTGAAGGGACACGCTTCCGCGTGTCCCTTCCATTTTCGATTCAATGCGTCGATGGCGCTGATTCCCATTCAATCCGCGGCGCATCGCTCCATAAATCTTCCAGACTATAGAAAACGCGTTTCGCGTGATGGAAGACATGAATGATCACCTGCAAATAATCGAGCACGATCCATTGGCTGGCGGGAAATCCGTCGATCGCAGTCGCGCGAATACCGTAATCCTCCTTTAACTTCGTCTCGAGCTCGTTCGCAATCGCTTTCAAGTGCGGCTCAGAGGTTCCCGAACAAATGACAAAGAAATCGGTGAACGTGGAAATCCCGCGCAAATCCATGACAACGATCTCTTCTGCTTTCTTGTTGGAAGCGAGCTCGGCGCAGAGTTTAGCTAGGGCTTCGGATTCTATTTTGCTACCTCCCGATAAAGACCGCGCGCGAGAATGATTTCTTCCACCGCCCGCGGAACCAGAAATTGAATGGTATGACCGCTGGCGATGCGTTGACGAATTTCGGTGGCGGAGATGTCGATGCGACGATCCACACTCAAGTATTCGTGGGCGACCGGGGTAATTGCACGTTGCAGAACAATGAATGTTACCATGTGGCGCAAGTTCTCAAAATCCCGCCAGCTGGGTAGCCCAGCCAGGTTGTCATCACCGATCAGCAAGAACAAATGCGCGCCCGGGTACTCCTTCTCGAGCCTTTGGACGGTATCGATCGTGTAGGAGGGCGGGTCGCGTTGCAGTTCGCAATCGTCGACCTCAAACTGCGGTTCGCCTTCGATGGCACTGCGCAACATTTGCAAGCGCGTTTCCGGGGTCGCCACAGAGTCGTTTTTATGAGGCGAAACGCGCGTTGGCACAAAGATGATTCTTTCGAGTGCGAATTTTTCCAAAGCAAATCGCGCCAGAATCAAATGGGCGTGATGAACCGGATCGAAGGTGCCGCCGTAGATGCCGATCTTTTGCAATTCAATAAAGCAGGTATTGGCTGCGTTCGCCTTGAAATCGGCTCAAATCTGCGAGCCAGTTGGCAACAATTCCGGCCAGCCAAATGCCGCGGGCAAACTGGGAAGCGATTGACGAGCGGCCACAGCATTTGAAAAACATTTCGCGTTTTCCGCGGCTCCTGCGAGTTATCAAATTGGTGCCCAACGGCCGGTTCATTTCCGCAAGCGCGTAATATTGACGGCAGTTAAAATTGCCCGCCGCCGCCGGATCAATGTGCAAACGGTTACCGCCCACTGCACCGCTGCGATAGGCGCTGAAGATGATTCCATCAAGATGCTGCGAGTTCGTGTCAATCGACTTTACGACGTCGATGCCGAGCTCGACGGCGCCGCTCGCGTTCCCCCCGACCAGAACCGATGCGAGAACGACAAAAATTTTGTTTCCGGCGGAACGCATCAAATTTAGCTTCGACGTTATGAAACGCGCTTCCGTGGGTCAACTGTTGCTTGTCGGTGTTCAGGGTTATGAGCTCGGCGTCGATGAAGCGAAACTGCTGCGCCGGGTGCAGCCCGGCGGATTCATCTTATTCGTTCGCAATATCAAAACGGCGGCACAGTTACGAAAACTCACTGATGACCTGCGGGAGTTAAGCATCGTCGAACCAATCATCACCATCGACCAGGAGGGTGGTCGCGTTTCGCGCCTGCGACAGATTGGGAACGAACCGCCCAATGCACAACAGTTGCGCGACAAGGATGACGCCAGGCTCATTCGTGAGCACGGTGACATCACCGGGCGCTTGCTACGATTGTTCGGTTTCAATCTCGATCTCTGTCCCGTGCTCGACCTTTCCTTTGATGATGACGCCGACAATTCGTTACGCGGTCGCTGTTATGGGAAGACCGTCGAACAGGTGATCAGGAACGCCGGTGCGTTTAACGCGGCGTTGCGCGCAGCCGCGGTAACCAGCTGCGGCAAACATTTTCCCGGCTATTCGGCTGCGATTGTCGACGCTCACCACAGTCTGCCGAAAATCGATCGCACCCGCGAACAATTGGATCGGGAAGAGCTCGCGGTATTTCGCGCATTCACAGGCAGTGACGCCAAACAAGTCGTGGATAGCATGATGATTTGTCACGGATGGTATCCCTGTTTTGAGCCCAAAAAAACGCCGGCCTCTCTCAGTTATCGAGTCGTGACGGAATTGTTGCGTGGAGAGCTGGGGTTTGAGGGCCTCATTATGACGGACGACCTCGATATGGGCGCGATTTTGAACGAATACAGTTTCGACGGGATGTTGCGCCTCACTCTTGCGGCCGGCAACGATCTGGCCATGATCTGTCACCGAATCGAGAAAGCAGAAGAGGCCGTCGCCGTTATCGAAAAGCTGCCGCGGAAACAGGTTACGCGCGCGCTGCAAAGCGTTGACACTTTCAAGACCAAACTGCAGCCGCCGACGAAATTTTCTGAGGCTGCTTTCCGAAAACTTGACGACGCCATCTGGAAGTTACGGGTCGCAGTCTTGGGCGAAGAACGCGCCGCGATTCGCAGCCCGGAAAACGCTGCCCGCTCGCCAGTGGAGCGGTATTGATGCGCGTCGTAGCATAGCCATCTTGACTTGGGGCCAACGGGCATCTTGCCCGTTGCTTACGGTTATCTTACAAACTGGTCGCCAATGCCGCTTCAGCGGCGAGGGCGCTTTTCTCGGCTACTGGAAATGCTGGCATTAAACTGGTGTCGCGCTGAGCTTGTCACCGCAGTCCGAAAAGACCTCTCGCGCGCAGATAACCCGGAAATACCCCGACAAGATCGCGCACCCTCCCTTTTGTCATAATTGACGCCCCCGCCGTCAATCGATAGCGTTTGCCGAGTGCAAGCCGAGCTCGAGAAGTTGCTAATCCTTCAGGATCGCGATCAAAAAATCCGGCACATCGGCCTCGAGATAAAGACGCTGCCGCAACAGCGAAAGAATCTCGAAGCGCAATTGGCTGCTACCGCCGCCAGTCTTGAGTCGTTAAAACAACGCGCCCGCCAGCTCGAAGTCGACCGCAAAAAACTCGAGCTCGACGTCGGGACACGGCAAAGCAGCATTTCGCGGTTGAAGACGCAGCAGTACGAAACGCGCAAGAACGACGAATTCCAGGCGATGGGACACGAGATTGAGCGCTACGAAAAGGAAATTGTGCAGCTGGAAGACCAGGAGCTCGAACTAATGGAGCAGGCCGACAAGTTGCGCGCCGAGATTTCGACGGCGGAAAAGACGGCCGCGGCTGGACGCGACTCCGTTAACCGGCAGTTGGCCGATCTGGAAGAGAAATCGAAAACACTCCAAATGCAGCTTGAACGATTTAAGAACGAACGTGCTCAGTTCGCGCAAAACATCGATGAGGACGTCATGGAACGCTATGAACGGTTGTTCGTCAGTAAAGGCGACGCAGCCGTCGTTGCGGTCGAGCACGGCGTTTGCACCGGATGCCACATGAAAGTGACGACCGCGACGGTGGTACAGGTGAAGAGTGGTAACGAGATCGTGAGTTGCGAGCAGTGCGGCCGGATTCTCTACGCGGCGGAATAGTCGGCGGCCCGCGACCGTCGGTAATGACGAATGACTGAAGAATAGCCTTTCGTCATTAAATATTCGGGCTTAATTCGTCATTCGACCTTCGTCATTTTCATTAGCTGACTACACATTAAACCTGAACTCAATCACATCCCCATCTTTCACCACGTACTCTTTGCCTTCGGTCCCTAGTTTTCCTGCTTCGCGTGCTTTGGCAAAAGAACCCAGCGCGACCAGATCATCGTAGTGGACTACTTCGGCGGCAATAAAGCCGCGCTCAAAATCGGTGTGAATCACGCCGGCGGCTCGCGGTGCTTTGTCGCCGGCATGAATCGTCCAAGCGCGCGATTCCTTTTCGCCCGTCGTCAAGTAAGTGCGAAGACCTAACAAGTGATAGACCGCGCGAATGAGCGCACCAACGCCACTCTGCTGCACCCCAATCCCGCGCAAGTATTCCGACGCTTCCGTCTCGCTCAGGTCAACCAGCTCGCTCTCGATCTGCGCGCTGATCACGACTGCCTCTGTCGCGAAATGATGTCTTGCATAGTGCTGAACCGCCTTTACGTGTTGAGCGGCACTGTAGCCGGGGTCATTGACCCCAGCGCCGCGGTCACCCTGCAACGACGGGACTACAGCAACGGCTGCGAGATCCGATTCTCCGACATTGCAGGCGAATAACGTCGGCTTTGAAGTTAACAAGAAAAAGTCGCGTGCGATTGCTTTCTCTTCCGCCGTTAAATCGGCTGTGACCGCCGGTTTTCCCGCATCCACATGCGGCAGCAATTTCTCGATCACGGCATTTTCGATTTTGGCGCTTTTTGTTCCCGCGCGGACTTCCTTTTGCAAACGATCGTATCGCTTTTGCAGCGACGCGAGATCGGCCAGCACCAGCTCGGTGTTGATGACCTCAATGTCACGAATCGGATCATTCGTCCCGGTGACATGATGGATATCGGCGCTCTCAAAACAGCGTACGACCTGCACAATCGCGTCGACCTCGCGAATGTGACTGAGGAATTGGTTGCCGAGTCCTTCGCCCGTGCTCGCGCCTTTGACCAGTCCGGCGATATCGACAAACTCGATCGCCGTTGGGACGATTTTTTGGGAATGCGACATCTTTGCGAGGAAATCGAGTCGCGGGTCGGGTACGGTCACGACGCCGACATTTGGATCGATGGTGCAGAACGGATAGTTCTCGGCCGGGGCTTTGTGCGTTCGGGTGACGGCATTGAAAAGTGTGGATTTTCCGACGTTCGGTAATCCGACAATTCCAGCGCTGAGCATAAGGTGCGGAGAATAATCCGAACTGTAGGTACGGTCTACCTATGCGGCGTAGCTGTGGAAGGGGACCGCCGGAAAAACCATGACCTGCTTAAAAGACCACCAGGCGCGTAATAAATCAGAGCGTATCACTGTCTGTCGCCATGTTGTTTGCCGTATTGGGATCGGAAACGTCAGAAGTTACCATTGCCGTATCCGAGATCGATCCTGTAGCCGATGGGTTAATAGTGCCTGTGGCTTTGTAGATCACTTTGCTCGTGGCCGGCAGGTTGACGGTATCGTTGATATCGCCAGTGCCGGCGGCGGTGAACCCTGTGGCGCCACCTGTCTGCGTTGCCGTGAACGTTTCGCCAGTAAAACTGCTAGGGAATGTATCGCGAATTACTGCGCCCGCGACATTGCTTGGACCGGCGTTGCTCACGACAATTGTGTAGGTGTTCTTCTTCCCCGCGATCGCGGATGTTTTCCCGTCGCTAACCGTAACCCTTAGATCTGCTTTAAGCACGATAATGTCAGAATCGGTAGCACTGTTATTACTGCTGTTCGGATCGCTGACGCCGGCCGGCACAGCTACAGTGGCCGTGTTGACGACCGAACCCGTAGCAGCGGAGCTAAGCTTGCCTTTTGCTTTATAAAGGATGTTACTGCCCACCGGTAGGTTGACGCTGTCATTTATATTGCCGCTGCCGCTTGCACTAAAGCCAGTCGCACCGCCCGTTTGCGTCGCTGTATAATCAACGTTCGCGAACATTGTCGAAAATGTGTCTGTGATCAATGCGCCCCCAACTGTTCCAGGTCCCAGATTAGTGACCTTGATGGAATAGGTGTCTTGTGTACCCGCGGCGATTGTTGTTTTCGAATCGCTTACAGTTATCTTAAGATCCGCCGACGGAGGGCACGGTGTCGGCGCTGGTATTGCGAGCATATCTGCGCGCCGCGGAGTAATGCCGCCTGCCTGGCCTACATAGACACCACTGCCGACGATAAAGTTTTGCAGGGCAGCATTCTCGAAGTCTTTCTTGTATATCTCCATACCGCGTATTTTTAAGTCAAGGGCGACATGCAAAGTTGCATCGAAGTCGTCGGCTGAACTCGCGGGGTTGAGAGTTTCGCCATGCGTCGGGTTGGTCATCCAGTGCAGGAAAAGTTCGTTGGCAGGAGGATAGTTCGACGTAGTTGTACTGCTCTGGAGCGGAGCAACCGAGTAGCCAAAATGGCAATCGTAGGTGTTCGCCGCATAGTCGCTGACCTCTCTCATGGAGGAAAGCGGATCTTCAGCCGCATTCGATGGATTGAACGGTGGAACCGGTAATCCCATCACAGTCGTGCTAGGGAAGGCGCCCATGTAGAGGTCGATGATCTGCTTCGACGATGATTTCCAGGCATCTACGTCCGCCTGCGTTGAGCCAAGAGCCGCCGTGTCGATTGTTCCTGGCGCGATGTCCCACTCGTCGTGGTTGCCGATGCCGGCTATTATGACGTAGGACACCGCTGGGTTGCTGTCGTAGCGCGCACCAAAGTCAGTGATGAACTTCCGCCACCGAGTCATGAATACCGGGTCGCCAGGAACAGGAATCGTGCGGCCGACAGCTCCAGGTGTGTCCTGCATAACGTATGGCTGCGCGTTGTAAGGAGCCGCATAAAGCCATGCGGGACAATCTTTACCTGCATTAATAGATATCCCGCATTTCTTGTTATTGGTAGCGGCCCATGCAACTGCGTCATCCAGGTACTGCCAAGTGTAGTTATCTGGAGTTGCTTCTACGTCCGACCACCTTAGCAGCCAGCGAACGCCATCGCAGTTCGCGTTGCTTATAGCGGTTCCCGCTGAGGCGACAGCTTGGTTGGTCGCCGACAAAAAACCGCTCGGGAAGATGTACATGCCTTTCGGTGCTTCCTTTATCGTGATCGGCGTCGCTGCGGGTGCGTCTTCGGTTACGGCATTCCCAGATCTGTTAGCGTGTGCAGGCGTTCTGCTAAATCTGAGTGTGCGGTTGTTTCCTGAGAAACGGGCCGGAACGGAAAGGTAAATTGTCGCGTCATCGACGACGGCTATGACATAAGTTCCATCGACAATTCCGGCGCCGGTCACCGTCATTCCGACGGTTCCCGGAAAATCGAACCGTGCCGAAGCAGATCTGACTTGGCTACCTGTTACGGTGGCGTCCTTTACCGTAAAGTTAGTCGAAGAAGACGCCATGCTGGCAAATGCCATAAAACCCACGGCGAGGACTAGAACCGCAAGCAACGGACGCCGGGAAGTTTTCAAGGTGGAAGCGAAGGCCAATATCCTTTGCGCGTCCGAATGTGTCCAGATTAAATCGGGCTGGCGGGATTTGAACCCACGACCTCTTGAACCCCATTCAAGCGTTCTACCAAGCTGAACTACAGCCCGATTGGAGCCAAAATTATTCACTGCACAGCGTGCAGTTGCCAGTGAAGTTTTTCTCCTTCGCGCCTCCTTGCGTGATTGACCGCAACCGCTCGAACATTCACATTCGACGTGCGTTTCAGCCCCCAGCTCGGAGAGTGAGCCGCAAGATCTCTTATGAAATATCGTCGTCTCGGGAAATCAGGGCTACAGCTAAGCGAGCTTTCGTTTGGCGCCTGGGTCACGTTCGCACAGCAGATCGGCAACGAAACGGCCGAAGAATTGATGACAATCGCTTACGACAGCGGCGCGAATTTTTTCGATAACGCCGAAGCTTACGCCGAAGGTCGAGCCGAGATCGTGATGGGCAATATCTTGAAAAAGAAGGAATGGTCCCGCGATACCTTTGTTGTCTCGAGCAAGGTATTTTGGGGCGGCGATCGGCCAAACCAGGA
>Ga0066388_100000378_pt1 | contig 20481 bp, 15 predicted proteins | sample PanSoiMetaGPlot6_FD_64539 | JGI IMG/M metagenome (GOLD analysis project Ga0066388, IMG submission 64539) | Tropical forest soil microbial communities from Panama analyzed to predict greenhouse gas emissions - Panama Soil - Plot 6 (Hybrid Assembly) | ecosystem: Environmental > Terrestrial >...
GTCGTGAAAGCATTCCGAGAGCATCAACGCCGCCATCGGAATCGAATGGATGGTCCGATGCCTGCCTGCGGTGCCCGACTGCAACTACAGGCTCCCTGGTGAGACTCACGACTAGGTAGCCTCGTCCGCCATCCGGTGGAGTCTCACGTCTCCCTAGGCTGCCGTCTCCCTGCACTTTTCGGTTGACGCCGCCTTCCCGCCAGGAGGAGACTCTGCCGTCTAGCGGCCTCCTACGACGGGCACACCGCGTGAGGGAGACTTTGACGCTCCTGCTCCTTGTTGTCCTAGTCTCAAGCCCGCTCACTGTAGCGCAAGCCCAGCAGGTCTGGCTCGGAACGAATGTCGATACTGACGGACTCACAACGCTCCAGATCTTCAAGTTTAACGCCTTTCCTTTCGGACACCTGGGTGTTGGAGGTCTCTATGCTGAAATTGGTGGCATAGCCCGATGCAAGCGTGGAACGACACGCTGCCTCCGTCGGCGCGGCCGCATCATCGGAGACTACTGCGCGGGACGGGGCTTGAACGGCTGCGAGGATGCGGCCTTAGTCGGCTTCAGTCTCAAAGGTGAGATCCACTACTCCGATGGGAGAAGTTCATGCCAATTCAGCGCTCTGTTCTCGCCTCCCCCTGAATCGCGGTCTATATCCGACCCTGTAGCGCCGCTCATCGGTTCATCGCTCTCCGGCACATATGGATGCTTTCTCTTCAACCGACGAATGCGGATCGTGCAGCTAAGCGGAAGCTTTTCATACACCCTTGCGTCCGGAGGCTTGGAGGATACACCCTTGCGTCCGTAGGCGACTGGGATGCGGCAGAGGGAGTCTGCCTCTTCGGGTTCCCGTGCTAGCCCGCGGGATGTGCGAGAAAACTCCCCTATGCCGCGCCGCTGGGACGACCTCTAGAAAGTGACTGCGCCCTGAAACTCACCTGTTCCGACGCGTTCGCCCCTGTGGGAGGCTGCGTCGCCGGGATTCGGGAGCGCTTTTCCTCTTGACGCGACGGGCCGGCCTACGGCAGCCTGCTGGTGAGAAGGTGCAGTGAGCAGGCTCCTACTAATCAGCGTTCTGCAGATCAACGGAACCGCGTATAGCTTCAACTGCCCGCACACGCGCAGACGGCCGGTGGTTGAAGTTTGGAGCGGGAATTGGCCTCCGAGTGCGGATTTCGTTTGGTGCGTGAGAAGCAACACGGTTGCTGGTATTCCCATTTACACCGAACTCATCACTGGGAAGGGCTTCTGTCACGGGTCCGGTTGCATGATACATCGGGGTCGCCTCACCGGCAGCCTGATGAACGAAGACCATTCAGTCGGTCCGGCTAACGGGCTTCCGCACGGTATTCTCGTGCTCAATGCGCAATGGCGAGGGCGATGTACTCTGAGTGGCGAGACGCCTGTTGACCCGCCGCTCGTGGGAGGCGGGCCATTGGTCGGACGCGTTGGTGGATCCCTCAACGCGGAGCTAATCTGCCGGCAGTCTGGTAGAGCCGGCAGCCGCGTAATTTCCTTCATCCTGACGCGCAGCGAATAGTCTCTGGCCTCGCCCGCGCGGGGTCTGCGTCGCTGGCAGACCGGTGTCTCCTACGAGGTCGGGCCCCGTCGTCGCCGCAAGCGGACGGTCGCGGTGCCCGTCACGCCGTCAACGCCCGCATGGATGACATAGACGCCGGGCTCAAGCTGCACGCCGGGGTTGGGTCGGCCGTTCCAGAACATCCCAAGCGTGCGTGAGGCACCCGCCTGAAGCATCCCTTGGCCTGTGGCGCAGAGCCGGAGGTCGCGGAACGTCCACACTGTCTCCCCGTCGTGCGTGATGAAGCCGTGGAGAATCTGGCACCCGGTGGCAACCGGGACGTCGTGATCGCTCGTGTTAGTCTCGTTCAGCGTGATGCGGACAGGCCGCCGCAGACGATACACGTGGCGATCCGTCGTGACGCTCACGACGAGGGGCGACTGCCCGGCGGGTGCCTCGTAGGCCACACCGGAGACGAGTAGCCAGAGAAGTCCAGCGCTGACGGCGGCAAAGAGTGGGTGCTTCATGGCGTCACTTTACACGCACAGGGGGCAGAGGCAGGTGATCTCGTTCGGCCCGTCGTCCGTGCAGGTGCCGGAAGGCGGCTGACACAGGCTCGCCCCCGTGCAGCGACAACTCCGATCCGGCTCGCACCCGGTGGGGACCGGCTCGCACGCATAGAACAGGCCGGGACCGCCCTGCTCGCGGGCGACGCATACCTCGGTCGTGGTGTCGCAACCTAGCGTCGGCCCACACGGCGTGGGCGTGATCGTGGAGGTACATGCCAGGATCACGCCTCCTTCCGGTTGCTGCTGACCAATCGGCACGGGGGCAGTGACGCGGCATCGGATGCGAATCCCAGGACAACCGAAGCACTGGCGGCAACGCCGCCCGAAGGTACAGACGCCGTTCACCCGACCATCTACGTCGCAGCGCCAGTGGCGGCGCCGAAGTGGTCCGGTTTGTTCGGGCCTGGGTATGCTCCGGCTGGACACGCCGTCTATGCACATGAGCGTCGGCGGGCGCAGGTCGTCCCCTTCTGCTGCGCCGCCGGCCAGCAAGGCCAAGGCGACGGGGATGACGCACAGCGCGAGTCGGAGTGCCATGGAGCACCTCCTGCCCGTCGGGGGACGGTAACACCCCCGTGGTCACCCGACAAGCTCACTGCTCGCCAGGTGCGCGTGCTAGCGCCGGCCGGTGCGGGCGCATCGGCGGCTGCGACCTGTCTTGCTGGCGAGCGACCGAGTAGCCCTGGAGGCGTGGTGGACGGCGACCGGTGGCTAGGGCGTCACGGTGCGGATGTTGATAGGTTACGAAGCGCCATCGCCGCATCGAGCACACCTTCCGCTGGAGGGACGACCTCCGCCACACCTTCGCCTCCCTCCTTCGCCGCCAAGGCGTGGAGCTGGGCAGGATTGGTGCGCTACTCGGTCACGGCCAAGACAGCCGCATGACCGCGCGCTATGCGCATCTCACGCCGGATCAGAAGCACGCGGCCGTGGAGAAGCTCTCCGGAGTCGTTCCGCAGCTTGTCGATGGGACCAAAAACGCTAAGGGGTGGCCAACTGAGATCTGTGCTGAGATCCGCCGTGACACCACCCAAGAATCCGCCTCCAACTACTGAATAAATGGAGCGTCCCCGGCGGGATTCGAACCCACGTTACCGGCGTGAAAGGCCGGTGTCCTAGGCCAGACTAGACGACGGGGACGTAGGAGAGTCGCGGAGTTACCAGGGCAGGGCGGTCGGTGCAACCGGAAATCGTGCGCGGACGTGGCGGGCGTGACGCGCGTCAGTCTTCCGCACACCCAAGCCGGTGCACGATCGTCGTGGTCTCCACGCCGCCGTCGCTCGTCGTGCGGACGCGCGCGCCTCGCGCACAGGTCGTGTTCATGAGTCGCACCGGTCGCGTGGTGAGCAGGTCGAAACCCTGGCCGAGCCCGTCGTTCCCCGTGATCGTCGAGTCGATGATGCGGGTGGCGCGGTGGCTCTTGAAGGTGAGGAACACCCCGCCATCCCGACCGTTGCCGATCGCGGTGACGTGCGCCATCTTGACGACGGGCGCCAACACACCGCCGATGCCGTTGTGATTGGCCGTGACGTTGGCGAGCCGCATGCGACCGCCGCGGGCCGTGATGCCGTACTCGGCGTTGTCGCTCATGTCGACGTCGACGAGCTCGATCAGCCGAGGCGCCTTGTGGGCAAGGCCCGACCCGTTGCCGCGCGCGGTGAGTGCCTCGAGGCGCAGACTCGCCCCCCCGCCGACGACCGCGACGCCGAAGTTCGTGATCAGGCCGGGCCCGTGCACGACGCAGAAGCCATCCGACCGCCGTCCCCCACATTGGATGCCGGTGCCGCTGGTCGTGCTGGTGCCGGAGATGGTGTGGCCGTTCAGATTGAGCGTGCTGCCGGCGGTGAGCGCGACGGCGGCGGCGAGGGGTGGACACACGAGGTCGGCCCGAAGGTCTGCGATCTCACCCGCCTGGACCGCGCCGCCGCACGTGGTGAGGTCGAACGCTGCGGCGCGCGCGGCGGCCAGCACGAGCACGAGACCGGGCAGCGACCTCCGCTCCATGAGCGAAGTGCGATCGTAAGCACGGGCCGATCGGGCCGACAAGGCCCCGGCCAGCAGAGCGCGAGACGTTCTCAGGCAGCGAGCCGCGAGAGCACGCGACCGGTGAGGAAGGCGAGCGCGGCGGCGGCGCCGCCCACGATGAGCATCTGGAAGGCCGAGCGGGCGGTGGCGGCGCCGACGTAGCGGCCCTTGAGGGCGCCGAAGGCCGCCAGCGCGATGCCCGTGACGAGACACGAGGCGAGCAGCGCCATGTCGAGCGGGAGCGGGAAGAAGTAGGGGGCGAGCGGGATGAGGCCGGCACCGATGTAGCCGCCGGCGATGCGGAGCGCGCTCCACAGCGCGGCGCGCGGGGCGGGCTCCTCGAGCCCGAGCTCCTCGCGCATCATGAAGCGGACCCAGGCGTCCCGCTCGGCGGTGACGGCGTTGGTCGCCTGCTCGAGCGCGCGCCCGCGCAGTCCGTAGTTGCGGAAGATGCGCCAGACCTCGGCGCGCTCCTCCGCCGGCATCACCTCCGTCTCCTGCATCTCGCGGGCGAGCTCGTTCCGGTAGGTCTCGGCCTGGCTCTGCGCGGCCAGGTAGCCGCCGAGCCCCATCGAGATCGAGCCCGCCGCGATCTCCGCGAGCCCTCCGATCACCACCAGGAGGTTGCTGGTCGAAGCGCCGACCAGGCCGGCGGCGAGCGCGAACGGGGTGGTGAGGCCGTCCGACATCCCGAGGATGAGGTCGCGCACGACGTCGCCGCGCGGGACGTGTCGCTCCGGATGCTTGAGGCCGACGGCCATCGAGGGTTCTATCGTGGAGTGGGGACGGTCGCGTCAACCGCCCCCGGTCTGCCGTGACGTCGTCTTCGCGCGGGCCCTCGCTTGACCTCGGCGGCGACCCGGCGACAATGCGGCCGGCGCGTGCGGCTGCTCTTCATCAACTTGAACCGGAGCCCCACCTACGGCGGGGTGGAGCGCTGGATGATCGACGCGGCCCACGGGCTCGGCGAGCGCGGGCACACCTGCGTGCTGCTGGGACGGCCGGGAACGGCCTGGCTCGCACACGGAGGGCGCCTGGGTATTCGCCTGCGCGGCGACGTCCACGGCACCTGGGCGTCCCGCGTGCTCCGGGTGATGGCGGCGATGCGGGCGGAGCGGCCGGACCTGGTGATCGTCAAGGCGAAGAAGGCGGCCCGCTGGGCGACCTGGGGGCGTGCGGCCGGTGCGGGAGGGCGCGTCGCGCTCTTTCTCGGACTGACGCACGAGCTCGACCGCAGCCGCTGGATCGACCGCTTCACCTGGCGCCACCTCGACGCGGGGGTGGTGGTCGCGCACGGCGAGAAGCGCTGGTACGTCGACGCGGGCTTCGGGCCCCCGGACAAGCTGCATGTCCTGTGGAAGGGCATCAACACGACCCGCTTCGACGCCGCCCCGCCGCGGGCGGCGGCCACCCGGACGGCCCTCGGCCTCGCGCCGCACGAGGTGGCGATCGGCACCGTCGGGCGGCTCGCGTGGCAGAAGGGCATCGGCGACCTGCTCGACGCCGTGCCGGCGGTCCGCTCGCGCTGCCCCTCGGCGCGCTTCTTCGTCATCGGCGGCGGGCGCGATGCCGAGGCCGTCGCCCGGGCCGCCGCAGCGCTCGACGGCAGCGTCACCCTCCTCGGACAGCGCGATGACGTCCCCGAGCTGCTGGCGGCCCTGGACATCGTGGTGCTGAGCTCGCGGCGCGAGGCGATGGCACAGACGACGCTCGAGGGGATGGCGGTGGGGCGGCCGGTCATCTCCACCACGACCATCGGTGCCGACGAGGCGATCGAGGACGGTGTGAGCGGGCTCCTGGTCCCGGTGGCCGATCCCCCGGCGCTCGCTGAGGCGATCGTGGGGCTGGCGGTCGATCCCGCGCGGCGCGCAGCGCTCGGTGAGGCCGCGCGGCGGCGGATCGGCGAGCACTTCACCGTCGCGCACACGCTCGACCGGTCCGAGGCGGTCTTCCGCGCGATCGTGGATCCGGCGGGGCCCGCGGCGGGCTGACGGTTGCGAGGTTACGTGGCGCTTTTCTCGCGCAAGGGGCTGGAGCAAGCCGTCCGCTCCGTGCTAAGCCAGGCATCTCGTCGCAGGCTCGAGCACTGCGTGCGGTGGTTGATGGGCGCGCTGGACACCGGGGAAGAGGGGGCCACTCGGCCGGGGCCGTCTCCACGACTCAAGTATGGCCTCGCCGTCCTGGCGGCCCTGCTGGCGCTCCTCGTGTCGTTGGCGCTCGATCCGCTGGTCGAGCCGGACCCGTTCCCCGAGCTCTTCCTTGCGGCCGTGATGGTCAGCGCCTGGTATGGAGGCCTCGGGCCCGGCCTGCTCGCGACCGGGGTCTCGCTCCTGGGGGCGGCGCGCCTCCTCCTGGTGGACACCCCCGCGACCATGCCGACCATCACCGGCGTCAGCATGGTGCTCGACCTCCTCACCTTCCTGGTGGCCGCCATCCTGATCAGCTCGCTCAGCGCCGCGCTGCGCAGGGCGCGCCAGGAGGCGGAGGAGGCGACACGTCGCAAGACCGAGTTCCTGGCCGTGCTCGGCCACGAGCTGCGCAATCCCATGGGCGCCATCACGGCTGCGGTGCGGGTCCTCACCGAGGCGAGCCCCGGCGGCAGCCCGGAAGCAAGACAGCGCGAGATCATCGAGCGACAGACCCGACGTCTGTCCGCGCTGGTCGATGACCTCCTGGATGTCTCGCGGGTCGTGTCGGGGAAGATCCTCCTCGAACGCCGCCCGCTGGATCTGGGCGAGCTCGCCCGACGATGCGTCGAGTCGTACGAAGGCGCGGCGGGAGGCCGACGCGAGGTGGTGCTCTCCGTCGCCGACGAGCCCCTCCTGGTGGAGGGGGATCCGACGCGGCTCGAGCAGGTCGTCACCAACCTCCTCGACAATGCCGTGAAGTACACTCCGCCCCGCGGGCGCATCACGGTCGCGGTCGAGCGCCGCGGGACCGACGCCCTCATCCGGGTGACGGACAGCGGCATCGGCATCCCCACCGAGATGCTCCCTCACATCTTCGAGCCGTTCGTGCAGGTGAACGCGTCGCGGCGGCGCGCCAGCGGGGGGCTCGGGCTCGGGCTGGCGCTGGTACGGGGTATCGTCGAGCTCCACGGGGGCGACGTGACGGCCCACAGCGTGGGGCCCGACCAGGGGAGCGAGTTCGTCGTGCAGCTCCCCATCCTGCGGAAAGCCGGCATCCCCGTGCTGCCCCTGCGGGAACACGACGGACCCGCCACGCCGGCACAACCGCGCCACGTGCTGGTGGTCGAGGACAGCGCCGACATGCGCGATGCGCTGCGGGCGCTGCTCGAGGTGTGGGGGCACCGCGTGGAGGTGGCGGAGGACGGGCCGGTGGCCCTCGAGATGGCGCGCCTCGGTCACCCGGAAGTCGCGCTCGTCGACATCGGTCTCCCCGGGTTCGACGGCTACCAGGTGGCGGAGCGGCTGCGGGCGGCGCCCGCGGGTCGCGAGGTCTTTCTCGTGGCGCTCAGCGGATTCGGCCAGGCAGAGGACCGTCGGCGCGCGCTCGCCGCCGGCTTCGACGTCCACCTCCTGAAGCCGGTCGATCCCGAGGAGCTGGCACGTGTCCTGGCCGAGATGCCCGCGGTGAGCGGCGCGTCGAGGTCATAGGCGGTCCGTCCGAGGCGCGGTGGAGATCCGCTTCAGCGCTGCCGAAGAGGCCTTCCGGGCCGACGCGCGCGCCTGGCTCGAGGCCAACGTGCCGCGCGCGCGCCGCCCCGTCGGGGCCGATCTCAGGTCGCTCCGGGACTACGATCTCGCCTGGCAGCGACGCATGTTCGAGGGCGGCTGGGCCGGTGTCTCGTGGCCGCGCGAGTACGGCGGGCGCGGCGCCAGCCTCATGGAGCAGGTGATCTGGTACGAGGAGTACGCGCGCGCCGGCGCGCCCGAGGTCACGACCACGTTCGTCGGCCTGAACCACGCCGGGCCGACGCTCATCGCCTGCGGCAGCGCGGAGCAGAAGGCGTTCCATCTCCCGCGCATCCTGCGCGGCGACGTCGTCTGGTGTCAGGGGTTCTCGGAGCCGAACGCGGGCTCCGATCTGGCGAGTCTCCAGACGCGCGCCGTGATCGAAGGCGAGGAGCTGGTCGTCTCGGGCCAGAAGATCTGGACCAGCTTCGGCAACGTCGCCGAGTTCCAGGAGCTCCTTGTGCGGACGGACCCCGAGGCGCCGCGCCACCGGGGGATCAGCTGGGTCATCTGCGCCATGGACACCCCCGGGATCGACATCCGACCCATCAAGACGCTCACCGGGGATCAGCACTTCTGCGAGGTGTTCTACGATGGTGTCCGCATCCCGCTGCGCAACGTCGTCGGCCGCCTCAACGACGGCTGGCGCGTCGCCATGGCCACGCTCGGCTTCGAGCGCGGCACCGCGTTCCTCTCCGAGCAGATCCGGCTCGCTCGCCGCGTGGAGGATCTGGCGGCGCTGGCGCGGAGCGTGCCGGGTCCCCGGGGCGGACGCGCGATCGACGACGACGAGCTCGCTCGCCGGCTCGCCCTGGCGCGGGCCGAGGTGGACGCGATGCGGGCCATGACCTACCGGAGCGTGAGCCTCGCGGTCCGGACCGGTGTGCCGGGTGCCGAGGCGTCCGTGATCCGGCTGTTCTTCTCGGAGCTGGTGCAGCGGATCGACCTGCTCGCGCTCGACATCCTCGGCCCCGCGGCGGTCGAGCGGCGAGCGGACGGAGCAGGCGCGCGCTGGGCGGATGCCTACCTGGGAGGCCTCTCGCAGACCATCGGAGGCGGCACCAAGGACATCCAACGCAACATCATTGGTGAGCGGGTGCTCGGCTTGCCGCGCTGAGCGATGGACCTCACGTTCAGCCCAGAGCAGGAGAGCATCCGGGACGCCATCCGCGGCGTGCTCGCCGATCGCATTCCCGCGCCGCGGGCGCGGGCCGAGCTGGCTCCGGATCCCGGTCTCTGGCGCGAGGCGGCCGCGCTCGGCTGGTTCGCCCTGGGGCTGCCGGAGGCCGCCGGCGGCGCCGGCTACGGGCTTCCCGAGGAGACCATCCTCTTCGTGGAGCTCGGGCGTTCGCTCGCCGCAGGCCCGTGGCTGGGGACGGTGCTCGCGACCCACGCGCTCGCCGTTATCCCGACGTTGCGCGATGAGCTGGCGAACGTGGTCGGTGGCCGCACCCGCGTCGCGGTGGTCGACGATCCGGCGGACGCGCTCGGGGAGGCGACGCGTCCCGCCGGGACGGTGTGCGGTGTGGCCGATGGCGACGTGGCCGACGTCTTCCTGGTGCTGGGCGGGCGAGGTGTCCGCTGGGTGGCCGCAGGGGGGCGCGGTGTCCGCGTGACGGGTCGCGAGAGCCTCGATCCCACCCGGCGGGTGGCGGACGTGAGCTTCGCGGATGCTCCGGCCGAGCTGCTGGCCGCCGAGGCGATCCCGCTCCGGCGGACCGCGCTGGTGCTGGTTGCTGCCGAGGCACTCGGGATCGCCGAGCGGACGCTCGAGGCGTCGGTGGCGCATGGCAAGACGCGCGAGCAGTTCGGCCGGCCGATCGGCTCCTTCCAGGCCGTGAAGCACCGTTGCGCCGACATGGCGGTGCGCACCGAGGTGGCCCGCTCGATCGTGCTCTTCGCCGCGGTCGCGCTCCGCGACCTCGAGCCCGAGGCGCCGCGGCACGCGCAGCAGGCGAAGGTCCTCGCCATCTCGGCCGCGCTCGCCAACGGGCACGACAACGTGCAGAACCACGGTGGCATGGGCTTCACGTGGGAGGCGGACGCCCACCTCTATCTCAAGCGGGCGTGGATGCTCGAGCACGCCTTCGGCACGCGGACGGCGCACCTCGACGCGCTGGCCGCGCCCTGGCGCGCGGGCTGAGCTACAACGAGCCCATGCTCCCGGGGCCCGACGCCGGGCAGCTCGCGGACCCGGCGCCGCCTGCCCCCGGCGGTCGGACGTGGCTCGAGGCGGGCTTTCCCGCGCTCCGCCACCGCAACTTCCGGCTCTTCGTCGTCGGCCAGGGGACCTCCCTGATCGGCTTCTGGATGCAGAGCGTGGCGCAGGGGTGGCTCGTCTATCGGCTCTCCGGCTCGGCGCTCGCGGTCGGGCTGGTGGCCTTCTGTGGCTACCTGCCGATCCTCTGCTGTGCGCCCGCCGCGGGGGTGCTCGTCGACCGCGTGAGCCGCCATCGTCTGCTGATCGCGACGCAGACCATCCTCATGCTGCTCGCACTCGGCGTCGCCGCGTTGATCGCCGCGCACCGCATCACGGTCCATCTCCTCATGGTGTTCGCTGCCGGTGTGGGGTTGGCGAGCGCCTTCGACGTCCCGGCCCGCCAGGCCTTCATCGTCCAGATGGTCGGGCCGGAGGATCTGGCGAGCGCCATCGCGCTCAACTCCTCCATCTTCAACGCCGCGCGGGTGATCGGCCCGGCGCTCGCGGGGAGCCTCCTCGGGGCGGTCGGCGAGGCGGCGTGCTACTTCAGCAACGCCGCGAGCTACGTGGCGGTCCTGGTGGCGCTCCTGTGTATGCGGCTTCCCGCCGCCGCGCACGCGCCGCGCCACACGGCTCGGCTGGCGAGCGGGCTGCATTCCGGGTTGCGCTACGTCTGGGGAGAGCCGGCGCTGCGGAACCTCCTCCTCCTGCTCGGCATCGTGGGTGGCTTCGGACTCCAGTACCAGGTGCTGATGCCGGTCTTCGCCCGCCAGGTCTTCGCCACCGATGCGCGCGGCTACGGCCTGCTCCTGGCAGCCGCGGGCGTGGGATCGCTCGCCTCCGCCCTGCGGCTCGCGTCGCGCCGCTACTCGCGCGCCGAGCACCGGCGGAACCTGCTCATCGGGCTCACCGCCTTCGGCATCGGGGTGCTCGGCCTGGCCGCCAGCCGCAAGCTCGCCGTCGCGCTCGTCTGCCAGGCGCTCGCCGGCTTCGGGATGATCCGCTACACCGCGACCACCAACACGCTCCTCCAGCTCCTCGTCGACGACCGCTTCCGCGGCCGGATGATGGGGCTGCACACGGTGATGTTCATCGGCACGGCGCCGGCGGGGAGCCTGCTGCTCGGCGCGCTCGCCGAGCGGGCAGGGGCGCCGACGGCGGCGCTCGTCTCGGGAACCGTCACGCTCGGCGCCGCCGTCTGGCTCGGCCGTCGCCTGCGACGGCTGCGGGCGCCGACGGCCGTGGAAGCGACCACGTAGAAAGGCCCCTTTTCTTGGCTGCCCCGACCCGCTAGAACTGACCGGTCAGTTCTGGCGGAGTCCATCTCCCCCCCCAATGGCGCGCGACGACGACAAGCGACAGCGGATCCTGAGCGCCGCGACCACCGTGTTCGCGGAGCGCGACTTCCATCGCGTCCTGGTGAGCGAGGTGGCGTCGCGCGCCGGGGTGGGGAAGGGCACCGTGTATCTGTACTTCCCCACCAAAGACGACCTGCACCGGGCGGCCCTCGAGGGGAGCCTCGAGCGGCTCGCGGCGGAGGTCGAGCGGGCGGCGGATGCCGAGGCGCCGGCCGAAGCGCTGCTCCGCCGGATCGTCCTCTCCATCCTGCGCTTCTTCTGGCGCCGCCACCATCTGTTGACGCTCGTGCAGCGCTACGAGCGGCGGACGACGCGCCGGGCCGCCGAGCGCCGGCGGCGCGTGCTCGACGCCCTCGAACGGGTGCTCGCGCGGCATCGGCTCGGCGGCGGTCCGGCCGAGCGCCACCTGACCGCGGCCTTTCTGCTCGGCCTGGCACGCGCGGCGATCCTCGAGCACGCGCCGCAGGACCGCGTGGAGAGCGTGGCCGACCGGGTGGTCGACCTCTACCTCCACGGTGTCGCGGTCCGGGGGCGGCCGGTGGCGCGGCAGCGGGGGGCGGCGTGAGGCTGGGCGGGTCGCTCGTCCTGGTCGCGCTGGTCGCGCTCGCCGCGGCCTGCGATCAGCGCTCGCGCGCCGAGGCGCCGGCCGGCGAGGCGCGGGGCGAGACCGTGACGATCACGGTCGCCAACGTGGCGATGCGCCCGGTGGAGCGGACGGTGTCCGTGGTGGGCACGCTCGCGGCCAATGCGCAGGCCGATCTCGCCAGCGAGGTCGAGGGTCAGGTGGTGGGAGTCGACGCCGACCTGGGTGACCGCGTACGCCGCGAGCAGGTGGTGGCCCACGTGCGCAGCGACGTGATCGAGGCACGCCTCCGCGAGGCGGAGGCGAGTCTCGAGAAGGCGGTCGCCGACGAGGCCCGCGCCCGGCCGCTGCGCGCCGATGGGGTCATCTCGACGCAGGAGTACGAGCAGGTCCGGATGGCGCTCGAGGTCGCCCGTGCCCGCCGCGACCAGCTCCGCATCGAGCTCGACCGCGCCGCCATCCGCGCGCCCTTCGACGGCTCCGTGGCCGCGCGCCTGGTCGATGCCGGGAACTACGTCCGGCCGGGGGTGGTGATGTTCCGTCTGGTACAGGACGATCCCCTCAAGTTCCGCGGTGACGTGCCGGAGCGCGAGGTCCCGGCGCTCGGCGCCGGGCAGGAGGTGCGCATACGGGTGGACGCCTTCCCGAGCGAGACCTTCTTCGGGCAGGTGAGCCGGGTCGGATCCGCCTCCGATCCCGCCGCGCGCTCGCTCAGCTTCGAGGCCCTCGTCCCGAACGGGGATCACCGGCTTCGTCCCGGGTTCTTCGGTCATGCGGAGGTGGTGGTGGCGCACGACGAACGGGCGCTCGCCGTGCCGCGCAGCGCGCTCAGCACCTTCGCGGGTGTCACCAAGCTCTTCGTCATCGAGGAGGGCGTCGCGCACGAGCACGAGGTGACCCTGGGCGTCGACCTGGGCGACGGCTGGGTCGAGATCGCGTCCGGCATCGCGGCGGGCAAGCAGGTGGCGACGAGCGGGCTCTCGAAGCTCGCGAACGGTACGCAGGTCGTGGTGCGCGCCGACGTACCACCGGGAGCGTAGCGGTGAGCGATCGTCTCGTGCAACGCCAGCGTGACGCCGCCCTCCCTTGCCCGCGGATGCAGGGCGACTGGCACTAGACGATGCGCTTTTCCGACGTCTTCATCCGGCGGCCCGTGTTCGCGACGATGCTCGTCGGGTCGCTGGTCGTGCTCGGGCTCTTCTCGTACCGCACTCTGGGGCTCGATCTGTTTCCGAACATCGATTTTCCGATCGTGACGGTGACGACGACGCTCAAGGGGGCGAGCGTCGAGGAGATGGAGACCGGCGTCACCAAGGTGCTCGAGGAGGCGATCAACACCATCGACGGCATCGACGAGCTCCGGAGCGTCACCAAGGAGGGGCTGTCCACCATCGTCGTGCAGTTCGTCCTCGAGAAGCCGCGCGACATCGCCGCGCAGGACGTGCGCGACAAGGTGTCGCGCGTGCTCGCCCAGCTTCCGGTGGGCACCGATCCGCCGGTGATCGAGAAGTTCGACATGGATGCGATCCCGGTGGTGGGCCTCGCCATCTCCGGCCGCCGGAGCCTCCGCGAGGTCACCGAGATCGCCCGCAAGCAGATCAAGGAGCACATCGAGACCCTCTCCGGTGTCGGGCAGGTGGTGTTGATCGGCGGCGAGGAGCGGGCGATCAACGTCTTCGTCGATCCCGACCGGTTGACGGCGCAGGGGCTGTCGATCGCGCAGGTGCGGACCGGCATCCGGCAGCAGAACCTCGAGCTGCCGGGCGGGCGCCTCGATCAGACGCGCCGTGAGCTGGTGGTCCGCACGATGGGGCGGGTGGAGCAGGTGGCCGACTTCAACGACCTGATCCTGACCCACATCGGGGAACGGCCGCTGCGGGTGCGTGATGTCGGCTACGCGGAGGACGGCGTCGTCGAGCCGCGCAGCGTCTCGCGCCTGAACGGCCAGAACGCCGTCCAGCTCGTGGTGCGCAAGCAGTCGGGCACCAACACGGTCGAGGTGATCGACCGCGTGAAGGCCGAGCTCGACGCGCTCCGCCCGGCCCTTCCCACCGACATCGACATCCGGATCATCCGCGATCAGTCCCGCTTCATCAAGGCCTCGCTCGAGACCGTGCGGCTCCACATGTGGCTCGGCGGGGTGCTGGTGGCGTTCACGGTCCTGCTCTTCATGCGCGACTGGCGGAGCACGTTCATCGCCGGGGTCGCCATCCCGGCCTCCATCATCTCCACCTTCACCTTCATGCGCTTCATGGGCTTCACGGTGAACAACCTGACGATGCTCGGGCTCGTGCTCGCGGTGGGCATCGTGATCGACGACGCGGTCGTCGTCCTGGAGAACATCTTCCGGCACGTGGAGGAGGAGAACGTGCCCCCGCGGCATGCCGCCTCCATCGGCACCGCCGAGATCGCGCTCGCCGTCACGGCCACCACGCTCTCGCTGGTCATCATCTTCCTTCCGGTGGCCTTCATGGCGGGCCGTGTGGGGCGCTTCTTCCACAGCTTCGGGCTCACCGTCGCGGTCGCGATCATGGTGTCGCTGCTCGTCTCGTTCACCCTGACCCCGACCCTGAGCGCCCGCCTGCTCCGCCGGCGCGGGGGCGACGCCGTGGAGGGCGGAGCGCTCTACCGGGCGGTCGAGCGCGCCTACGGTGGCGTGCTGCGCTGGTCGCTCGCGCACCGCGGGGCGATCGTCCTCCTCGCCGTGCTGACGGCCGTCGCCACCGTCCCGCTCTTCCACGCCATCGGCAAGACCTTCCTCCCGCTCGACGACCAGAGCGAGATGGAGATCAGCATCCGCACCCCGGGGGGCTACTCGCTCGCCGAGAGCGAGCGCATCTTCGCCGAGATCGAGGAGCGGGTGCGGCACCTGCGGGGCGTGATGGACGTGCTCACCACGATCGGTGACCAGACGGGTCGCGTGAAGCCCGGCGAGGGCGACGTCACCAGCGGGACGATCTACGTCCGGCTGGTCGACCTGCACGAGCGGCGCTTCTCCCAGTTCGCGGTGATGGACGACGCGCGGAAACTCCTCGCCGAGTATCCCGATCTGCGCACCAGCGTGCAGGGCGTCAACCCGCTCGCCACGGGTGGCGCGCGCATGGCGGACCTCGAGCTCGATTTCCGCGGCCCCGACCTGCGACCGCTGGAGGGCTACGCCGACCGGCTCATGGCGGGCATGCGGAAGGTCCCCGGCCTGGTGGACGTCGACACCGCGCTCGCGGTCCGGTCGCCGGAGCTCCGCCTGGTGATCGATCGCGAGAAGGCCTCGGATCTGGGGGTCAGCGTCGAAGACATCGCGGCGACCGTCCAGACCTACGTCGGGGGCGAGCCGGTATCGAAGTACAAGGAGGCGGACGAGCAGTACGACATCTGGCTGCGCGCCGAGGCGGGCAAACGGCGGACGCCGCAGGACATCTACGATCTGAGCGTCCGCTCACGGCAGGGCCAGCTCGTCCGCCTCGGGAACCTGGTGCACCTGCGCGAGGATCTCGGCCCCGCGGAGATCGACCGCGTCGATCGCCAGCGGACTGTGCCGATCACCGCCAACATCGAGAGCCGGCTGCCACTCGGCACGGCGGTCGAGCGGGTCAAGGAGATCGCGGGTCAGCTCGACCTGCCGACGCTCTACAACGTGCGCTTCACCGGACGCGCCAAGGGGCTGGCCGAGAGCAACTCCAACTTCGCGCTCGCTTTCCTCCTCAGCATCCTCTTCATGTACATGGTGCTGGCGGCGCAGTTCGAGAGCTTCCTCCATCCGGTGACCATCATGCTGGCGCTCCCGCTGACACTGCCCTTCGCGCTCGCCTCGCTCCTCATGCTGGGCGAGGCCCTCAACGTCTACAGCACGCTCGGGCTCTTCATGCTCTTCGGCATCGTCAAGAAGAACGGCATCCTGCAGATCGACTACACGAACACGCTGCGCGCGCAGGGCAAGCCGCGCGACGAGGCCATCCTCGAGGCGAACCGAGTGCGGCTCCGGCCCATCCTCATGACCACCGTCATGCTGATCCTCGGCATGGTGCCGATCGCCCTCGGTCGGGGGCCGGGGGCGGGGTCGCGGAGCTCGATCGCCCGGGTGATCATCGGGGGACAGGCCCTCTCCCTCCTCATCACGCTTCTCATCACGCCGGTCGCCTATTCGCTGTTCGACGATCTCAGCCGGGTGTCGGTCCGGGGGAGGGTGATGGCCCTCTGGGCCCGCTTCCGCGGCCTGGAGGTGCCTGCCACCGGGCGGCAGAGGGTCTGACGCGGCGCGCACGGCCGCTGTGGCATTTTTGATCTCCCCCGTGGTAGGGACCTCTCGTGCAGGAGCCCGCCACTCCCAACCGGCCCGAGGAGGCGCCGTGCGTCTTCTGCGGCCACCGCTCCGACCAGCACGTCGCGACGCGGAGCGGCGCCCGACCACCACGCGTCTTCTGCGTGGCGCGACGGGGGGAGGAGGACCGCGTGCGGGTTCCCCTCTGTGGCTGCACGCACTACGTGCGCAGCTCGAGCGAGTAGCGTCCGCTACTGGACGCCGGGTCCGAGCTGGAGCGCCATGGGATCCACGCCGAGGCTCCGGATGGCGCGATCCCACATCACCTCGGGGGCGGTGTTGAAGACGAGGTCGGCCTCGGCGGGCGCCGCCAGCCAGGCCGAGGCGGTGAGCTCCTGGTCGAGCTGGCCCGGTCCCCATCCCGCGTAGCCGAGCAGCAGCCGGCAGCGGCGGCGCGCCACCTCCTGCGGGTCGCTCTCGAGAATCCCGCGCAGCACCTCGACCGACGCGGTGAGGTACAGCCCCTCCGCCACGCACTGGCTGTCCCCCCCGCCCGGGCTCTCGCCGAGCAGGAGAAAGCCGCGCTCGGGCTCGACGGGGCCGCCCGACCAGAACACGAGACCGTTGTCGCGGCTGACCGGCGGATCGAGCACCACGGCGGCCGCGGCGCGCAGGTCCGTTGGCCGGTTGACGATGAAGCCGATGGCGCCCTCCGCGCCGTGCTCACAGAGGAGGACCACGGAGCGCGCGAAATTCGGATCGGCCATCTGGGGCATCGCGAGCAGCAGCGTGGGGGCGAAGGAGCCGGTCGACGCCATGCGGCCGATGCTCCCTGGCCCCCGATGCATTGTCAACTCCGTCGCGGCGACGCTTGCGATCCATGACGCCGTGTGGCTATGCCTCGCGGTGTGAGCGCGTTGCAGCGGGCACCGACGCCGCCGCGCGTCGGGATCTCTCGCCCGACGCGGCTCGCGGTGCTCGGCCTGGTGCTGAGCGTGGAAGGCCTGCTCGCCTACTTTTACGTCGTCTTTCGCCTCGGGGCATGGCTGCCGCGCGTCCGCAACGACGCCGTGCCGAACTGGCTCTTCGTGGCGGCCGGTCTGTTCCTCTCCTTCCGCGCGGGAATGCACCTGGCGCCAGGTCGGCGCCTCGTCCCCGGGCTGCTGATCGGCCTGAACGTCGTGGTCGCGGGCGCCTTCGCCGCCATCCTCTACATCGTGCCCGTCGTTCCGCCGGCCGAGGGCCCCACGATCGGGGTCGCGGCGCCCGATTTCACACTCGCCGACCAGCACGGGAGGACGGTGCGGCTCGCGGACTTCCGCGGTGCGCCCATCCTCCTCGTGTTCTATCGTGGCCACTGGTGACCCTTCTGCGTCTCTGAGCTGCAGGGTCTGCAGCTGAGCCAGGGCGAATTCCGCCAGCGGGGTTGCGCGATCCTGGGTGTCGCCGTCGACTCGGTCGAGACCAGCGCCGAGCTCACCCGGACCGCCAGCCTCGACTACCCGATCCTCTCGGATCCCGACCTGAAGGTGATCGACGCCTACCGCTTGCGTCACCGGGGAGGGGGTCCCGACGGGCACGACATCGCGCATTCGGCGTCGGTGCTCGTCGATCGTGACGGCATCGTGCGCTGGACGTTCGTCACGCGAAACATCCGCGTTCGTCCGCTGCCGGGCGACGTGCTGGCCGCGGTCGACGGGCTACCGGGCACCTCCGAGGCGCGCTAGGCTGCGCAGCGTAGGGGATGGGGCAGGGTATCCACGTCGACGTGTATCCCACCGACGCCGAGGCCTTCGAGGCGGCCGCGACGCTGGCGGCGACGCACCTGGGCGCGAGCGGTGCGCGGCCGACCGTGGCGCTCGCGGGCGGACGGGGAGGGCGGGGCGTCATGATCGCGCTCGCGGCGCGCAGCGACGTGCCCTGGGGCCGCGTCGAGTGGTTCTGGGGCGACGAGCGTTGCGTGCGGACCGACGATCCGCGCAGCAACGTGCGGCTGGCGCGGGACTCGCTCTTCATCCCACGCGGGGTGGCCGCCGCGGCCATCCACCCGCCACCGGTCGAGCTCGACGACCCCGAGCGGATCGCAGCCGCGTATGCCGAAACGCTCGCAACCGGGCTCTCCGCCGGCCCGGCGCCCGTCTTCGACCTCATCCTCCTCGGCGTCGGGACCAACGGCCACACCGCCTCGCTCATGCCCGGGAGCCGCGCCCTCACCGCGACCACCCCGGTCGCCGCCGTCGCGCTCGAGGAGGTTTCCGAGGACCCGCGCGTCCCCCGGATCACCGTCACCCCTCCGCTCCTGGCGGTCGCCCGCCACGTCATCGTTACGGTGACCGGCGCTGCCAAGGCGAACGTGGCGGCCCGCGTGCTGGCCGGGACGCTCGACCCCCAGCACCTCCCGGCTCAGCTCGTGCGCCCGGACGCCCGCGTCACCTGGGTGATGGATCGCCCGGCAGCGGCCGAGCTCCTGCGCGACGCGGACCCCGCACCCGATCAGTAACGGTGGTGCCAGAACACGTCGACCGCACCGCTGCCGCGGGTCGAGGTGGACCCCTTGATCGAGACGTCATGGGTGATGCCGTACTCGACGCCCAGCACCTGACCGACCCGGGTGCCGAACTCCTGCGCGAGTGACACGAAGACGTCCCCGGGCATGTAGCGGCCGACCGCCACCCGGCCGGCCTGCGTCGTCCCCTGTGGCATCTCGACCTCGAGCTGGTCGACGCCGAGCGTGTCCATCACCGAGGTGCGGAGCTCGGGCATCACGTAGCCCGCAGCGAGTGAGAGCGCCTGCTGCTGGAGGGCGACGCTCTCGCCCTTGCCGAGGTCGCGCGCCGGCTTGCCGAAGAGCAGCACGGCCAGGATGTCCGCCTGCTCGAGCGGCGGGTCCGAGGAGAGTCGGAGCGTGGGTTTCGACGCCACCCCCCCGACGTGCACGTTCACGGTGTAGCGGGGGTTCTTGAAGGTTGCCCTGATGTCGAAGCGCGGATCGGGCGGCGCGGCGCCGTTGAAGGTGAGGGTGCCCTCCTCGAGCACGAACTTCCGGCCCTGGAAAGCATACCAGCCACGCAGCAGGCGGATCACGCCGGTGATGTGGATCGGCTCGCCGGGAGCCTTCTTCACGTGCAGCTCGCCCCCCAGCTCGATGTCAGCGTCGCTCCGGTGCACCCAGGCGTTGCGGGCGATGCGCACGTCGACGGCGAGGCGGGTGGCCTCGGCGACGGTCGCCTGCGGCGGTGGCGGCGTCTCCACCTCGACGGGAGCGCCGACGATGACGATGCTCGCATCCGCCTGCGGGGGCGCACTTCCGCCCGGGAGCTCGGCGGGCCGGACCACCGCGCGCTCGACGTCCAGCTGCCCGCTCACCTCGGGTGCGAGAAGGCTCCCGAGCAGCCGGACGTCGCCACTCACCGCGGTCTCGAGAGCGGGCCGCTGGACGGCGAGGAACTGCTTGAGATGGAGCGTCAGGTCGACGCTCGTCTGCCCGCCCGGGAGGAGGCCAATGCGCCCGTTGCCGTCGAGCGCACCGTCGCCGCCACGAGCGTGAAGCTCGACCACGTCGAGGGTGGCACCGCTCGCGTTCCCCTGGAGGCGGAGCTCCTGGTACGTGACGCCGGTGGCGGCGAGGCCCAGCCGCCCGTCGTCGAGCGCCAGCCGGCCGCTCACCTGCGGAGCGGAGCGACGGCCGCCGACGGCGACGTCGATGTTCACCCGTCCAGCAGCGTCCCGTACCTGCGCCGGTGCGAGGACGCGCGCCACGCCGAGATCGAGCTGCTCGGCCCGCAGGCGCAGGTCGACCGGCTCGTTGCTCACGTCCTGACCGGGCCCCGCCCAGGCGAGCTCCAGCGGAATGGTGCCGTCGAACGTGAGCTCTCCGGCCTGAGGATGCTGCAGGGTGCCGCGGAGGCTGGCCTTCCGGTCGGCGTAGCGTGCGCCGAGGTCCAGGTCGCCGTAGGCGACGTCGTCGACGCGGAAGCCCGCGGCGCGCAGGCTCGCGTCCAACGCGGGGCGCTCTGCCGTCCCGGTGAGGGTGGCGTGCGCGGTCAACTCGCCGTCGCAGCGGGGGCCTCCCTCGAGGGCGCAGAGCGGGCCGAGGGCGAGCCGTTCGGCGGTCACGGTCGCGTCGCTCGAGCCGCGGAGGGCGATGCGCCCCGTGACCTCGACCCGCTGGGGGCCGGCCACGAGAATCAGCCCAGGGGTGGTCACCTCGTCGGCGACCACGACGGCGGCGGGGCCGGCGAGCCGCCAGGTCGGTCCTTCGGGCGGGGTCCACACGAGCTCC
>Ga0066388_100000379_pt1 | contig 20458 bp, 13 predicted proteins | sample PanSoiMetaGPlot6_FD_64539 | JGI IMG/M metagenome (GOLD analysis project Ga0066388, IMG submission 64539) | Tropical forest soil microbial communities from Panama analyzed to predict greenhouse gas emissions - Panama Soil - Plot 6 (Hybrid Assembly) | ecosystem: Environmental > Terrestrial >...
AATCGAAGAAGGCGAACCCGTTCAGGATCTTTCGCAGCCTGCGCGCGAACTCCGCGTTCACGAGAAAGAACTGATCTCCGGCGAACCCCTTGTAGTCCTGTCCGCGCAGCGTTCCGATCCCGCCGAGATGCCATACTTTTTGCGGGGGGAGCGAGCCGGTCTGGGTCGAGCCGGCGATCACCCGCACGCGAAAATCCTCGCGCGGGGAGAGCTTCGACTTCATCCGCACCACCGCGTGGAATCTCCCGTACTCGTAGTCTCCCGCGAGCGGCTCTCCGGAGCGCTCGTACAGGAGCTCTCCCTGCGTCCCGCCGCGCGCCGGGAGCTCGGCGGGTCCGACACGCGATTCGAAGACGAGCGCCTGCTCGGTTCCGTCCTGGATCGGCGGATTCGGCCGGAACACGGGATGTTTGCCGGTGAGGGAGACGCGGGTGCGGGTCGCGAGGGAAGCCTGCGTCTCCGAGCGGAAGCCGGCGCGGAGCGCGAAGTCCGAGCCGGGCTCCGCTTCGAGGTACCCGCGGCCTCCGCGCGCTTCGTAGTAGTCCCGGTAGTCGGTGCGCGCGAGGAGCGCGAAGATCGTGTTCTCGCTCTCGGCGACGATCCACTCGTCCTCCGACGCGGTCCGGCGATAGTACGCGGCGCCGGCGCGAAGCGCGGGGCGGCGCTCGCGGATCGGAAGCTCGAATCCACCTTCCCAGAGCGGCCGCTCCCTCGAGAACGCGTACGTCCCCGTCGCGTACACCAGAGGCGCCGCCGCGCGCTCGTTCTGGAACGCGCCACCGAGCGTCAGAGCCGGACCGTCCACCCGGTTGTAGCGGAATCCGACGAGCAGGCGGAACCGCGCCTCTTCGGGAAGGGTCGAAAGGGTCTCCCACTCGGCCGCGCGCGGAACGGGGAGCGCGGGAGGCGGAGCGGCGTGGGTGGAATCGGAGACGGCGGCGAGCGCCGAGAGGTCGGCCCACGCGAGGGCCAACCCCGCGAGGAGGAGAACCGCGCGCTTAGGAGGTTTGGGCATCCCGGACCAAGCCGTACCGCTTGATCTTCCGGTGGAGGTATCCGCGGTCCATGCCGAGCCGCTTCGCGGCCTCCGTCACGTTCCAGGAGCACTGCCGGAGCGTGGCGAGGATCGCCTCGCGCTCGGCGCGGTCGCGCGCGGCGCGGATCTCGCTCACCGGCTCTTCGTCCACGTCGAGCGGCAGGGACGCTTCCACTTCCGACACGCCGATCGTATCCCCTTCGCTCATGATGAGGAGCCGCTCGATCAGGTTCCGGAGCTCGCGCACGTTCCCCGGCCACGAGAAGCGGGAGAGCCGCTCGACGGCATCGGGCGCGATCCGGCGCGGCGCGCGGCCGTACTCCTGCCCGAAGCGTCCCATGAAGTGCTCGATCAGGAGCGGGATGTCCTCGCGGCGGGCGCGGAGGGGCTGCACGTGGATCGGAACCACGTTCAGCCGGTAGAAGAGGTCCTCGCGGAACCGTCCAGCCTGGATCTCCTCGGGAAGGTTCTTGTTGGTCGCCGCCACGATCCGCGCGTCCACCTGGATCGTGCGGGTGCCGCCGAGGCGCTCGATCTCGCCCGTCTCGAGCGCGCGGAGGAACTTGGCCTGGGTCTCGAGGCTCATGTCGCCGACCTCGTCCAGGAAGAGCGTTCCGCGGTCCGCGGCTTCGAGCCGCCCCCGCTTCATCTGGGCCGCGCCGGTGAACGCCCCTTTCTCGTAGCCGAAGAGCTCGCTCTCCACGAGATCCTTGGGGAGCGCGGCGCAGTTCAGCTTCTCGAAGGGGCCGCGCCCCCGCGCGCTCGCCCGGTGGATCGCGCGCGCGACGAGCTCCTTCCCCGAGCCGCTCTCGCCGGTGATCAGCACCTTGGCGTCGGTTCGCGCCACCTTCGCGATCTCCGCCCGGACCTGCTCGATCGCCTTGCTCTCGCCGATCATCTCGTCCGCGGCGCCCGCGAGGATCCGGAGCGACTCGTTCTCGCGCTTGAGCTCCTTCACCTCGAGCGCGCGCTCGACGGTGACCTTGAGGCGCTCCGGCCCGAACGGCTTCTCGACGAAGTCCGCCGCGCCCATGCGGGTGGCGCGCACCGCCTCCTCGATCGTGCCGTGGCCGGAGAGGATGACGACCGGGAGGTCGGGGTTCAGCCCCTTCGCGCTCTCGAGGAGTGCCAAGCCGTCCTTGCCCGGGAGACGCAGGTCGGTGAGGAGGAGATCGACCCGCTCCTTCGTGAGGAGCGTCTCCGCCTCCTCGGCGCTCTGCGCGGTGAGGACGTCGTAATGGCGCTTCAGCGCACCCGAGGTCTCGAGCAGCACCGAAGGCTCGTCGTCGACGATGAGGATCCTCGTGCGAACCGCGGCGCTCACGCCTGGACCTCCCGCGCTTCTCCCGCCTCGTCGGTTTCCGCATCCTCCCGAGCCGTGGGGAGCACGACCCACGCGCGGGTGCCGATGCCGGGATGGCTCTCCAAACCGAAGCGTCCCGAGTGCTGCTCCACGATCCGCTGGACCAACGTGAGCCCCAATCCGCTCCCGCTCGACTTGGTGGTGAACCCCGGTGCTACGGCCCGCTCGAGCGTCGCGGGATCCATCCCGGGCCCCTGGTCTTCGACCTCCACGCGGACGCACGGCGAATCCGTCGGCGTCTCGCGCTGCGCGCGCAGCGTGATCGTCCCGCGCTCGGGGGAGGCCTCGAGCGCGTTCTTGATGAGATTCACGAGCACGCGCTGGATCTGGGCTTCGTCGGCCCAGGCTAAGGGCAGAGGCTCCGTGATCTCAACGCGGAATTCCACCGGGGTCGAACCCCGGTAGAGCTTGGCCGCGTTCTCGAGCAGCGGACCGATCGCGCAGGCCGCGAGGTGGGGCTCGGGGAGCTGCGCCACCGCGGAAAAGGAGGAGACGAACTCCTGGAGGGAGTGGACCTCCTTCAGGATGAGCCCCGCGTTCTCGTCGACCACCTCGGCGCGGGGCGCTTCGGTCCGCTTCGCCTCCTCCCGCAGCCGCTGCAGGGCGAACTGGATCGGCGTGAGCGGATTCCGGATCTCGTGGGCCACCGCGCGGGCGACTTCACGCCACGCGGCGAGCCGCTCCGCCCGGACGAGCGCGCGGCGGGAATTCTGGAGCTCCTCGACCATCCGGTTGAACGCGTTGCCCAGGAAGCGGACCTCCTGGGTGCCCGAGGGCCTGACCCGATGGGAGAGATCCCCCGCCGAAACCTTTTCCATCGCGCCGCGCAGCTCGAGCACGGGGCGCGCGGTTCCGCGCGAGACGAAGTAGGCGAGCGCGAAGCTCACGATGCCGAGCACCAGCGTCCAGAGCGTCGCGAAGATCCAGAGCCCGCGCTGCGAGAGCCACGTGTAGACCCCGAGCTTCCGGTACATCGCGAGGTTCTTCTGGAGCGAGACGATCTCGTTCGAGATCTCCGGGTCGAGCTGGTAGCCGGCCAGGAGCATGTAGCCGTTCCCGAACGGGGCGACCCCGCTCACCTGCCGGGGCGCTTCGTTCCCCGAGATGAGTCCTCCCTGCTCGAGCGCCCCCAGGAGCGACTCGCGCTCGGGCTCGGGAAGGGTGATCCTCGGTCCGAGCCGCGCGCCGAACACGCGCTCCGTCGGAGGGCCGATCTTGTAGAGGCAGATGTAGTCGAGCCCTCGGTTCCGCGCCTCGTTCCTGAGCGTGCGCTCCAGATCGGCCGTGCGGCCCGCGGCGAGGAGCCGCTGGCTCGTGGCTTCGAGGGCGAGAACCTCCGCGTGCTGCCGGGCGTCGCTCCCGAGCCGCTCGATGCCCTGCCGGATCACCTCGAGCGACTGCGCCAGGGCCTGCTCGGTCTCGGGATTGCGAAGCGCGGCGATGCTCCGCGAGAGGAAGAGCGTCACCCCGAGGGTGAGGCCGAACGAAGGAATGAGCGAAACGACGAGGAAGAGGGCGAGGAGGCGCTGTCGCAGCGTGCCGAGCATCGGGGCTCGCGCGGGCTTCCCTAGCCCGCCGGTTCCGCTTCGCCGGCGAGCTGGCCGCACGCGGCGCCGATTTCGACGCCCTGGCTGTAGCGGACCGTCACCGCGGGGACGCGCGGCCTCAGGTACTCGGCGAAGCGCTCGATCCGCTCCGGGCTCGGGCGCCGAAAACGACCCGGCCCGATCGGGTTGTAGGGGATCAGGTTGATCTTGCAGGGAATCTGTCCGACCAGCTTCACGAGCCGCGACGCGTCGGGCACGGAGTCGTTCAGCTCCTCGAGGAGGATGTACTCGAAGGTGACCCGCCGTCCCGTGCGCTCCACGTGATGGCGCACCGCACGCATGAGCACGTCGAGCGGAAACCGGCGGTTGACCGGCATCAGCTTCGAGCGCTGCTCATCGGACGCGGCGTGGAGCGAGACCGCGAGGCGGTACCGATGCCCCTGGTCCGCGAGCTTCACGATCTGCGGCGCGAGCCCGACGGTGGAGATCGTGATCCGCTTGGGCGGGACCGCCATTCCTTCCGGGTCGCTCAGGATCGCGAGCGCTCCCAGGACCTGGTCGTAGTTCTCGAGCGGCTCTCCCATCCCCATCATCACGACGTTGTACTCCCGGACGTCGCGGGGCAGCTCGGCCCGGAGCCGGAACGCCTGCTCCACGATCTCGCTCTTGGTGAGATGCCGGCCCCGCCCCATCCGCCCGGTCGCGCAGAACCGGCAGGCGAACGCGCAGCCGTGCTGGGAGGAGAGGCAGAAGGTGAAGCGGGTCGGGGTGGACATGAAGACCGACTCAACCAGCCCCCCTCCGTCGATCTCGAAGGCGACCTTCCGGGTCCGGCGATCGGGGGTTTCCCGGCGGGCCCGCTCCCGGAGGGTTCCGACCGTGAACTCCTCCCGGAGCCGCTCCCGGAACGCGGCGGGGAGGCTCGACATGGCCGCGAAATCGGAAGTTCCCCGCACGTACATCCACTCGGCGAGCTGGCGCCCGCGATACGGCTTCTCCCCGAGCGACTCGGCCAGGGAAGCCAGCTCGGGCGGGGTCAGGCCGAGGAGATTCTCGTTCGGTCCATTTTTCGGCGCGGCAAGGGCTTCCGACTTTACAATCATAGCGGTCCCATGGTAAGGTTGCGCTTGTTCTCGAGTCAACCGCGGGGGGTCGCTCACCCCGTTCCACCTCCACGCGGAGGTCCGCTCCATCAGATCGCGCGAGGTCCGGTGAGAATTGGTGCGGTCGACATCGGCACGAACTCCGTACGTCTTCTGGTTGCCGATGTCGACGAGAAGGAGCGTCTCAAAACGGCCCATCGGATGGGCGAAATATCACGCCTCGGCGAGGGTCTGGACCGCACCGGCGTCATCGACGAGGCGGCCGCTTCGCGAACCCTCGACTGCCTCGAGCGCTTCGTCCACGAAGCCGAGTACAGCGGCGCGAGCCAGATCCGCGTCGCGGGAACCAACGCCTTCCGCGTCGCCTCGAACGGCCGTGAAATCGCGGACCGCTACGCCCAGCGCATCGGATATCCCGTCGAGATCCTGACCGGCGAGGAAGAGGCCCAGCTCGTATTCCTCGCGGTGATGAGCGGCCTGAACGCGCCCGCGGGCAAGTCGGTGGTCGTGGACATCGGCGGCGGCAGCACCGAAATCATCTGCGGTGAGGGGGAGAGCGGAACCCAGCTCATCAGCCTCGAGCTTGGGTGCGTGCGTTTGACCGAGCGGCTCATCCAGGGAGATCCCCCGGCGGCCCACGAGCTCGACTCTATCCGGGGTCACGTGCGCGAGATCTTCGCGGAGAAACTCGCGGCGTTCGACGGCACCGACATGGTGCGTGCGGTCGGGGTCGGCGGAACGGTGACCGCGTTCGGGGCGCTCGACCTCGGCCTCACGAAGTATGACCCCTCCCGCATCGAGAACCATCTCCTGAGCCGCGATCGTATCTCCTTCATCGAGAAGCACCTCTGTTCCATTCCCCTCAGTGAGCGGCGGGATCTCGCTGGTGTGAGCCGCGGGCGCGCGGACATCATCCCGGCGGGAGCCGTCATCCTTTCCGAATTCGTGAATCGGTTCCCGGTTACCGGTGTTTATGTCTCCACGCGAGGGCTTCGCTACGGGCTCGTCCTGAGCGAAGCTCGGAGGGCCTGGCGGGCCCAGGGAGAACCCGTCGGGAATTGAGGGCAACCGTGCGAAACGCACGGTTTTCCCTTGACGTAGCTAATCTTCGGTACTATATTTCGTTGCAAGGAAATATCGTCAGAGGTGGGCCAGTCCCCCAGAGGACTCCCTCCCGAGCTCCGGTCTCGCGTCCGGAGTTCCGGCCTGCCCGAGGCGCGAACGAACCCGAGAAATTGATTCGGGCGACCGCTTTTTGCCGGGGTTCATTTCGAGGAGTCCTTCATGAGGATCCGGGTACCGGGTCGCTGCATTGCCGCGTTGGCAATCCTCACCGCTTTCCTCAGTCTCCTCCCCGCGAACACGCACGTCGCAGTCGCGAAGCCGATCGGCTGGAACGACTTCGATCCTCCGCCACCGTCGGGGGACAACGACGGGGTCGTGTTGAAAGCGCGCAGCCTGTATCCAATTTCAGGCGGCGAGCAGGGGACTGTTGGAACGAAGCAGGTGACCACGTCGAGAATCACGCCGACGCAGTCGCTGCTGAGGAACCTGTACTTCGCGGTGATGCGCATGAATTCCTGGTCGTTCTGGCTGCGGTAGATCTCGCCTATCGTCGCAGGCATTTCGACCTGAAAATCGGCAGTCGAGGGCCGGTATGGAAGGATTCGTTCCCAAAGAGCGACCGAGCAATCCTGACCGGGCCCTAGGGGTTCCCCCGCCCCATCCGCGTGACAAGGCGAGTGCGAACGGGGACCGTAAGGCCCAGGAACTCGGCGACCTCTACTTCGCTGCGGACAACTACGCGGTAGCGCTCGAGTACTACCGGCGCGCCCTCGAAGAGGGAAACCGCGGCGGAGAGGCCGATCAGGAGTCGCTGCTCCGCACGGGCACCCAGATCGTCGAGTGCCTGCGGCACCGCGGCGACCTGAACGAGGCGGTGGAGGCGCTCCACGAGCTCCACCGCAAGCTGCGGCCGCACGTCACCCGCGAGCAGATCGGCCGCCTATCGTCGCGCCTCGGCATCCTCCTCTTCGAGCGCGGCCGCTATCGTGCCGCGCACCGAGCCGCCGCGCTCGCGTATCGTCTCCTTCGCGACACCGTTCTGAACCTGGATCTGGGGCACACCGAGATGTGCCTCGGCGCGATCGCGCTCCGGACCGGGGAGTGGAACGGCGCGCGCGACCACTTCGAGAGCGCCATCGCGACCTACCGCCGCGCCGACTACCAGAGCGGGATGGCCGCCGCCTACAACAACCTCGGTCTCCTCCACAAGAACCAGTGCCGGTTCAAGGAATCGATCCGGTTCCTCGAGCAGGCGCTGCGCATCAGCGAGCGCTCCGGCCACTTCCACGACGCCGCGACCTACGTGCACAACCTCGGCATCGTGCACGACAAGATGGGAGAGTGGGACCTCGCGGAGGAGCACTACCGGCGCGGGCTCCAGATGTACACCGAAGTGGGGTATGCGGCCGGGCGCGCCCGGGCGCTGAGCTGCCTCGGGAACCTGAAGCGGAAGCGCCGCGACTGGGCGCAAGCGGAAGAGCTGATCCGCGAATCGCTGGCGCTCGCGACCGAGCGCGGCTACCCGCGGGAGACGATCCTCGCGCGCGAGGCGTTCGGAGACTACTACCTCGACCGTGGCACCCTCGTCGAAGCGCGCCGCGAATTCGAGACGGCGCTCGCGATGGCCGACCAGGTCGCCGCCGAATCAGACCTCACGGTCGAGCTGCTGCGCCGCCTGGCCGAGGTCTTCTACGCGGCCCTCGAGCTCGAGCCCGCGCTCCGCTACGCGGAGCGGGCGCTCATCACCTCCCGCCGGCTGGGGGATCGCCTCGAAGAGGCGTGCTCGCTCAAGCTGATCGGGCTCGTCCGCGCGGAAGAGGGAGACCTGGACCAGGCGCGGAGCTACCTCGACCAGGCGGGCGAGATCCTGAGCCAGATCGGAAAGCGCTACGAGCTGGCCCGGCTCTGCTTCTCGGCGGGATTGGTCTGGAGGAAGCGCGCGCGCCGCGGGAAGTCCCGCGCGATCCTGGACGAGTCGGTCGGATTCCTCCGCCGGGCCGCCGCGGGGTTCGAGAGCTTCGGCCTGTCGGAGCTGACCGCTTCCGCGCTCCTCGAGCTCGCGCGCAGCGAGATGTGCTGCGGGCTGGTCGACGAGGCGGTCATCCATCTGGATCACGCCTCTTCATTCTTCTCCGATCACGAGGATACCGCGCTCGAGAAGGAGATCGAGGAGTTCCGCCGCGATGTCGAGCGGGGTCTGATCGAAGGAACCTCGGCGCAGAGCAACGAATTCGCCGCCTTCGAAGAGATCCGGCGCATCCTCCGCGTCGAAGAAGGGGATAGCTCGCTCCAGGAAATCCTCGCGCTCTTGGTGCGCCGCTCCGGCGCGGCCCGCGGCTGCGTCGTGGGGCGAAGCGCCGACGGTGGGCCCCGGGTGCTCGTGTCGGCGGGAATCTCCATGCGCATCGCCCAGGACCTCCTCCGCGAGCTGATCGCCCGCGTCGGGGAGGATCGGCTGGGTGCCGGGCCGGTGGTCTCGAGCCGGGCGGGGATCGATCCCCGCTTCCGCGACGTCGCCTCCGCCCACGTGCTGAATCCCCGGACCAGCCTCGTCGTCATGCCGCTCTCCTTGCCTTCGGGGCAGAGCGGATTCCTCTATCTCGACCGCCCCGCGGATGGTCCGCTGGGCGTGTTCAAGCAGCGTGAGGTGAATCTCATTGCCGTGCTGAGCAACTACGTCGCCGTCGCGATCTTGGATCAGCAGCGGCGCGAGCTTGCCCGCGAGAACGTCTCCCTGCGCGGGCGGCTCCTCGGCACGGCCAATGACCACGGGATCGTGACGCGAAGCCGCGAGCTCCTCGAGATTCTGTCGCTTCTCGAGCGTGTGGGGCCGAGCGACGCGACGATCCTGATCGAGGGGGAGACCGGAAGCGGCAAGGGGCTCCTGGCCCGAGCGATCCACGCGTCGAGCAACCGCGCGGGGAAGCCCCTGATCCAGGTCAACTGCGCCGCACTCCCCGAGCCGCTCCTCGAATCGGAGCTCTTCGGCCACGTCCAAGGCGCCTTCACCGGGGCCGTGCGCGAGAAGGCGGGGCTCTTCGTGGAGGCGAACGGCGGGACGCTCTTCCTCGACGAGGTCGACAAGACGACCATCACGATCCAGGGGAAGCTCCTCCACGTCCTCGACAATCGCGAAGTGCGTCCGGTCGGGGGGAACCGCTCCACGAAAGTGGACGTCCGCGTCCTGTGCGCGACGAACGTGAATCTCAAGGCGCGGATCGCGAGGGGAGAGTTCCTCGAGGATCTCTACTACCGGCTGAACGACATCTGCTTCCGCGTTCCGCCCCTTCGCGAGCGGCCGGAAGACATTCCGCTCCTCGTCGACCACTACACCCGGCGCTTCGCCTCCGAGATGGGCAAGGAGATCGGTGGAGTCGAAACGGACGTGGTGCGTCTCTTTTCCGAGCTGGCGTGGCGGGGGAACGTCCGCGAGCTGGAGAAGGTGGTCAAGCGGATGGTGGTGCTGGCCAACGACGGCGAGCCGCTTTCGACCCGGCTCGTGCCGCGCGAGTTGCTTCGCGTGGAGGAGGAGACGCCGAGCGATTCTCCCTCGACCCTTCGCGCCGAGGTGGCCAAGGTCGAGCGAAAGCTCATCGGCCAGGCACTGGATCGGAATGGCTGGAACAAGCTCAAGGCCGCCCGCGAGCTGTCCCTCAGTTATCCCACCCTGCTTCAAAAGATCAAGCTCTACCAGCTCGATCGCCGCCGCATCATTCGTCAAAGGTCTTAAGTTTCCACTATAAGGACTTTTTATTCCGACAATCTCTTCCACACCAAGACTTTGGCCCTCCGTGTCCGGTTGTCCTATTAAAGGAACCCTAAGAACTGTTTACAGCACGTGCTGGGGAGGTCCAGGTGGGGGGAACAGCGCCAGCTCCTAAGTAATTGATGGGACAGCAGATACAACATTTTATCGCGCGGCGCGCCCGTAACTCCTAAGTGGCATGCGGGCTGCAATGTACATGGAACCGGAGGGGGGGACCTCCAAGGAGCCCGCAGGTTTCGCCAGCGTTTGGTGGTGGGTTAGCTGCCCGATCGAGCACCGGCCTTGTTCGAAGCAGCCGTAACCCAATAGAGCTGGCAGGCCGGGGCTCATTTTTTTGCGGAAGTATGTACCTTACGCATCCGTCCGTCTGACCCGCTGGATGGTGAATCCGGAAGCCGCCGTAGGAGACTAGGGCGGCTTCTTCCGTTTGGGGCGCTTGGGCCATCCGCCCGGTGGCTTTTGTCTCCTGACCGCCCGTCCCGCCGCCGTCTCCCACCTGCCCCCGATCCGTAGGCGCTCCGAAGGGGGTCCCGGCGGCTTGCCCGGCTTGCGGCCCCTAGGTCGCTCGACTGCCACGAGGATTCTCCTCTTCATCTGCAAAAAGGCCTTGATGCCATAGGCCACGATGGCCTATGGTGCTGATGCGCGGGTGCGATTGGTGGCGTCCGCCATCCAGGGAAGGGTGGTGGGGATGAGAGACGGATAGCCTTCGGCGTAGATCGCTACACTTACCGGCGTTCGGAGGCGATGACCAAAGCGAAGGCCAACGATTGCTCGACTCTTTGACGGAGGCTCGGCAATCGTTGGCCGGTGGTAGGAGCTTAATCCTATCCCCGCGCTGGATTCGCGTGGGCCAGCGCGTTGCCATTATATCGGGATTGCCCGAGCGATCAACAGATACAACGTAACCATATGAGCGGAGAGCACTAATGACCCAAGATATCGACTCCAAACGCAGGGAGTGGGCCGAACGGGAGATTACGAAACTCCGACGTATGCGTGAGCACATTGACGAGCAGATGCGTTCCTTCGAGACGTTTCTACGCATGCTCGACGTCAGCAGGGCCATGCTCAAGAATGGCGGCGCCGCCCAGATGGAGGTTGAGGTACCGGACTCTGACCTGCCGCTTGGGGAGATGATCGCTAGGGCTCTCAAGGAGGCTGGCGTTCCGCTCAGTCCGCGACAAGTCGCCGAACGGATTCAGAAGGGCGGCTATAGCTACCCGGGAAGGCTGCCTTTCGCCGCCGTTGTCTCTGCGGAACTCAACCGGCAGTTCAAGACTCACCGGCGGGGGATCGTCAAGACGGGACCGGGCAAATACACGGTTGCCGCATGAGAAGGTCCCCCGGTGGCGAAACGGTACACGCGCGAGTCTTGGGCTCTCGTGGCCGCTAGGCCTATGGGTTCGAATCCCATCCGGGGGACCAAATCTATGGCTCACGGTAGCGGAGCCGCTTTCCAGCGGCTTGCCGGATCGCCTTGGTGACGCGCTCGCCATCGTTCATGCGGCGCGTGTTGTACCGATACTCAAATTCGGAGATGTAGCGGTGTAGATGCTTCTCGGAAACGGAGTGGTACGTTCCATAGAGGCCACGCTTCAGGATCGAGAAGAAGCCCTCGACCGTGTTGGTGCTCACAACCGCGCCAGTCTCGGGATCGATTCGGGAGTATTCCTTCTTGGCGTGGTTGACGCTGTAGTGCCCGCCTCCGAATTTTCGGCCGATCTTGGTATACGCCCAGGACTGATCCGTCATGAGCCGTGCATGTGGTGGGGAAACGTGTTCGTGAATGTGTCGGCTGATACTCGCGGCAGTAACCTTCCGTGGGACGAAGGCGCGAGCCTCGCCGCCGCGTTTCACTAGCGCAAAGACCGGAACCTTGTCAGCCCCCATTCCGCGCTTGTTATTGCCCTTGTAACGCGGCTTCCCGCCCACATAGGTTTCGTCCGCTTCGATTGTGCCTTCAAGCTTGGCCGTGCTGAGCGGATCGTCCTGCAAGGCCCAACGGATCCGATGCATGAGGAAGAGGGCGGACTTGTAGGAAAGTCCAGTCTGCCGCTTGATCTGTAGCGCGGAGACGCCCTTTTTGCTCGCGCATGCGGCCCAGAAGGCATAACACCAATGCCGGAGCGGGATGCGGCTATCCTCGAACACGGTGCCGATCCGCACGGTGAACTGGCGGCAGCAGATTTCGCAGTACCAAAGGAACCGCTTGGAGCGGTCACCCGTCCTGCGGTCCTTCAGTTTATGGACCCGGCGCGACTCGCAGCGGGGACAGTAGGGATGCTGGCCCCAACGCTGCTTTTCGAGGAATTCTACAGCTGCGACCTCATCCGAACAGGCCTTTGGTAGCTCCCTGACTTGCTCTGATTTGTCCCGTGCGACAGCGCTCATACCCATAGGATAGGATGACCAGCCCTGTGCGTCAAGTAGAAAGTTATGGCAACTTATGACTCAATTGTTCTAGATATAGAGCGGCCTTCATCACCGAGTCCGGTCGCACTTCCTTTCCGCGAAATACCCTCATAGCTTCGGCGCGCCCTTGCTTAGGTACCTGAGCGCGAGGCAAACGGTCAGAGATTTGCTCGAATAGACGGAGACCGAGCCCGGCATGATGCGACAGAATTCGATCTTCGTACTCAGCCTTATCGTCGCTAACCTCTCGTGCGTGGCGAGCAGCGACCTCGTGCTTGCCTGAGTCGCTATGCGTCGCGGCCATTTGGCTTTGGTGACGTGAGGCCGTCTGGACCTTCTGTCGCTCGTAGTTCTCATTGAGGCTTTGGATGTCCCGTTTATAGTCTTCGGCTCTCGCTCTAAGTTGGCTATTGGGCAAGCCTCTTTCGGCCTTACTCTTAATGGAAAGCCAAGCTCCATACCCCGTAGCTACTCCAGTTACAGCCCCGACCATTAGGAAGGCGGCCAGCACCATAGAGTCTCCTTTTCTGGTCCAGGGCTTTAGAGCCTGAGACGTAAGCCCCATAAAGAGCCCAGTCATAAGACAAGACGCGAGTCCAATGAGAATAGCTAGGTCAGGGATCAAATCCCTCCCAGCGGCCACGGGAATCAGCCCCAAGGCCAATCCCACCGCGAAGATCGCCGCTTGTTTGCGCATGAACCCTCCCGCCGTGGCTTGAAAACGGAAGGGTCGACTGACCCGCCCTAGCGGGCAAGGGAATTTTGTGCGCTAGGTACACACTTCCGTTTTTTTGGCCACAAGGTTCTAGATCCAAGAACGACCCGCTGGGGGTCATGGGGGCGCTTCGGAGCTCGACTCCGGAGCGCCTTCGCGAACCGCGCACGCCGCTTCGCTTCCCGCTGTTTCCGTTCCTCCACAGTGTTCCCGATCTCCAACGCAGGATGCCACCACGGACGCCGAACCTCGCTCGCCCTAAGTAGCTACGATTGTGCTGGTTACGCCGTGCGACCGAGCCCACGAAGAGGTGGCATGTCGATTGCGCTTCTGGTGTGCGTGCTTTCCCGTCTTCTAGCTGCGAACGAAGGAGGTGCGCACATGATGCGAACCGTCGCCAAGGTGCTCGCGTTTGCCCTTCTGCTGTTGCCGATCGGATGCCACGAAACCGACAAGGTCGTGAACGTGGATCCGCCGCCGCACATCGTGGACGGCGTGTACAGCGTGACCGGGGACGGCCAGGTCACCATCTACTGGCGCGCCAACCAGGACAACGACATCGACTACTACAAGGTGTATCGGAACTCGGCCCCGACCGGCACGTTCACGCTCATCGGCACGACCGCCAACACGAGCTTCGTGGATACCCACGTCACGAACGGCTCGACCTATTACTACGCGGTCGCCGCCGTGGATCTCGCCGGGCAGGAGAGCGCCGAGCTGAGCTACGAAAACGTCTTCGACACGCCGCGTCCCGAGGGCTTCGGCGTCTCGCTCACCAACACGTTCACCACCGACGCGACGAGCGGCTGGGACTTCTCCGCGATGACCCGGCGGGCTTCGCTCGATCCGCTCACGGACATCTATTACGGTGCGCAAAACGGGAGCTATCTCGTTTACGCTGCAACGAACGTCAAGATCCAGGATGCGGGCTACGTCGCCCTGCGCGACGTCGACTACGGCCCGCCCGCGAACGTGGGATGGTCGGCGGACGGGGTCGTCGAGGCGATCCCCGGGCACAGCTACATCGTGCTGATCGCGGATACGCATTACGCGAAGTTCGAAGTGAAGTCGCGTGACAGCTCCGGTCTGGTCATGGACTGGGCCTACCAGATCGATCCCAACAACCCTGAACTGACAAGGCGGGTGCCCTGATGAAACGGTTCGGCGCAGGTCTCGCACTCATCGTCGCGATGTTCCTCGCGTCAGCCGTGCCGGCCGGGGCGGCGGAGCAGGTTCCGATCGGGATCGAGGCCGAACACGTCCCGGTCCAGAACATCGCGCGCGTCCGCCATCTCGACGTGGACACCTGGATCAACAAGGACGAGGGTGGCATCTATCGGCCCGGCGAGAGCATGCGGGTGTATTTCCGCACGAACGCCGACTGCTACGTCCTCGTCTTCAACATCGATACCGACGGCTACGTGCATTTGATCTACCCCTACGGCCCCGGCGATCCACCGATGGTCGAGGGGGGAAGGCCGTATCGCATTCCCTCGCGGAGCGACCCGTACGACCTGGTGGCGGACGGGCCGGAGGGGGTCGAGTACGTGGTGGCGGTCGCCAGCCCCTACCCGTTCGAGAATCTCCCCTGGTATCTGTCCGCGGATCGCGCGGACGGCGATGACGATCAATACGGCGACGACGATGACGACGACACGAACGGCGGATATCTCGCGGGCGACCCCTACGTGGGCATCGACCGCATCGTGCGCCGGATCGCGCCGCGGGGGCGCGAGGACCTCGTCGCGACCAACGAGACGTATTTCTACATCGGGCGGCGGGTGGAGTACCCGCGGTACGTGTGCGCGGATTGCCACTACCACCCCTACTATTTCGACCCCTACCTCAACGCCTGCTCGGTGTTCGAGATCCGCATCGACGCGACCTGGGCGCACTACGCGCCGATCCGCTTCGGCAACGTTCGCCCGCGCTATATCTACCGGGTGCGTTCGACGGCGCCGACGCGATATCGGCAGTGGAAGGAGCAGTGGTCCTCGCTCGATGGAAAGGCGACGCTCCGCACACGTTTCCTGCCGGAGCGAGACGCGAGGATGCGGCGCTCCCCCGAGCAGCGCACGCGTCCCACGCCTCCCGAGTTCCGCCAGCTGCGCCGGTACCGGGAAGGAAGGTTCTGGGGAGGGCGCGACCAGATCCTGAGGCTGCGCGAGCGGCGGGACCAGACGCAGGACCAGCCCGGATGGGGGAACCGCGAGCGACCGCGTGATCAGCAGCCGGGATGGGGGAACCGCGAGCGTCCGCGCGACCAGCAGCCGGGATGGGGGAATCGCGAGCGACCGCGCGACCGCACGCAGGAGGAACAGCGCCGAGAGCCGCCGCCTCAGGATCGCGGCTGGCGAGGGCGCGAGCGTCCTCCGGAGGATCGCGGCAACCAGGACAACCGTGACGATCGCGGGCGAGGACAGGACCGCCGCGAGCGCGAGGATCGCGGGAATCAGGGGGACCGCGGCAAGAACGACCAGGGCGATCGTGGCAATCGCGACCAGGGAGACCGCGGCCATCGGGATCAAGACCAGGGAGACCGGGGCCACCGCGATCAGGGGGATCGCCAGAACCGCGACCGGGACGACCGCGGCGACGGCGGCCATCGCGGACACGGGCGTTGGCGCTGACCGATCGTTGACCGGGGCGGGGATCCGCCGCTACACTTCCTCAGTGCGGATCCCCATGCCCCGGTCGAGTCGTTTCGTTCCCTTTCTTCTTACCTTCGCGGTAATCCACTTCGCGCAAACGGCCTGCGCGGCGCCACCGTTTCCCGGCAAGCGGGGTTGGACGGGGCCCCGTGAGGGATTTTCGACCGCCCGGCTTCGCCCCGATTTCGCCTCGATGCCGCTGCGAGGCGAGCGGATCTCCACCTCGACTGAAGCAACCTACAAGGTCCTCGCGATCCGCGTGGCCTTCAGCGACACCCCGATCGATTCCTCGACCGCCTACTACGACCGGAGGCTCCTCTTCCTGAACCAGTATTGGAGCCAGGTCTCCGGCGGCCAGGTCACGCTCCAGTCGACCCTCTGGGATTCGGTGTTCACGCTCCCGCACACGATGGCCTACTACGGGGACGACGACCGCTTCCAGGAGCGGCTCGTCTTCATGATCCGCGATCTCGTGCAGGTGGCCGATTCCACGGTGGACTTCCGTCCCTATCAGAGCTTCCTCGTCTTCCACGCCGGACAGGGGCAGGAGGCGGACGTCCTCGACAACAGCCGTGACCAGATCTGGTCGGCGTTCATCACCTCGGAGGACTTCAAGGAAGTCCTCGGCGATTCCACCGGGGTCGGGATCCGGACCAACGACCTGATCAGTGCCGGAAACTACTTCCACGTGAAAGAGGCGGTCGAGGTACCCGAGTCGGAAAGCCAGGACGGCTACGTGTTCGGAACCACGGGGGTGACGTGCCACGAGTTCGGACACCAGCTCGGTCTCCCCGACCTCTACGACACCGATCCCAACGTGAACGGCTACAACCAGGGGCTCGGCTCCTGGGACATCATGGGCACCGGGGTCTGGAACGCGAACGGCTTCGTCCCCTGCGAGCCGAGCGCCTGGAGCAAGGCGTTTCTCAACTGGATCCCGCCGCTCCGGGTGGAGACCAATCAGAGCGTGACCCTCTCCGAGGTGGAGCGTCCGATCGGCAGCAATCCGCGCCTCGCGCTGATTCCCGTTACGCAGAGCGAATATTTCCTGCTCGAGAATCGACAACAAGACCCGAACGGGAATGGGCAGTTCGACTTCGACGACGTGAACGGCGACGGGCTGTTCGACTTTTACACCGACAGCTACCAGGGAGCGGAGTTCGACTTCTTCCTGCCCGGATCGGGCACCGGCTCGGGGCTCCTCGCCTATCACGTGGACGAGAGCAAGATCGCGTCGGGCCTTCTCTACAACATCGTGGAGGACGATCGCGACCGCAAGGCGGTCGACCTCGTCGAGGCGGACGGGATCCAGGATCTGGACGATCCTCCGAACGGCCTGAACGGCGGGAGCCCGCAGGATGTCTTCCGCGCGGGGTGGAAGACCACGTGGACCCCGACCACGAATCCTTCGACCGAGGCCTATCCCCACGTGCGCACCGGAATCTCCGTGACCAACATCAGCCAGGCGGACAGCCTCATGAGCTTCGACGTCTCCTTCGATCGGCTGAAGCCGGGGTGGCCCGTCGTGATCGGAGGACGGGCGCGGAATGCCGGCGTGCCGCCGCTCGCGGTCGACCTGGACGGCGACGGCCGCGTGGAGCTGCTCGTCCCGGTCCGCCGGCTCAACAACAGCGGCGCGCTCTACATCCTCGAGCCCGACGGGACCGACTTCGTCGACGTGGACAACGATCCCGCGACACGAGACGCCTTCATCACGACCACCACGGCGATCGTGTCCACGCCTTGCGTCGGTGATGTGGACGGGGACGGCACGCCGGACATCGTGTTCAGCACCCTGGACGGGGCGATCTACGCATTGCACCTCGACCGGACAGAGCTCAGGGATGGGGATCAGAACCCGGCCACGCTGGGGATCTTCGCATTCGGGGCGGGCCCCGCGCCGATCCTCACGGACTTGAACGGCGACGGCTCGATGGAGATCGTGTCCGGCACGGATGCGAATGCTCTCGGCGGGTCGTTCGTCACGGCGTTCGCCGATGGAGGCGGAGTGTTCCAGAGCTACGCGCTTCCGATGGGCGGATCGAGCGCAGCGCCTGGCGCGGCCGCGGACCTCGACGGAGATGGCTTGCCGGAGGTCGTGCTCGTGAACCGGCCCCGCCTAGCCGGCGAGAACGCGGCGACCGGGATCTCGATCGTGAACTGGGACCTGTTCACCGACCCGTTGCTATCCACCGACCCCGAGGCGTACATCGGCTTTCTCGTCCATGGCGGCGGGCCGTTCTCCGCTCCCGTGCTGACCGACCTGGACCGGGACGGAACCCCGAACATCGTCGTGGCCGACAGCCTCGGATCGCTGCACGCCTTCCGCGCGTCGTTCGCATCCCACATTCCGGGGGACTATCCCGCGTCGTACGTGAGCCTGTCGGAGCTCGCCGGCTGGCCCACGGCCGCGCTCACGCCGGGCGCCCTCTCGGAGCCCTCCCTCGGCGATCTGGAGCACGACGGCCACCCGGAGGTGTTCCACACGGGTGGGGCCGGCCGGGTCGCCGCCGTCCACTGGAGCGGATCGCCGCGGAGCGGTTTCCCGGTCGCGGCCCGCGATCCTCTGGCCCCCGCCGATTCCACGGGCTGGTGGCCGCCGCTCATCGCGGACGTCGACGGCGACGGAGTGCTCGACGTGATCCCGATCCTGCCCGACGGGCGCCGGCCGGCGTACCGAGCCGACGGGAGCGCGATCGCGAGCTTCACGGAGCTGGGGAGCACGGGGCCGGGCGCTCCCCCCATCCTCGCGGACCTCGACAACGACGGGGAGTACGAGTGGGTGGAGACACTCGACCAGGTGCCGCTCGATCCGCGCGTCGAGATCCAGGTGCGCACCACGTCGATTCCCGTCTCCCCCGGGCGGGTCGCTTGGGGGCAGTACCGCCTCGGCCCGACGCGGGACGGGTTCTTCCCGACCTCGCCGGCGGGGGGGCCCTCCGGGACCTCGATCCTGTCGCAGGTGTATGCCTATCCGAATCCGTCCCGTTCCGACGCGACCTTCATCCACTATCACCTGACCCAGAGCGCACGGTCCGTCCGTCTCAAGATTCTCGACTCCGCGGGGGGCACGGTCGCCGAGCCTCCCACCGGCGTGGCGGACCTTCTGGGAGCCTCCGAGCATCGCGTGTCGTGGAATCACGCCGGCCTGGCGAGCGGCATCTATCTCTGCCGGGTCGAGGTCCAGTCCGACCGCGGAGGCAAGGAAGTGGCGTTCACGAAGCTGGCGGTGATCCGATGAGTCTCTTCCACCGGGAGAAATCCATGCACCGTACCCACGGCCGATCCTCGGCCCCGTTCCGGATCCTCGTCCTCGCGCTGGCCGCGTCCGCCCTGGCGCCCGTTTCCGCCCGCGCGGCGGTCGGAGAGGCGGGATTCTCGTTCCTCAAGATCGGGGTCGGCGCGCGGCCGATCGGGATGGGGAGCGCGTACGTGGCGCTCGCGGGGGATCCGACCGCGATCTACTGGAATCCGGCGGGCCTCGCCTCGACAGAAGGGGCGCAGGTGATCGCGATGCACAACGAGTGGATCCTCGACTTCAAGCAGGAATTCGCCGCGGTTTCGCGCACCGTGGGCTCGGGCGCGCTCGGGCTCGGGCTCATCGGGTTCTACGCCGGGGATCAGCTCGAGAAGCGGGACGATGTCGGAACCCTGATCGGCCACTACGGCTTCAACGACCTCGCCGCCACCCTGTCCTACGCCCGGCGCGTCCGCGGGCACGCCTCGCTCGGTGGAAGCGTGAAGTTCATCCGCGAGATGATCGATCAGGAAGACGCCTCGGCGGTCGCGTTCGATCTCGGCGGGCAGCTCGCGGTGGGGACGAGCGGGCTCTCGCTGGGCGCCGCGTTACAGAATCTCGGGGGGAACGCGAAATTCGAGGACGTCTCGTTTCCCCTGCCGCGGACGTTCCGCGCGGGCGCGGCCGTCTCGCGGCCGATCACAGCCCTTCATGGAAACGGCACCCTGAGCGCGGAGGTCCGCAGCGTGCGGGGCAACGATTCGAACGTCCACCTCGGAGGGGAGTTCGAATACAAGCAGCGCCTGGCGCTTCGCGCGGGAGTCAAGACGGGGTACGACGACGAGAACGTGACGTTCGGCCTGGGGCTCATGCGGAGCCGCCTCCGCTTCGATTACGCGCTCGTGCCCCACTCCTCCGACCTCGGCACGACGCACTTCTTCTCGCTCGCGGCGCGCCTCTAGTCGCGCAGATCCTCCAGCCGGAAGACGCCGTCCTCCATCCGGGCGTAGCTCCGGCGCTCGATCCAATCCCCCAGCACGAGCAGCTCTCCGTCGCTGTCCCTCCGGTGCACCGGCAGATGGAAATGCGCGAACACGACGGCGTCGAATCCCTGGCGGTACCAGGGGCGCGCGAGGGTCTCGAAGATCCAGCGCTCGGTGCGTCTCGGGCGCGGCGCGTGATGGCGGCTCGTGTGCGACGTGACCGTCGCGAGCGGGATACCGAGGTCCGGATGGATCCACCGGAAGAGCCACCGGGCGAGCCGATTTCGCAGGACGCGCTTGAGGAGCTTGTAGCCGTGGTCGCCGGGCCCCATCCCGTCCCCGTGCGCGAGGAGGACCCGCCGCCCCTGGATCGAGAGCGGGAGCGGCTCGTCCACGAAGGTGACCCCGAGCTCGCGGCTCAGGTAATCCCCGATCCAGAAATCGTGATTTCCGCCGACATACGTGACGGGCAGACCGGCGCGGCGGAGCTGGCCCAGTTCTTGTAGAACCGTGACGAAACGCTTCGGGATCACCTGGCCGTATTCGAACCAGAAGTCGAACAGATCGCCGACG
>Ga0066388_100000380_pt1 | contig 20449 bp, 19 predicted proteins | sample PanSoiMetaGPlot6_FD_64539 | JGI IMG/M metagenome (GOLD analysis project Ga0066388, IMG submission 64539) | Tropical forest soil microbial communities from Panama analyzed to predict greenhouse gas emissions - Panama Soil - Plot 6 (Hybrid Assembly) | ecosystem: Environmental > Terrestrial >...
CGCCAGAGAGATTCAGCCGGGGACCCAAACCGATTCGCGCATGGTGACCGGTCAGCAGGGCTATACCGGTACGGACGATCGCGACGAGATGCTGCACAACTCGCAGTTCGTGGATGCGAAAGCCGAGCTCTTCGTGAAGTCCGGATCGTCGAACTGGACGCGGATCGGTGAGTATCCGGTCGCGCGCCAGCTCCTCTCGCCGGAATCGCATTGACGTACGCAGTGGCGGCAACCCTCGGAACCGCTGGTCGAGCTCAGCGTTTTCCTGGCCCGACGTTTGCTCTCCATGAGCTGCGGAGAAGAACCATGCTGCTTATAGTCTTCCTGCTGCTCGCGCTGTGGTTCTTGGGGTTCATGACCAGCGCTACGATGGGTGGACTGCTACACATCCTGCTGGTGATCGCGATCGTTCTCTTCCTTGTGCACATCATCCAGGGAAGCTCGATCGGCGCCGCTTGATCACCGCATCTCGCTGACGCTCGCGACGATCTCGTACGAACGAAGCCGAGCGGCATGGTCGTGGATCTGAGCGGTGATCATCACCTCGTCGACGGCCGTCTCGGCCGCGAATGCGCGGAGGCCGCGACCGACCGCCTCCGGTGATCCGACAATCGCGTACCGCAGCGAGTGCTCGACGCCGGCGCGCTCGGCCGGCGACCAGACGCCGTCGAGGGTGTCGACCGGCGGGTTGAGTGGTCCGGGGCGTCCGCGCCGCAAGTTGATCCACTGCATCTGCAGCGACGTGAAGAGCCGTCGCGCCTCGGCGTCCGTGTCGGCGGCGAACACGCTGACGCCCGCCATCGCGTACGGTTCGGCGAGCGACGTCGACGGCGTGAATTGGCCGCGGTAGATCTGCAGCGCCGGATGCAACAGGTCAGGCGCGAAGTGTGATGCGAAGGCGAACGGCAGTCCCAGCGCCGCCGCGAGCTGCGCGCTGAACAGACTCGATCCGAGGAGCCAGATCGGCACCGTCAACCCCGCGCCCGGTACGGCACGAATCAGCTGACCCGGCTCCGGGTCGCGGAAGTACGCCTGCAGCTCCCGGACATCGTCCGGAAAACTCTCTGCGTCGAGATCGCCGTGACGCCGCAGCGCTCGCGTCGTGTTGGGATCGGTACCGGGGGCGCGGCCCAGACCGAGATCGATCCGCCCAGGGAACAGCGATTCGAGCGTGCCGAACTGCTCGGCGATCACGAGCGGCGAATGGTTCGGCAGCATGACGCCGCCTGCGCCGACGCGAATCGTCGCCGTGCCCGCAGCGACGTGACCGATGACGACGGCGGTCGCGGCGCTCGCCACGCCAGGCATGTTGTGATGCTCGGCGAGCCAGTACCGCCTGAAGCCCCAGCGCTCGGCGTGCCGCGCCAGGTCGAGCGTGTTGCGGAACGCATCCGCCGCCGTGCCGCCGACGACGATCGGCGCGAGATCGAGAACTGACAACGAAGTCATGTTGGCTTGTCGTGTTGGCCATGCATTCTTGATTCTTGATTCCTAATTCTTGATTGTCCCAGGCCGCCGCACCATCGTGTCCATCAACCGCCGCAGGGCTGCAGCTGGATCCTGGGTTCGGCCGGTGTGCACGGCCGATGGCTGGATGATCGTACTGCGCGGCGACACCAGCCAGTGAAAGCGGTTCCGCTGCGGCAGGTCGCCGATCGGTCCGGCGTCGGCGCCGCCGCGACAGATGGCCGGTATGGACGAGAGATGCTCGCGAATCGCCTCCAGGTCGAGCGTGTCGTCGAGCGCCCGCAGCCGCGCCTCGTCCACCTCGATGATGGCGTCGAGAAAATCGGCGCCCGGGCACGACATCACGACGCCGACATTGATCATCTCGCCGCGTTCGACGCGCGGAACGACGCGGATGATCGCGTAGTCGTACGCGTGTTCATCGGACACGAACGGCCTCCTCGGCGAAGCGCCGCGGCGCCGTCAGGCGGCTCTTGAGATACCCGCCGTAGGCGTCGCGGATGCGCCCGGCATCGCCGCCCGGCGCCTCCTCGCTCAGCCAGCCGTCGGGAATCCTCGACACGATCTCGTCGATGGCCGTCGGCGTCAACGCCGCCGCCATCGCTCGGTCGAGCTGCTCCAGACTCGTCGCCCGGTGGCGCATCACGTGATCTTTGATCAGCGGAAAAGGATCGGCGGCACGGTCCGGACCCTCGAACCAGCCGGGCATGTGGTGAAAGTAGAGGCATGCGCCGTGATCGATCAGCCACACACGCCGATGCCACATGAGCAGATTCGGATTGCGGGCCGTCCGATCGACGTTGGAGACGAACGCGTCGAACCAGACGATGCGCGAGGCGACGTCGGCATCGGGCTTGTTGACGCGCGGATCGAACATCACCGCCCCGGGCAGATAATCGAGAGCGAGGTTGACGCCGCCGCTGGCTTTGATCAGCGCGAAGATCTCCGGGTCCGGCTCGGTCCGTGCGAGATCGGAATCGAGCTCGGCGAAGACGATGTCCGGCACCGGCAGCTGAAGGGCGCGCGCGATCTCGCCGGCGACGAGCTCGGCGACCAGCGCGCGCGGCCCCTGTCCCGCGCCGCGAAACTTCAGCACGTAGAGCCCGTCGTCGTCGGCTTCGACAATCGCAGGCAGCGATCCGCCCTCGCGGAGTGGGGTCACGTAGCGGGTGACGCGGACGGTCTTCAGCTCGCGCACCGTCGCGTCTCGATCGTCATTCGGGATGCTCGGCCAGCTGATAGATGCGGCGGACGGCGGCCGGATCGATCCCCGCCCCGCGAATCGACGGCAATTCGTCTTTGTAGGCAGTCATGTCGATTTTCTGCGCCGCCTGCTCCGCCGAGAGACCCTGCTTCTTCAGCGCCGCAGTCTGCGTCAGCACGTCGCGCAGGTATTTCTGGAACGCGTCGATCTTTCCCTTGCCCTTGAACACGACGCCGTGGCCCGGCATGACGGTGTCGAAATCGAGCGCCTTCAGGCGATCGAGCGTCGCGATCCAGTCCTCGGGAAACGAGTCGCCCATGTACGAGACCACCGACTCCATCAGGTCGCCGGTGCACACGATGCGCTCTTTCGGCAGGAAGACGACGACGTCGGTGTCGGTGTGGCCGCGCCCGAGATAGAGCAGCCGCATCTCGCGCCCGCCGCGGACGATCGTCATCGATCGGTCGAAGGTGACCGCCGGCGGGGTGACCTTCGTTTCCTTCACCTGTTCGAGATAGGCCAGCGAGTTGGCGACTTGCCGTTCGAGCGTGGCCTTCTGCTGCGCGTCCTTCTCCTCGGCAATGCGCTGACGGAGCGCGGCGACGCGGCCCGGAATCGGCTCGACGCTGTTCAGGTAGGTGTACTGCTCGAGCACGTTGGTCATCATCCGCTTGCGGGTGTTGTCGTGCCCGATCACCTGCGCGTCCCGCATGAACACCTGGTTGCCGTGCGCGTGATCGTAGTGATAATGCGAATCGACGACGTAACGCACCGGCTTGTCGGTGATCGCCTTCAGATCGGCGACCAGCGCCCTGGCCGCCGCCGGCGTGATCTCGGAGTCCACGACCAGCGTCTCGTCGTCGGTGACGATGATCGGCGAGTTGGCGCCGACGTTCATGGTGCCCGACGCGGTTGCGTAGAAGATGCCGTCGGCGACCCGCTCGAAGCGGTGCGCGCCGCTGACAATGGGACCGCCGCTCTGCGCGCGGCCTTCGATCCACACCCAGCCGACAAACAGCGCCACCAGGGCCGACAGGACGCGCAGTCGCATAGAGCCTCCTTCGAAAGCGCGACGATATACCAAAACGCTCCGCTTGCGCCGGTGCGACCGCAGGCGGACAATGCCCCGATGCCGATCGAGGTCAGCCGCGATGAACAGCGGCACTGGCTGACGGCCCGCGCGACCGGAGTGCTGACGTTCGACGAAACCGCGACATTCCTGACGACGGTTCGCGCGCCAATCGAGCTTCGGATGTGGCCGCTGCTGTTCGATGCGCGCGGATGCACGACGAACATGAACGAAGCAGACGTCGAGCGCGCCGTCGACATCGTGCGCGCGGTGGCGCAGCGTCAGCGCCGCGCCCACGTCGCCATCGTCGCCGACGCCGACGAGTTGTACCGATGGCTGCTGCTGTACGAGACCAAGGCAGCCGAGGCGGGCGTCCGCATCATCCGCATCTTCCGCCAACGCGCTGACGCCGAGCGCTGGCTGGGCATCGTCTCGGAGGCGCGAGAGTGGATTTAGGGCCCGGCGGTCCCGCGCAACCGGACCGACGACAGGCTCGACCCGGTCAGTTGTAGGGAACAACCTTCTGGCGTTCCCCACGAAATCGTAGGCCCCTACTGCTGCGTGCTCGCCCGCGGCGCAATCGGCTGCCGCATCTCCTTCAGGCTGATGGAGTCGGTGTCCGCGATCACTTTCGCATAGGTGCGCGTCACGGCCGCCAGTCCATTGGCGGAGATCGTCTCGGCCGTCTCCTGATCGGAGTGCCACACGTAGCCGCCGTTGATGATCTCGACTGACGGCGCGAAGCGGTAGTAGCGGCCGATCTCGCCGGGCGGCGACGGCGACGACTGCGGGAAGCTCGGGACTCCGAAGGCGTCCATCGCGCGCACGACGATGTCGGCGAGCCGCGCGCCGGTGCCGTACCAGCCGAATGCCGCGACGGCGTTCGATTGGCGAATGTTGCCAGGGCCGGTCTCCGCGCCGCCCGTGTGCTCGCAGTTCAGCAGCAACGCCGCCTTGTCGAACACGTCCGGGTGTGAGGCGAACCAGGCGCCGCTCTCCGCCGTGCTGTTGTGGTGTCCGGTGGTGCCGAGGAAGACGATGGTGCGGCGCCGCTGCTCCTTCGGAATCCTGGCGAAATACTCGGCGATGCCGACCATCGTGGCCACACCGGCCGCGTTATCGTTCGCGCCCTCGAACCAGCCGTCGCGATGCGCCACCACCATCACCTGTTCGTCGGTGGTGCCGGGCAGCGTCGCCCACACCGTGCCGCTCTTCAGATTGGGCACGCGATCGACGTCGAGCGTAATCTTGGCGCGCGCCGCCGCGCCGGACGCAGTCGCGTCGGCGATCAGATCGCGCGCGGCGAGGCCGTCTTTCATCCCGGTCGAGAACGTCGGCACCGGACTGTTCACCGGATAGAACTGGGTGCGTTCGTTGCCCGGGATGCCTTGAATGACGAAGATCGCGGCGGCGCCGCGTTCGCCGATGCGGCGAATCGCGTTGTCCGCGATCGGCGCGTGGCGCGAAGCGGTGTCGGTGCTGTAGAAGAAGACCGCTTTGCCGCGCACGTCGCGGGCGAGCTTGAGGTCGGCGTCACTCGCCATGCCGACGTAGACCGTCTCGAGATCGAGGCCGCCGGCCGGCGTTGCCACCGCCTGATACGTCGGCTGCGCGGTGTCGATCGACACGGTCTTGCCGCCGGCTGTGAGCGTGACGCTCCACGCCTTCGGCATCCACTGCGGCGGCAGGTCGAAATACTGCTCGTGGACGTCGCTCAGGCCGATCTGCCGGAACTTCTGCATCAGCCAGTCGGCATTCTCAGCGTCCGCCGTCGTGCCGATGATCCGTCCCCAGAACTGCGAATGCCCGTTGTCTCGATAGCGGCGAGCCATTGCGGTCAACTCGCTGACGTACTGCTTGAGGCGCGCGCCGTCGATCGCGCCGTACTGCTGTTCCGACGGAGCGAGATGCCAGCCGACCTCGGCGCTGCGCTGATGCGGCGGCTCGGCCGGACCGGCGGCCGTCGCACGGACCCGCGTTCCATCCGGATTCTGTCCGTACGACGCGCTCACGGCCACGAACGACACGACCGCGCACACGCCGGCCACGGCACCAGTGACTCTGCGCACGCGACACCTCCTTCGCAGAATCCTAAGCCATTTCTCCGCGGTTGCGCGCCCGGCTTTGACAGCCCACCCCGCTCTCTGGCAGTCTCCCATCGACAGACGATGGGAAGCACGAAGCCGCCGCTCGATCTCCTGCCGGGCACTCTCGACCTGCTGATTCTGAAGACCCTGGCCGGCGGTCCGCAACACGGGTATGGCATCGCCCAGCGCCTGCAACTCCTGTCCGACGAGGTCCTGCAGGTCGGCGAAAGCTCGCTGTATCCGGCGCTGCAGCGTCTGCTGCTCAAGGGCTGGGCACGCGCCGACTGGGGCGCGTCGGAGAACAACCGGCGCGCCCGCTTCTATACGCTGACCGCCGCCGGCCGCAAGCAGCTCGCGGCCGAGCGCGATGAATTCGATCGCCTGATCCTCGCGATTCACAAAGTGCTGAACGCAACTTAGGACGGCCGCGATGCGCGAATTCCTTCGTCGCGTGAGACATCTGCTCCGGCGCCGACAGTTCGACGCCGACCTCGCTGAAGAGATGGCCTTCCATCGCGAAATGTCCGAGCGTTCGCTCGAATCGAGCGGCGTGGATCGCGACGAGGCGGTGCACGCGGCGCGCCGGTCGTTCGGGAGTTCCGCGCTCGCGGCCGATCAGGCACGCGACGTCTGGACCCCGACCTGGCTGCAGGATGCGGCGCTCGATCTGCTCTTCACCGCCCGGCGGCTCACCGCCGACCTGCGATTCACCGCGGCCGCCATCGTCGGCCTCGGTCTCGGCATGGGCGCGAACGTGATGGTATTCACGTTCATCAACGCGTTGCTGTTTCGCGAAGTACCGTTCGAGCGCTCGGAACAGCTCGCGTGGATCTCGTCGCGCGACAGCCGCGGACGGGCCGCCGGCATCTCATACCCGGCGTTCGAGGAGCTCCGCGCGTCGACGCGCGTGTTCGAGGGGCTGGCGGCGACGATCGGCTCGCCGATGAACCTGAGCGACGAAGACCGCGCGCCGGAGCGCGTCCAGGGGAGCTATCTGTCGGCAAACGCCTTCGCGCTGCTGCGGGTGGCGCCGGCGATCGGGCGAGGATTCCTGTCGGAAGACGACCGTGCCGGCGCTCCGCCCGTCGTCGTCATCGGACACGACCTGTGGGTCTCACGATACGGCGGCGATCGGAACGTCCTCGGCAGTCGGATCCGAGTGAACGGCACGCCGACGACGATCGTCGGTGTGATGCCGGTCGATTTCCGCTTTCCGCTGATCGCCAGCGCCTGGCAGCCGCTCTCGCAGTTTCCCAACATCGCCGCGGCCCCGCGCGACGCGCGGACGCTGAGCCCGTTCGGCCGCCTCGCCGCCGGCGCGACGGTCGACAGTGCCGTCCGCGAGCTCAGCACGGTCGCGGATCGCTTCTCGCGCGAGTTCCCCGCCACGGACAAGGGCATGGCGATTGAGGCGTCGCTGATGAACAAGCGCGGCGCCGGCGCGGTGTCGGTCCTGTACACCCTGATGGGCGCCGTCGCGTTCGTGCTGCTCATCGCCTGCGCCAACGTCGCCAACCTGCTGCTGGCACGCGCCGCACATCGCGCCCGCGAGATCGCGATCCGCAGCTCGCTCGGCGCGACACGGTGGCGCATCGTTCGGCAGCTCCTGATCGAAAGCCTCGTCGTCGCGGTTGGCGCGAGTTTCGCCGGCTACGTCTTCTCGATCTGGGGCGTGCAGCTTTTCGGCATCATCTTCGCGATTCGCGAGCTCGGCGGAAACACCGCCACCATGCCGTATTGGTTGAACCTGTCGGCGGACTTCCGGGTCTTCGCCTTTCTCGCCGTCGTCTGTTTGATCTCGACCGTGCTGTTCGGACTCGCGCCGGCGATGCACGTCTCGAAGACCAATATCAGCGACGTGCTCAAGGACGGCGGTAAGGGCGTCGCCGGTCACCTGCGCGGCCGCCGCTGGACCACGGCCCTGCTGGTCGGCGAGCTTGCGCTGACGTTGATTCTGCTCGCGGGCACGGGTCTGCTGGTGCGAAGTTTCGTGGCGATGTACCGCGCCGTCACGCACGTCGAGAGCCGCGACGTCGTGACGGCGCGCGTCGCGCTCCCGTTGCAGAAGTACGCCACGCCGGCCGAGCGGCTCGCGTTCTTCGAGCGCCTCGACGAGCGGATGTCGGCAAGCGCCGGCGTCGCCGCGTTCGCAATCGCGAGCGAACTGCCGTTCATGCCCGTGCCGGGCGCGCCACGCGACCTGACGCTCGAAGGTCACGTTCGAGTGCCGGGGGAGGCGCAGCCGTCGGTCTCATCGGTCTTCGTCACGCCGCGCTATTTCGAGGCGATCGGCGTTGCGCTGGTACGCGGCCGCGGCTTTACCGGCGTCGACGAGGCGTCCGGCCCGGTCAACGCGATCGTCAACCAGCGGTTCGCGTCGATGTACTTTCCCGACGCCGATCCGATCGGCCGCCGCCTCCGGCTCACAGCGCCAGGACCGGCCGGCGGCGAAGCGCCGTGGCTCACGATCATCGGAGTCGTCGCGTCGCTGCCAACGCTTTCGGCCGACCGCGAACCGGCACCGATCGTCTATACGCCGCTGCGCGCCGAGGCGGTCAGCGGGCGCGTCGCGGCGCTGCTCGTGCGCGGCCGCGCCGGGACCGCCGCGACAACGGCGACCCTTCGCGACGAGATGCGGCGGCTCGACGACGACTTGCCGCTCTACTTCGTGCAGACCGTCGGCGAGATTGTCGGCCAGAACGTGTACTCGTTGCGCATCTTCGGCGAAATGGTCGGCCTGTTCGCGATCATCGCGCTGGTGCTGGCGGCGGTCGGCCTCTATGCCGTCACCGCGCACAGTGTCGCCGAGCGAACGCACGAGATCGGCGTCCGCATGGCGCTCGGCGCGCACACGTCCGAGGTCACGTGGATCTTCGTCCGGCGGACACTGGCGCAACTCGCGGCAGGACTGCCACTCGGGCTGGCTGGCGCGTTGGCCACGGGACAATTACTCAGGCGGTTTCTGGTGAATACGCCGGCCCGCGATCCGCTCACGCTCGCCGTCGTCGCCGCGCTGCTCGCCGGAATCGCGCTCGTCGCCTGCATCCTGCCCGCCAGCCGGGCTGCCCGCATCGATCCCGTCGTCGCGCTGCGCTATGAGTAGCGCGAACATTGACGAGGCAGCGCGAAGGCTGTAGCCGAGCGATCGCCCTCGTCGCGCCGAACATCGCTTCGCCCGATTTCGTACAATCTGCGGCCATGAATACGCTTCGATCCATCGCGGCGCTCGTCTGCTGCGCCGCCGCAGTCATCGCACTCGAATCTCGTCTACAGGGCCAGTCCTCGTCGAGCGCCCCTTCCTTCAAAGTCGATCCCTCGTGGCCGCTCGAGATGCCGAACAAATGGATTCTCGGCGCGGTAACCGGGGTGTTCGTGGACTCGAAGCAGCATGTCTGGGTGACGCATCTGCCGGAAACACTCACCGAGGAAGAGACGGCGGTGACACAGAAGCCACCGATCGGCACCTGCTGCGTCGCGGCGCCTCCGGTCGTCGAGTTCGACGCGCAGGGAAAAGTCGTGCAGGGCTGGGGCCAGGGCTCGATGGATGACACGTCGAACTGGCCGCGGAACCCGCACGGGATCTTCGTCGACCACAACGACTTCGTCTGGATCGGCACCTACATGCACCACCGGGTGATGAAGTTCACCCGCGACGGCAGGCTGGTGATGACGATCGGCCAGTACGACAAGAACGCCGGCAGCAACGACACGACGCTGCTCGGAGGACCGTCGGGCATCTGGGTCGATCCGAGAACGAACGAGGTGTACATCTCCGATGGCTACCGCAACCGTCGGGTGATCGTCTTCGACGGCGCGACCGGGAAATACCTGCGTCACTGGGGCGCGTACGGCGAAAGGCCCGACGACACCGAGCGCTTCGACCCGAAGACCATGGTGAACGGTGCGCTGCCGAAGCAGTTCTCGACACCTCATGGGCTGACCGGATCGAAGGACGGCAAGATCTACGTGGCCGATCGACGCGGCAACCGGATTCAGGTGTTCGATCACCAGGGCAAGTTTCTCGCCGAGAAGATCGTCGCGCCCGCGACGCTCGCGTCGGGTTCTGCGTTCGTCATCGTGCTGTCGCCCGATGCCCAGGAACAATGGCTGTATCTCGCGGACGGGACCAATCACAAGGTCTGGATCCTGCGGCGCGCCGATCTCGAGATCGTCGGCGAGTTCGGCCGCGGCGGTCGCCAGGTCGGGCAAATGCTCCGGCCACACGGCATGAGCATCGACGGTCAGGGCAACTTGTACGTCGGCGAGGCGTCAACCGGGCGGCGGGTGCAGAAATTCACGCTGCAGCGGCCGGGCGCGCGCTGAGAGGTACTCTTCAATCGTCATTCCGACGACGGCGCCGCAGACGCGGCCGTCACCGCTGCGCCGACAACAGGTCCGCGAGGAACTCGCGCCCGCCGGCCGGGCCGGTCACGTCGAGCCACATGGCTCTGCCACCGGGCTCGACCGTCAGCCGGAATTCGAGAAAGCGACAGCACTGCCGCTCGGCGTCGATCGCGCTCGCCACCGACATCAACAGCGCGGCATCGGCGAACCGCAGCCGGTAGCCCGCCTCGATCTCGTCGATATGCTCCGCGCGGGCAGCGAGTCCGGGCAGCAGTGCGTCCCGGCGCGCGTGCAGCGCACCAGGCTCCAGGCTGCACGCGATCGGTTCGTTCGTACTCATGCCGGGGTCTTCGATCGTTCGAGCGTTTCGGGACTCATCGCGTCAGCTTCTTTGTATGCCTTCACCCGGCAAAAAATACAAGCCTCCACCAGGCATGAGGTATGCGTAAGCGGTCAAGAATGCGCCGAACGGCGTTTTCGGCGTCTTTTCCGCGCGATGCCGCCTCCGAAATTGAATACGATTTGTGTGCGCCATCCACTCCGCCGTGTGCATGTAGAGGGCACGGCGCCGGCGCGTCACTGGATGGCTGAGTGCTCGAGGATACGGAAGAGGATGCCGCGTGTCTGACGAACCAGACAGCCAACCCTTCGGCCCGCCGCCTGGCGACCGTCGTCGAATGCCGCGCGAGGGTAAGGATCGACGCAATTTGGCGACCCGCGTTCCAGGTGTCTGGACGGCGGCAGAACGCGAGCGTTTCATCGCCGAGATCCGCGAAGGACGCCGTGATGCGCAGGCCGTTACGATTCAGGCCGGAGTTCAGGTCAACGATCCGTCGAGTGGCACGGAGACCTAGCCGCGGCGGCCTCTCAGCGCGGATGGCATGAGGCATGAACCACACGCGCCAGGTCAGGTTGCTGCGCGCCAGATGAGCGGCAGCTGCCGGGGCGGGAAGCCGGTCTTCTCGCCTCGCCTGACCGTCAAACCGCATTCATCGTGGCGGCACACCTCGTCAACGTCTGCGTTCGAGATACGTGAAGTAGCCCTGCTCGCCGTTCCGCGCATCGGTCAGCCACACCGATTTCAGCTCGTAGTCCGCCTGCACGCGCCGGGCGAGATCTCCTGGATAGACCGGCCACGCCGCAGGTTGCGGCCGCAGCTGCACCGTGTACATCACAAACGTCGGCCGATGCGAATATGAATAGTCCAGGTCCTGTTTCTCGTGGCCGGCGAGTCCGCCTCCCAGCGGCTTGTCCACTCGCGCGTGCGCGACGACCGGATCGACGATGCCAAGCGCGTCGTAGATCTTGAGTCTCGTGATGTACCCGACTACGCCGATGTCGTAGGTGAGGACGCTGTCATCCGCGCTTCGCATCTGGCTGCGAAGGAACTCGCCGATGACCTGGAATCGGTTCACGTGCCATCGCTCGACATGCACGCCGCGATAGGTGCCGTGCATGAGCGGCGTCGCCGCGAAGATCGCGGTCTCGTACGGCGTCGATTGCAGCAGGACGCCCCCGATTGACGCGAGCGCGAGGGCTGCGAGCAGGGCGCGCCGCGGACGCGACAACCATGCATCGCGAACCACGCGCTCGACGACACCGCCGAACAGCGACGTAATCAACGGAAGCACCGGCACAACGAAGCGGTACATCGCCATGTAGTCGCCGCCGACGAGCGCGACATAGCCGAGATAGCCGACAACGACGGTTTCCGCGATCCACCGGCCGCGCCTTCTCACCTCCTCGTCCTCAGGCGCGAGGAGTGATTCCGCCCTCCTTTCGCTGCGGTGATCGCCCGTTCGCCAGGCAGCAAGCACGACCCAGGGCAGGCACGGCGTCACGAAGTGCACAGCGAAATAGACGATGTAACTTAGCCCCCGCCGTACTTGACTCAGGCCGCCGCCGGTCTTGGCGTAGAACGTATTCGGCAACGGATACCCGAACGTGTGGTATCGCCACGCGAAATAGGCGAGAAAGACAGGCAGGTAGAACGCCGCGAGCAGCCACGCGTCCCCCGGGCGGCGCGACTGAGGCATGTACATCCACGCCACAGTTTCAGCGGCGACGACGAGCAGGAAGATCCCGAATCCCTCCGGACGCGTCAACGTCGCGAGCAGGAGGCAGACGGCGGCGAGCGCCGCGCTCCGCGCCGAGGTGCGCCGGCTCGCATGGAACACCGCCATCGTCACCATGAGTGTGAAGAAACCGGTTTCCATCCCGCTGGTGGCCCAGGTCGCAAGCGGTCCGGTCGCGGCGAGCAGCGCCGTTGTGAACAGCGCAACCGGCGCGCTGTGCCGCAGCACGTCGATCGAGAATCGCCACGCGTACAGCAGCGCGAGCACGCCGGCGAGCAATCCGAGCAGCTGCGTGAACCGCGGGAGATCCAGCCCGAGGCGATACGCCGCCGCGCCGAGCAGCAGCCACAGGAAATTGGTGAAGCCTTCCACGGGCGCCTCGCCGATGTTCCAGACGAAGCCGTGTCCCTCGGCAACGTTCCTGGCAAATCGGTAGGTAATGAACGCGTCCTCGGCGACGCAGTTCAGCCACCACGCGTGCAGCACGAAGCCACCGAAGACGACGAACAGCACCCGCTTCATGGCACCGCCACGTGATCCAGGCTGCGTCGCACTCGACCGTACGATCGAAGCATCACGCTATAGGCCGTCGTAAGCGCCAGCAGCGCGCCGAAGAACAGATATGACTGCAGCGGGTTCCAGGCGGTGTCTGCCAGGCGCTGGGCCGGCGCGAAGTACTGAGCGATCAGGACGAAGGCGACGCACCCCAGCACGACGACTTCTCGTCTCCGTTGAGACATGTCGAGTAACGCCGGCGCCAGCACCGCCAGGATCGGCGCGAACACACCGTAGTGATGCTCCCAGGCGATTGGGGAGATCATCGTCGCCGTCGCCGACATCAACGACAGGTCGAGTAACGGATCGGCTCGGTGCCGCCGGGCCGGAACGATCAGCGCCGCGAGCAGGAAGACGATCGCTGCGGCGATCGTTCCAACCGACACGATTGGATTCGGCGGGCTGAACTCGAAATCCTGGAACTCGAGATTGTCGCCATTCGACAGCCAACGATTGAGAAGACCGTTCACGGACTGATTCGGATAGTAGGCTTCGCCGCGCTGCGAGATGAACGACAGGACGCGCAGGTAGCTCACATGCGACACCAACCCGTAGACGGCGATCGACAGGGCGACGCCCACTGCACAGGTGGCGAGCAGTGCGGCCAGCATCCGGCGCTGGCGGCGCACCAGCGCCCACAGCGCGAGGACGAACAGCGGCGGCTTGATCAAGCAGGCGAGGCCGAGACAGACGCCCGATGCGATCGGCCGTCCCGCGTACCACGCCCACAGCGCCGCCGCGAACAGTGCATCGACCCAGACCTGGATCTGGCCCAGCGTGTACCCCTTGATCAGCGGATAAAACGTAAGACATAAACCGGCGACAGCGAGCGCCCGCGCGAACGAATCGAATCGACCCGCGGGATGGAGCGCCGGATCGCCGCGCCGGACACTCCCGCGAAACAGGACCACTGTGAAGGCCGTGGTGATCCAGACACAGCACCACGACACGAGGTCCAGCGCCCTTCGCGAGAAGCCGGTTACGAACAGCAGCGAGCTGGGGGGATACTGGAACTTTACCGATCGACGGAAAAAGATTTCTTCGTAGATGTCGTCACCGGGATGCGCACGTGCGTACGCTCGGGCCGCATCCATCGGCCGCCAGGAGTCGTCCATCTGTTCCCGACGCGCGAACTGTTCGACGTGGCCGACGATCGTCTCGGCACGAGGCGTGCGAAATCCGGCCCGCAATGCCAGCGGAATCGCGATCGCATGGAATGTGAGGAGTCCGAATAAAGCAATCGTGAGCGGCGACACGCGCAGCGCCGAGCTGGACGGCACGCGTACCGGTCAGCAAGAGCACTGCCAGCTCAGCCTGGCTGACGTGGCAGCGCTTTCGCAATCGGCCGGCGCGTGCTTTCCAGCATCGAAGCGCCGCTTGCGCCCGCGCGCGAGCGCATTCACGCGGATGTGCGCCGGGTGCCATGGCTTCGTCTGGACGCGATCGTCCTCCTCTCCTGGTTCATCGCCGGCGGGCTGTACAGCGGCGCGACATCCTCGCGCTTTGACCGTCGGTTTTTCACCTCGCCGATGGGCAACGATGTCTGGTTCGAGGCGGACATGCCGATCGTCTCGGACGCGATGCTGCACCGCTGGGGCGACCACGCGCGCAACGCTCACCATCCGCTGTTCGCCCTCGTGACCACAGTGCCCGCATACGGACTGCGGGCGCTTGGAGTGTCAGAACCATCACGCCTCGCGATCATCGTCGGGCTGTCGGGCGCGGTGTGGAGTGCGACGGTGTTCGCGCTCCTCCGTCTCGTCACGCCGACGATGGTGGACGCCTGTGTGTTTACGCTGCTTGCGCACGTCTCCGCGGCGGCGATCTTCTGGCTGCCGACAACCGAAACGGTGGTCCTCGGATCGGCCTCGCTGCTGATGCCGCTGGTGCTCCTGGCGGCCGACGATCGCCGCCGCGCCGCGGATCCCTGGTACGTCGCGGCGTCGGCCGCGTCGTTGAGCATGACCACGACGAACTGGATGGCGGGACTCGCGGCGACGGCGTCGGTCCGCCGGCTGCGAACGGCCGTGCAGATCACCGCAAATGCGCTCGTCGCGGTCGTCGTGCTGTGGAGCGTGCAGAAGACGCTGGTTCCGCAGGCGCAGTTCTTCATCGAGGCCGCCGAGCATTCGCGCTTTCTGTTCACCGAGGCGGCCGGCGGTCCGATTCCTCGCACGCGCGCGCTGCTGCTTCACTCAATGGTCATGCCCGACATTCAGGTTGCACCGGAGCGGAAGTGGGGCCGCATCATGAGCGTGCAGCATTCGAGCGTCGGATCGTCGGGACTCGTCGGACAAGCCGCGACACTACTCTGGACCGCCGTGCTCGCCGTCGGCCTGTGGTCGCTGTCGCAGCGTCATGTCAACCGGGCCCTGCGCCGCACGCTGGTTGTGACCCTGGTTGGACAATGCGTAGTGTATTTCTGCTACGGCGAGGAGACGTTTCTCTACAGCCTCTACGTTGTCCCGCTCTTCATCGCGTGCGCGGCAACGGCGACGGGCACGCCGCATCGCGGCTGGGTCATGCCAATGGTGATGGTGCTCATCGCGCTCCTCGCGCTGAACAACGCGCGCGCGTTCTCGGCGGCCGCTGATTTCTTCAACGGATCGATCCACGCGAGCGCAGGACCGTTCTGATGGCGCCGGCCGCCGCGTACGGCGTGTGGATTGCGCTGGCGGCGACGGTGGTTGCCACGATCGCCGCGCGTCGGCGCGCGGTTTCCTGGTGGCAGCCTGCTGTGCTCGCGCCTGTCGCGACAGCCTCGGTCGTCGCCTTCGCAGTCGTCAGCTGGGGGCGTGCGACGCCGCTCGGCGATTTCAACAAGGCGTACTACCCGGCAGGCATGCTGCTTTTCGCCGACCCGTCTCGCCTGTATTCGTGCGAGACCAGCAATCTGTGCTTCGTGAACATCCCAATCGTCGCCGCGCTGTTCACGCCGTTGTCGGTCATCGATCGGCTGCCCGCTCAGATCATCTTCTCCGTCGTCGGTGCCGCGGCGACCGTCGTCGCCGCGTGGTACCTGACTCGTGAGCTGTGCGCCGGGGCTGTCGCGGGCTACGCCATCGTCGCGCTCTTTGCGCTGAATGGCCCGCTCCTCTACAGCGCTCGTCTCGGCAACCTCACGCACGTGATGCTGCCATGGCTCGTCGCCGCCTTTGCGGCGCTTGCGCGCGGCCGCGACGGCCGAGCGGGCACCATGCTCGGCGGGCTCGCGATCATCAAGCCGCCGCTGCTGCTCTTCCTGCCGTACCTTGTTTACCGCCGACGCTGGCGCGCCGCGGCGACGCTCACCGGCACCGTGGCGGCCGTGGTGGTGGCATCGGTGCTGTGGTTCGGGCTGGCGCTGCACCGCGTCTGGCTCACGCAGCTCGCCGGTCCATTTTCGAGCCGCCCGGTTGCCGCCTACAACGTGCAATCGATCACGGGGATGCTCGCGCACCTCCAGCGACCCGAGAACCTCACCAATTGGATGCCGCTCGATGTGTCGCCGGCATTCATGCTCGTGTCTTACGGTCTGGTTGCGTTTGTTGTCGCCGCGGCCGCGGCTGCATTTCTCGCGAGCGGCGCGCCGGCATCGACGCGTGCGCACTGGACGGAGCTGAGCATCGTGCTCGTGCTCGTGCTCCTGGTCGGTCCTCTGACGTGGACGCACTACTATGCGTTCTGTCTGATTCCGCTGGCCTTGTATGCCACGCGGACGGTGAACGCCCCGAACACTGCGATGGGATTCACGGTCGCCGCAGCCGCGGCGCTGATCTCAGCGCCGGTTGTCCTCTGGCTGCCCCGAGTCCCGATCCTCGGCTCGCTGGCCGCGCGCGTCCTGGTGTCGCACTACGTGGCCGGTGCCCTGCTGTTGCTCGGCGCGCTGTGCGTATCGCGGGTTGGACAATGGGAGTCCTCTTCGTCGCGGCCTTCTCTCATCGTCGTCGCGTGAAGCCGTCAGCCGGACAAGGTCGACTTCCTCACGCCTCGAGCGCGCGAGCGATGGCCAGGGCAATCCGGTTCCACTGGGCCGTTTCCTCGCCCAACTGCCGCCGGCCGGGTCTCGTCAACAGGTAGTACTTCGCCCGACGATTGTTCTCGGAAGGTTGCCACGACGAGGTGAGCCACCCCGCTTCTTCCAGCCGATGCAGCGCCGGAAACAATGAGCCCGGCTGAACGACGAACGTTCCTCCGGTGATTTGCTCGATGCGGCGCGAGACTCCGAGGCCATGCAACTCGCCGGTGCTGAGCGCCTTGAGGATCAAGAGATCGAGCGTGCCTTGGAGCAGGCTGGCGCGTTGAGTCATCGCGCTATCGACATCGATAGGAGCAGAGTGTGTCGGGCTTCCTATCGAATGTCAACACGAGGGCCGGTCGGATGAAAGGGCCCGGCGAGCCGGCCACTTCCGAGTCGTCGCGTCAAGGCGTCAGTTCGAGGACGATCCTTTCGTCCACTCCGCTTTCCACCTCTCGCGCAACGCCGCACGATTGACGGGCTGGCCCCTCAGATACACCGTCGAGATCCGGCGGATATTCGCCATGTTGTCGAGCGGGTTCGCGTCGAGGACGATGAAGTCGGCGCTCTTGCCGGCGGCGACCGTGCCGAGCCGATCGAGGCGGAGGATTTCGGCCGCGGTTTTGGTCGACATCGTGATCACTTCCAGCGGCGGGATGCCAGCCGCCGCCAGGCTCTCCACCTCCCAGATCGCGTGCCAGCCGAGCGTCCTCGACGGATCCCCCGCCGAGTCGCTGCCGAGTGCGAGCGTCACGCCGTTCGCCCGCAGCTTCGCGATGTTGCGCTTCGCGCGCTCCCAGTCTTCCCGGGTGCGGGCGAGCGCATCGGGCTTGCGGTTGCTAAACGACTGCTCGAGTTTCTGGATCTGTGCGGGAGGAATCGTGTCGTGCAGTAGCGGCGCGTCGAGCCACTCCGGCCGGCCGGCGTCGAGGCCGCGCGACGTGATCCCGATGTTCGGGCCGAAGAACACGCCGGGATGCTGTTTCAGCAGCGCGATCAGCTCGTCGTCGATGTCCTGGTCACGCACCATGTGCATGAAGCCGATGACTCCGGCACGGACCAGGCCTTTTGCATCTTCGAGATCGAACACGTGCGCGATCGGACGCAGGTTCTGCCGGTGCGCCTCGTCGGCCGCGGCGGTGAACAACGGCGGCGTCAGCTTCTTCTGCCGTCCGTTCCGATCGTCGACCCAGATCTTGACGAAGTCCGGGTGATGCGGCGCCAGGTCGCGCACCGCAGCTCTCGCCTCCGCCTCCGTCGTCACCGAGTACGGCACGTCGTTTCTGGCCGGATCGAACGGTCCCGATCCCGGCCACGCCAGTCCCCGGCCGACGGTCCGAAACAACGACGCGTCGGGGTGCACCTCGTCGCGCAGCTGGTAGGGCAGCTCGCCCATGTCGGTGCCGGAGCTGATGACCGCCGCGAATCCGTGGTAGGCGTAGCGATTCAGGTGATCGAGGAGGTTCTCGCGGGTGAAGTTCGCCTTCGACATCGAGCCGTCGCTCTGCTTGAGGAAGCCAAGGTGGCTGTGGATGTCGACCATCGCCGGCATGACGGTCTTCCCCGCCAGATCGAGGCGCGCCGCGCCCGCCGGGACGCGCACGCCGCCTTTCACGCCAACGGCGGTGAACGTGTTGTTCTCGACGATGAAGGCCGACTGCTCGATCGGAGCGCTGCCGTCGCCGATGATGAGACGGGCGCCTTCGAACACCGTCACACGATTCGCTGCGGCCTGCGACTGATTTCCACCAGGCGAGGAACAGCCCACGGCGACGAGCAACGACGTCAGCACGCTGAACAGGCGCATCACCGTCTCCTTGTCGATACGTCAGTCAGTTGACGAGGTCGGCTGCGGACGAAGATTCTGGACCGACGAGCCGCGCCGCGATGCCGCGACTACCCTACTCTGTCCTCGAGACTGATTCAATACGAACAGCCGTGGGTCTGACCATGAGCGCCGACGGAGCCGGCGACGATCGCATACCCGGCGAGAATTCGCGCGCCGGAGAGCACCATCGGGCTGACTGCGGGCATTCGGATTGGATTCTCACTCGACGCCGAGGCTCATGGCATCGTGATTCTAGATGACGTTGACCGCGGCGCCAGCGCTCGGGCGCCTGACCGGCCTGATCTTCACCAGTCGAATCGCGCCGGACCCCTGATTGACCGATTTCCGTGGTGACCGGCTTGTTATAACTCAAGTCTAACTATCGCATTAAATGAACACTAATGTTCGGTCGCGTTGTTTGTAGACCTTTTGCAATAAGACTATGACAGTACTACTAGAGATTGTTTCTGTCTCTTCTATAATCAGCTAACCGTTCTTTGTTAGCTCGGTCACGTTCATTCAGGTGAAGCAGTATGAGCATCTCCACGACTTTTGCTGATCGAAGTGATGGCGACATCGGTAATCACTCGAGTCTGGCTGGTTCGAAAGACCGGCTTCCTTATGAGCCGGTCCTGAAGCGCCTCGGCTCACGGATTCGCCTGATCCGTGAGGAGCTCCACTTATCGCAGGCCGAATGTGCCGCGATATGCCAGGTCGACCGGGCACATATCAGTAAGGTGGAGCGCGGTTTTCCCAATACCAGCGTGCTGCACCTCGCCAAGCTCGCTCATGGTCTTGGCGTCGAGCTCGTCGATCTCTTCAAGCCATAGCGAGCCGTACCTGCCGACTCACGCCGGACGAAGGATAGCTGGTCTACCGCTTCGTCCGACGTGCTGATTACCCGCCTTCCGCCGAAGGCGCGTGCGTCTAAGCTTCACTTTTTTGTTTTCCATTCCTGCGGGATCACCACCGACCCACGTCGCGGCGTGACCGGTCAGGCAGCGAGCGGAGCGATCCGCCTCCGGACGAGGCGGATCGCCGCTGGCATCAACCGACGACGGTGCGGACCGGTTTACGCGGAAACGGGTCTTTGGCCACGTCGGTCACGCGAATCGGTTCGCGATCGAACTTGTCGATCTCGATGCTCTTGATCGATTTGTTGAACACGACTTTGCTGGCGTCGACCAGCTTGCCGACGCCGGCTCCGTTGCGGTCGAACCGGATGTCGAGCACGTCCACCCGATGCGCCGTGCCCCGCGCGGCGTCCCGCGGAAATTCTCCAATCGGCAGATGATCCTGGCTGGCGACGATGATGCGCCGCCCCGAAGGCGTGTTGACGTCGCGAGCGAAATCGATGATCCATGAGCGGCGTCCGAGCGCCCGCTCGCCAGTGCCCTGGATGCCGGGCGTCAGTACGTAGCCGACATGGACGCGCACTTTCTCGAGCAGCGCCAGCACCGCGGTGGGACCGTTCCTGGTCATGATCGGTTTCCGCAGGCTCTCGATTTCTTCTGCCGTCGACCATCGCCCGATGACGATGTCGATCGGCCCCGCATAGGTACCCGACGCGTCGAGCGATCGGCCGACGAGATGCTCGACCGGCTGCGGAATCTCCGCGTTGATCGAGTAGGGTGCGAGTGTGAAGCCTGCGACGAGTGCGATGCAGGCTTTCATCAGGACAGAACGAAGAGTCACTGGCTTCATGCTTGCTATACCTCCACAAGGGTTCAATCGACAGTCGCGTTCGTTCACGACGCGAGGACGTCCCAAACGTCGGCGCGGATGACAAAAAGAGGCCCGGCGCATCGCTGCGCCAGGCCCCA
>Ga0066388_100000381_pt1 | contig 20396 bp, 19 predicted proteins | sample PanSoiMetaGPlot6_FD_64539 | JGI IMG/M metagenome (GOLD analysis project Ga0066388, IMG submission 64539) | Tropical forest soil microbial communities from Panama analyzed to predict greenhouse gas emissions - Panama Soil - Plot 6 (Hybrid Assembly) | ecosystem: Environmental > Terrestrial >...
CGGTCGGATGGGCGTTCGACATCACGAACTTCGTGTGGTGGATCGGGATCGGGCACGCGGGAACGCTCATCTCGGCGATCCTGCTGCTCCTCAAACAGACCTGGCGCACGTCGATCAATCGCTTCGCCGAGGCGATGACGCTCTTTGCGGTCGCCTGCGCGACGATCTTCCCTCTTTTTCACACCGGCCGCCCGTGGGTGGCGTACTGGATGGTGCCGTATCCCAACACGATGTCCATCTGGCCGCAGTTCAGAAGTCCTCTCATCTGGGACGTGTTCGCGGTGTCCACGTATGGAACCGTATCGCTGCTCTTCTGGTTCGTCGGCCTGATTCCCGACCTCGCCACGCTGCGCGATCGTTCGCAGTCGCGCGTCGGCCGTGTCATCTACGGCATGCTCGCGATGGGCTGGCGCGGATCGGCCACCCACTGGCACCGGTACGAGACCGCGTACCTGCTGCTCGCGGGGCTCGCCACCCCGCTCGTCGTCTCGGTCCATACCGTCGTCAGCTTCGACTTCGCCGTCGCCATCCTGCCGGGCTGGCACACGACGATTTTTCCGCCGTATTTCGTCGCCGGCGCGATCTATTCCGGCTTCGCGATGGTGCTGTCGCTCGCGATTCCAATCCGTGCGGTGTACCGCCTCGAGGATTTCATCACCATGCGCCATCTGAACAACATGGCGAAGGTGATGCTCGTGACCGGCCTGATGGTGGCGTACGGCTACATGACGGAAGCGTTCATCGCCTGGTACAGCGCCGACCTCTTCGAGGGATTCGTGCTGTTCAACCGGCTGACCGGACCGTACCGGTTCGCCTATTGGGGACTCCTGCTCTGCAACGTTGTCATACCGCAGGTGTTGTGGTTCAAGCGCCTGCGCCAGAACGTGATCGTGCTGTTCATCCTCTCGCTCATCGTCAACATCGGTATGTGGCTCGAGCGGTTCATCATCATCGTGACCAGCCTGCACCGCGACTTCCTCCCCTCGTCGTGGGGAATGTTCGCGCCGACCTTCTGGGACTGGTCGACCTTGATCGGCACGATCGGGCTGTTCCTGATGCTCCTGTTCCTGTTCCTGCGCTTCCTCCCGATGATTTCGATCTTCGAAATGCGGACGATTCTCCCGCAAGCGAAGGTAGACGATGGCCGCTAGACCCTCGGCGACGTACGGCTTGCTCGCCGAATTCGAGGACCCGACGTCGCTGGTCGATGCGACAACGAGGGCGCGCGAGGCGGGCTATCGGCGCATGGACGCCTATTCGCCGTTCCCAATCGAGGAGCTCCACGAGGCGCTCGGCGGGCACCATACGCGGCTGCCGCTCATCGTGCTGATTGGCGGGCTGATTGGCGGCATCGGCGGCTACGCGCTGCAGTATTGGGCGTCCGCGATCGCCTATCCGCTCAACGTCGCCGGCAAACCGCTGAACAGCTGGCCCGCGTTCATCCCCGTGACCTTCGAATGCACCATCCTCCTCGCCGCGCTGTTCGCGGTCCTCGGGATGCTGGCGCTCAACGGCCTGCCGATGCCCTATCACCCGGTGTTCAACGTGCCGCGGTTTGCGCTGGCAAGCCGCAACAGATTCTTCCTCTGCATCGAAGCCCGGGATCCGAAGTTCGATCTCGAAGACACGCGAAAGTTCCTCGAGACGCTGGAACCGAAAGAGGTGACGACCGTTGCGGATTGAGACGACGACGATCAACGCAGAGGCCGCGGAACACGCAGAGAAGAATTGCTCTGCGACTTCAGCGTGTTTTGCGTTGATCGCTTGTCTTTCATCGCTGCTGCTGTTCGCCGCCTGCCGACAGGACATGCACAACCAGCCGAAATACCCCCCGCTCCGTGAGTCGACGTTCTTCGGCGACGACCGCTCGGCGCGGCCGATCGTGTCCGGCACGGTCTCGCGTGGGCAGCTTCGAGAAGATTCGGTGCTGTACACCGGCAAGCGCAACGGCGCGGATGCGACCGCATTTCCCTTTCCCGTGACCGATTCCGTGATGCGCCGCGGGCAGGAGCGGTTCAACGTCTTCTGTTCACCGTGCCACGGGCGCACGGGCGCGGGCGACGGGATGATCGTGCAGCGCGGCTATCGCCGGCCGCCCACCTACCACCAGGATCGGCTGCGCGAGGCGCCGGTCGGCCATTTCTTCGACGTCATGACGAACGGGTTTGGCGCCATGCCGGATTACGGCGTCCTGATCAAGGTCGAGGATCGCTGGGCCATCGCCGCCTACATCCGCGCGCTGCAGCTCAGCGAACACGCGACGCTCAGCGACGTGCCCGCCGCAGACCGAGGGACTCTCGATGCGCGCTGATCGGCTCACGCTCACGGCGGATGCGGCAATCCCCTGGCTCGCCGGCTTGCAGCGCCGAATGCTCATCGTCGGCGGCGTCGGCGCGCTGGTGTCGCTCGTCGGGGCGCTCGTCGAATCCAGACAGTTCTTCCAGTCGTACCTCATGGCCTACATGCTGTGGCTGGGCGTCACGCTGGGTTGCCTCGCGCTCGGCATGGTGCACCAGCTCACGGGCGGCGCCTGGGGAGTCCTGATTCGCCGGCCGATCGGCGCGGCCACGCGCGTGCTGCCGGTCATGACGGCGCTGTTCGTACCGGTGCTTCTGGGCATGTCGAGCCTGTACCCGTGGACCGATGCGAACCTCGTCGCGCACGACCCGGTGCTGCAGCACAAGCGCCCCTACCTGAACACGCCGTTCTTTCTCGTGCGCGCTGCGGTGTACTTCCTGGTCTGGAACGCGCTCACGTATCTCTTGAACGCCTGGTCGCTGGAACAGGATCGGAATCCTGATCCGCAGCTGGCGCGGCGCATGCAGAAGTTGAGCGCGGTCGGCCTGCTCGCCTACGGTCTCACGATCACGTTTGCGTCGTTTGACTGGCTGATGTCGCTCGAGCCGCACTGGTTCTCGACCATCTTCGGCGTGCTGATCATCGGCGGCCAGGGGCTGTCGGCCATGGCGGCGATGATCATCGTGCTCGCCTGGCTGGCGCGGCGGCCGCCGCTCGATCGCATTGCGATGCCCACGCATTTTCACGACCTCGGCAACCTGCTGCTCGCCTTCGTGATGCTGTGGGCCTACTTTGCGTTCTCGCAGTACCTCATCATCTGGTCCGGGAACCTGCCGAGCGAGATCACCTGGTACCAGCATCGGCTGCAAACCGGATGGCGGGTCGTCGGCATGGCGCTCGTCATATTCCATTTCGCCATCCCGTTCATCCTGCTGCTCTCCAGGGGGGTGAAACGTACGGCCGATCGGCTCGTCCAGGTGGCCGCCGGCATCCTCGTGATGCGGCTCGTGGATCTGTTCTGGTTGATCGCGCCCGAATTCCACGAAACGGGCATCGTCGTGAGCTGGCTCGACATCGTGCTGCCGCTTGCGATGGGCGCGCTCTGGCTGGGCGTCTTCATCTGGCAACTGCGCGGACGCGCCATCCTGCCGGTGCACGACCCGCAGTTCGACGAAGCGCTGGGCCCCATCATCGAGCGCGGCACGCCGCCGCGAACAGCGCACTAGGGACCGTCTCGTGAGCGAGATGCACCCGCCCAACGCCGCACGCCGCGCCCAGCCGCCCGCCGTCCATCACGAGACGAGCGACGTCAACATTCGAGCTGTCTTCGGGTTCGGGCTTGGTCTGACGATCGTAGCGGTCGTCATCGGCGGCGCCGTCTGGCTGCTGTTCCAGTACTTCAGCGCCCGAGAGGCGCAGCCATCCTTTACGGAGTATCCGCTGGCGGTCGAACAGCCGCGCCTCCCGCCCGAGCCGCGGCTGCAGACCAATCCGCGTCAGGATTTGCTCGACCTGCGAGCGCGCGAGGACCAGGTGCTGAACTCCTACAGCTGGGTCGACAAGAACACGGGCGTCGTGCGGATTCCGATCGATCGGGCGATGCAGTTGATCGTAGAGAGAGGTCTGCCAACACGCCAGGAGCGACCGTGACGCCGAATCCTTCACCACAAAGGACACAACGGACACGAAGGTTCCGACATGAAGTTGTACATCGCGTTTTCTTTGTGTCCTTCGTGTCCATTGCGGTGAGTTCGATTGTTCCGCTCTTCGCCCAGATGACCGGTGCGCCGGCGCCCGGCTACCGACCCGCGGCCGGCCAGCCCGCCGCCGCCGTCCCCGCGCCCCTGCGCGAGATCGGGTTCGACCAGAACATCGGCGCCACCGTACCGCTCGACGCGCCGTTCCGCGACGAGGCGGGGAACGCCGTTCGGCTCGGCCGCTACTTCGGAGACCGGCCGGTCGTGATGGCGTTCGCGTACTACGAGTGCCCGATGCTGTGCACCCTTGCGATCAACGGCCTCGCCAGCGCGCTGAATATCCTGTCCCTCGATGCCGGACGCGATTTCGAGGTCGTCATCGTGAGCTTCGATCCTCGCGATACACCTGCCGCCGCCTCAGCGAAGAAGGCGGCCTATTTGAGCCGGTATAAGAGAGCCACCGCTGAGGCGGGCTGGCACTTCCTGACCGGCGATCGCGGATCGATCGACCGCATCGCGACGGCAGCCGGCTTCCGGTACGCCTGGGATGCCGATACGAAGCAGTGGGCGCATCCCGCCGGCGTGATGGTGCTCACGCCGGAGGGTCAGCTGGCGCGTTATCTCTTCGGCATCGAATACGGCCCCCGGGATCTCCGGTTCGCGCTCGTCGAGGCATCAGCCGGCAAGGTCGGCTCGCGGGTCGATTCGCTGCTGCTCTATTGCTATCACTACGATCCAACGACCGGCCGCTACGGCGTGGCCATCATGCGTGCGATTCGCCTGGCCGGCATCGGGACCGTCCTTGCACTCGGAACCTTCATCCTCATCATGATTCGGCGCGACCGCGGCGCGCCTGCACGCGGCACCGAGCACCCAGCACCGAGCACGCAGCACCCAGCACCCAGTGCCCAGCACCAAGCAAGCAGCACCCGTTGATATGTGGTCCGGCATCCCCCTCTTCCCCGAGCGCGCATCGACGATGGCCAGCCGTGTCGACGCGCTGTACTTCTTTCTGCTCGGCATTGCCGTGTTCTTCTCGCTGCTGATCGCCGGGCTCATCGTGTTCTACGCGGTCAGGTACCGCCGCCGGGCGCCCGACGACATCGGCGCCAACATCCACGGCAGCATGCTGCTCGAGGCAGCCTGGCTGGTGATCCCGTTTTTCATCACGATGGTCATCTTCTTCTGGGGCGCCAGCGTGTTCTTCGCCATGGCGGACCCGCCCGACGAAACGCTCGCCATCTACGTCGTCGGCAAGCAGTGGATGTGGAAGTTTCAGCATCTCGACGGCCAGCGCGAGATCGACGAGCTGCATGTGCCGGTCGGCCGCCCGGTGAAGTTGATCATGACCTCCGAGGACGTCATCCACGATTTCTTCGTCCCGGCATTCCGGGTGAAGGCCGACGTGCTCCCTGGGCGCTACACGTCAATCTGGTTCCAGCCGACGAAGGCGGGCCGTTATCACCTGTTCTGCGCGGAATACTGCGGGACGAAACACTCCGGCATGATCGGCCAGGTCGTCGTCATGGAGCCCAGTGAGTATCAGACCTGGCTCAGCGGGGGCGTTCCCGAAGGTTCGCTCGCGTCGGCGGGCGCGAAGCTGTTCGCCGATCTTGCCTGCAACACCTGTCACCGCCCCGACGCGCAGGGACGGGGCCCGGTGCTCGAAGGGCTGTTCGGCAGCACGGTGACGCTTCAGAACGGCGAGACCGTTGTCGTGGACGAAGCATACGTGCGGGAGTCGATCCTGACGCCGTCAGCCAAAATCACCGCGGGCTTCCAGCCCATCATGCCGACGTTTCAAGGTCTGGTCACCGAAGAGCAGTTGCTCGAGCTCGTCGAATACATCAAGTCGCTGAAGGGCCTTCCGCAGGTGCCCACGCGTTAGCCATGTCCAATACGGTCTTCCTGCCGCCGCGACACTATCTGAACGAGGAGTACGGCATTGCCTCGTGGCTGCTGACGCGCGACCACAAGCGGATCGGTCTGCTCTACCTCGCTGCGGTTACGTTTTTCTTCTTCATCGGCGGCGCCTTCGCCGTGCTGATTCGCCTCGAGCTCGCGACGCCCGTCGGCGATCTGGTGAGCGACGAGACCTACAACAAGCTCTTCACGATGCACGGCGTCACGATGGTGTTCTTCTTCCTGATCCCGGCCATTCCGTCGGTGCTCGGGAACTTCCTCATTCCGATCATGATCGGCGCGAGGGATCTCGCGTTCCCGAAGCTCAATCTGGCCAGCTGGTACATCTACATGATCGGCGGCCTGTTCACGACCTACGCCATCGTGACCGGCGGCCTCGATACCGGCTGGACCTTCTACACGCCATATAGCACTGCGTCGTCGACGAGCAATGTCATTTCGGCCGCGCTCGGCATCTTCATCACCGGCTTCTCGTCGATTCTCACGGGCCTCAACTTCATCGTCACGATTCATCGGATGCGCGCGCCGGGGATGACCTGGTTCCGGCTGCCGCTGTTCATCTGGTCGCACTACGCCACCAGCCTGATCATGGTGCTCGGGACGCCCGTCATCGCGATCACGCTCCTGCTCGTCGCCACCGAGCGCGTGTTTCGGTTCGGGTTCTTCGATCCTGCGCTGGGCGGCGACCCCGTGCTGTTCCAGCACCTGTTCTGGTTCTATTCGCACCCGGCCGTGTACATCATGATTCTGCCGTCCATGGGTGTGGTGAGCGAGCTCGTCGCCGCCTTCTGCCGCAAGCCCGTGTTCGGCTACGGCTTCGTCGCGTTCGCAAGCCTCGGGATCGCCGTGCTGGGATTCCTCGTGTGGGGCCATCACATGTTCGTGGCCGGCCAGTCGGTCTACGCGGCGCTGATCTTCTCCATCCTCAGTTTCCTCGTCGCGATCCCGTCCGCCGTCAAGGTCTTCAACTGGACGGCGACGATGTACAAAGGGTCGATCGCCTGGGAAACGCCGATGCTCTACGCGATCGGCTTCATCGGCCTGTTCACGATCGGCGGGCTGACGGGTCTCTTCCTTGCGTCCGTCGGTCTGGACGTGCACGTCACCGACACGTACTTCATCATCGCGCACTTTCACTACATCATGGTCGGCGGCACCATCATGGGGTATCTCGGCGGCCTGCACTACTGGTGGCCGAAGATCAGCGGCCGTCTGTACAACGAGTGGCTGGCGAAGTTCAGCGCGCTCGTCATCTTTCTCGGCTTCAACCTCACGTTCTTCCCGCAGTTCATCCTCGGCTATCTCGGGATGCCGCGGCGTTACCACGCCTATCCGCCCGAGTTCCAGGTCTTGAACGTGCTGTCGTCGGCTGGCGCGTCCATCCTCGGCGTTGGCTATCTGATTCCAATGGCGTACCTGATGTGGTCCCTCCGATACGGGCGCGTGGCGGGATCGAACCCCTGGGGTGCTGTGGGTCTGGAGTGGACCACCACCTCGCCGCCGCCGATGGACAATTTCGCGGTCACGCCGGAAGTCACATGGGACGCGTACGATTATCAGTCGGCCGCCGCTGCCAGGCAGTCGACGCAATCCGGTTGAAGCTGTGACCGAGACCGCTCATTCCGCGCTGGCCCACCAGTTCGACAGCCTCGGTCAGCAGACCGACGCGGGGTCGCTGGGGATGTGGGTGTTTCTCGCCACCGAAGTGCTGTTCTTCGGCGGCCTGTTCACGACCTACACGGTCTATCGCGTGTTCTATTCGGCGGGGTTCAGTGCCGCGAGCCACGAGCTCGACATCGTCCTGGGGACGATCAACACCGCCGTCCTCATTACGAGCAGCTTGACGATGGCGCTGGCAGTCCATGCAGCGCAGCTCGGTCGGCGGCGGCACCTCCTGACCTTGCTCGTGCTCACGATGGCGTTGGGAACCGTCTTCCTCGGCATCAAGGGCCTCGAGTACTCGCACAAGTTCGCCGAGCACCACGTGCCCGGCCCAACCTTCCAGTTCGAAAAGGAGTACTTCCGGCACGCGCAGATTTTCTTCTCGCTCTACTTCATCATGACCGGCCTGCACGCCATCCACATGATCATCGGAATCGGCGTCCTGCTGGTGATGTGGGTTCTGGCGTGGCGCGGGAAGTTCACCGCCGAGTACTTCGCCCCGATCGAGATCAGCGGTCTCTACTGGCACTTCGTGGACATTGTGTGGATTTTTCTGTTCCCGCTCCTGTACCTCATCGGGAGGCACGCGTGAGCCAGCACGTGGTTCAACCCCGGATCTACTACACGATCTTCGCGATTCTCATGCTCTGCACGGCCTTGACCGTCGGGATCGCTTTCTTCGATCTCGGGCCGCTCAATGCCGTCGCGGCGCTGGTCATCGCGATGTTCAAAGCCACGCTCGTCGTGATGTTCTTCATGCACGTGAAGTACGGCCCCCGCCTGACCTGGGCCGTCGTCATCGGCAGCGTCTACTGGCTCGGCATTCTGCTCACGCTGACGCTGAGCGACTACCTGACGCGGGCGTGGCGGACGTTCGGATAGCGCTCGGCTAAAAGCCTCGCGATCCAGCCTCGCGATCCAGCTGGAGCGCGAGCCTTTAGGCGAGCGGCGCGAAGCGCTTATAATCACCGGTCTGTCATGACACGCGCGTTGATACGGACGATGGCGGTGCTGTGTTCGCTGGCTGGCAGCGCTGGCGTGCTTTCCGCGGATCGCATTTACACCAACCCGAATCCACAGGCCGAGCTCAAGCAGCTCTTTCCAAGCGCAGTGGCGTTCTCGCCGCTTTCGGGCGACCCGCTGCACTTCAAAGCCTACGCAGTGGAACCGAAGACGAACCCGTCGGCGCCGCCGCTCGGGATCGCGTTCTGGACGACGGATCTCGTGCCGCAGGAGCACGGCTATCACGGTCCGATCCATCTGCTCGTCGGGATGAACATGAGCGGCACGCTCACCGGCGTCGTCGTTGCGTACAACTCGGAGCCCTACGGGTACTTTTCCGTGGAACCACCGAAGTTCGCGGCACAGTTCAAGGGGAAGACCTTCCGAGATCCGTTCCGGGTCGGCGGCGACGTGGACGCCGTGTCGCGCGCTTCGATCACCATCAACAGCGCCGCGCGGGCGATTCGGGACAGCTCGCGCATCGTGGCGCAGAAACTGCTGCCGCCAGAGGTCACCAAGTAGGTGGGCGCGTCGGAGACTTGGGGGGAGATCCTCCGCCCGCAGGCGCTCGATCTGAGCCTCTTTGCGGCGTTCGTTGCCCTCGCGATGGTGAGCTTCTTCCGCAAGAGCGTTCGCCTGAAGTACGTCACGTTGACGGCCGCCGTCGGATACCTCGGCTTCTACAAGAGCAGCCTGATGTCGATCAGCGACGTGTTCCGCCTGGCGGACCTCAGCCTGCCGCCGTTCACCTACAGCCTCGCGTGGTACCTGTTCTCAGGGTTCGTGGTCGTGTCGACCGTGTTGTGGGGCCGTCTGTACTGCGGTCGCGTCTGCGCGTTCGGCGCCTTGACGCAGTTGATGGACGCCGTGCTGCCGAAGAAGCTCCGCGTCGATGTGCCGCCGGCGATCGAGCGCCGCGCGATCTGGATCAAATACGGGTTGCTCGCCGCGCTCGTCCTCTACTACATCGTCACCAAGGATCTGGCCAGGCCGGTTCAGTATGCGGAACCGTTCTGGATGTTCAGCCTGTTCGGCACGACGCCCATGTGGATCGGCCTCGGCCTGCTGCTTCTTGCAACGGTCTTTGTCCGCAACCTCTATTGCCGCTTCCTCTGCCCGGTCGGCGCGGCACTCGGCATCATCTCGAACCTCACCGTCTTCCGCATCAAGCGCTGGTCCGAATGCAAGACGTGCAAGATCTGCGAGAAGACGTGCGAATGGGGCGCGATTCGAGGTCCGAAAATCGTCAAGACTGAGTGCGTGCGGTGCGACGACTGCGAGCGGCTCTACATGGATCAGCAGAAATGCCCGCACTGGATCATTCTGCGCCGCAAGAGCGACAAGCTGTTTTCGTCCGCGTAAGCGTTGCAAAATTCGTGGCGGCCGGCTTCAGCCGGCCCTCAGGTCCACGCCAGTTTTGCAACTCGCTCTACGGGGCATCGGTCGGCTGGGCGAGCACGACGAGCCGATCCTTGAGGCCGGAGGAAACCATCACCTCATTCGTGGCGGTGACGATCACGCCTTCCACATTGGGAAGGCGTTCGATGAGCGCCATCCCGTCGGCCGGACCGAGAATGAAGACGCCCGTGGAAAGCCCGTCGGCCTGCAGCGGGCTGTCGGCAACGATCGTGACGCTGCGACACCCGCGCGCCGGACGTCCCGTGGCAGGGTCGATCAGATGGTGGTAGCGGACGCCGTCCTTCATGAAAAAGCGCGAGTAGTCGCCAGAGGTGCCGAACGTGCCGTCGGATAGATCCAGCGCCGCAAAGGTGCGGCCCGCCGGACCGCGCGGATCGTTGATGCCCAGACGCCACGGCCTGCCGTCCTTGTGGCCGGCCACGTAGAGATCGCCGCCCGCCTGAATCATGAAATCGCGCAGGCCGGCGCGACGCAGGATGCCCGCCGCGCGCTCAACGGCGTAGCCCTTTCCGATGCCGCCCAGATGCACGCTCATGCCCTTGCGGGCGAGAAACACGGTCCCGGCCTCATCATCGATCTCGATCCGACGGTAGTCGATGAGCGGGAGCCGTGAACGGATCGCCGCTTCGTCCGGAACGCTGTCGTCCTGGTTCTGCGCGTCGAACTTCCAGATGTCGGCCAGCGCCCCGAACGTCACGTCGAACTTGCCGTTCGTCCACTCGCTGACCTGCCGCGCGGCGTGCAGTACCGCTCGCGTGTCGGCGCTCACCGCGACCGGACGGTCGCCGGCCGCGGCGTTGATCTTCAGGACATCGCTGCCGGGACGCCACACGCTGAGGAGCGCGTCGAGCCGGTCGAACTCTCGGAAGACATCGTCGAAGGCTGCTTGCGCGCCAGACTGATCCGCAATGGACGCCGTGATCCGCAGCTCCGATCCCATCGCGAGGCCCGCCCGCTCGACGAGCCGGCCAGGCGCCGTTGCGACGGCGCCGCCGCACCCGACGGCCACGAGCGCGCAAGCGGCCGCCGAGGCCTGCATTACGCGAAATGATGTAGTCATTACGCCAATGAACGTAACGGAGGCCGCGGGCGGCGCCGGTGTGCTAACGCGGCAGCGGCGACAGCGCCGGGGTCGCGCCCGACGGCAGCGGCGTCCGCGCCGTGTTCATCACCATGGCAAGCAGCGTGTAGTACCCGGTGATCCCCAACGCGTCGACGACGCCCTGCTCCCCGAACGCCTTCACGGCGCGGGCGTAGGTTGCGTCGCTGACGGCGTGTGTCTGACGAAGCTCCTCGAGCAGCGTATAGAGGATCTCCTCGTCCTCCGCCATTCGATCGGGGCGGCGGCCTTCGGCAATCGCGCCGATGATGGCGGCGTTCAATCCGGCCTGGCGCGCGATCGGCGCGTGGGCGTTCCACTCGTAATTCTGCGTCCACTGCCGAGCCGTCATCAGGATCACGAACTCGCTGAGCCGCGGTGGCAGGGCGCTGCGGAATCGCAAATAATCGCCCAGCGCGCGCGTGCGCGTCATCGCCTCTGGACTGCGTAACAACGGGATGAACGGACCCGAGATTTCGGCCGAACGAGCCGCCTTGAACTCCGCGATGGCCGCCTGTTGCGCGACCGTCAGTTTCTCGGCGGCGAGCGGCGGCATGCGATCCTGCGCGCCGGCGCGAAACGCCGTGCCTAGAACGAACGCCCCGACGATGACCGTGGTGATCCCGCGCATCGTTCCCCTCCAGGCGCGCCACTGTAGCGCGAAAACGGGCTCCCCGAAGCTGGAACGGACAATGTAGGCATTAACTGCTCTATATGGTACCTTTAAGGCCTTGAGCTTTACGGAACTGTGACATTCAACGAGCGGCGACACTTGGCAGACCGGCGGCGGGCTCCGCGCGGAGGGCGCCGGGCCACTGATCGGCCAGGTCGCCATCCGCAGATTCTGATCGCCGACAGCTACGACGGCGCTCGTATTCCCTGTGCCAAATACCTGGATCGTCTGGGCTTCGGCGTCCTCGAAGTCGGCGACGGTCAAAGGGCCCTGGCGCACATCGACGCCCGTCTGCCTGACGTGATCGTCATCGAGAACGGATTGCCGGACGCGCCGGTGGCACAGGTCGCGCGGCGGCTCTGCGGCTCGCAGGTCGTGCCGCTCATCGTCACGACCAGCGACCTGGATGTCGTGGAGGAAACGGTGACGGGATTACCGCACGTTGCGGTCCTGGAAAAACCGTTTTCGATGGCGATGATGGTCGAAGAAATCCGGCGCCTGCTGCGCGCTCAGCCGGTTCCCATGGCCGAGCCGATCTGAACCTACCGAGCCCTACCGCAGGGTCACCGGGTTTCTCATCACCGCGGCGTTGTGCGCGGCCACGGCGAGCATGATGCCGTTGGAGGCCGCCATCAGCGCGATCGCCCCGACGCGATGGTTGTTGCGCCAGAGTTTCTCCGCTTCCCAGATCGGACCCGCCGTCACCGCGACCTTGAGAGCAATGAACGCCGTTCGGCTCTTCACGGTGTTCTTCAGCAGAGGGTTCATTTCGACGGCGCCGCGGCTGATGGCGCTCGTGGTCGAGTAGACGTCGTACGCCTGCGTAACGGCAAGCCCGACATGCAGCGAGCGAAGCGTTGTGATGCCCGCAAGCGATCCCGATCGCGGCTGCACGCGCACGAACGGCGCCACCGTTGTCTCTGACGCTGCCGCATCTTTCACCGGGCTGGTGGCTGTCACGTTGTCGTCCTTCACGGGGCTCGTGGCGGTCACGTCTTTCGGCGTATCCGCCGCAATCCGCTCCTGCGTTGCTTCGCCAAACGCGGCGAGGTCGTTGGCGCGCGCCACAGGCGTCGCGACGAGTATGCTGACGACGGCCACCAGGGCGGTGCGGCGCATGACTGGGTTCCCTCTCCCTCTCTACAAGTCGTCTCGCGAAATCCGCTGACGGCTGAGTCACAGAGCGAGAACGATGCCCACGAGCCGGAACGCGGGAAATCGTTCCTGCACTTATGGTTCTGGGGTCGTCGTGCAGGCATGTGAAGAGCGCGAACCTGCTCGCGCCGCACATACTCAGTTGGTGGAATTACAGTACTGGTGGTGAGCGACAATACCGTCGATGCCGCCACGCTTCGCGTACTGGACGATCCTCATCGACAACGGACCGACTGCTTTCCGCGCGCGCGACGCGCAGGATTTGCTCCCCACGCTTCATCAGCTCAAACGCAGGAACGCCAACGTGGTGATGAAGTGGTTCTCCGGCGGCCGCCTGTGGGATTCGCCTCAGGCTGCGCAGCAGGCACGCCGACGGCCGGCGCGGGCAGTCGAGAAACGCGGGGCTGCGTGGCGCCCGGGCGGCGCGCACGTCGATCCGCGGGATCGATTTCGCAAGAAGACGTCGAGGAAGCCGGCGGGCCCGTTCAGTTCGCCGCGGCGACGGCGAAAGAAGGAGCCTCCGGATCGGGGCTGAGCGAGAAGAACGCCGCGATCGTGTCGCGCAGACGATCGAGCGAGTCCGCGGTGTTGATGGCCGTCCGCAGGTGGGATCCGTTGTCGAGGCCCTTGGTGTAGTAGGAGCCCAGAGCGCGCAGCTTGTTGATCACCCACCGATCGTGGCTGTGCGCGCGCGCCTCGTCGATGCGTTCGTGGAGCAGCAGGTCGATGTACTCGAGCAGGAAGCGGCCGCGATCCTGGAGCGTCACCGGTCGAGGGCTGAGGCCGGCCGCGAGATCGGCGGCCTGGGCGAGAATCCACGGATTGCGCAGCACGCCGCGGCCGACCAGCACGCCGTTCACGCCCGCGCGCACGCGTGAAATGATCTGCTCTGCCTCGACGCAGTCGCCGCTGCCGAACACAGGGATCGTCAGCTCCGCGGCAATCCGCGCCACGAGATCCCAGTCGGCCAGGCCGCTGTAGCTCTGCGCCGCCGTGCGCCCGTGAACCGCAATCGCCGACGCGCCGGCGTCCTGCACCATCTTCGCCAGCGTCGGCGCGTTGCGCTCGTCGTCGTTCCACCCGGCGCGCATCTTGACGGTGACGGGAATCTTCACGGCCCTGGTCATCGCGGCGACAACGCTGGCGGCGTGCTCGGGTTCGCGCATCAGGCTGCACCCGGCGTTGTGCTTCGCAATCTTCGGGACGGGGCACCCCATGTTCACGTCCACGATGTCGGCGCCCATGCCCTCGACGATTTGCGCCGCGGCCGCCATCTTGCCGGGATCGCCGCCGAAAATCTGGATCGCGATGGGGCGCTCTTCGTTCGTGTACTCGGCGTACTCGAGCGTGCGATCGATGCCGCGCACCAGCCCCTCGGAACTGACCATCTCGGTGACGACGAGTCCACACCCGCCCTGCCGCTTGACGAGGCGGCGGAACGCCGTATCGGTCATTCCAGCCATCGGGGCGATGGCGAAGGGGGATCGGAGGTCTACGGATCCGATACGCATCGACGTCAGTATGCCTTCACATCTGCGGCATCCACTTCGACGCTCACCGCCTGGCCGATGAGATCGACCGACAGCACGAGCCGCGCCTTCGGCGCATCCTTGCGCATCAGCCGCCCGATCACCCCGCGCAGCGGGCCGTGGACCACTTCGACCATCATGCCTTCCCGAATGAGCGGACACGGGTCGAATTGAAGGTCGCTACCGACAAGAACGCGGATGCTGTCGAGCTCGTAGGCGGGAATGGGGGCGGGCTTCCCTTCGAACGACACGATGTTGACCACGCCGGTGCACTTGAGAACGGGGAGGGCGTCGCTCAGATCGAACCGCGCGAAGCAGTAGCCCGGGAAAAGCGGCCAGTCGATTTTTTTCTTTCGATCCTTCCAGCGGCTCCAGCGCGTGATGGTGGGGAGAAAGGCCTCGAGGTGCTTCCGCTCCAGCTGATCGCGCACCACCTGCTCGTGCCGCGATCGCGTCCAGACGGCGTACCACTGAGCCTGCGCCGAGTCGCGGTTCATTACTCAGATGCCGGCCGTTTGCTGCTTCAATCCCTGCTCAAACGCTTTCTTGACGTCCTCGTTCTTCCACTCGATGATGGCCTGCCCGCGCAGCTTCTCGAGGTATTTCACGAACTCGGCCTTCCGCTTGTCGGTGAACACACGGTCGGAGATTTGCTCGCGCGCCTGCTCGAAGGTCATCGTCTGCGCCGGCGTCAGGCTATCGAGCTTGAGGATCTGGTATCCGCGGGGGAGCCGGATGATCTCGCTGACGTCGCCGACCTTCATCGACTCGATCAGCTTGCGCAGATCGGCGTTGACATCGTTGAGGCTGATCGGGCCGATCAGGCCAGCGTTGGCCTTCGACGGCGCATCCGAGGCGTCCGAGGCGAGCTTTTCAAAGCTCTCTCCGCCCGTGGTGACACGCTTGCGCACCTCCTCGATCCGCGTCTTCGCCGCTTCGTCGGCCGCGACGTTCACGCCGCGCGTATCGGCCGCGATGTTCGCCTGAATCTCCCGAAGCGTAACCGTCGGCGGCGTCGTGAACTCGTTCATGTGGGACTGGTAGTACTTCCGCGCTTCGTCGTCCGTGACGCCGATCTTCCCCAGCACTTCGTTCTGCTGCACGCGCTGGAAAATCATCGAACGCTCGAGGTTGCGCCGGAGATCCGTCATCGACATGTTCTCGGCCTTGAGCGCGGCCTGGAACTGCTCGTCGGTTTCGATCTTGTTCTCCTTGCGGATGTTTTCGACGACCGTCTTGAACTGCTCGTCGCTCAGCTTGTAGCCCAGTTCCTTGCCGCGCTGCACGACGACCATTTCATCGACGGCTTCCACCATGATCTGCGGCGTGATCTCGTCGAGCACCTTGCGGAGCTGCTCGTTGGTCGGGTCGGTTTTGAGATCCAGCTGCTGCCCCTTCTGGCGGAGCACGCTGACCTGCCGCTGCTCGAGGTCGCTCTTCGTGAAGATTTCGCCGTTCACCTTCACGAGGATCTGCTCGATGATTTCAGCGCGGCCGATTGCGCCCGCTCCGACGACTGCCAGAATCACGAGGGCAACGCGAAGAGCTTGAGGCTTAGCCATAAGTATATTGAACAGAATATTTTATCCCTGATCGAGAAGCTCGCTCAACAACCCCCCGACGTGCTCGAAAAGGCCGCCTGGCGCCCGGGGATTCTCCCTGACGGGCCGCGTCATCTCTTCCTTGGTAAAGCCGGGCTTCACGTCGCCAGCGAGCGCGCGCGCCGTCCACCAGCTTGGAGCTGCTGCCTGCTGTCGCGCGCCGCGTATGGCGGACCTGGTGCCGGGTGGTGGATGACCGGAAGGTGAGCGCTTCTGGAGCTGTGGGCTCGAGCCGTCGGCCATGTCGAGATTGAGACGTAGGGCCGCAGGCGGGACGAGCGCCAGCTCCTGACGCTGCCGCACCAGCGCCACCAGCCGGACCGGATCGACCTTCGCCTGCGGTCTGAACTTTAAGACGACGATGCGGCCTTCACGGTCGATGGATTCGAGGCCCAGCCGGTCGGCCATCACGCGAATGCGAGCGTAGTCGGCAAGGTTCAGCACCGAGTCCGGCAGAGGTCCGTACCGATCCGCCGCCTCATCCAGAGCGCGGTCGATATCTTCGTCCCGCCGCGCCGCGGCGAACTTCCGGTACAACATCAGCCGCTGATTCATATCGGCGATGTACGCGGCGTCGATGCGCAGGTCCACTCGCAAGTTCACCGTGGCCCGCACGTCGTCTTCGAGCTCTTCGCCCTTCAGCTCGCGGACGGTCTGTTCGAGCAGCTTCATATAGAGCTCGAACCCTACGGTGTCGATCTGTCCGCTCTGTTCGCCGCCGAGCAGATTGCCGGCGCCGCGGATCTCGAGGTCCAGCGCGGCGACGCGAAACCCGCTGCCCAGATCGCTGAACTCCTTGATGGCGGCCAGTCGCTTCTTCGCGATCGGCATGAGATTGTCTTCGGGCGGAATCAACAGGAATGCATAGGCCGGCCGATCCGAGCGGCCGACGCGTCCGCGCAGCTGGTAGAGCTGCGACAACCCGTAGCGATCCGCGCGGTTGATGATGATGGTGTTTGCGTTGGGGATATCGAGGCCGTTTTCGACGATGGTGGTGGCGAGCAGCACGTCGAATTTGCGGGCGACGAAGTCGAGCATCGCGCGCTCGAGCGCGTCTTCTTCCATCTGTCCATGTCCGACGACCACACGCGCTTCGGGAACGAGACGCTGAATCAGATTGCCGATCGAGAAGATCGACTCGACCCGGTTGTGGACGAAGTACACCTGGCCGGCGCGCGCCAGCTCGTTGCGGATCGCGCGCCCGATCACCTGTGGATCGAACTTCACGACGTTGGTCTGAATCGATAGACGGTCCTTCGGCGGCGTCTCGATGATCGACATGTCGCGGATGCCCACGAGCGACATGTTCAGCGTCCGCGGAATGGGCGTCGCGCTCATCGTGAGCACGTCCACCTTTTTCTTGAGCTGCTTGATCTTCTCCTTGTGCGCCACGCCGAAGCGCTGCTCCTCGTCGACGACGAGCAGGCCGAGGTCGCGGAACGCGACGTCCTTCGAGAGCAGACGGTGCGTGCCGACCATGATGTCGACCTTCCCCGTCCCGAGATCGCCGATCGCCGCTTTCTGCTCGGCTTTGGTGCGGAAGCGGCTCACCATTTCGATGCGGACGGGAAAACCCGCGAAGCGCTCTTTCAATGTCTTCTGGTGCTGAAATGCCAGCACGGTGGTCGGCGCCAGCACCGCGACCTGCTTGCCGTCCATCACCGCCTTGAATGCCGCGCGCATCGCGACTTCGGTCTTGCCGTAGCCAACGTCGCCGCAAAGCAGCCGATCCATGGGCGTGGGCGACTCCATGTCGCGCTTGATGTCGGCGATGGCGGACTGCTGGTCGGGGGTCAGCTCGTACTCGAACGCGTCCTCGAACTCCTGCTGCCAGTGCGAGTCGGTGGTGAAGGCGTGGCCGGGAATCGCCTTGCGGGCCGCGTACAGCCGGAGTAGCTCTTCGGCCATGTCGCGCATGGCCTTCTTGACCTTCGTCTTCGCGCGCTCCCACGACGTGCCGCCCAGGCGATCGACAGGCGGCCGCGTCGCGCCCGAGTACTTCTGCACGAGATCGAGGCGTTCGACGGGGACGAACAGCTTGTCTTCGCCGGCATAGCGCAGCTCGAGAAATTCCTGCAGCTCGTCGGCCCGCCCGGAGCTCGTCGAAGGACCGACGGCGATTTGCTTCAGGCCGACGAACATGCCGATGCCGTGATCGATATGGACCACGAAGTCGCCGATCTTCAGGTCGCGGAGGTCCGAGAGAAACGCCTTGGTTGCCGAGCGACGGCGCTCCGGAGCACGACGCTCCTCCTCGAAGACGTCGGATTCGGAGTAGATCTGCAGCCCTGCATCGGGCAGCCGGAAGCCGCGCGACAACGCGCCAACGGCGACCAGCAGCGCCGCGTATCGGGCGTCCTCGGCGCGCTCGACAGAAAGGGCCAGGATGCCGTGTTCCTTCAGCAGCTCGATGGTCCGCTCGGCGCGCCCACCAGTCGCAGCCACGAACAGCGCCTGGTCGCCATCCTCGCGGAGGCGCCGAATCTCCGCGACCCAGTCAGCCACGCGGCCCTTGAGCTCGATGGCGGGCTGACAGCGGACGTGCTGCATCGGAAGCGATTGCCGCGCCGCCGTCTCGTCGACCGCGGCGTCGTCATCCAGCCCGAGCTCCGCCAGAAGCGTCGCGTGGGCCAGAGGTGCTTCCACGGACGCGGTGCCCACGAACAGGCTGTCGGGAGGCGGGACGACCGCGTTGGTGTCGCGCGCGACCGCGCTGTCGTAGCTCTCCTGCACCTGTTGCAGCAGCTCGGTGATGTTCGTGTCCACCTCGTCGCGCTCGGAGACGATGATGCGCGAGTCCTTGGCGTACGACAGGTAGTCGAACAGCGTCGCGGAGCGATCGAGCTCGTGGTTCGACGGGCTCACCACGAGCGAGTTTTCCAGGTCCGCCGCAGCGTCTGCGGAGGCGGAAGGACGAGCCAGGACGTCGCGCAGGGGCACGACTTCGACTTGATCGATCGCGGCGACCGATCGCTGCGTGGACGGGTCGTAGGTGCGCAGCGACTCGATCGTGTCGCCGATGAACTCGAGCCGAACCGGATGGGAGGCCGCGGCCGGAAATACGTCGACGATGCCGCCGCGAACGGCGAATTCGCCATGCTCATCGGCGGGATCCTCGCGGGAGAATCCGGCCTCGATGAGGCGTTCCGCGAGATCGGTCGGAGCGATGTCCTGGCCCGGCTTCAGCTCCATGGCCGCCGCCAGCATGTGATCCGGTGCCGACACGCGCGGCAGCAGCGCCGCTGCAGACGCCACGACGACGCGCGCGGTGCCGCGCGCGATGCCATGGAGCGCGCGCGCGCGCACGGACGTCACGCCGATGTGCGGCGCCAGCCCGCGGTACGGGTCGACCTCATGAGACGGATATGCGAGAACCGCCCGTTCAGTCGCTGCGGGCGCCAGACCTTCCAGCGCCGCCAGAAAGAAGGCAACGTCTGCGCTCGCCTCTTCGATGTCGGCATCGCTCGGCAGTACGTACAGCACCACGCTCTGCGGACGCGCGTGCGCCGCGCTCGCCACCAGCAGCGCTTTCGCGGGCGAGGTCAGGCCCGACACCACCCGCGCGGGCACGTCCATGCCACTGCGTGCGATAGCGGTCTTCAGAACGGCGCGGAGGTTCAGAGAGGTCGAGGTCGCCACGGCAGGTCCAACTTCTCAGTGTAGCGCAGCGAATAGCCGATCCGAATGGAGCGCGCCGCCTTCGCGCCGAAGGCGCTCCGCGAGCCTCGCCGACTACGCGATGTCACTCCAGCGTACCTGCGTGTTCGCAGGGATCGATCGCGCGGCGCGACGGCCAAGGACGCGATCGAAGTCCCGCGCCTTGATCTCGCCGGTGCCGGGACGCTTCACCCACACGTTGGCGGCTGAAAACTGCTCGCCCGACATCACGTCCCTGATCGTGACGACGCAGGCGTATGCGAAATCGATGGTGGGCTGTTCTTCCGGAAGAATCGTCTTGCCGCCGCCGAGCGCTTCGAAAATGGCGCGCGACCCGCGCACGAGATCGGCCAGCTCGGCCGGATCGATCGATATCGGCACGTCCGGGCCCGGCCACGATTTGTCCGACGTGAAATGCTTTTCGAGCAGGCGCGCCCCCAGCGCGAGCGCCGCGAAGCACGTGTAGTTGCCGAGTGAGTGATCGCTCAGGCCGACGACGGCGTCCGAAAACGCGTTGCGGAGGTCGGCGATGGCGCCGAGGCGGACTTTGCCGTACGGCGTGGGATACATGGACGTGCAGTGCGTGAGCGCGAACGGTACGTGCGCCGCGCGCAGAATCTCGACCGCCGGACGAATGCTCTCGATGTCGTTCATCCCGGTGCTGAGAATCACCGGTTTGCC
>Ga0066388_100000382_pt1 | contig 20352 bp, 16 predicted proteins | sample PanSoiMetaGPlot6_FD_64539 | JGI IMG/M metagenome (GOLD analysis project Ga0066388, IMG submission 64539) | Tropical forest soil microbial communities from Panama analyzed to predict greenhouse gas emissions - Panama Soil - Plot 6 (Hybrid Assembly) | ecosystem: Environmental > Terrestrial >...
CTCTGGATGTACTACGTCGGCGACGGACGCTGGCACTGCCCTTCGGCAGGCACCTTCGTCTATCAGGCACCGGCCTCCTACTTCGGTCCGATCACGGTCGTCGTGAACGAGACCATCTACGAGCAGGTGCCGCAGCAGGTCTGGGACGACTACGTCGGCGACTGGGTGACCGTCTGGCAGACGGTCCCGCGCACGGTCACCTGGTACTACAACGCCTACTTCTACGAGGAGTACGGCCAATACGGCTACTACGACTTCAACGGCAGCTTCCACTGGTTGCCGTAGCTGTGGCGTTGTGAGAGGCGCAGCCAGTCAGGCAAATGCAAGATTGGCTGAGGCCCTGGGAGAGGGCGGTAGCACCGTCGTGGTGCTACCGCTTTTTCCTGGCGAGGTCTATACTATTGTATACAGTTGGCTTTCAGAACTATTTTTAAAGGAAGGCAGCGATGAGGATTCTAGCTGGACTGGGCCCCATTTTCAGAGGTGTATTCGCATGCCCAAAAGCCAAAGCCTGCAAGGCTTCAGCAGCCTTCCCGTGCTCGCATTCGTTGCCGGTCAGAAAAACGGTTGAATCTCTGACAGCCGCCCAACGCCACTTTGCATCCTGCTAAACTGTGAGCTCTTCACGCTACTCGTTTGAGGGGCACCCATGGGGGACACCAAGAAGACCTCTGGCCTGGTTCTGGGAAGGTTCATGCCGGTCCACAAGGGACACGTCTATCTAATTGAGTTTGCGCGCCACTTTGTCGACGAGCTGACATTAGCTGTGGTCAACTTCCAAGCCGGTCCGTTTCCCGGGGAGCTGCGGCGAAAATGGCTTCGGGAGTTGTTTCCAGACATCCGTGTCCTGCCGGTGCGTAGCCTGACTACGAGCGGCTGGCAGCCGGATTCACAGTTGTATGACCTCTGGGCCAGGAGTCTGCTCAAGCGCTTGCCATCGCCTCCCGATTACCTGTTTGCCTCCGAAGCCTACGGCTGGAAGCTGGCTGAGACGCTCGGTGCCCGTTTCGTTCCTGTCGACCCGCAGCGGTCGATCGTACCAGCCAGCTCAGCTGCGATCAGGAGCGATCCCATGCAAAATTGGGAATTCCTGCCCAATTGCGTCCGCCCACACTTCCTACGGCGCATCTGCATTTTTGGTCCGGAATCCACAGGCAAGAGCACCCTCGCAAGAAATCTCGCTGACCACTTCCGAACCGTTGCAGTTCCAGAGTATGCCCGCACCCATATCGGTGCCCGCAAAGACCACCTTGATCCGGATGACATTCCGGTCTTCGCGTTCGGGCAGATCGCCTCCGAGGACGCACTCGCCCGCCTGGCCAATCGCGTCATGTTCTGCGACACCGACCCGATCACCACTTCCATCTGGAGTGACTGGCTTTACGGCTCGTGCCCGGAGTCGGTCAAGCGGCTTGCTGAGGAGCGCAGCTATGACTTGTACCTCCTCACCGATGTGGATGTTCCCTGGATTGAGGACCCCCAGCGATACTTGCCAACCGAGCGCAAGTCGTTTTTCGATCGCTGCCAGCGCGAGTTGGAGTCACGCAAGCGACCGTACGTGGTGATCAGTGGAGACTGGGATAAGCGTCTGGCGGACGCCGTAGCGGCCACAGAGCAGATCATCAAGCTGCCTGCTGGCCCCCTCCTCAGCGCCCAGCAGCGACTCGCTGGCCAAGACCCAGCGTTGGCCGGGCGGCAATTTCAGCCGGCGCTCGCAGCCCTGAACTTTTCTAGCCCGTATTCTTCCCATTGTGAGCAGCCATCCGCCCTCGTAGACTCAAACCATGAGCACGCACAGCAACACGAGCCCGCTGAGCAAAGAATTGTGGGATCTGGCCATTCAACTGGCGGACACAGCAGGCCAAATAATTCGACCGTTGTTCCGCTCGAATCTGGTGGTTCAGGCTAAGGAAGCCGACTCACCGATCGTTACCGACGCTGATCGGCAAGCTGAGCTGGCCATGCGCCAGATCATCGAAGCAGCCGCTCCCGCACACGCGATCATCGGAGAGGAGTTTGGCACCAAGAACGGCAGTGCGGCTTACACCTGGATCCTTGATCCGGTCGATGGCACAATCAGCCTATCCACCGGCAAGAACACATTTACGACCCTCATCGCGCTCATGGATGGCCACGCATTCGCCTTAGGCGTAATCGATCAACCGGTACTTCAAGAAAGGTGGATTGGTGGCGCCGGGCAGGCAACTACGCTAAACGGGGTACCGGTCAAGACAAAGGCAAACACACACCTGCAAAAAGCATCACTGAGCACCACTACCCCTGACACGTTTCGTACGCTGAGAGATCAGGCGAGTTTCGAGCGGCTGCGCCGAGAAGTTCAGATCACCTCTTATGGCGGTGACTGTTATCACTTCGGCTTGCTGGCCTCCGGTCATATTGACCTGATCATAGAACGTGGATTTCAGCTCTACGACTTTGCTCCTCTTGTCCCGATTGTCGAGGGAGCAGGCGGGGTAATCACCGACTGGCAGGGCAGGCCGCTTACCGCTCACTCGCGCGGGGACATCCTCGCTTCGGCAAACAGAGAGCTGCACGACCAGGCCCTGGCTATCATTACCGCTGGGGGATGCTCGGCAAGGAATAGAAAGAAGCAGGTCGCGTGAACCCAGATTGAGACAAGAAATTCAAATCGAGGCAGGAACTATTGATTCTCGGGAATCTCTGCGTGAAGATATGGGGATGATAGAATCTACCGACGCGCGTAGGCCCTCCTCGGATTGAGTGTGCTCATGCAGAAGATGAAGGCGCTGGTCAAGGACGGCGGCTCGCTTGCCGTTCGCAGCTTGCCGGAGCCGGTGCTAAAAGCGGACGACGAGGTTGTGGTTCAGGTCATGTTGGCCGGCTTGTGCCGCACGGATCTTTACGCTGCCGCAGGCATTATCAAGACGCCCGACCCGCTCGTACTCGGCCACGAATTTGCCGGTGTGGTCACCAGAGTCGGCGGCACCGTCGAGCACCTTTCTCCTGGAGCTCGAGTTACGGTCAATCCACTGCTTCCCTGCAAACGCTGCCGGTTCTGTCTCAGTGGGCAGGAAACCATCTGCCAGCATACTAAATTTCTGGGCGTGGATCGCGACGGCTGTTTTGCTGGTTACATAGCTGTCCCCGCTTGCTCCGCCCGCCCGCTGCCTGAAAATCTCCCCTATCTTGCGGCTGCCTACACAGAGCCGGTTGCAGCATCGCTGGCTGTTCTCAAAGCTGGGATTCGCCCGGACGACAAAGGACTCATTTACGGCCATAACCGCTTTTCCCAGCTGTTACAGCAGATTATGCGGCTGTATGGTTTCCTCGATGTCCCCATGTTTGACCCATTTGCCGACCGCGCTTTGCTTGATGAGGACAGCTACGACTTTATCGTCGAGACGATGGTGTCCACCGAGACGCTCAGCGACATGATTCGGGCCATCCGGCCTGGTGGCAAGCTTGTTCTCAAGAGCCGCCAGTATGAGCCGATTCTGCTCAGGATGAATGAACTGATCAAGAAAGAGCCGATTCTCCACGTCGTCAACTATGGCTCGTTTGAAGACGCACTCGCGCTTTTGGCTTCCGGCCAGATCTCCGTTGAAGCGCTCGTTGATGGAATTTACAAGCTGGAAAGCTTTGAGGATGTTCTAATCGGAGCCAGACAGACAGAGGCTTTAAAGCCGTTCTTTGCGCCGTGGGAAGAGTGAGCGATGTGTGGCATCATCAGCATCCTGGCTCAGCAAGAGCGCGTTGAAGAGAGCGCGCTTCGACAGGGGCTGGCAGCGCTGCGGCATCGCGGCCCGGATGGTGAGGGAATCTGGATTTCGCCCGGTGAAAGAGCAGCTCTGGGCCACACTCGCCTGGCGATCATCGGTCTTGAGGACGGAGCGCAACCGATTTCCAATGAAGACGCGCAGATTCAGCTCGTCGTCAACGGGGAGTTCTATGACTTCGAGAGGATCAGGAGCGATCTGGAGTCGCTGGGTCATCGCTTCAAAACGCACTCTGATGCCGAGATCGCTCTGCATCTCTATGAGCAGTACGGGACGGACTGCCTGGAGCATCTGCGCGGGGAGTTTGCCTTTGTGATCTGGGATGAACGGTTGCAGCGACTGTTTGCTGCCCGGGATCGCTTCGGAATCAAGCCGCTGTTTTATTCGGTCCGTGACGGGCAACTCTGGATCGCCTCCGAAGCCAAGGCGCTTTTCGCGGCGGGGCTGAAGCGCTCCTGGGACTTCGAGTCATTCTTTCAGGCAGCCAACCTGCAGTATGTACTACCACATCGCACCCTGTTCGCCGGAGTACAGCAGCTTCAACCGGGACACTTCCTTCTGGCTCAAGCTTCGGGAGTGAGCACCCATTGCTACTGGGATTTGAATTATGCCGCCTGCGACTGGGACGCACAGGACAGCGATGAAGAAAGCCTCGTCCAGCAGTTCCACGACCATCTCAGCCAGGCCGTGCGCTTGCGCCTGCGAGCAGACATTCCTGTCTGCTGTCACCTGAGCGGCGGCCTGGATTCCAGTGCGATCCTGGGCCTGGCCATGCAGCACAGCACTTCGTCGATGAAATGCTTCTCTGTGAGCTTCAACGAGGAGACCTACGACGAGTTTGAGATTGCCAGGGAGATGGCTCAATTTGCTGGCGCCGACTTTCATCCGGTGCACATCTCCCAGCAAGATCTGATTGAGCAGTTGCCCGATGCTGTCTACTTCAGCGAGGGATTGGCAGTAAACGGCCACCTGCCCGCCAAGTTTATTCTCCACCGGGAGATCCAGAGGGCTGGCTACAAAGTTGCGCTTACCGGCGAGGGCTCTGACGAGCTGGTGGCTGGTTATCCGCACCTCCGCAGCGACCTCTTCCGGTCCGACGGTCGGGAGGAGCTTATCCCCGCTCTTCATGCCAGCAATCGCGCCTCGCAGGGAATCATGCTTGTGCACGGCAGATCACTGTCTCTGGAGGCCGTCCGCAAGAAGCTGGCATTCGTTCCCAGCTTCCTCGAAGCCAAGGGAACACTCGGTTACAAGCTCTGTTCTGTCCTTTCGGACGACTTCAAGACCAGCTTTGGCGAGCGCGATTGCTACGAGGAGCTGCTCAACTGCTTCGACATCGAAGGTCAACTATCGGGCAGAAGCCGCGTGGATCAGTCGCTCTATTTGTGGTCGAAGACGGCACTGGCTAACTACATCCTGAAGACGCTGGGGGACGGGACAGAGATGGCCAACGCCGTCGAGGGCCGCCTGCCGTTTCTCGACCATCACCTGTTCGAATTCGTTCGAGCTCTGCCGCTCTCCTTCAAGATTAGGGGGACAGTGGAGAAGTACATTCTCAGGGAAGCGGTGCGCCCGCTGGTGACAGAAAGGATCTACAAACGCCAGAAACATCCGTTCGTGGCTCCTCCCGTAAGCCGATTCTCCGATCCGATCGCCGATGCGCTACTGCAAGACACGCTGCGCGGCAGGATGTTCGCCTCAGTGCCATTCTTCGATCAAAGCAAGGTCGTCTCCCTGCTTGATGGACTGCCAGGCATGACACCGGAGGAGCGCTCCGCCATGGATCCGGTCCTGATGACGGCGCTGTCGGCTACTTTTCTGCACGAGCGCTTCCAGTTGTAGGAGGGGTGATGACCGTTTCCACAAAAAACCAGGACTGGTGGCTGCCATTTTACGAGGAGACACCGTTCGAGCTGAACCTGTTGCGATCGGATGAGATCGAGCTCAGGGCGACCCTCAATTTCCTGTGGGATAAACTTCACCTGTCCCCAGGCAAAAGAGCGCTCGATCAATGCTGTGGCCTCGGCGCCCTGAGCATTCCTCTGGCCGCGCGAGGGGCCAACTTGGTCGGCGTTGATCTCTGCGAAAAGTACATCCGCATGGCGCTTACTGAGGCAGAACGGCTCAATCTGCCCTGCAGGTTCCACTGTGCTGATGCCTTCACATTCGTTCCAGATCGTCCCTGCGACGCCGCCTTCAACTGGTGGACCAGTTTCGGCTATGCAACCGACGACAACAGGAACCTGCTCATGCTGCAAAGGGCTTTCGAAGCGCTCAAGCCCGGGGGCTGGTTTGCTCTGGATTATCCAAATATAGCGGGCGTCCTGCACAACTTCAGCGGCTGCGCAACAAAGCGCCATACCACTGCCGAGGGCGAGATCCTGATTATTCGCGAGACCAGTATCGTGCTCGAGCAAGGTCTGCGCAATGAGCTCTGGACCTTTGTAATGCCTGATGGCCGCCGTCTGGTACATGATACGAACCTGCGCATCTACCTCCCTCATGTCCTGGTCGGCATGCTGAGACAGTGCGGGTTCTCGGACATCGAATTGTTCGGCAGCACACTTGGCGAGCAGTTGCGCATCGACAGCGCTCGCTGTATTTGCCTGGCCAGGAGACCGGAATAGTGAGAGCAATTAGGACCGACGCTCCTGGCGACAACGACCAACTGCGTGAGGCGATCTACGAGGGGGAGATCTTCCTTATGCCCTCGACATCGGCCTCAGAAAATCTGGTTGCGGACGTGATTGCGCTGATCGAGGCAAAACTCGGAGAGCGCTACCGTCAAGCTCAGTTCGCGATGCCGGCAGATCAATACTTGGATTGCATTGCTGACTTGAAACATCACTTGTATACGGACTACCACTTTCGTGATTCAGTAAGGCGGGTGATGGCAGAGCTTAGATTCGACCCGGCTGAGAACGCCTTCGATCCTCCACGGCTGCGGGCGGTAACCCATGGCGGGCACCAAAATCCAGACAGCAGCAATGCCTACTCGACACACCGCGACACCTGGTATGCCAACCCGCAATCGCAGATAAACTGGTGGATTCCACTGCACGATGTTACCGAGCCAGAAACTTTCTGCTTCTTTCCCCGCTACTTCGATAAGGCTGTGAACAATAGCTCCGGCGATTTCGACTACGATCAATGGGTTGCCAGAGTGGGCTTTGGCCGATCCCATGCCGGCCGCGATGCCTTCTATCCGACGATTCCAGAGAAAAGACTGAGCGAGCACCATGCGCTGGCATGCTCCTGCCGAGCTGGAGAAATGATCCTCTTCTCGGCCGCACACTTGCACCAAACTGCCTACAACAGCTCGGGGCTCACTCGCTTCAGTCTCGATTTTCGCACCGTTAATTTAGCCGATCAGGCAAGCAGAATCGGAGCCCCCAATGTCGACAACCGCTCGCTTGGCAGCGCTCTTACGGACTACATTCATCCAGATCAGGTCGGCTCAGCGGAGGCGCATCAGGCAATCGATGATGCATAAGCCTTCATTTACCCGGGTATTCCAAGCTGTTGCCGACAGGCATGGTGGCAGACTGGCGATTCTTCACGACGGTCGCCCCGCTCTCACCTATAGCGAACTGAACGTTAGCGCATTAGCGCTCGCAGCCCGCCTGAACAAGCTGGGAGCAGGCCGCGAGGCAGTTGTTGGGCTCTGCATAGACAAATCGGCCGAATACATAGCGTCTTTGCTGGGCACCTGGTATACAGGCGCGGCCTTTCTGCCACTTGATCCCAGGCTGCCGGGCGAGCGCCTTGCCCTCATGGTCAAAGAGTCCGCCATGACCATTGCCGTCGTGCAGGCAGGCTATGAAGATCTGTTCGCCGGGCTGAGTGTGCAGATCGTGCCCCCGCCACATTCTCTGCCGCTCTCGGCAGATCAGCTAGATGCCACATCTCCAGCCCGGGAAGACGACCTGGCATATACCATCTTCACCTCCGGCTCCACCGGCAGGCCTAAAGGGGTGATGGTTACCCACCGCGGCATCGTCAACTTTATTCAGGCCCAGATTGAGGCCTTCCAGCTGAAGGCCGGCAGTCGGGCCCTCTTCTATCTGTCTACCAGTTTTGATGCCTCAATCTCTGACATTGGCACGGCCTTGCTGTCCGGCGCCACGCTTTGTATAGAAAAGCCGGAGCTGCTGCAGCCTGGCTCGACCTTCGCAGAGCTGATAAGAGAAAGGCAGATCACTCACATGGACATCCCGCCGGCTTTGCTGCGGCTGATGAAGCCGGATGACATGCCGGCCTGTCTGGAGACAATCATCATCGGCGGCGAGGTCTGTCCACCAGAGGTGGTGCGCAGCTGGGCAAAGCGCCTCCGGGTGGTCAATGTATACGGACCAACCGAATCCACGGTCTGCACCAGCCTCTGCCTGTGCGATCCGGAAAGCTGGACTGGGCCCCTGATTGGCAGCCCGCTGCCAGGAGTGACTTACCACCTGCTCGACGAAGAACTGCACGCTGTCCAACCAGGGACGCCCGCTGAGCTGTACATTGGCGGTATCGGGCTGGCGCGCGGGTATCTGAATCGTCCGGATTTGACCTCCAGCAAATTCATCATCAGGAACGGAGAGCGCCTTTATCGCACCGGCGACCTCGTCGTTGCCTGTGACAAAGGGGAAATCCAGTTTCTCGGGCGGATTGACAGGCAGGTCAAGGTGCGCGGATTGCTCATAGAACCGGAGGAGATAGAGACCAGGCTCCTGGGGCACCCGGCGATTCAAAGCGTGGCTGTACTGAAAAGAGAGCTCAAGCACAGGTCAGGGCGGCAGATCCTTGTCGCCTTCATCGTGCCCAAACCGGGATACAGCCTGAGTGCCCGGCTTCTACGTGAGCATCTGGCGCTCTCACTGCCGCGCTGGATGCTCCCGCAGCGCTACGAGTTTCTCGACTGCATTCCGTTGACAGTGACCGGGAAGGTGGATGTAAGTGCCTTGCGCGACCGAGAATTGAGCGCGACCCGAGTGTCTCCAGGAGCTGGCAAGCAACTGGAATTTAGCGCCGTGCCGCTTCACGAGCCGCGCGCTGCCGAAGCGCAGCTTCTCGCCGAGGTGTGGCAGCAGGTCCTCGGGCTTGAATCAGTGGCGATTGACGAAGATTTCTTCGAGCTGGGTGGTGACTCCTTTGGCGTGCTTGAGGCGTGCGCGGCAGCAGAAGCCAGGGGTTTGACCGTCCCGCCCACTTTGTTGATCTCCCACCCGACCATTGGTGGCATTGTCAGAGCGCTCAAGGCCATGCAGAACAAGCGCGACTTTGCGCTCTCGGCGAGCGGTGCCATGAGCTGCGCCGAGCTGCGTGCTGATATAAAGTCGGACGAGCAGTGGCAGGAGCTTTTGAAGGCTGCCAGAGGCCGACCCGGTGAGATTCCAGCGTCTCCGCAGTCTGTGCTGTTGACCGGCGCCACCGGATTTTTGGGGGCGCGGCTGCTGGCCGAGCTGCTCGACAGAACATCTGCACGCATCTACTGCCTGGTACGGACGGAGGATTCAAGCTCTGGCATGGAGCGAATCTCAGCGGCGTTTGCCCGGCACGGGACCACGCTCGATAACGCCAATCGCCAGCGAGTGATTCCAATCTGTGGGCGTCTCGAGCAATCTCGATTCGGGCTCAGTCGGGACGAGTGGAGCCAGCTGAGTGAGACAATCGACACCATCTACCACTGTGCCGCCCACGTCAACATGCTCCTGCCCTACTCCGACCTGCGCCCGACCAATGTGCAGGGAACAGTTGAGATCGCTCGTTTCCTTTGTGATGGCCGCAAGAAGAGTTTGCACTATGCTTCGACCCTCTCGGTTTTCGTGGCTACAGATTGCAACACCGGCGTGCTCCTGGAAGCAGATGAGCTCGATCGAACAGGTCTTGTGTACGGAGGCTACGCCCAAACGAAATGGGCGGCCGAGGTCTTGCTAAGATCCTTGTCCGGCGCTGCTGGACCGATATCCTACTACCGCTTCGGGCTCATCACCGGCGACTCCGGCTCTGGACGCTCATCGCCCACCGATTTCCTGTCCATGTTCATGCGCGGGATTGCAGCGCTGGGCTGCGTGCCCGAAGCAACGTCTGACCTCAGCGTGGACGTAACACCGGTCGACTTCGCAGCAGCGGCCCTGGCACACTTGTCAATGGAAGGCGTGGGCCGTCGGAGCTCTTCCACCTTCCATATCGCGAATCCGAAAAGCCTTCCGCTCAGCCAGCTGATCGCCAGCATGCGCCGGGCAGGCATCGAAATTGCGGAGGTTTCTTCCCGAGATTTCCTTGACAGGCTCACCAACCATTCGACCAAAAGCACAGATGCAGCCGAGTCGGCGGCTTGCCTGGCCTTATGCCGGTGCTTATCCGATAGCGGCTGTTTTGACGGTTTGCGGACCATGGATCTATTTCAGGCTACAGATGTCAAGTTTGACATGCGAAACACCCTTGCCGGTCTCTCCGGTTCCGGCCTGAGCTGCCCGCCAGCCTCTGATGAGCTGATTCAGACCTACGTCAGACAGATCTTGAAAGAGACTGCTGGCCCATGGTCGAAGTCCCAGTCCCGGGCAGCGCCGCGGCCAATTATCTAAGTTGGTCAAGTTGATGAGCTGAAAAAGCTCTTTCGGAGATCACATTATATGCCACTATATATGGTGGCATCTTTCGCAAATTTTTTTGCGGCCAGACGGCTAAATGCGGAGAATGGTAGGACCGGCCGTGGCGCGCGGTCAGGTCCTACCCGTGGGAAGGGTGCCTATCTTAGGTGCAGCTGCGCCGAGAAAGAGAGCCGTCTCGAGGAGCGGCTACTTGCAGGTGTTGTTCACGGTGTTGCCGGCGACCGACTGGGACGCCTGGCCTGCAGCGAGGGTGACCTGGTTGCCCTGCGGATCCCACAGGGTCCCACCACACAGCGATACCGTCGAGCCGCTGCCGGCGACCAGGTACACGGTGCAGTACTCGTTCGCCTGCACCGTGCCACCGATCGCGTAGACGAGCTCGTAGTCGGTGCTGGTGCCGGTGCAGGAGACGACCGCCCCGTAATCTGCACATCAGGGCTGGTGGTTGGGGTTGGTGTCCTGGTCGTCCGTGGCGGCGTCGCTGATCGCCTGGCAGTCCGCCGGAGGGGCGGCGAAGCACTTCGCAGCGGGGTAGACCTTGCAGTCGTTGAGGTCGGGCCCGGGGCAGCCCGACACGCTGAGTCACTGGTCAGTCATCGATGTTGCCGGACTTGAAGCTCAGCTCGGCTACTGGCCGCAGGACGGGGAGCCCGGGCACTCGCACAGGGCGAACTCCGGGAACTGGGCGTCGAGCCAGATCTCGTTGGTCCCGGGCTGGCTGATGTTCAGCGAAGCACCCGGGCACGCTTCGACCTCGCATCCCGGCCCGCCGCCGTTGACCAGGGAGTACTGCTCGGCGACGACGTCGACGCCGTAATGGCAGCTCACCAGATTCACGACGGCGGGCGCCCCATCCACGCCCTGCGCGCAGATCAGTCCGTTGTAGGGAGAGACCGGCTGGTCGTCGAGCTGGTAGTTGTTCGTGCCATCAGGCGACGCCGTGACGTTGAGCGTCTGCCCGGGACCCACGATGTAGTAGCAGTAAGGCGGGGACACCTTCGGGCCGCAGCCGGTCGCGCAGAGGACGGCAGCGAACAGGACACCAGCGGTGAGGACGGTGTTGTGGACGGTGTTGTGGACGGTGTTGGGCACACGGTGATGGTTCATGTTCTCCTCCTGCACAGAACGCTTTTGTGTCCGCAGGACCACCCCCAGGGACAACAAAGCACTGTTTCCCAGCCGTTTTTTCGCTTCTGGGGGGAGCCAGCAAAATCCGACTTCGCACAAGCGGAGCAAAAGGGGATCTTTGCAGGGCTAGCTAGTCAGACGGGTTGACGGTTTCTGGATCGCCTCAGCAGATAAAGCGGAATCACAACTGTAGCCTCACCGTAAGCAAGGATTATGGGTGAAAGCAATTAATGTCAGTGTGGAAAACCGCCCCAGTCACGATAGTTCGCGGTCTTGTAGCTGGCACTGGCCGGTTAGAATCGCGCGCGCCTGGTTGGTCTGTCGGCACGCTGCTCGTCCGAATCTTTATCATTACATCGTCCCTGGCTTTTGCCTGGATCGGAGTGAGCCCGCGATGGTAACCGGTGAAATTGTTGTGTGATTTGAGCGGTCTGACTTTCTGTTCGGTAAGGAAAACGATGAGCACGCCACTACTTCATACCAGTTGAGCAAAAGGGGAGCAGTCCAGTGTGGCCTGTGCAACTTTCATGGGTACAATCACGCGTGTTCAAACGTGCGCTAGGTAGTGGCTATCGGCTTTATGGTCGAAAGTACGTGGTTCAAACAATACCTTTGCTGACCACGATCAGGCCGGAAGTTGCCCCATATGTGTCGAAATTCCGGCTGGGGATCTACCTAGAAATCCGCCAGTGCTGTTAACTGAACGACCCACCGCTACTACCTTAATGTCCCTTGACAGCCCCGGATGCCGTCTCCTAGGGTGCAATTGAACTTCTCCTCACCCGGCGAACCATGAGTCTCTACCGACCACACCCCTGAGCCTCAGCACCATGGCAACTGCGTACGCAGGGCTCAAGGAGCTTGCGGGGCGTGCTATCCCCACGCCGACCATCCACAGAACCAAGGTTATGGGTGCTCGGCTCGAGAAGATACTCGGACGCTCCAAGTACAACGGAGAGAGTGCTTTCAATTAACGGCCTAAAGCTGCTACTGCCTGGCGAACAAGACGGTGGCTCACATGCGTTAAAGGAGGCAGACAATGAAGTTCCATTCGAACGAGGAGCTGATCGCCTACTTCAGGGAACATCCAAAACTGAAAGGCTTTGAGCTGATCGATTGCCCCGAGATCACCATCGTGCCGCCGCAGCCCGGGTCGCTGATCTACCTCCTGGTCGAAGACTGCCCCGGCATCATCAGCGTGGCGGGGTTGTCCGGCTCGCTGACCCATCTCATGCTGTCCAACCTCTCCGGGCTCACCAACATCGGGGAGCTTCCCAACTCGCTGACCCATCTCATGCGATACAACCTCTCCGCGCTCACCAGCGTGTCGCCACTGCCCAGCAAGCTGACCCATTTCCAGGTCGAACACTGCCCCAGGATCACCAGCGTGGGTAGGCTGCCCAGCTCGCTGAGGTGGCTCCAGTTCTGCAACCTCCCTAATCTCATGAGAGCGGACCTGCCCGGCTCGCTGACCAATTTCGTGGCGCACAACTGCCCCAGGCTCCGTAACGTGACGGCTGGGCAGCTGGCGACCTGCTAATGCCAGCAGCAGGGCACGTCCACAGTGCCACCAGCGACACGCGTTGACGCGTGTCGCTGGTGGTCCCACCTCATAGCGCCTGTAGCTCAGTGGTAGAGTCCTGCGCGTTCGCGCATGGTTCGCGGGTTCGACTCCCGTCAGGCGTTCCAAGTTGCACTAAATCCGGACTGTCTCTTGCAAAGTGCTCTCCGGATGACCAGGAAGAGTCTCAGGACTCAGTTTGTGGAGAATTGCCACACCAGGGAGGATAAAATGAGCAGTGATCTGTCGTCCAAGTTGAGCGCAGACCGTGACCTCGTCGAACGGTGGCTTGAAATGTCACTGTCGAAGGACGAGTCGACCCTTTCTGCTGCTGTCCGATACGCAGTGCTTCCTCTCGGCAAGGGATTGCGCGCTGCTCTGTGTCTCTGGGCAGCACAGGCGTTCGCTTCCGAACCGGATCTGTCCGTGCAAGCCGCGCTGCCGTGCGCTGCAGCCATCGAGCTTGTTCACGGAATGACTCTGATTTACGACGACCTGCCGGGGATGGACAACTCCGAGCTCCGTCGTGGCCGGGCTTCGACGTGGATGAAGTTTGGTGAGGGTGCTGCGCTGCTGTCCGGTGCTGCCATGCTGGCACAGGCATTCAAGTTCCTCAGTGCCTGCAGTGACTCGGCTGTGATCGTTGACGACCTGGCAGTCGCCTGCCATGAGCTGGCGGCTGGACAACTGCGGGACATCGAACTGAGCCGGCAAGCGCAGTCGCCCTCGGTTGCCACTTTGGTGAGACTGCACAATCTTAAGACTGCCTCGCTGATTCGATTCGCGGTTACCGCCGGAGCAAGGATCGGCGGTGCCACTCCGCCTCAGTGCGCGGCCATGGGCAATTTCGGCGCACAGCTTGGTCTGGCCTACCAGATCCGGGACGACGTGCTGGATGCGACCGGAACTGCGGAAAACCTGGGCAAGCCGTCTGGACAAGACACGAACAAACACACGTTCGTCACCTGCTGCGGTTTGGCCGAAGCCAATGCCTGGCTGCGCAACACGGCGGACGAAGCTATCAACTCGCTGGCAATGACCGGTCTCAGCGAATCGGCCCAATATCCGTTCAAGGGAGTGCTCAAGTATGCGGTAGAGCGAGATCGATAGTTCGAAGCGGGTACCTGAAGCGTTGCAAGGCACTGCTGGTAGGACCTGGTCGCGCACCACGGCCGGTCCTACCACTTGCCGCCTCATGTGGGTTCGCTTCTAAAAAATTTTGCTTAATGCGCCACCATATACAGTGGCATACATTCCGAGCTCGCAAGGAGCACCTTTCAGCTTCGCCGCCGTCGCTTTGCTCGCCTCTTGGCATTCAGGGTAGTCAAATCACGGCGAGCGGAGCATCACGCGGTCAGTTCACACCGACAGAATCGGCGGGACTGTGGGCAAAGCTACTCAGTATAGCCTAGCTTCCTCGCCATCGTGTAGTCCGCCAGGACGCGCGCCGTCCTCTTTCCATCAAGCTTTTCATAGATCTTAGCGCGCTCATGATAACCAAGCGAATACTTGGGGCTCAGCTCAATGAGCTTATTGTAGTCCTCGAGGGCCTTCTGCAGTTCACCGGCTTTGACACACATGCCTGCCCTGTACTCGTGAAAGTCTGGATCTTCCGGTGCTCTCTGGACTAGCTTTGTCAGATCATCAACTGCCGATTTGTATTGCCCTATCGCAGCATAAGCTACCGACCGCTGGATATAAGGCCAGTAAAGGGCTGGGTTGACGGCAATTACCTTCGTGTAGCCATCAATTGCCTCTTTGTGCTTTCCCATGTTGTCCAGCAGCTTAGCCCGATCGCCCATTGCGTCAGTGTCCTTGGGATCGAGCGCAATAGCTTTCTCGAGGTCGGTAATCGCGAGTCGATATTGCTTGAAGTTCTCGCGCACATGAGCGCGGTTAACATAAGCCTTTTCCAAATCAGGCTTCATCTTAATCGCCTTGTCCAAATCAGAGGCTGCTTTCTGGAACTGCTCAGAGAAATGCTCAGCGTCGCCTCTATCACAGAAGGCTATGGCATCGTTGGGATTGAGCTGGATTGCCCGGTCGAAGTATACCTTGGCCTTCGTTTGTTGCTCGCTGATCATCAGCTTTTCACCAACAGCGCGCATTTTCGTCCCTTCGGCTATGCGCTCCGGTGATCCGGCGGCCCCGGTAACTGGAGGAAACTTCGGGATTGTGTCTGCATTCTTCTGCATGGAAGCGGCTCGTGCCGACACGGCTTTCGCTTGATCCTTTTTGCCAAGCTTTGACAGGCAGTTAGCGTATTGCTTCAATGGGTAAACAACCTGTGGGTCGTCCGGACCGTTTAGCTTTTCCCGAGCTGCCACCATGTCCTCATAGACTTTGAGCGCTGCCTCTGATCTCCCTGAGCTCATATACAAGGAGGCAAGCGCATCATATTCAGACAGAAGATCCAGCCCGAGTGACTGGCGATCGGCAATGATTTGCTTGAGGATGTTCTCGGCGTCTCCGTACCTGGACTGCTTCGCCAACTCGTCCACCTTCTTTCGCTGCTCCATCCACTTGCCGCTCTTGAGCTTTACCTCTTCCGCCTGATTAGGTGTCAAATCGATGGCTTGCGCAGCAGTAGACGACAGCACGGCCAGTGCGACGATAGCAGTGCTGAAACGGTTCATAATTTGTCCTCCGAAAATCGTATAGAAGAGATTATGACCAGTGAATGCGAGCTGATAGTTGGGGAGACCATCAAAAGTATCTAATAATCTGCCCTCTCGCCTCCAGACAAGGGCTCCCATTGAAAGACCATCTGAGCGTACAAACCGATCTCCGCGATCGACTTGTCATGCCACCCCTGGCGGCCACGACAAGACCTGCCCAGCGATGGCAGCTGGTGAGTTTCTTGTGAGCATATCTAATTAAAGAACGCGCTTCGATGAAACCAATGTGCAATCCTATTTGAGCCGACGGTAAAACATTTGTGCTGGGCCTCATGACCGAGACTCTTAGTGCAAACCCAGACCAGCTGCCGCGAGATCGACCCCTCCGCTGGCAGTTGACTTAGCGCAAGATTGCCGCTCTCACACGGTTTTCCCCAATAAGTGGCGCGGTTGAACGTTGTTGATCGTGCCCAACAGTCATTAGCCTGAAGTATCACGTGTCTTTGACTTCAGCTGTCGGGAGTGAGTTCCAAAAAAGCCGCTTAGGTGTCTCTTACGTCGATTTCTGGGTATTCCAGTAATTCCGCTTCGGTGGAGACACCTGGGTGCGTCTTCAGGAGCGCTCCTCAGTCAAGCATCTATTGGACACTTCCGGGCTTGGCCTGGGACGTGGTGCTTCATTCAAACTCAACCGGAGGTCACACGTTCTCCATGATGAATGCTCCCTCTACGGCTGTCCGATTGGCCGCCCGCGCAACCAGCATCGCGGTTGGCCGTGCTTTCACTCTCCGGACCTGCCATCCCAGTGTCGGTCACTTAGCGCGCTTGCGCTCACCCGGGCGGTCCCGGAAGCGCTGGCCACGCTAACCGAGAAGACCATGCATTAACAACGGCTTCTCGTGGAGAAACCATCGCTCAGAAAGTGAGGAACAAGAACATGAACACGAACCTCGTCAGCCGCAAGCACTCGAGCATCCTCCTGATCGCCCTGATGATCCCCGTGTGTGTCATCGGCTGCGGCGCCGCCGCAGACTCGGCTTCCCAGGGGAACCGTTCGGACCCTGCGCATCAGCCGTCCGACGCATCCGACCCGCCCGGCGACTCCACCCCGACCCTCGTCTACGTCAACAACGGTGAGAGCGCCTCCTGCGCCGACGGCCAGGTGGTCGTGGTGGCGGCCGGCGGCCAGCTCACCGCCGACCACGACTGCACCTACTTCGCCCTGACCGGCTCCTCGGTCGTGGCCTACGGCCCCAGCATCGGCTACGCCCTCTACAATTCGCACGTGTCGCTGGGCGCCGGCGCCAAGGTGGTCGCCCAGTACCGCTCGAACATCTCGGCCGATGACGGCGCGGTCATCTGGAACGCAGGTGGCGCCTCCATCACCGTCTCTCCGGGGGCGCACGTCACGAACAACAACAACCCCGGCGGCTCCGCTCCTTCTCAGCCGCCCGACCCGCCCAACCCGTCCCCGTCGCTGCTCTTCGTCCACGTCGGTGAAAGCCAGTCCTGCTCCGACGGACAGGTGGTCGTGGTGGAGTCCGGCGCCAACCTCACCGCGGACGCCAAGTGCACCTTCTTCGCGCTGAGCGGCGGCGTGGCCATCGCCAACGGGCCCAGCTTCGGCTACGCGCTCGCCGGTTCGCACGTGACGGTGGAGGCGGGCGCGGAGCTCATCGCCCAGTCCGGCTCTAGCGTCGAGGCTGGCAACGGGGCCGAAATCTGGAAGTGCAACCCCTACCAGAGCATCCACGTGCTCACGGGGGCGTCGCCCTCCATCTACAAGGGCTGCTGAAGCACCGCTTCATCACCCGCCTCACAAACTCTGACGACCGGGGCACCGTCTGAGCTGCCCTCAATCCCCTATCCGCATCCAGGCTGCGGTGGGGCCGGGTCGCGCGCCCGCGCTGGTCCGGTGCTGGTCAGGTCGCAAGGGACCTGACTGGGGAGACACCTCCCGAAAGGCAGCGGTTGGCCCTGACCGAGGGTTGTCCAAGGCAGCCTTCCGCCTAGCTTAATCCATGGCTTCTTAGCAACCGTCGGTTTTCGAGAAAGGAACAAGGGTGATGATGGACGAGAACAAGCCTGTGCGCATCGAGCAGTGGATGGTGGTCCTCTTCGGACCGGACGTAACGGTCCTCCGGGGGCGCCCCTACGGGCATCCCACGTACCCCGATGGCAAGGAGGTGTGGACCTCCGCCATCAAAAGGGTCGATGGGCTCCTGGTCCGTACGAAACGCCGAACCTACCAGCTCGGGCAGATCGACGAGGCGTACCGGCTCCTGATGGAGCAGCACGGCATCGGCATCGACCCTGCCAACCCGCTGAAGGATCTGGAACGGATGCGCCAGCTGCTCCTGCAGCCCGCCGTGTCGGACAGCTGACCGCTTCCGCCAGCAGAAGGCCGAAGCGATCTTCCCCACAAGCAGAGAGGTGAAAGCCCGGCCGCTGGGACAGCGGCCGGGCTGGTCCTCATCTTCGGCAGCGACGCGATCTGCTGGAGACCGTTTAGCAGACGTTCCGGGAGCTTGCCGGAGAGTTGGAGAAGCTCGACACCCCGGTGCGCAGCGAGCGCGAGCTATACGGCTAGGCCGCAGGCTTCCTTCGGGGTCCGGTCGCTGCAGCCGGCCCGGTCGCTGCAGCCGGCTCGGTCGCTTACTCAAAAAGCAAGTCCAACGAGACAATATAGTATTGATTCGCCAAAATAATTTGGCGAATCTCCCTGAACAATGGGCTGAGTGCTCCGATCGCCTGTACCGGAAGACACCAGGTCAGCGGCTCGCCCCTGAGGGACAAACCGCTGACCTGCCTTCTCTGTAACAGCCGGGTTACAACCGCTGCCGGCTTCTATCTGCCTTCCGCCGGCTGGCGGTCTTGCTCATTTCTCTGGGTAGCGAACCGGGCGTGCGGTGAATTGGCTATGTTCATTCTGCGGAAAACCGCACTGAGAGCCTCATCCTGACTTAGACAACCTGATACCGGTACGAAACAGTACGGGAAAGCTGGTCTGGATGCCGCGTGTCTGGTACATTTCATCTCGGCTTAGCCATAATCGCCTTGGCTCTTGCTTCCAGCTTCTCGACTTCTGCCGCTCGATTCGTCTTACCAAGGAGAGCGGAATACTGTTCCAGCGTAGCCGCAACTTCTGGATAATCCGGAGCTATTTCCTTTTCCAATATGGCCAACGACAGCTTATACAAGGACTCCGCCTCTCTTACCTGTCAGGCTGAGGCATCTTGATAGGTAAAAGCAGAAGAGAAAATCAGCGGATCAGGTCCACGAAAGGACCCGACTCAAGCCTCTTTTCTCAGGGAGATGTTCAGCCAGACATCACAGGGGAAAAGTAAGCGGACAGCAGTCCGGCTAAGCCACCACCGCGACGTTGAGGACCACGATTTGGCTCTTGCTACGCGCAACCCGTTCCGCAAGAGGCAGCTTCGGATCGGCATCGAGGAAGAAGGTTACGGCGAGCTTCGTCGGTCCGCCCGGATGAGTGGCGGCAAAGCGCTTCCTAACTTTCGCACCTTTTTGGGAGGTCCAGAACCCGCGTTTCAGCATGTGACTTGCGGCCTTGATGGACATGGGGTCCCATTGAGCCTTCGACCAGCCGTCGGGGTCAGCGACAACAGTGAGGCTGTCACCGACTGACAGGCTGACGTGCTGTTCGGGAGTCGCAGGGGTCAGGGTAATTTCTTTCTTCATGGCGTGTCCTTCAGTTGGGGCCCGTGTGTCCAGCGACCAGAAGCGGCCTCTGGCAAGAAAGTGAGAAAGGGAAATGTACCGATACCGTCGCTGATACCAGAAACGGTCTGGGCAGTCACGGCAAGTGAAATCTCCGCGGGAAAGGACCCCCGGGTAAAAATTTCACTTGCCGTGACCGGCTCAACGAACAGCCAGGCAGGTCCATACTGGTAGCACTTTGCTTACAGCAGCGTCCCGGAGAGGACAACCATTGCCGTGCCGAAGTAAATCACCAGTCCTGTGACATCCACCAGGGTGGCGACGAACGGGGCAGAGGCGGTTGCCGGGTCGACGCCAAGGCGCTTGAGAATGAGCGGCAAGATCGAGCCGGCAAGCGTACCCCAGGTAGCCACACCAACCAGGCTGAGCGCCACGGTCAGTCCGACCAGGAGGAAATGTGCACCGTAGATGTGAAAGAGCAGCTGCCAGACCAGGATGCGCGCGAAGCCGATTACGCTCAGGATCAACCCCAGGACAAAACCGGTTGCCAGCTCCCGTCGCACAACCCGGAACCAATCGTGAACACGCACCTCGCCCAGAGCAAGCGCTCGAATCACCAGCGAGGAGGCCTGGCTGCCAGCGTTGCCACCGCTGCTGATGATCAGGGGAACGAAGAGCGCCAACACGACAGCCTTGGCGATCTCGTTCTCGAAGTAGCTCATGGCACTGGCGGTCAGCATCTCACCGAGGAAGAGGGCGACGAGCCAACCGGCCCGCTTCCTGACCATGCGTAAGAACCCGGTCGCCCAGTAGGGCGCATCGAGCGCTTCCGAACCGCCAATCTGGTGGATGTCTTTGGTGGTCTCCCGCTCCACCACGTCGACGATGTCATCGACGGTCACGATGCCGGTCATGCGGCCCATCTCGTCGAGAACGGGGATGGCGATCAAGTCGTGCTTCGAGAACAGGCGGCTCAGTTCTGCCTGGTGCATGCTCTCACGAGCGGT
>Ga0066388_100000383_pt1 | contig 20340 bp, 18 predicted proteins | sample PanSoiMetaGPlot6_FD_64539 | JGI IMG/M metagenome (GOLD analysis project Ga0066388, IMG submission 64539) | Tropical forest soil microbial communities from Panama analyzed to predict greenhouse gas emissions - Panama Soil - Plot 6 (Hybrid Assembly) | ecosystem: Environmental > Terrestrial >...
AAACCAACCTCCTTCGAGGACAGTTACTGGAATCACCAGTGACCAGTTCAAAACCCAGCGGAGAATCACGTAGGCCGGAATGACGATTGCCGAAGCCCCGAAGATCCCGGTTACCCAAGGTCCAGACGTGGCCGCCAGCGCTCCGACAAGCGCGCCTATAAGCATTCCCGCAACAATAAAAAGTCCGACCAGGATCAGAAATATCAAAAACACAATCCAGATCACCCGCGGAAAGCTCGCGCGGGCCGATGAATACGCACCCTTGATGGTAATTGGCTTTTCCAAGTGGAGGTTGGAAACGGCAGCAACAGTAGGCGCTTGGGATATAAAAAGCGCCAGATAGTACAAGAGATATCCAGCCATCGTCATCGCGACCGACGTGGATTCCTCATGCCGCGCCATCATTGCCGCTCCTCCGAGCATTAGCGGAAGAATGAACAGCTGTGGAAGCGCGGCAATCGCCACAAATACCAGGAAATTATTGCGGTACAAATGAAAAGTTCGATCCAAGAGTTCGCTGGTGGAGAGCGGGCGAAGTATCGTGGTCATCTACTTGTATTCAGCACTATCTATGACGCGGGAGCTGTCTGCGCCGCCTGCGGAGTCGATTGAAGCGTTGCCATCATCAGCTGCAGGTCGAAGCCTTCTTTGCGAACCCGTTGATCGTAATAGATGAGCGTGAGCGCAATGATGGCTAACGGCCCCACCAGACTGGTGCTGATAAAATTTCCTACTGCACTCACGGCTGTGATCAAGGCGATTGCGGCTTGTGCATTTCCGCGCCCCAGCAAAACCGCTAGAACTCCCAGCGGCATCTGAAAGATCATACCCACGATGATGGCTAAAACGATGAATAACACGTAGATAACGAAGATCCGCCAACGGCTGCCGCGAGTTAGCACTTTACTTCGCGTGGTGCTGGAATTGAGCCCTCCGCCCTCGAGCACGGTTATGGGAATCGCGAGGGACCACATCAGCCACAGGTAAATGCCCGGAATAATCAGAAAGGTAAGTCCAATGCCGGCTGCGATACCAATCGCCAAAGTGATTAATGCAACCCTCAACGTGCTGCTTCGAGCGGACGAAAATGCCACCCCAATACTGACCGGCCGATCCAAATGTATGTTTGAGACTGCCATCACAGTTGCGGCTGCAGAAATCTGTATCGCAATGTAGCTGCATACGCCAGCTACAATTGCCAATGGGTCAAATCTCTCGACTGGGCGGCCGGTGAGGGTGACAGCCCTCATCAATTGCAAGACAAGCACAATCAGTTGGGGAACAGCCATGATCCCTACGAACAGAAGAAAGTTATTGCGGTAGACGTGGAACGTTCGATCCAGGAGTTCGCTCGTCGAAAGTGGACGAAGGACGGTGACCATGGCGGGCCTCCACGCGAAAGTTGGCGCATCTTAACATCCTCAGTAGAGGCGGCTCAAGAGATTTCCTGAGATCGGAATCGAGAGGTAACTTCATGTTGGGGTTCGCAGTGGCGTTGCAGCGCGTGATGTGCCGGTCAGCTCAATTCAAAACGAGCCGCGAAGCACTGGCACCACAAGCTGGACACTTGTGAAACTCCTCGATACTGCCATCGAAGAGCGGATTGTAGCCGGGCTCCTCGGGCGACGAATAAGTCAGTTTGTCGGCGTGATGGTTCATCTCGCTTCCGCAGAATGGGCACATCATTTTGGCAGCTGACATACTTCATCCCTCAATCCAACGAGATGCTCTCTCTTCCGTAGCGCAATGTTCTGGCCATCCAGATAAGTTCTTTTAGGAACTTATCAATGAGTGGAAGCAGGGAATTATCGAGCGGTTTGCCCTCACTGCCAAAGAGCTTGTGGGCGTGTGAAAAATTCGCGTCCCAGAAAATCGTAACCAGGCCGAGCTCTCGCATAACAGGAAGCAGGTCTTGAATGCCGCGCGTTCCACCATACCGTCCGGCAGACACCCCGGCGATTCCAACTGCTTTGTGAATGTATTCCTGGAGGCAGCTATCAAGAACGTGCTTCAGCATGCCGCTGTAACCGTGATTATATTCAGGCGAAACGATCACCAGGGCATCCGCTCGATCCATCCGGGCCGCGAAGTTTGGGTCTTTGATCGCCTCGCCGGCGTCGTCGGTCCTGAGTTGCAACGTCGCGATGTCAATCAGCTCGGTCTCGACCGCGGGGCGCTTCGAGAGTTCATCCGTCATCAAACGCGCCGCGTTCGCGCTTAAGCGGCCCTTGCGAACCGTCCCGAGTATCACCGGAATGTATAATGCGCGTTCGGCCATAGCATCTTCCCGCTATTTCGCGATCCATTGTGGATGGCTAGTCAGCAGACCGTTGACTGCCAAGATCTGATACGCGACCGCAATTCCAAATCCCAGGCTGAGCAAGCCTGAAGCCAGCGACAATTTGTGGAAGAACTTCCGCCCGGAAACTACGTGCAACGCCGAAGCGATGCTCATGGTAATCAGCATCATTCCGGCGATTGTTCCCACTCCAAACACCAGTAAGTAAGCGACCGCCCAGCGCGGATCGCGGATCGTCGCAAGCACAAGTAACGCCGCCGCCGCGGAACCCGCCAGCCCGTGCACGATGCCGATCACCAGTGGACGAATCGGCCGGTAGAACTTGAACCGTTGCAGAACACGATCAATGCGGGACAGTGGCGTTTTTTCGTCGGCGTGCCGATGTGCCTCTGGGTCGTGCCCGTGCGAATGACTATGAACGTAGTCGCCATGGGTGTGCGCGTGAGAATGCACGATGTGTGAGCGTGCAGGCGTGGACGTTCCCGCCCGCACAGCACCGAACACTGGCACGCTGCGAAAGAAGCTAACAATGTTCATCACGCCCAGCACAATGAGCATCAATCCGACCGACAGCTCCATGCCCAAGCCCAAGCGCGTTGGAATCACCAGACCGAAGACAATGATTGCTGTGCCGACGACGAGAATCGTTAACGTGTGCCCGGCTCCCCAGAAAACGCCGATCCACGCCGCTTTGGAAACGCTGCGCTCGCGGCTGACGATTGTGCTCACAGCGATCACATGGTCGGGATCGGTCGCATGCCGCATGCCGAGAAAGAATCCGAGAGCGACGATGGAGAGGAAAGCGATCACGTGAGCACTCAGCATTCAGCCCGATAGAGCGAGTGAATGTCAGCCCGCCGAACCAAGGACGATGAATGCTAGCTATGACTGCCTGCCAATTCTTTCACAATATTGCTCACGAATGCCTTGGCATCGCCGAAGAGCATGAGCGTCTGGTCCATGTAATAAAGAGGATTGTCAATGCCCGCAAAGCCCGGGTTCATGCTGCGCTTAATCACCATGACGGTGTGGGATTTTTCAACGTCGAGCACGGGCATGCCATAAATCGGACTCGATTTGTCGGTCTTGGCCGCGGGGTTCGTGACATCGTTTGCGCCAATAATCAGTGATACGTCAGTCTGTGGAAAGTCGCCGTTGATCTCATCCATCTCCATCAGCCGATCGTAGGGAACGTCGGCCTCAGCGAGCAGAACGTTCATGTGACCGGGCATGCGTCCGGCGACGGGATGAATCGCAAAACGCACATCAATGCCGCGCTTGGTCAAAGAGTCATAGAGCTCACGGACCTTATGCTGGGCCTGCGCCACCGCCATTCCATAACCGGGCACCACAACGACTTTGCTCGCAGCTGCCAGAATTCCCGCAGCTTCTTCGGGCGAAGCGCTTTTCACCGGACGTGCTTCCTGCGCTCCCGGCGCCGAGGCAGCAACCTGCCCGAAAGCCCCGAACAACACGTTGGTGAACGATCGGTTCATTGCCTTCGACATGATTACAGAGAGGATGAAACCGGACGATCCATCGAGCGCGCCGGCAATAATCAGCAGCTTGTTGTTGAGCACGAACCCCATGGCTGCTGCCGACAATCCCGCATATGAGTTCAAGAGCGAGATGACTGTGGGCATGTCGGCGCCACCGATCGGAATGACCAGCATGACGCCGAAAACGAGCGCAATGCCGACCATGATCGGATACAGATGCGGCGTTCCTGGACGCAACACCAGGTAAACGGCAATGATAATGGCAATAGCGAGTAGCGCCAGATTGACGAAGTTCTGCCCTTTATATGTGATCGGCCGCTGCGGCAAAACTTCCTGCAACTTACCAGCCGCCATCAAGCTGCCGGTAACGGTCAGTCCGCCAAGAATGACTTCGCAGCAAAGTACCGACATTTTGAACGGAGGAATTCCTGATCCGTTCACGCCAAGATAGTATTCAGCTGTGCCAACCAGCGTTACGCAAAACGCGCCGAATGCGTGACTGAGGGCGGTCCGCTGTGGGACGGCCGTCATCTGGACCAAGCCAAGCGGAATGCCAATGGCGGTTCCGATTCCAAGGGCCACTAGTATCCAGACGTAGTCAATCGCGATGTTTTCGAGCTTACCTTCGATCGCCAGCTGAAGAATGGTGCCGCCGATAGCAAGCACCATACCGATCTCGCCCGACAGAATGCCGCGCCGCGCTGTGGGTGGCGCGTTCATCCACCTGAGGGCGAGGATGAACAGGCCGCTGGCGACCAGATAGATGAATCCGATAAACACCTGACTGCCGGATATGGTGATCATGATTTTGCCGGACGGCTTGACTTGAACATTTTGAGCATGCGGTCGGTGATTATGAATCCGCCAACGATGTTGCTGGTGGCAGCGATGACCGCCAGAATGCCCAGAACGTGTGCCAGCGGACTCTCATGCCTTCCCACCAGCACGATCGCGCCGACTACGGCGATGGCGTCCAGAGCATTGGTGATGGACATGAGCGGCGTATGCAGTAGTGGTGAAATTCGCTTAATGACTTCAAAGCCGATGAAGCCAGCCAGCATGAAGACAAACAGACCGTCAATTAGAGCTGTACCCATGTTTCCTCATTACACATTTTTTTCGGGTGCCCCACCCATCCCCCGTTTTTGGCGGGAGGGTGGGGATTTTGACTTTACTGCGCTACCAACGCCGGCATCCCCAACGCTTCCCTCACCCGTGCATTCACCACTTCCCCACCCTGCGTCAACACCGTGTCGCGAATAATATCGTCGCTTTCTGCTGGACGCACCTTGCCATCCTTCACCAGATTTGCCAGAAACGCGGTCAGATTTCGGGCGTACATTTGGCTGGCATGGTGAGGCACACCGCTGGCTAAGTTGATTGGCGCAATGATGGTCACCCCATGCGCGACATAGGTTTCTCCCGGGTGTGTCAGTTCGCAATTTCCGCCGCGCTCCGCTGCGAGATCAAGAATCACCGAGCCCGGAGCCATGCCTTTCACCATCTCCGCCGTTACCAGGACAGGAGCCCTTTTGCCGGGGACCACAGCTGTTGTGATAACAGCATCATTCTCCGCCACGACCTGCCCCATCAGCTCCCGCTGCTTCGTGTAGAACGCCTCGTCTTGCGCCTTAGCATAGCCGTGTGCATCCTGCGCATCTGTTGTTTCGAGCGGAAGTTCCACAAAGCGAGCGCCCAGACTCTGCACCTGCTCCTTGACAGCAGGACGCACATCGTAGGCTGAAATCACTGCGCCCAATCGTTTCGCAGTGGCAATCGCTTGCAAACCAGCCACGCCAGCGCCAATCACCAGCACCCTTGATGGCGTAATCGTCCCTGCTGCTGTGGTCATCATGGGAAACATTCGCGGAAGCGTGTCAGCGACCACGAGTACGGCTTTGTAACCTGCAATTGACGCCATGGACGACAGCGCATCCATGCTCTGCGCCCGCGTGGTACGTGGCATCAGCTCAACTGCAAAGGCTGTCACTCCTGTTCGGGCGATTTCCTGCACCGCGTCCACCGCCGCCAGCGGTCGCATGAATCCAATCAACAATTGACCGTGCCGCATCAACGCAAGATCGGTCGCACCGTTCTTGTCGTTGGCGCCGTTACAAAGGACTTGGGCAATGATGTCGGATTGCCCGAAGATGGCAGCTCGATCGGCAAGCAGCTTCGCGCCTTTCTCTTGATACTGTGCGTCGGGATATCCGGCTTCGACGCCCGCGCCCGCCTCAATTGCAACTTCAAGGCCGGCTTTCGCCAACATTGGCACTACCGCAGGGGTCAGCGCAACACGCCGCTCGCCCGGATAGATTTCTTTTGGAACTCCAACGATCACAATTCGCCTCGTCGTGCTTTCAGCTTACCTTCAGAAACACGGTATTGTACTCGTATTCGGAATTCCAGAAGAATAACTAATGAGGGAACGAGATTCGCACGTCCGCTGCCCGAAGCCAAGGCCGCGAAGCGGCAAAAGAATGCTGCTCAGGCTCGTGAGGCCTGTGGCAGATCGCGTGTTGCTAAACTTACCGCAGCCGGTCTTTGTCGCAGTTTTCCATTTGTGTTTTGAGGCATTCATGAAATACTGCCCGCACCACGCGCTCAGGCAATGCAATGGCTAAATCCCCCTTGGGACTTCGAACAGCAGCATTTGTGTTCTCCCTTACTTTGAGTTTTCAACAGTACTTGCATGCCGAAACCGTCTACCTCAAGAGCGGCATATACATCGTAGTCACTAAAACCGCGCAGAAAGGCGACACGGTGAGGTACTGGGTGGGAGATGACGAATATGAGGTCGCGAAATCGGACGTTCTCAAAATTGAGCCTGGCAACGGGCCTGCTCCAGATCCACACACGCCGGCATCTGCGAGCAGCAAATCCGGGGATATCCAAGACTTAACTCGACGGGATTCGCCCGTCGCAAGCTCCAACCGTGACAAGCTGAAGTTTCCCAAGCTCTCTGGGCCGAATCAGAACGAGGCTCGATGGATCAAGCTACTCGATCGCATTATGGTGCGTGACACGATTGATGAGACCCGCCTCGCCGAAATTGAACTCCAGCACGATCCGCCTACTATTGCGGATGCATACTATTTGGCTGGTGTCATTGCCATGAAACACGATGACGCGGTAAGGGCCGGCAGCTATTTCGAACATGCCATTCAGGCCCGGCCAGATCAGCCAAACTTATTGGAGTGGCACGCCATCGCCTTGGCCGAGCAAGGCCGATATCCCGATGCCGCTCTTGATCTTGAACGCGCCAATGACTTGCAACCGGATTCCGCCGACATTCTTCGCATGCTGGGTTCAGCGCGCTACAACGCCGACCGTACCGGCGATGCTGTCGCCGCCTGGAAGCGCGCACAAGAACTGGCGCCTGATGCTCGTATTGAGTCCTTACTACACAAAGCGCAGCGCGAACTCCAAGTCGAAGAAAAGTCCCGCAGCAAGGAAACCCGACACTTCACATTGCACTACCAAGGTGAGAGGACTCCATCCGAATTCCACGCTCAGATTCTGGATACTCTCGAGAATGCATACCAGGACCTTTCACGCCAGCTCAACTACACCCCAGGTGAGAACATTATCGTCATCCTCTACACGCAAAAAGAATTCGAGGACATTACGGAAGCGCCTTCCTGGGCAGGCGCGCTAAATGATGGCAAGCTTCGCATCCCCATCGGGGGGATCAACGCTATGAATCCCGAGCTGGCGCGAGTACTCAAGCACGAACTTACACATTCCTTCATCAAGTTAATGGCAAGAGGACGCTGCCCTACGTGGCTAAACGAGGGGTTGGCGCAACTGATGGAGCCGCGCAGCTCCAGTATGTTTGCCCAACAGCTTTTGCCACAGTTTCAGGAGCGCAAGTCTATTCCATTTTCGGTGCTGGAAGGCTCATTTACACGCTTCCCGAGCGCGCAGGCAGACTACGCCTATGCGGAATCGCTCGCGGCAACTGAGTACTTGCGCACCCGCTACGGCATGAACGAGATTCTGCGCATGCTGCAGAACATCGGTGCCGGAGAAAGCGGCGAGCAGGCGCTCAAGCAAAGCACTGGCCTCGATTACGTCGTGCTTCAAGACCGTCTCGCTGAGTATCTGGCCCATATTTAGACCTTCAAACAGCGCTCTCGGTCGCCGTCATGAGCGTTCGAGGGCCGCCTCGAATGCGTCCAGCGAGAGCGAGCGCAGCAAATTTCGTCTCAATCCACGCTCCACTTCGGCTAGGCGATCTGCAGCCCCAGAAAGCCACTCGAAATCTGCGGACTGAGAGAGTCTTTCCAGTTCTGTATAAATATCAGTGTTGCGCACCAAATCAGATGACCTTGACTGAAGAAACAACAAATCTTGTAGGAGGGAATAGATGGAATGCAGGAGCAAATCCATTTTCTCGCGGCCCTCGGCCCCCGCGCGATAGGTTTCTGTAATCTTGAAGAGTTCGCTGTGTCCAGCGCCGCGCAGTGCGGTGCGCAGAATCGTTAGAGCCTGTTGCCTGGTAGCGATGTAAGTCTCCAGGTCGAAATTTCGTGCGCGCCCGACAGCTCCTTCAGACAATCGAGCCACGAGCGCCCTCTGTTGCGGCTTCCACGCGGGGCGATGTTTCGCCAGGTATTGTTCGATTTCCGCCAGCGACAGGCTGTGAAGGCCAAGAACCATGCACCGGGAACGAATCGTTGCCAGCAGCTCGCCGGGGTTTTCAGCCAGCAAGAATATCGTCGCAAACTCCGGAGGTTCCTCAAGGACTTTTAACAGCGAATTCGCCGCCTCTTTCATGAAGGCTGAATCAGTAAAGATGAACACGCGCTCGCGCCCTTCGGCAGGCCGAAAATAGATGTTCTCAATGACGCGGCGCACCTGGTCCACTTTGATCATCATCTGTGGCGGATCGGGAGGAATGACGAGTACGTCGGGATGGGTCTGGATGAAAAGACGCGTCTCCCTCTTTTCGGATTCCTTTAGGGCCTCGCGCGCTTCAGTAGCTTCCGCGCAGCGCGCGTTGAGGTCCTCCAATTCACCAATCCGGATGCAATTTGTGCATTGACCGCAGAAATCGGGAAAGCCCCCTGGCGGAGACAGGCAATTCATCGCGCGGGCGATCATGGTGGCGAGAGTGTACTTGCCCGAGCCTGCAGGCCCCGAGAGGATTACGGCGTGCGGGAAGCGCTCGCGCCCTAGCATCTCGCGGATTTTGAGGACGACATCGGCGTTGCCATGGAAGCTGGAGAAGGGCATATGTTCTTAGTCGATTTTCGGCCTCACTAGAGGGCCGGCTCTGTTCCACGTAAATCTATTAGCCGCGTACAGCCGACCAGCGGAGCGGTGTACCCGCTCCTCCTACTCCTCTTAACTCAATTGCATTGTCCACGATACGAGATCGAATCTTGCTCCCATTTACGTCAATTCTTTCCAGATGCTTCAACTCTTCCGCGGGAGGCACAAGACGAACGCTGTATGTGTTCCGGTTGGAGGGGCTATACCAGCCTTCATATCCGCGCGACGTCTTAATGAGCCCCAGCAGAGGCGAGTCGAATCGAAAAGACGAAAGGGGCAGCTTCGGCGACATCGCCACGCCGGCCTCGGTGAATTCGATTCCAAGGAGTTTCGTGAGCGAATATAGCGGGCAGGCGTGGGTGTGCATGTTCAGCACAGGAAAGTCAGGCCAGCCGAATGGCTTGCCGCCAGGCGTGGTTTCGCCAGGACGCTTGCTCGAAGCAGAGTTCAGAACGTCAGGGCCGCACCACGTTCCGTACCAAATTTCAGGATAAACCTCTGCGTGGCGCGCAAAGGAATTCTTCTTCCACTCGTCCCATGCCATTGCGCTATCCACTTGGGAGAGCGCCCAGATTAACGTCTGGTTGAGCGACGGCCACACGCCTCCAGCAACGCTAGTGCCAGGCTCGATCTTCCAGACGCCAGTCGTCGTGCCGTCAGGACTGTCGTTAAGCTGGATTGCACCAATCGGAGAAGGCTTTCGCAGTTCACGATCTAAGGCCTCGACCAATACGCGAGTTTGCTCTCCGTTGGTGGCGCGGCCGATGATCGCCCAGGGCTGAGGCTCCAGCCACAATCCTTTTTCTCCAAGCCAGCCCAGTGTCGGTCCGAGCCATGCTCGGCGGAACCACTTGCCGGTCCACTGATCCTGAACGGCCTTGCGATGCTCCTCTGCCTTCACGCGAATGGGCGAAGAGAGCACGCCCGAGTCGCCCGCCGCTGTAAGCATGCGTGCGTAGTAATTGAACACATACGCGGCCATGGCGGAGTTGAGCACGCTCTCGCCTTTTTCCACGCACTCCTTTTGGTCTTTCTGCTGCACCCAGGCGTTGACCAGTGCATCGTTCCAATCATCCTGCAGCATCCGCATCAGCCCGTGCTGGCCGGTTCCCACGTCCTGGTTCAAATGACGGTAGCACCGGGACAGGAGTTCGCGAACAGGCGTACGGCTTTGCGAGCCAAAAACCGGGACGATTTCGGAATCGAGGAAGCCGGTATCACGCGTCGCCAGAACATATTCGCTTACAGCCCAGAGCAGCCAGAGCGGCATGTCACTTGAATTGTCGCTGGTGGTTGGCATGGGCATACCGTGACCGACGATCCCATAGGGAATCGAACCGTCTGACCGCACTTCCTTCAACGTGTAGCGGAGCACCTCCTTCACGAGATCGGGATCGCTGAACATGAATGGGAGCGCGTGCTGAAGGGGATCGCGGGCCGCGCCCTGAAATCCCATGACGTACCGATAAATGCCGGCCTGGGAAATGATGTGCTGGTGAAAGAAATTGTCGTAGGTGAAGCCGCTGCGGAGGTAGTAGTGGTTCCAAGTGACTTCGCGCTCGACCCAGGGCTCGCTCTCGGTGCTGAAACGAAGACCCTTTGTCTTCCACTGCGCGCAGGAATCCTTTAGAGCGGATTGGGCAGAGTTGCGATACTTCGTTGCGAGTGAGTCCAGGTCGAATCCGCTCGGCAGGTAGCCGTACAGAAAAGTAAGGGTGCGGCTCTCACCCGGGTTTAATACAAATTTGCGTTCAAGCAGCAGGGCGGCCTCCGGACCGGTCCGCGTGAGGTCACCGTCCAGCGAGCGGCGAAGTCCATCGGGGTTGTTTGCGCCTCCTGTCCCGAAGAAACCCTGGCCGTTGGTCGTCATCGCGTCTGGCGGTGCATCGAGAGAAACCAGAAATGTAGGAGGCGGATTCAGATCGTCAAAGTCCGCCTGCTTAGGAGCGTTCTTGTCAGGCGGAGAGAGGAAAGGATTGGGACTTTGCTCCAGATGGGCAACTGTGGCTTTGAACAGCTGGTCTTCCGCTGGGTCGCGTCCGAGGAATTCCTTTTTCTCCAGAAGGCCTGATCCATCAAGGACCTTGGTGAAACTGTGCTCGAAGCGTGTAGCGAATTCGCGGCGCAGTTCGTGCGTGCTCCTGTCGGATGAAGCTTCCATGAACGAACGGAAAGAGAACTGATAAAGCTGGCATCCCCAGTACTCGATCCAGCGAAGACTTGCGGCGGTGTTTCCGTTATTGCTTAACGCTACCTGTGATATGAGAACTGGGTCGTCCCCGAAGGGCGCGAAGATGACATGATCAATGTTGTATCTTTCGGCCTGGAGTTTCTTTCGGAAGTAGCCAATGCCAAAGGTACGATGAAACGTGGTCGCGTTGCCAGGATAGTACGTGCTGAGTACAGCCTTGCCGTCCGTGAAGTATCCGAATCCCCCCGCGAACTGCCCGCGCTCTGGCGCGTAATCATTCAAGAACTTCGGCGCGCCTTCATCCTGGCGGACGCGAACGTGCCCATAATTCGAAGCGATGCCAACAATCCTGTCATTCCCGACCTGGTGAATGTGCTCGGTGGGCAAAAGAATTCCGGGATTTACTTGAGTCTTTGCTTTCGGATCGTTGATCTGGTCGCACGTATAACGAAAGGCAGGTAGACCGAATTCATCTTCGATCCATTCGCCGAGGTAGCCCGAGCCGTAAGGCTTTTTCGCGGTCGTGGTGGAATCTTTGGCAGTTGAGGTGATTCCCTGGCCCAAAGCTCGGACAAGAGTGTCCGAGGCACACGGACCTAAAAGACTTGCGCCAGCAGTCGCTAGGGCCGAATTAAACAAGAACCGTCGGCGGTTAACTGACATTTCGCGCCCTTACCGCCGAGCTCGAAAATCCCAATTTCTCATCTACGATCGTCAGAATTTTGGCGTGCGTCTGGTCGGGTGTCCCGCGCGCATCCACCACAGACACTCGTTCCGGCTCGCGCTTGGCAATTTCCAGATAAGCCAATCGCACTCGCGAAAAGAATGCCCGGCTTTCGCGCTCGAACCGGTTCTCGTCGGAAGCCTGGGTACGGGTCCGTGACTGGTTGCGGCGGCGGGCACGTTCTACGCTAGCTGTGGCATCGGAATCCATCAAGATGGTCAGGTCAGGTTTTAAATCCCCGCACAAAATGCGGTGTAGCTCCAGCACCGGCGCGCTGCCAAGTTTTCGTCCGCCACCTTGGTAGGCCTCACTCGAGTCTGTGAACCGGTCACAGAGCACGATGCGTCCCGCAGCCATCGCGGGAAGAATCACCTCCTCGATGTGCTGGGCGCGCGAGGCGAACATCAATGCCAGTTCTGCTCTGGTGGAGAGGCCTGAAGTCTTCGTGTCGAGGAGAAGTTGTCGAATTTTCTCGCCCATCGGTGTGCCGCCGGGCTCGCGAGTGACGGTGATTGCCAGCCCACGTCCGCGGAACTTGCCGGCAAGGCGTTCCAGTTGCGTGCTCTTGCCGCACCCGTCCAGCCCTTCGAAAGTGATGAACTTGCCACGCCGCGAAGTCACGCAGGAGATGATACAAGACTGTCCCAAGTGACGATGCCCGCGACGGCTGGTATATTCAAAAGTTTGTTCAAGGAGCCTGCATGAGGATTTCTGCACGTACCGCGGTTCTTACACTGCTTGCATGCCTCACTACTGCTTTATCGCGCGCCGCTGCCCCTCCACATATCACGATTGCTCTCGACGCCACCGATGCGCCACGAAAAATACTTCATGCACAACTTACGATTCCTGCTACAGCCGGCACGCTCACGCTTTATTACCCAAAATGGATTCCGGGCGAACACGCACCCAGTGGACCTGTCATTGACCTCGCAGGCCTGAAGTTCACAGGCAACGGTCAATTTCTGAAGTGGCGGCGCGCACTTGACGACAACTGGACGATCAACGTTGAAGTTCCCGCCGGAGTGCAGGAAGTTCACGCGACACTCGATTATCTTTCCCCGGCAAGCGACGGTCCGGCACTGTTTACTGCCGGAGCATCAGCAACCGCCAAGATGACGGTGATTAGTTGGAATCAGGTCTTGCTTTATCCCAAAGGCTGGACTGCCGACCAGATTACGTACTCAGCCTTGGTGCGTTTTCCGTCGGGTTGGAAATTCGGCACGGCCCTGCAGCTTGCATCGCAAACCGGAGATGAGGCCCGCTTCGCGCCGGTGTCACTCTACACGCTCGTTGATTCTCCGATCATTGCGGGCGAATATCTTAAGGTTGTCCCGCTCAATGAGGGCAAGAAGCCCGCGGTTGAGATGGACATCGCCGCTGATAGTTCCACCGCGCTCGATGCACCGCAAGAAGTTTGGGACCAATACGCCAATCTCGTGAAGCAGGCCACCACCTTGTTTGGCGCGACCCACTACAACGACTATCACTTTCTGCTGAGCCTCAGCGATCACGTTGCGCACTTCGGGCTTGAGCATCACGAATCCAACGACAGCCGTACCGAGGAACGAACGCTGGTAGATCCGCAAATTCGGATTGTCCATGCCAGCCTCTTGCCGCATGAATACGTGCATTCGTGGAACGGAAAGTATCGCCGCCCGGCCGACCTAACCACTCCCGATTATCAGCAGACGATGAAAGATGATCTCCTCTGGGTGTACGAAGGATTGACCGAGTATCTCGGCGAAATTCTTCCCGCGCGCAGCGGCATGTGGACTCCCGAACAATTTCGCGATGAACTGGCGCGGATTGCCGCGCAACTTGACCACCGGCCCGGAAGGACCTGGCGAAATTTACAGGACACTGCCGATGCGGCTTCAATGCTTTATTACGCTCGACACGACTGGGACTCCTGGCGCCGCGACGTGGATTACTACGACGAAGACGAATTGACCTGGCTCTGGGTCGACAGCATCATCCGGCAGCAGTCTCATGGGCAGAAGTCCATCGACGACTTCTGCCGATTGTTTCATGGCGCACCCAGCACGGCCCCGATGGTCAAGACCTATACATTCGACGACGTTGTAAATGTGCTCAATCAGATTGCGCCGTACGACTGGCGCGGGTTCTGGACGGACCGGCTGACGAGCAATCGCCCGGGCGCTCCTCTTGGTGGCATTGAAGGCAGCGGCTGGAAGTTGGTTTATGACGGTTATCGTTCAGAGATGATGCGCGCTTGGGAAGAGGACCATCAGACGATTAACGCGTCGTTCTCGATCGGACTCATCATTAAATCAGACGGCGAAATCCAAGACACAATCGAGGGTATGGCCGCGGCGCAGGCAGGCATTGGACCGGGCATGAAAATTGTCGCGGTAAACGGGCGCCGTTTCACGGGGCAAGTGTTTCGCGATGCCTTGAATGCGGGTAAGAACGGTTCCCAACCGCTGCAGCTGCTCATAGAGAACACCGATTATTTCAGGACCTTCAATCTGAATTACCACGGGGGAGAAGAATACCCGCATCTAGTGCGCGATGAGTCGCGACCTGACTTGCTGAGCGATATTATTCGCGCGCGTTAGTCAAAGATAGCGGCGAAGGGCGAGAATGCAGCCCAAGCCGTGAGGCCTGGGTACGGAGGAAGCGTCGACAGCCCGTAAGGGGTTAAGGAAGAGCCCGCTCAGCCGTTCTTTCGCCGCAGCGCAGGGCTCGACAGTCCACAGGCGCCTTTAAGACGGGCTCGCGGCTGAACGTTGCGTTCTCAACTCACTTCCGTGTTCTCCACAGCTTCCCCCGCGTTATACTGCGCTCAACGATTCATATTCTTCCCAGGAAGCAGCCATCATGACCGTACGAGCGGTTGAAGAGGTACCCACTCAGGTTCCTGCAGACGATTTTCAGGCGCTTGAGGAGAAGGTTTATCGCACTATTGAGCTATATAAGTCGGCGCGTGAGGCGCGCTCCACCGCCGAGCGGGATGTGAAGCGGCTGCGAGAGCAGCTTGAAGAGCGCGAAGAAGAACTGGAGGGTTTGCGGAAGGAGATGGTTACGCTTCGCAAGGAGCGTGAAGAAATCCGCACCCGCGTCGAGAAAATGTTGGCGCAGATTGATCGCATGGCGGAGGAACCGGCGGCAAGTTAGGCTGATAAGCGGGGACATATGGCAACAGCCACAAAACATCCTCAGGTGCAGGACGCAAGCAACAGCAGCGTCCGGGTCGAGATATTCGACCAGGGCTACAACCTGCGCGGTACCGATCCTGAATATCTTCTGAAGCTCGCCGAGTATGTGGATTCGAAAATGCGCGCCGTGGCCGAACACACCCACACCGTGGATAGTGCTCGCCTCGCCGTTCTGGCGGCCCTGAACATAGCCGACGAATTTCACATGCTCAAGCGCAGGGCCGAAGGCGGAAATTCGGAGTCGTCAAAGCGGGCCCGCCAGTTGCTGAACGCCCTGGATGAGGTTCTCCAGGATCAACGCAGGGCGGTCTGAACCAAAATTCTTACTGCGATCGCCGCAGAAATGACGCCTCAGCTCCGCGTTTGGCGATCGAAGTGACCAGCAACTCCGCTGTCAAGCCGCGCTCCTTCAGATAGGCCTGTACTCGGGCTGAGACCTTTTCGACTCCCACCTGGGGATCAAGAAACATCAGAACGGAGGGCCCGGCACCGCTCAGGACGGCGCCCACGACCCCGTCCTTTTCAGGGAAGACCCGCAACGCGGGAAGCAAGGGACACAGCTCCTCGCGATAAGGCTCATGAATACGGTCTTCGAGCGCCGAAGCCAGCAGAGTTCTGTCACCTTGAAATAAGGCCGCCATCAACAGCATAGAATTTTGGATGTTCGCTACTGTATCCGCACGCGAATATTGCTGCGGGAGTACCTCTCGGGCCCTCTCTGTTGGTAAAGCTTCATTCGGAATCGCAAGCAATAGCGGCCACTTCCCTTTGGGCACGAAGCGTGCAACCTGCGCCCCGCCATCGTCCACAATGCGCGCCACGGTAATACCACCCATCCAGCAGGCGGCTGCGTTGTCAGGATGGTGCTCGCGCCGCGAGGCCTCGCCAACAATGCGTCTGCTGCTCCACTTCAGTCGCCCAAAGTGTACCGCCAGCGCAATGCCTGCAAGCCGCGCAGCGGCAGACGATCCAAGCCCTCTGCCGATCGGAAACTCATTTTCGATCATCACATTGAGGGGAATTATCCGCCTCCTCTCTGATCCCAACACCTCACAGTATGTCTTCAGGATCAGGTGGTTCTCGAGCTGACTGCAGATTGCGGAATCGCGCCCGCTGGCGACAACGCAGAATTTCCTTCCTTTAACGGCGCGCACCTTCAACGTGAGATCAAGCGCCAGCGCGGCCGCATCAAATGCTGGCCCGATGTTCGCTGATGTCGCTGGAAGACTGATCTGGAAATCTTGCATAGTCCTATCGTGTTAAGCGTGTCCTTTGTGGTTGTAACACGAAGTCAATCAACCACTAAGGCCATGAAGGTACACAAAGGAAACTAGGTTTCAGATGAATGCAACAGGTCAATCACTGCTTCGACATTCGGTTCAAGCAAGATTGGAGCTCGCTGTTGCGACTTCAGAATTTGACTCTCTACCCCGAACGGAGTTCCAGCAAACAAGTCTCCCCGATGGAACTTGAGCGTGAAATCGGCGTCCTTCAGCGCGTGACCAGTCAGAATCAGCACGATGGATTCGTTCGGCTTAACAAAGCCTTGCATTACAAGTTTCTTCAGTCCTGCCAGCGTCACAGCTGATGCCGGTTCGCAGCCGATTCCCTCTGCGCCGATCTCGGCTTTGGCGAGCGCGATTTCAACTTCGCTGACCTGCTCAACCGTTCCTTCAGTTTCGCGAACAACTCTGATCGCCTTCTTCCACGAAGCGGGATTTCCAATGCGGATGGCGGTTGCCATTGTTTCGGCATGCACCGGAACCAGTTTCTCGCCATCCGTTTCTCGCATGGTTCGCACCAACGGATTCGCGCCTTCGGCTTGGATCACCGAAATTTTCGGCATGCGGGAAATCAATCCGAGCTGCTTCATTTCACGCAGGGCCTTGCCGATCGCCGAAGAGTTCGCCAAATTTCCGCCAGGAACGATGATGTGTTCCGGAGGCTCCCAACTAAACTGCTCTAGCAACTCAAAAGCAACAGTCTTTTGTCCCTCGACTCGGTAAGGATTAACCGAGTTGAGAAGATACACCGGCATTCTCTGCACAACTTCGTTAAGGACCCGCACACAGCCGTCGAAATCCGTCTTTAACTGGCAAGTGAGAGCTCCATAGTCTAGCGATTGTGAGAGCTTGCTCCATGAAATCTTCCCGTCCGGAATGAGGACTAGACTCCGCAGCCCGCCTCGCGCTGCATACGCCGCCATGGACGCAGACGTGTTCCCGGTCGACGCGCACGCCACCCAGTGGTATCCCGCTTGGCGCGCGAACGACGCCGCCACCGTCATTCCAGTGTCCTTGAACGAGCCCGTGGGATTCATGCCCTGATGCTTGGCAAAGAGTCGCCGCACTCCCGCAGACTTCGCGCATCGTGGCAGCTCATAGACCGGCGTGTTGCCTTCTTTGATGGTGATGATTTGCTGCTTTGAAATCTCAGGCAGGATTTCGCGAAATCGCCAAACGCCGCTCTGGTCGGCCGGATCGAACGATGTTCGCCGCTCACGCCAGATCGCCTTTAGCTCCGCGGGATCCAGCTGCTGTTCTTTCCATCCGGAAAACACAATCTCGAGCAAATCGCGGCAGAGCTCGCAACGAAAGCGATCAGGCAGCGCCGTACGCCCACAGCCGATGCAGCGCACCTCGGATACACTTTGCCCGGGTTTGACCGCAGGATCTGACAATTCGAGAGGCCTTTGTAGACGGAAGAGTCGTGAAGATGAGAATAACAGAACGCAAGCTTGACCTAGCGATGTTGGCGTGCCCCAGGTCTCGCTAATGTTGCGAGACCTGGCAATTACGAAGGCACTACCGCGTCACGGGAACTCACTCTCGCAGGTAACTGTCGGTCTTGTTGATCCAATCCGCTCGCGGCGGATGGAATGTGTCAATAGCCAAGGTATCCTCGAGCGCTTCGGCTTTGTGCGGCATGTTCGGAGGGATTACCAGCACTTCACCGGCACGCACCACGATCTCTTTTCCATCAATCCAGAATTTCAATGCCCCTTCAAATATGCTGCTCAATTGCTCGTTCACGTGACTGTGCCAGGGAACAACACAGCCCTTCTTGAGAAGAATGCGAGCCAGCATGACCTCCTGCCCCACGATCAACTGTCTATATAGCAGCGGATTCAACTCCTCGCGCTCGATATCGTTCCAGGCGAGGTATTTCAGTTCCGCGCCAGCGCGACGCTTTGTGACTGTTCGTTGCAGGGCTACCTTGCTTCCGCGCTTGACCTTTACATGCTTTTTTGACAGCGGCTTCTTCATGTTCATCACAATCCTTTGTACGCTCCTCCATCCACCAGAATCGTCTGCCCGGTAATATAAGAAGCGCGCTCCGAGGCGAGCCAGACAATCGTATCGGCTACCTCTCTTGGCTCGGCCACACGTTTTAACGCTGCTTCGCTCGCCCAGCCGGCAAAAATCTTCTCTTCGCTTTTTCCTGAGGATTTCGATCGAGCTCGGGCCAGTTCCTTCAAACGATCTGTAGCCGTGTAGCCCGGTCCAACGTTGTTCACCAGGATTCCATCCTTGCCAAACTCATTCGCCAGGCTCCTCACTAGTCCGACCACCGCGGCACGTACCGCATTCGATAGGACGAGATCAGGTACAGGCTGTTTAGTGCTGATCGAAGTCAGAGTGACAATGCGGCCCCACCGCTTTCGTTGCATATGTGGAATGACTTCTCGTGCGAAATAAACCGTGCTCAGGAAGTTCGACTCAACCGCCTTCCGCCACTCTTCGACGCTGGCCGCCAGGAAACCTTTCGCTGGAGGGCCTCCTGCATTGGTCACACAAATATCCACGCCACCGAATTTCTGCGTGATCATTTCCACAAACTCGTGCACAGCACCGGGATCGCTGACGTCGACTGCGCGGGCAACGATTTCGGCTCCAGCTTGTTTGCTAATCGTGGCTGCCGCTGTCGCGATGGTTTGCGGGTTGCGTGCGCACATGGCAACCCGGCATCCTTCTGCCGCAAACGCTTCAGCCGTAGCGCGCCCAATGCCCTGGCTGGATGCCGCTACTATCGCAACGCGTCCTTTGAGGCCGGTCTCCATAGGTCTTGGATTATATGTCGTCCGCCCTTGCTCATCCCTGTGACCGAATTTAACCTTGTATGCCTGAGGCAGAAGGAGCTCTTATGCGACGACACAAGTCTCACCCCGAGACCGAATCGGTTCACGGCGGCGCCAGCCTTGAAAAGCGCAATGCGCCCATGGCCCAGCCGATCTACCAAACGTCCACCTTTCAGGTGACGGATTCGGAGCAGCAACTTCGCGCTACCGACACTGACATGTTCTACACGCGCTATGGCAATCCCACTCACAGCACAGTTGAGTCGCGGATTGCGGAACTCGAAGGCACCGACGCTGCGCTTTTGTTTTCCTCGGGCATGAATGCGATCACGACCAGCATTCTGACTCTGGTGAAAGCAGGTGATCACATTGTCGCGCAGCGCGATGTCTATGGCGGCGTGACCAAGTTTCTCTCAGCGTGGCTGCCCAAGCTTGGCGTCGAAACCACATTCGTAGACACAACGGATTATGACCAGCATGCGCGGGCGATCCGGCCGAACACAAAACTTCTCTACCTTGAGTCTCCAACCAACCCCCTTTTGCGCGTGGTGGATTTGCGAAGGGCTGTTGCCATTGCAAGAGAGCACGGACTGATCACCCTGATTGACGGCACGTTTGCAACTCCGATCAATCAGCGGCCAGCAGAGTTCGGCGTTGATCTTGTTCTACACTCCGGGACGAAATACCTTGGCGGGCATACCGACTTGATCTGCGGGGCGGCGGCCGGACGCGGTGATCTGATTGATGAAATCCGCCATACGCGCACCACGCTTGGCGGCACGATGGACCCGCACGCCGCGTATCTTATGTTGCGTGGCATGAAGACACTTGCGCTGCGAGTGGAGCGCCAAAGTGAGAGCGCCTTGCGAATCGCTGAATTCCTCGCCGCACACTCCAAAGTTCGTTCCGTGAATTATCCGTTTCTAAAAAGTCATCCTCAGCGAATGCTTGCTATGGAACAAATGAAAGGCGGCGGCGGTGTGCTCAGCTTTGAGGTTGATGGAACCGGCGAAGATGCCAAACGGCTAAGCGAAGCCCTGCACCTGTTCACGCTAGCGCCGAGCCTGGGCGGAGTCGAATCACTGGTTTC
>Ga0066388_100000384_pt1 | contig 20328 bp, 13 predicted proteins | sample PanSoiMetaGPlot6_FD_64539 | JGI IMG/M metagenome (GOLD analysis project Ga0066388, IMG submission 64539) | Tropical forest soil microbial communities from Panama analyzed to predict greenhouse gas emissions - Panama Soil - Plot 6 (Hybrid Assembly) | ecosystem: Environmental > Terrestrial >...
CTGAGTAGCCTGTAACAGCAGCAGCAACAAGACTCGACTTCTTCGCCGGCGTGGAATTTTATCGTTCGTCAGAGCGCGTAAATTTTTGTAATTTGTATGTCAGTAAAACATCCTGACCGATGAGAGCCTCGACAACCGAGACTGCTAATCCTGAAGTCGCGCAAAAAGCCTCTTCGGCGCGAAAAGCCGAGATTTTGGCAGGATCCGAGCGCAATGCCGCCCGTCGTGAAGAATTCTGGCAGCGCGCGGAATTTTTCCACGAGGAGGATTTGCGCTATCTGCGGTTCTTGATTCCGGAAGGATTGCGCGTCCTCGAACTCGGCTGCGGCATTGGAAACACGCTCGCGGGTCTTAAGCCGAGCTTCGGCGTCGGAGTCGACTTTAGTCCCGCGATGATCGAGCAGGCGCGACGACTTCATCCGGGCTTGCAGTTTCAGGTCGGCGACATTGAAGATCCCCAGTTCCTCGCTTCGTTACCGGGGCCTTTCGATGTCATTGTCATCGTCGATACGATCGGCTCGCTCGATGATTGCCAGGCCATGTTTGAGTCGCTGCACGACCTTTGCGGCAGGGAAACAAGAGTTGTCGTTGTCTATTATTCGCATCTTTGGGAGCCGCTGATCCGCGTCGCAGAGTGGATCGGTTGGCGCGCTCGGCAACCCGAGCAGAACGTTCTTTCTCCGGCCGACATTCACGCCCTTGCAAACCTGTCGGATCTGGAGGTCATCAAGGCAGAAAGCAGGCTGTTGTCGCCCCTGCGCCTGCTCGGGATCGGATCACTCATCAATCGATTCATATCTATTCTGCCTGTGATCCGTCAGCTGAGCCTGCGTCACTATTCGGTGTGTCGGTCGCTTCGGAAAGTCGGAGACAACGTTCGATCCGCCTCCGTCATCATTCCGGCGCGTAATGAACGGGGAAACATCGAGGTGGCGATCAGGCGGCTCCCTCGATTTTGCGATGATCTCGAAGTCATATTTGTAGAAGGTCACAGCAAGGACGGCACGCTGGCGGAAATCAAGCGTGTTGCCGAGGCCTATCCTGACTGGGATATCAAGGTGATGACCCAACCGGGGAAGGGGAAAGCCGATGCCGTGTTCGCTGGCTTCGATGCGGCGAGGGGCGATGTGCTCATGATACTCGATGCCGATCTGACTGTGCCTCCCGAGCAATTGCCAAAATTCTGGCGCAGCATCACCGGCGGAAAAGGTGAATTCATCAATGGCTCCCGCCTTGTCTATCCGATGGAAGAAGGCGCGATGCAGTTCCTCAACCTGATCGCGAACAAGGGATTTTCCCTGCTATTCTCATGGCTGCTCAATCAGCGTTTTACCGATACGTTGTGCGGCACAAAGGTGCTTCGGCGCTCGGATTACAAGCGCCTACTGGCAGGACGCAGCTATTTCGGCGATTTTGATCCGTTCGGCGATTTTGATCTGATCTTTGGCGCAACCAAACTTAACCTGCGTTGCGTAGAAGTCCCGATTCGATACTCGGCGCGCACCTATGGCGAAACGCAGATATCGCGTTTCCGCCACGGTCTCCTGCTCATCAGGATGGTGATCTTCGCGTTTTTTCGCATCAAGGCATTTTAATGGGCACTCCGCTGGATCAGTACAGGCTGGCATGGGAGCGGAAACCGTTGCTGCGCCGCATCTACAACGACATCTACGACCGGATCACCGCGGTTTGCGTCGCGGGAACGACGCTCGAAATCGGCGGCGGCATTGGTCAATTCAAGTCCCGCTTTCCCGATGCCATTGCCACCGACATCCAAAGCGCGCCCTGGCTCGATCTGGTGGCCGATGCGCAGAGACTTCCGTTCGCGGAGGACGCGTTTGCCAATATCGTGATGGTCGATGTGCTTCATCACGTTGAGTTTCCCCTGCTTTTCCTGAGAGAGGCGGCGCGCGTGCTGCGTAGCGGTGGCCGACTGGTGATGGTAGAGCCGGCGATCACCTGGGGAAGCACCGTGTTCTATCGATTACTACATCACGAGCCGGTCCGCATGAACGTTGACGCTTTGAAAGTTGGAACGCCAGATACGGCGCGTGATCCGTATGATTCAAATCAAGCCGTTCCGACGCTGCTCGCCTCGCGCGACCGAGCGCGCCTTGCCGCATTGCTGCCGTCGCTGCGATTGGCACGCACTGACTGGTTCTCGCTCTGGGTCTACCCTCTGTCGGGGGGGTTCAAGTCGTGGTCCTTGCTGCCCGACCGCGCGGGCCAAGCGTTGTTATTGCTGGAGAGAAAATTGGAACCGGCGCTTGGGTGGCTGTGCGGATTCCGCCTGCTCACGGTGATGGAGAGGGTATGAGATTTGCTCCCCGCCTCGCATGGAAACAGCCAAGCCTCGCAAGTCCGGCGCCAGCGAACACCATCAGCACCGGTTCAATCGGAACTCGATATTTGGGCGATGCTACTGGCCCGCTCACGGCCAAGATGAACGCAACCCAGAAAAGAAATAAGAACAGGATTGTCCAGTTCTGCCGCTGGAGGGCTAGCGCCGACAATCCTACCAGCTGAATCAGTCGCATCGCTGCCAGCCCTGCGATGCCCAGCAGGATTGTCCATGCGTAGGTGGCGTTGTCGGACCGAAAAAGAAAATTGAATGCCTTGTCCGGCATTGATGTCCCCGGGGTCGCGTAGAAGCCCGTGCGTGGCAGACTCGAGACGGCCGGCGATAACGTCAGGGCCGGCGATGCGAGGTTTATCGCTGCGCCGAAGATCCATGCTTTCAAGGTTGCCGCGGGGCCTAGTTCTGACAGTTTCTCACGAGCCAAGGCCTCATAGCGTCGCGATTGCTCAAATGGATTGTTTGACTCTGTCGGGTAACGTTCCTCCATTTCTTTTCGGATTCGCTCATACCCCGCGGGCCAGGGCGTTCCATCCCTTGCTTCCTGGACAAGCGGCACGATCCAATAGGCAAGATGGATGCCGCTCTGTGACGTCAGCGACCAGGCGCCATACTCACTGACATTGCGCCAAAGAACGGGGCTGACAGAAAGCCCAACAATCGACGCAACAGCAACGAGCTGTGCAATGATCCTGGCGGAGAAACGGCCGGCGATGGCTGAGGACAAAAGCAGGAAGAGAATTAGGAAGAGCGTCCAGGGTGCGACGACCGCCCGAATCATGGCGCCCGCGCCAATGGTAAGACCCGCGAGTATCGCCCATTTCCACGCAGGCGTCCGAAGCCAGTGGGTTACCGCGTACAGGAAAGCGGCGATGCAAAAGAGAAAGGGGGTATCCGTCAGAATGAGCCCGCTTATAACAATCTGCGTCGGATTGAGTGCGGCGGCGATCGCAGCCGGCGCGGAAATGCGTGGGTTAAGTGTATTCGCGATTCCGTAGATCAGTATGCACGTCCCAGCGTCTAGTGCACCCTGCGACAGCACATAGGCCAACGACGCCCATTTCCCGAACAATAAAGCGTGCAGCGCGATGAACCAAGCAAACAGCGGCATGGTCCGCGTGCTAGGTCCCACCCATTCCAGACCGTGTGGTATGCTGGTGGAGAAGGCTAGCGCGAGGTGGGAAGCATCTGCGATGTAACCCGTCGAATCCGGCGTCTGTAGGCCCCCATTGCCAAACGCTGCAAACAGTAAAATTGCGTAACCCCAACGTACGGCCAGGGCGAATGTGAAAATTTTGAGTAGCATTGAGCGATCAGCCCTGTCGTATTGGAAGTCGTCAATTCTTTCGTAGAATAGTGTAGCGGTTAGGTTTGCCGGTGAATTCTCCACCAGTCTTGCTCTACCTCGTCTCGGAGGATTGGTATTTCCTTTCTCATCGCTTGCCAATGGCACTTGCCGCGCAGCGCGCGGGCTACGAGGTGCATGTCGCGACCCATGTTGTATCCAGTGGCGCCGCGATTGAATCCCATGGCTTCAAGGTCCATCCGCTGAACTGGCAGCGCGGCAATACCAATGCGGTCGCGGTCCTGGCTATCATTCGGGAAATCAGGAGACTTTACCGTCGGCTCGCACCCGATCTGATCCATCACGTCGCCTTGCAGCCGGCAATCATCGGGTCACTTGCCGCTGCAGGCCTTGACATGGCCTGCATTAATGCCGTTGCCGGCCTCGGATTTGTCTTTACTTCGCGGACGTTACGCGCGCGCTCTACTGGCGCGGTAATGAGGTTTCTCATCCGCACTCTGTTCCGACGAGGGCGCGCCGCCGTTCTCGTGCAGAATCCCGATGACCGCGCCGTAATGGAAAAGCTTGGGATCGACTCGGACCGGATTTTTCTCATCCCAGGGTCCGGCATAGACACCGAGTTGCTCAATCCCTTGCCTGAGCCGGCCGGGCGGGTGACGGCGGCCTTCGTAGGCCGCCTGCTTGACGACAAGGGCCTGCCCACGCTGGTTGCCGCTCATGAAATTCTCGCCCGGCGTGGTCAGCCAGTGCAGTTGCTTATCGCGGGCGAACCCGACCCCGCCAATCCGGCTTCGATACCATCCGACGAAATAGAGGGCTGGTCACACTGTCCCGGTATCGAGTTGCTTGGCCACGTCGATGATATCCGTCAGGTCTGGAGACGTGCTCACATCGCCGTGCTTCCATCTCGCCGCGAGGGGTTGCCAAAAAGTCTGCTGGAGGCAGCGGCCTGTGGCAGGCCCATTGTCGCGACTGATGTGCCTGGCTGCCGAGAGATTGCACGGCAGGGCGAGAATGCGTTGCTGGTGCCAGTCGACGATCCGTCCGCTCTGGCCGATGCAATCGATCAGCTCGCCCGGAGTGCGGAAGCGCGGAAGCGCCTTGGCGCGGCCGGCCGCCGGCTTGCCGAAGCCGAATTTTCTGCAGGGCGCATCGGGCAGGAAACGGTTGCCCTCTATGGTCGGCTTTTGAGCCGCACGGCGCCGTTGCGCGCCCGCGCGGCGCATGGCTAAACAGGCGCGCTCCGGCACATAGGTTCTCAATTGGCACACAACAGGAAAATAGCAGTCATCGGGCTCGGCTATGTCGGTCTCCCGGTCGCGGTGGCGTTTGCTCGCTCGGGTGTCCGAGTGACCGGCTTTGATATCGATAGCGGGCGGGTCGACGAACTGACCGGCGGTCGCGATCGCACGCTTGAAGTCAACGCTTCCGATCTTAAGCAGCCGGGGTTGCGCTTCACGAACGACCCGGCGCAGCTTGCCGCAGCCGACTTTTATGTTGTTACCGTTCCTACGCCGATCGACGCGGCCCGCAGGCCAGATCTGGGCGCAATCATGGCGGCATCCAATACGGTCGGTAAGGCGCTCAAGCGCGGCGACATAGTGGTTTACGAATCGACCGTCTACCCGGGAACGATCGAAGAGGAATGCCTGCCGGTCCTCGAACGGAATTCGGGACTTGCTGGTGGCCGCGATTTCACCGTCGGCTATTCACCCGAGCGGATCAATCCCGGCGACAAGCAGCATCGCTTCGAATCGATCGTCAAAGTGGTGTCGGCGCAGGATGCCGTCACGCTCGATATCGTGGCGGAAGTGTACGGGTCTGTCGTCAAAGCTGGAATCCATCGCGCGCCCTCAATCAAGGTCGCCGAAGCGGCGAAAGTGATTGAGAATACCCAACGCGATCTCAATATCGCTTTCATGAACGAGCTATCCGCTATCTTTCATCAGCTCGGCATCGATACCGGCGATGTGCTTGCCGCGGCCTCGACCAAGTGGAATTTCTTGAATTTCCAGCCGGGCCTTGTTGGCGGCCACTGTATTGGCGTCGATCCTTACTATTTGACGTTTCGAGCCGAGAAGGCGGGCTATCATCCGGAAATCATTCTCGCCGGCCGCCGCATCAATGACGGCATGGGTGAACGCGTTGCACGCGAATGCATGCGCGCGCTGCTCCAGCGTGGGCGTCCCAACCCGACCGTCACGATACTGGGCATGACCTTCAAAGAGAACGTGCCTGATATTCGAAATTCGAAGGTCATCGACATTGCGCGCGAGCTGCAACGTGTCGGCGTGGGGGTGCAGGTTGCTGATCCGCTTGCGTCTGCCAAGGAGACCGCGCAGGAGTATGGAATTGAGCTGACGCCGGTCGGGTCATTGCGACCGACCGACGCCGTTATCCTGGCGGTGGCTCACAAGGACTATGTGGCTGGCGGCTGGCCGCTGGTTACCGGGTTGCTTAAGGACGGGCAGGGAATTGTGCTGGACGTCAAGGCCAAGCTCGACCGGTCGAAAAAGCCAGGGGGAATCGATCTGTGGCGGCCGTAGAAACCAGGTCAGGGGCGGGGGTTGATGGCTGACGGCCCTATTCTCGTAACAGGCGCAGCCGGATTCATCGGTTTCCACGTCGCGCGCAGGCTTCTGCGCGATGGCTGCGACGTGGTCGGGCTCGATAACATGAACGCCTACTACGATCCCGGGCTGAAGGAGGCGCGCCGCGCGGAACTCGCGAAATCGGGCCGCTTGCACTTCGTTAAGCTAGACCTTGCCGATCGCGCAGGCGTCGCCGCCCTGTTCAAGATGCATCGGTTTCCGTACGTCGTCCACCTCGCGGCGCAGGCCGGTGTGCGTCACTCGCTGGTCGATCCGTTCGCCTACGTCGACGCAAATCTCACCGGCTTCACCACAATTCTCGAAGGCTGCCGTCACGGCGGCTGTCGGCACCTCCTTTATGCGTCGTCTTCGTCGGTCTACGGTTCCAACACGCGAATGCCTTTCTCGGTACACGACAGTGTCGACCACCCCTTGAGTCTCTACGGCGCCTCAAAGAAGGCGAACGAGCTGATGTCGCACGCCTATGCGCATCTTTTCCGATTGCCTGCGACCGGCCTGCGGTTCTTCACAGTCTACGGACCATGGGGCCGGCCCGACATGGCGATGTGGATTTTCACAAAGGCGATTTTCGCCGGCGAGCCGATCAGGCTGTTCAACAACGGCAATATGCGCCGCGATTTCACCTATATTGACGACGTGGTGGAGTCAGTTGTGCGCCTGGTCGATCGCCCGGCGGCGGCTGACGCGAACTATTCCGGCACGTCTCCTGATCCTGGAACGAGCAGCGTGCCGTGGCGCGTGTACAACATCGGCAACAATAGGCCGGTCGAGCTGCTCGAGGTCGTGCGGCTGCTTGAAGAGAGAATCGGCAAGAAGGCAAAGCGCGAATTGCTGCCGATGCAGCCGGGCGATGTGCCCGCGACCTACGCCGACGTCGACGATCTGATGCGCGAAGTCGATTTCAGGCCGGCGACGCCGATCGCTGAAGGGATTGCGCGTTTCATCGACTGGTACCGCTCCTATCATCGTTTGTAATTTAAGCCTCAGTTTGTAGAGGTTAACGTTTCAGCAGCGTTGGATAGTTCGAGGCAATCTCTTATATTAGGACCACGCACTCGACTAAAGGACTGGGAAGCGTCATGGCTGCACTCAAACTGGCACAATTAAAGGTCAAGCTGTTCACAGACGGCGCTGACAAGGCTCAAATTATCGAGATGGCCAAGCAGTCGTGGATCGCGGGCTTCACCACCAATCCCTCGCTGTTGAAAAAAGCCGGTGTCAGCGATTACGCCGCGTATGCACGCGAACTCGTTGCCGCTGTCCCGGATCGGCATATTTCGTTCGAAGTTTTTTCCGACGACGTGTCGGAAATGGTGGCGCAAGCGCGTGTCATCGCCGGATGGGGCAAGAACGTGTACGTGAAATTGCCGGTGACAAACACGCGGGGCGAACCTCTGTTTGAAGCCGTACGCTCGCTTTCGCGAGAGGGTGTTAGTGTCAACATGACTGCGATCTTCACTGATGAACAGGTCTCGCGTGCAATTGAAGCCCTGGATGGCGGCGCGCCCGCCTGTGTGTCGGTATTTGCGGGCCGGTTGGCCGACTTTGGAATCGACTATCGGCCAATCATGCATGAGGCTATTGCTCGCGCACGCAAGACTCGCAATGTCGAGATCATCTGGGCATCTACGCGCGAGGTATTCAATGTGGTGGAGGCGGACGCGATGGGCTGCCACATCATTACCGCGCCTGCCGAGGTCCTGAACAAGCTTCCGGCGCTCGGCACCAGGACCGCGACGGAGCTTTCGCTTGCAGCTGTGAAGGCCTTTCGGGAAGACGCGCTGGCGGCAGGCCTGCGAATGGCGATTCCCGCTGCGCGCGCAGCCGAATAAATTCTGCGTAGACAGGCGTCCGCTGCTTCTCAATTTGTAACGCATTGAATCAAAACGTGTTCGGGTGGGTTCCCGTGAGATGGTCGCCAGCCGCGCCATGTCATGCTAGGGGATAAGCGGGCAGAAGAAATGGGCATGGGGATACTATTGAAATGATGCAGGCCGCAGTAGCCAGCGCGGAACGTCCGTTGCGTGTGGGGGTCGTCGGCGTCGGCGTGATGGGGAGCAATCATGCTCGCGTTTTCGTCGGATTGCCCGGCACCGAACTGGTTGGTGTCGCTGACCCCGACCGCAAGCAGGTCGAATTCGTTGCGCGCGCTTTAGGCTGCGCCGCCGTCGCCGATGTCGATGAACTGCTCGACCGCGATGTCGATGCGATCACCATTGCTGCGCCTACTCATCTGCATCGCGATATCGCACTCAGCTGCATTGCTCGCGGCGTCCACATTATGGTGGAAAAGCCGATTGCCTCGTCAATCGAAGAAGGTCGAGAGATCATCAGAGCAGCGCATCGGGCCGGTGTGACTTTGATGGTCGGCCATGTCGAACGTTTTAATCCCGCTGTCGAGGCGATCAAGGAGGCGATCCGCGGCGAGGATATTCTCTCGATTGCCATTACGCGCGTCGGACCATTCCCGCCACGTATGTCGAACGTTGGTGTGGTGATTGATCTGGCAGTCCACGATATTGATTTGATCCGTTGGTTCACCGACTCCGACATCATCGAAGTGCAACCGCAGCTGTCGAGCGCAGTCGCCGAGCGAGAAGACATCGCGCTTTTGCAGTTCCGGACTGCTTCCGGCGTTCTCGCACATATCAACACCAATTGGCTGACGCCATTCAAGGCGCGTAACATTACGGTTGCGACGCGTGGGAAATACGTGACCGGCGACCTGCTGACGCGTCAGGTTACTGAGTGCTTCGGCTTCCAGCCGGATGGCAGCTATTCGATGCGACATCTGTCGGTCGGTCATGCGGAACCCTTGCGCTCGGAATTGCTTGCCTTCCTTCGCGCCGTGCGGTCCGGGTCATCGCCGGTGGTGACCGGAGAAGAGGCCGTTGCAAGCCTCGAAATTGCCACGCGTTGTCTGAATTCGCGCGCGACTGCTGTTGCGCCCGTTCGACGGAAAGGTCCGCGCGCCGTCGTTGGCTGACGGGCGGGGTTAATCTGCGGGCTTTCGATGAATCTGCATGCCAAGCTACCGCCTGTTCCGTTCATTGACGTTGCCGCACAGCGTCGACGGCTCGGATCCTCCATCGACGAAGCGATCGATCGTGTTTTCAATCATTGTCAATTTATTCTTGGGCCCGAGGTGAAAGCCTTTGAGACAGAGCTTGCGGCATTCTGCGGCGCCAAACACGTCGTGACATGCGCCAGTGGAACCGATGCTCTGGTGCTCGCGCTGCGCGCAATGGGAGTTGGGCCAGGTGACGCGGTGCTCTGTCCATCCTTTACCTTCTGTGCGACAGCCGAGGTCGTAGTTTTGGTCGGTGCGACGCCCGTGTTTGTCGACGTCGATGCGGTTACCTTCAATATCGATGTAAAAGGCATTGCCGGGGCCGTCGCGACCGCAAAGCAAGCAGGGTTGAAGCCAAAAGTGATCATCCCCGTTGATTTGTTCGGTTTGCCGGCAGATCACAGCGCCATTTTAGCCGCTGCCGAGACCGAGGGCTTGCTGGTTCTTGACGACGCCGCACAGGCCTTTGGAGCGACCTACGACCGTCGCCGGCTGGGCACCTTCGGCCAGGCTACTGCGACCAGTTTCTTCCCTGCCAAGCCGCTCGGCTGTTATGGCGACGGCGGCGCCGTGATGACCGATGATGATGGAATGGCAGACGCGCTCAGAAGCCTGCGCGTGCACGGGCAGGGCGGCGATAAATACGACAATGTCCGCATTGGTCTCGCGTCGCGGCTTGACACGATTCAGGCGGCAATCCTGATCGAGAAGCTAAAGATTTTTCCGGACGAAATAGACGCCCGCAACCGAATTGCGCGTCGGTACAACGAAGGACTTGCCGACGTCGTGAGTGTTCCGTTCACGCCTCCCGGATTCACTTCGGTTTGGGCTCAATACACAATTCGAGTGGCAGGTGGCCGGCGCGATGCACTGGCGGCGGCCCTCAAAGCGGAGGGCATTCCGACGGCAACCTACTATCCGATCCCGCTCCATCGCCAGCAGGCATACAAACATTATCCGGTCGGAAAACAGGGCGTGACCATGAGCGATCGCCTTGCGTCCGAGGTCATCAGCCTCCCTATGCATGCCTACCTCGACGTCGCGATCCAAGATCGCATCATCGATGCGATCCGTCGTGCTCTGAAAAAATAGGCGACACGTAAAGTCAGCTGCGCTTGTAGACGTCTTCGAGTCGCTCGATATCGTCTTCGCCGAGATAGCTGCCGGTCTGTACCTCGATCAGCTCAAGGGGAATCTTCCCCTTGTTGGCCATTCGGTGAACTGCGCCGATGGGGATGTAGACCGACTCGTTTTCGTGAACAGCGCGGACTTGGTCGCCGATGGTAACTTCCGCAGTGCCGCGAACCACGACCCAGTGTTCGGCGCGATGTCGATGCTTTTGCAACGACAGAATTCCACCGGGAACGACGACGATGCGTTTGACTTGAAAACGCTCGCCCATATCGACTGATTCATAGTATCCCCATGGCCGATGTACCCGCTTATGGTCGGTTGCCTCCGCCCGTTTGGCGGCTTTGAGCTTGGCGACTAGCTCACGCACCTCCTGCGCGCGCGATCTTGGCACGACCATGACTGCGTCGGATGTGGTGACAACCACCAGATCATTGACGCCTATCAGCGCCGTCAGCTTTTCATCCGAATGAACGACACAGCCGGCACTGTTCATTGTCACGACCTGGCCGTGGACGACGTTGCCTTGCGCGTCGGGCCTAGCGATATCGAACAGCGCGTCCCAGCTGCCAATGTCGGACCAAGGGAAATTGCCAACGACAACCGCGGCGCGCTCTGTCCTTTCCATCACCGCGTAATCAATGGACTTCGACGGAGCACGCGCGAAGGCCTCCGGCTGCAAGCGCACGAAGCCCAGGTCGTTGCTGGCCTTCTCAACGGCCGTCGCGATCGCGGCGGCCATGTCGGGCTCCAGCTTGCGGAGTTCGGATAGCAATACGTCGGCGCGGAAAAGAAAATTACCCGAGTTCCACAGGTAGTTTTCGCAAACGTAGCGTGCAGCGGTGGCGGAATCCGGCTTTTCGACGAATCTCTTCACCGCATAAGCGCCGCCGACGATCGCTTCGCCAGGAAGGACATAGCCATAGCTCGTCTTCGGCTCAGTCGGCTTAATGCCAAATGTGACTATGTGTCCCGCTTCGGCAGCGTCGCGACCCGCAAGGCAGGTTGCGCGGAATGCCTCCGCATCGAGGATAATGTGGTCGGCGGCGAGAGCCAGCACCACCGCCTTCGGATCGCGTGTAGCGGCCAGGACTGTTGCTGCGGCGACGGCCGGTCCCGAATCGCGCCGAATGGGCTCAATTACTACGGCGGCTTCGACGCCAATCTCCTCGGCCTGCCGACGAGCAAAGAAGTGGAAATTCGGCCCGGTGACCACGATCGGCGGTGCGAACATCGGGCCTTGTACGCGCAACAAGGTCTCCTGGTAGGTCGACCTATTGCCCACCAGGCGAAGGAATTGCTTGGGGAGGGCATCGCGCGACACCGGCCAAAGCCTGGTTCCGGAGCCGCCAGCGAGCAAAATGGGGATGATTGGCGAAGACATGCGGCGGGTGGTGCTCGAGCCTCTTTGTTCGGGCGCGAAATTGCCTTAAGGCAGTTCCGGGTGCCTGATTATCGTTGCGTAAGGCCTCAAGTGCAATGATCGGCAGCGTTTTCGCCGGACGACAGGGCCCTTGATCCGATGATTGAACGCATACTAACCGTCGGCGGGCTGACGCTGCTTTCACGCATCAGCGGCTTTGCCCGCGACATCATTTTAGCAGCCGTCTTGGGTGCGGGGCCCGTCGCAGACGCCTTTTTTGTCGCCCTGCGCCTGCCAAACCATTTCCGCGCAATATTTGCTGAAGGCGCCTTCAATGCGGCCTTCGTACCGGCCTACGCGCGAATTCGCGAGCAGGGCGGCGCCGCTCGTGCCGGGCAATTTGCAGACCGGATATTCACCCTGCTTCTTGCGAGTCAAATCTTGTTATTGGCGGTGGCGCTGGTCTTCACGCCTGCGGTGATCGATGTGCTGGCACCGGGGTTTTCGCGCGATCCCGGCCGCTACGCTTTGGCGGTCCAACTCACCCGCATCACCTTCCCTTATCTCCTGCTGATAACGCTTGTGACCCTCTACGGAGGCATTCTCAACGCGCTGCAGCGCTTCGCGGCGGCTGCAGCCGCTCCCATTTTGCTTAACCTGTCGCTGATGCTGGCGCTTGCACTGGCAGCCTTCTTTCCGACTGCCGGCCACGCCGCGGCCTGGGGTGTACTCGTTGCCGGGGTTCTTGAATTCCTGCTGGTCGCGGGCGATGCACGCCTCGCCGGTGTCTTGACGAAGTTTAGGTGGCCCGAGCTCGACGCGGACGTGCGGCAGTTCTTCCGTGCGCTCGGCCCTGCAACCCTCGGCTCCGCTGGCGTGCAACTTGCACTGTTTGCCGACACGATCATCGCAAGTTTCCTTCCGGCGGGCGCACTGTCGGCGCTCTACTACGCTGATCGCCTCAATCAGTTGCCGATCGGCGTCATAGGCATCGCCGCCGGGACGGTCATTCTGCCTGAAATGTCACGCCGAATCGCGGGAGGTGATCACCATGGCGCAGCGCAGGCGCAAAATCGGGCAATCGAATTCACGCTGTTGCTGTCTATTCCCTGCGTCGTTGCGTTTTTTATCGTTCCTGACCTTATTATGCGGGCCTTGTTCATGCGCGGCGCTTTTACTGCTGCCGACGCTGAAGCGGCGGGACGCACACTGACGGCCTATGCTTTCGGGCTCCTGCCGTTCGTGCTGATACGAAGTGCGGTTGCGACCTTTTTCGCGCGTGGCGACACTGCAACGCCGGTGAAGGCTGCGCTGGTCGCGGCGGCCATCAATATCGCATTTAAAGTATTGCTGACGGGGCCACTTGCGCAGGTCGGCCTCGCGCTGGCGACATCGATCGGCGCCTGGATCAATCTGCTCCTGGTTTTCTGGTTTGCCAGGCGGGCCGGCCACGTCGCTTACGATAAGCGGCTGCATCAAACAATCATCAGGCTCGCCGTGGCCGCGGTCGTGCTGGCCGCGGTCTTGTGGCTAACTCACGGACCGGTTGTTAACTGGCTCGCCGATTGGCGGGGCCCGCGCGACCTTGCTGCACTCGCCATAATGGGAGCGATCGGGGCCGCCGCGTATGGGGGCACAGTTTTGGCGCTATTCGGGCGCGATTGGATCACAGTGATTCGCGCCAAACCACGCCGTTAAATACGCTATGGCGGGCGGGGCAGGTGGACATGGTTCAATTCGAACGCTATGGGGACAAGCCGCGTTGGCAGGCTCCGCTGCAGACATTCATGAATCCGACATCATCAGTCCCATCATCTTCTCTGATGCACAGCGCACGAGTGCTCGCGTTGCCGTTGGCGATTGTGAGTGCGGTTGCAGGCTGTGGTGAGGCTCAGAAACAGGCTGGGCCCCCGCCGCCGGCTGTGACCGTGTCTGAGCCGATAAAGCGCACCGTATTTGACTACGACGAATATGTGGGCCGCTTCACCGCGATCAATTCGGTCGAAGTGCGTGCTCGTGTTTCCGGCTATCTCGACAAGCTTCATTTCAAGGATGGACAGCTGGTCAAGCAGGGCGACCTGCTCTTCACCATCGACAAGAGGCCATTCCAGAACACGCTCGATCAGGCTCGCGCCAATCTTGTGCAGGCCCAATCCAACGTGGCCTTCACCGAAGCCGACTATACGCGTGGCCAACAGCTCGTGCGCGACAAAACAATCACGGACCAGACATTCGAGCAGCGCGCGCAGGCCTTTCGCAACGCCAAGGCCTCGGTAAGTAACAATGAAGCAGCGGTGCGCCAGGCCGAGCTCGATCTGGATTTCACTGAACTACGCGCGCCCATCAATGGTCGCATAGGCGATCGGCGTGTGACCCCTGGCAATCTTGTCACCGGCGGCACAGGTGGCAACACGACGATGCTGGCCAGGATCGTTTCGACCGATCCGATCTATTTCGAATTTACCTTCGATGAAGCGTCATATTTGCGGTACGAGCGGCTCGCTAGGACCGGGCAGGATATCGCCAGCCGCAACGGCAGCGTAAAGGTTGCGCTCAAGCTCATCGATGAAAACGACTTCGACCATGAAGGACGAATGGATTTTGTTGACAACGTCATCGACAGTTCAACGGGCACCATTCGCGGTCGCGCGGTGTTCTCCAATCCGAACGAGGTGTTCACCCCTGGGATGTTTGCACGCGTTCGGGTGCCGGGCTCCCCTCCATATGAGGCTTTGCTGGTCGCCGATGCAGCCATCGCGACCGAGCAGGCGCGCCGATACGTCATGGTGGTAGACGCGCAGGACATGGCGCGACAGCGATACGTTGCGCTTGGCCAGCTTACGTCTGACAATCTGCGTGTCATAAAGGACGGTATCGGTCCCGACGATCGAATCGTGGTCAGCGGCCTTATGCAGGCGCGGCCGAATACGAAAGTGCGGCCCGAGCAGCAAGGGGCGAAGCCTGCGGGCGCGGCATCGGCGGGGGGGCCGCCGCAGCAGTTGAAATAATCGGGCGGCGCCAGGGCATGCGCATTTCGCATTTTTTTATTGATCGTCCGATTTTCGCCTCGGTCGTCTCGATCATTTTTGTGATCCTCGGGGGCGTTGCGTTTTTTCGATTGCCTGTCGCCCAGTATCCCGAGATTGCGCCGCCCACCATCACCGTGACCGGGCAATACCCCGGCGCCAATGCCGAGGTTGTGGCCGCTACAGTCGTCACGCCGATCGAGCAGCAGATCAACGGCGTCGAGAATATGATCTATCTCTCGTCGAATTCGACCGGCGACGGCCGGTTTACGATCTCGGTCAGTTTCGAGATCGGCACTAACCTCGACATCGCGCAGGTGCAGGTCCAGAACCGCGTTGCCATTGCGCAGCCGCGCTTGCCGGCCGACGTCCGCAATATCGGCGTCACGGTGGCCAAGAGCTCGCCCGACCTCATGATGGTGGTGCACCTCTATTCGCCGGACAAGTCGCGTGACACGCTTTTCATCTCCAACTACGCGACGATAGAGATCACCGACACTTTGACCCGTGTCGACGGCGTGGGTTCGATCACAGTGTTCGGAAGCCGCGATTATGCGATGCGGGCCTGGCTTGAGCCGGATCGCTTACAGTCGTTGGGCCTTACCGCTGCTGATGTGGTCGTGGCGCTGCAGGGTCAAAACGTTCAGGTCGCGTCAGGCGTTCTCAATCAGCCTCCGGTCGACAAGCCCGGTGCATTCCAGATCTCCGTCCAGACGCTTGGACGCCTTACGAGCACGGAAGAATTCAGCAACATTATCATCAAGCAAACAGCGAATGCAGTCGTGCGTGTGAAGGATGTTGCGACAGTTGAGCTCGCGGCGCAGGACTATTCGACGAACTCCTACCTTGATCGCAATCCGGCGATCGCGCTCGGAATTTTCCAGCGTCCCGGCTCGAATGCGCTGGCAACGGCGAAAGCCATTCAAACCACAATGGACGAGCTGGCCAAACGTTTCCCGGAGGGCTTGAAATACGACATCGTTTATAACCCGACGCAATTCATCCAGCAGTCGGTAGAGGCGGTTCAGTCGACGATCGCCGAGGCGATTATCCTCGTTGTGCTTGTGGTTATTCTGTTTCTGCAAACTTGGCGTGCGGCGATTATTCCGATTGTGGCCATCCCCGTATCGCTTATCGGCACTTTCTTCTTTATGGCGATGTTCGGCTTCACGCTGAACAACCTGTCATTGTTCGGTCTAGTGCTTGCGATCGGCATCGTTGTCGATGACGCTATCGTCGTTGTTGAGAACGTCGAGCGCAACATCGAGGCCGGCGTGAGCCCGCGCGAAGCCGCGATCAAGAGCATGGACGAAGTCGGGGCAGCGCTGATCGCCATTGCACTAGTTTTGTGCTCGGTGTTCATCCCGTCGGCCTTCATTACTGGCATTTCCGGCCAGTTCTATCGCCAGTTCGCGCTCACAATTGCCGGCGCAACCATCATTTCGCTGATCGTATCGCTGACACTTTCTCCGGCGCTCTGTGCGCTTCTGCTTAAACCGCACAGCGAGATGCAGGACGGACATTGGTGGAGCAGACCAATTCGTGCCTTTTTCGGCATGTTCAACCGCTACTTCGACAAGCTCACCCGCGGTTACGGGAAGCTTTCGGCCAAGCTCGTCCGCATCGCTACGCTGATGTTGGTGGTATATGCTGGCGTCATCGCATTCGGTTTGAACGAATTCCGCAAAACTCCTGTCGGATTTATACCGCAGCTTGACCGCGGTTATCTCATCATCATTACACAGCTCCCACCGGCCGCATCTTTGGCACGGACTGATGAGGTCAACCGGCAGGCTGTCGAGATTGCGCTTCAGGTGCCGGGGATCGCGCATGCCGTGAACATCGTCGGGTTCTCTGGCGCGACATTTACAAACGCATCGAATTCCGGTGCTGTTTTCGTGACGCTCGATGATTTTGAAAAGCGGGCGCGCGATCCACGGCAGTCAGCGGCTGCGATCCAGGGCCAGTTGTTCCAGCGCCTGTCCGCGATCCATGATGGCCTAATTATAGTCGCCGCGCCGCCTCCGGTTTCCGGTATCGGCAATGCCGGTGGTTTTCGCATGATGGTTGAGGATCGAGCCGGCCGCGGTCCGCAAGCTTTGCAGAACGTGACTTACGCAATGATGGGAAGAGCGGCGCAAACTCCCGGACTGATGCAGGTATACTCGTTGTTCGAAAATACCACGCCACAACTGTACCTCGACATTGATCGTACGAAGGCCCAACTGCTCGGCATCAATGTCCCGGACGTGTTCGCCGCGTTACAGATCTATCTTGGCTCGCTGTACGTCAACGACTTCAACCTGTTCGGCCGTACCTACCGTGTCGTCGCCCAGGCGCGCAGCGAGAACCGCAGTGATACCGGCGATGTTCTAAAGATCCGTGTGCGCAACAGCAACGGCGAGACGGTTCCACTGGGCGCGTTCACGACTGTGCGCACAGTCACTAGTCCGTATCGCGTTCCACGCTACAACCTTTATCCTGCCGCTGAGCTGGATGGGACCGCCGCGCCGGGTTACAGTCAGGGCCAGGCGATCAAGATCATGGAGCAGCTCGCGACGCAGACGCTGCCGCAGGGTTTCTCATATGAATGGACGACGCTCGCCTTCCAGCAGATCCGAGCGGGCAGTACCGCCACCTTCGCGTTCGTCCTGGCCGTGGTGTTCGTCTTCCTCGTTCTCGCGGCCCAATTCGAAAGCCTGACGCTCCCGGTCGCGGTCATCATGATTGTGCCTATGTGCCTGATCGCCTCAATTGTTGGCGTTGTATTGCGTGGGCAGGACAACAATATCCTCACCCAGGTCGGGTTCGTCGTGCTCATCGGCCTTGCGGCAAAAAACGCAATACTGATTGTCGAGTTCGCCAAACAACTTGAAGACGGCGGCCGCGATCGTTTCGAAGCAGCAATCGAGGCGGCCCACCTGCGATTGCGTCCGATTCTGATGACGTCGTTCGCCTTCATTCTGGGTGTCACGCCGCTGGTGTGGGCCGTCGGGGCCGGCGCCGAGCTTCGCCAAACCCTTGGTACAGCGGTATTTTCTGGCATGATCGGCGTTACCGCTTTCGGCCTGATCTTTACGCCAGTGTTCTACGTGGTCACACGATGGATCGCGATGCAGGCCGCGCGGCTGCGAGCGGGACACCCACAAAAGCAAACCGGGTAGGCGGTACACCCCAATGGCGATGAAATTTGGTTTCGGTCAGCCGCTCGCGCGCAAGGAGGACGATCCGCTTTTGCGCGGCGCAGGTCATTACATTGCCGACGTATCGCCGGCAAATCATTTGCAGGCGGTCGTGATCCGCTCGCCGCACGCGCATGCCCGGTTCCGAATCGGCGACCTAGCGCGCGTGCGAGCGATGCCTGGAGTGCGCCTGGTTCTGACGGCTGCCGAGATTTCTACGTTGGGACCGCTGCCGACGCCGGGGGTCCCTCCCGATGTCGATATAAAGATTCCGGTCTATCCGATCCTCGCCACAGAGATCGTGCGCCATGTCGGTGATGCCGTGGCGCTCGTGGTCGCCGACAGCAGCGAGCTGGCAAAGGATGCAGCGGAAGCTGTGGAAATCGACTGGCAGCAATTGCCGCATGTCATTGGCGCGATCACCGCGCTTCGACCCGGTGCGCCAAAAGTCTGGTCGGACAGGGCTGGCAACCTTGCCTTCGAGATCGAGGTCGGCGACGCTGGCGCCACCAAAGAGGCCTTGGCCAGGGCTGCGCGTGTCGTCGAGTTGACGATCGTCAACCAGCGACTTGTAACGAACTATCTTGATACGCGCGGGGTCGTCGCAGAGTACGACGGTGGTCGCTATACGCTCACGCTAAGCAGCCAGGGCAGCCACATCATCCGTGACATCATCGGCGGCGAAGTCATGAAGCTGCCGCCGGAAAAGATGAGGGTGGTGACGCCGGACGTCGGCGGCGGTTTTGGTACCAAGCTGTTTCCCTATCGCGAATATGCACTCGCCGCCGTTGCGGCGGAACGCTTGCGACAGCCGGTCAAATGGGTTTGCGATCGGACTGAGCACTTTCTTGGCGACAGCCATGGCCGCGACAATATTTCCACGGCGCGACTGGCCGTTGACGAGAAGGGTCGTTTTCTGGCGCTTGAACTCGATATCATCGCCGACATGGGTGCATATTTGTCGTGTTACGCGCCCTATATCCCGTGGCTCGGCGTCGGCATGGCGACAGGCCCATACGACATCCCAGTCGCGCACATAAGGCTGCGCGCGGCTTATACCAACACTGTACCTGTCGACGCCTATCGGGGTGCGGGCCGGCCGGAAGCCTCGTATCTGATCGAGCGTGTTGTCGACGCGGCCGCGCATGACCTTGAAATTGCGCCTGACGCCATCCGGCGCAGAAATGTCATCAAGCCGAGAGCGCTTCCGTACAAGACGCCGACCGGTAAGGTCTACGATTCCGGAGATTTCGCGGGCACGCTCGCCCGTGCGCAGGAAATCGCCGATTGGGACGCCTTCAACAAACGTGCGGCGCAATCGAAACGCACCGGCCGGCTGCGGGGCATTGGCATTGCCACCTACATAGAGGCCTGCGGCAACAACGGTCCGGAAACGGCGACGCTGAATCTTGATCCCGATGGAGGGGTGACCCTGTTGATCGGGTCGCAGTCTACTGGCCAAGGCCACGCGACGTCCTACGCGCAACTCGTTGCCGAGCATCTCGACCTGCCGCCCGATCGCGTGCGGGTGATACAGGGCGACACTGATCGGATCAAAACCGGAGCAGGGACGGGCGGGTCAAGCTCCATTCCTGTCGGTGGCGTTTCTGTCGACCGTGCCACCAGGAAGCTCGCAGATCAGATCAAGGAGATCGCTGCGGATGCGTTGGAAGCGTCCGTGACCGACATGGAAATCGTGGGCGGAACCGTGAGGGTCGCGGGCACGGATAGGGTCGTCTCGTTCGCTGAACTTGTAGCGCGTCCGGATGCTGCGCCAGAAAAATTACGGGCTGCGGATGAGTTCAGCGTTGAACCGCCGACCTATCCAAATGGCACGCACATTGCTGAAGTTGAGATCGATCCTGAAACCGGCGAAACAAATATCGCACGATACATTGTTGTCGACGATTTTGGTGCGACGCTTAATCCTTTGCTGCTTGCCGGCCAGGTGCACGGTGGCGTGGTGCAGGGCATTGGCCAGGCATTGATGGAGGATACTGTCTATGACCCTGCGACGGGCCAACTGCTCAGCGCGAGCCTCATGGATTATGCCATGCCGCGCGCCGAACACGCGCCCGACTTCGTATTCGAGACCCGCAACGTGCCCTGCAAAACGAACCCGCTCGGCGTAAAGGGCGCCGGCGAAGCAGGTGCCATCGGCTCTTGTCCCGCGGTCATGAACGCAATCATCGACGCGCTCTGGCGGAACTACCGAATTCGCCACCTCGACATGCCGGCCACCCCGCGCCGAATCTGGGAAGCGATTGAGAGAGCCAAAAAAA
>Ga0066388_100000385_pt1 | contig 20324 bp, 19 predicted proteins | sample PanSoiMetaGPlot6_FD_64539 | JGI IMG/M metagenome (GOLD analysis project Ga0066388, IMG submission 64539) | Tropical forest soil microbial communities from Panama analyzed to predict greenhouse gas emissions - Panama Soil - Plot 6 (Hybrid Assembly) | ecosystem: Environmental > Terrestrial >...
AACCCAAAAATTTATCTTCTAGACAGTTAAATCCACGGAACCTGGGCATATCTAGCATAGGTAAAATGCGGGTTTTTGAGCCAGGTTTGCTGGCGACCCACCAGAGGCTGGACAACGAGAGGGCAGGTAAGAGCGCGAAACTGGAAGCTGGACCATGATTGAGATGCATGTCGCTGGAATCGCAATGGATGCAAGAAATGGGCATCCTATTGTGGTTCTAAATGATCCAACTAAGAGGCGGGCACTGCCTATCTGGATCGGCATGGCGGAAGCAAACGCGATCACGCGTGCGCTGGACAATCAGAAGCCCGAGCGGCCGATGACGCACGACCTGCTCCTGAACGTGATCACCGCGCTTGGTTACAAGGTGCAACGGGTGGAGATCAACGAGCTGGCTTCCAACACTTATTTTGCAACGATCATGTTGCAGCTGAACGATCCCACTCACAAGATTGAGACTGTCAAGGCCATTGACGCTCGCCCATCCGATGCCATCGCCCTTGCCTTACGCTCCCGCTCACCGATTTTTGTCTCAGCACAGGTAGTTGCCGATGGGACGATACCGGCAGACTTTGAGAAAGATGAAGAAGAGGCTGAGGAGTTCAAGAAATTTATCGACGGTCTCAAAGCTTCTGACTTCAAGATCAAGGGTTCCGGGCAGGAACCGATCAGGCCAGCTGATTCAGAGTAAGCAAGCTGTTCTATGCCGCTTAGTACAGAGCCGCGCAGCGGGCGGCTGTCAACTTTTTTTCAGGGCGGACTTGAGAGCCGCCTCCAGCGTAAGGATTTTTGCCTCCAGCTGCTTTTCCCGGTCCGATTTGATTGCAGCTGCCAGTTTGGCATCCTGCACGGCCCATTCCGCCAGGTGCTGACCGTTTTTGTTTGGGCGTGACCAGAGCCGGCAAGCCGAGAGACCGGTCAGTGCGCCCGAGATAAGTGCTGCGGCGAGCAAGAGACCGAGCCCGAACTCAGCCGGCAAGCCAAAGGCCGTAAAGCGGATCGGCTGAAGGTTTTGAACGCTCAAGCAGAGCACCACAAGCGTTGGCAAGGCGGAAATGGCAAAAATTGCCGAGCGAACCAGCATGCATCCCTCCTCGGTAAGAGACCGAACCAAGTCAAAGCCCGTCTACTAATGTCTGAAAGTCGCCGGGCAGAGGCGCTTCAAATTCTAGCAGGCTGCCTGTAATCGGATGGGTAAAGGACAGAAAAGCGGCGTGCAGCGCCTGTCCGGTCAAACCCAGCCGCTTGCGGGCAGCCAGAGAGCCGGTGTGCTTGTGGTTGTAGACGATGTCTCCGACCACCGGCAGGCCGAGGCTGGCCATATGGACGCGAATCTGGTGAGTACGCCCTGTCTCAAGCGCCACCCGCACGAGGCTGTAGGCGGGCCAGCGGCGCAGGACCTGAAAATGGCTTACCGCCGCCCGACCGCTCTCAGTAACAGCCATGCGCTGGCGGTGAATCGGATGTCGGCCCACCGGCTTGTTGATGGTGCCTGAGTCCTCCCGGATTGCCCCTTCCAGAAGAGCCAGGTAAACACGGCCGGCGGTCTTGGCGCGAATCTGCTCGGAGAGCCCCAGGTGTGTCCGGTCTTCTTTGGCGATCACCAGCAGCCCCGAGGTGTCCTTATCGAGACGATGGACGATGCCCGGCCTGAGCACCCCGGAGATGCCTGAGAGGCTGTCCTGGCAGTGGTGGAGAAGGGCGTTGACGAGTGTGCCCTCGCGTACTCCTGAGCCAGGGTGCGTGATCATGCCGGCCGGTTTGTTCACCACGGCCAAAAAGCGGTCTTCAAAGACAATTTCAAGATCAATCTCCTGGGCAGGCAAGGCAAGCGGGCTCTCCTCGGGAATCGTCACCACCAGTTTCTCCCCGCCGTGTAACTTGTAGCTTGCCTTGACCGGCTTTCCGTCTAAGCTGACAAGCCCGCTTTCGATGATCTTTTGCAGACGCGAGCGGCTCATGCCCTCGAGCTTGAGCGAGAGATAAAGATCGAGCCGCAAGCGCTCGCGCTCGCTGACATCGACCGAGAACTCAATCTGTCGCTCCTGGCTCATTCTTTTCCCTGGCCTGTGTCGACCGCTTGACATCACTCGCCTGGTCCGGCTTCGGCCCCTGACGCTGCTCGCTCATGCGGTCGCTGGACAAGCGCTCATTCTTATTATGGTCGGCAGTCTGGGGCGTCCGCTCTTGGTCCTCACCTGTTGCCCTGCTGTCCGGGGTCCCCAGTTTCCCAGCCTCGGCGAGCGATTGAGCAAAAATGCAGACCGGTGCTCGTGTGAGGTAGACAGCCATGATCAGGAAGGCACCAAGATCAATGGAGACATCGGCAAGGTTGAAAACCGGGAAGCTGATGAAGGTGAACTCGAGAAAATCCGTGACCCGGCCGACGGAGAGCCGCTCCCAGAGGTTGCCCAGAGAGCCGCCAAGCAGGAGCCCAATGGCCAGCCGCTCTGTCAAGCCAGGGGGCGAGCCTGAGCGCTCGCGTTGGCCGATCCAGATCACCAGACAAGCGGTAATCAGGATGGCGAGTCCGGTTACCAGTGCGCCGTTGTCTCTGCCCATGCCAAAAGCAGCGCCTGTGTTTGTGGTGAGCGACAGCCTCAAAAAGCCGGGCAAGAGAGGCAGGCTGCGGCCGCCGCACAGATAAGCCCGAGCCCAGGCCTTGCTGGCGAGATCTAAAGCCAGCGTCAGGAGGGCGACCGCTGGACTCAGCCACTGCCAATTCATGAGCGAGAGCCTACTGGTGAGCCTTGTCCGGCCCGGGGGCCGGGGTTTCGCTGGCTTGCTGCGCAGGCGTCTCAGCGGTCTCGTCCATGGTCGGTACCACATTCAGGCGCCTGGTCAAGAAGGCGATGCCCATCAAGGAGTTGCGAGCGGAATTGGTCACGCCGATAGTGGCCATCAACAGCTCATTGCGATTTTTGTTGTTGGCCCCCATTACCCTCTCCAGCGTGCTTCCCTCCAGCGGCCGCCAGGCGTCGCTCGGTTGAGGCTGAGGGTACTGCAGCGGCTGGCTGGTAATCGAGCCGACCGCGGTCAGTCCGACCGGCAAGCTGAGCTCCAGCTTGGCCGAATACTGGCGGCCGGATTTGACCTGTTCGGGAGCAGAAAATGTGGCGCTCAATTGCTTGGCCAGGCCAAAAGCAACCCGCACCTTTTCGTAATCTATGCGGTCGCCAACAATCTTCCAGGCCGGGCCGAGCCGCTTGATGTAAAGCTGTCCTTCCGAGATAGACTGCAGCTCGCCTCTGGTGCCGATCCCGGGCATCTCCTTGGCCGTGGTGCCGAGCGCCATATCGCGAGACTCCACGGTGACAAACGGTCCCTCGATGCGAATCTGCTTGGTCTTGGAGACAGACTTGGCGTCGGGATAGGTCTTCCAGAAGTCCTGCGTCAGGGCGGCTACGGATTTCTTGTCAAGCCCGTCGTTGTTGATGTAATCATCGGCATAAAAACCCATTACCGCTTCCAGATTGTGGGCATTCCACTGGGTCTCAATGTTATGCAGGAGCTGCTCGATCTCCTTCCGCTCCTGGTCGTGGTCCTTGCTTTCCGACTCCATCATCGAGTCTGTGGCGGCAGTTGACGGGGTCTCCACTGCCAGGACCGGGCAGCGAACCGCCGGTGGTATCAAGGCCAAAACCAGCATCAGCGCCAGATAAGGGAGCTTTCGATCTCGGAGCATTAAGACCTCCATGCCCAGCTTCGGGGACGAGTCAGCGCTTTGGAGACGACTTGTCACCAAACCACATTATACAAAGCTGGGCAGCTAGATCTGTCACTGGCCAGCCCTGACGACCTGACCGCTCGCCTGTGTACGAAACTACCGGGACAATCACCGGCTAGACCGCGACCAGGAGCTGGTTCATGACATTGATGCTCTCCCTGATTGAGTCGGCGGACTTCTTGAGCGCCGCCAGCTCTTCCTTGGTTAGCTTCAACTCGACAATCTCCTGAACACCCTCGCGGCTGAGGACGGCAGGCAGCCCGACGTAAATGTCCTTGAGCCCATACTGCCCATCAGCGTAAACCGCACAGGGCAAGAGCCTGCGCTTGTCTTTAAGTATTGCCTCCACCATCTGGCTGACCGAGGCGCCGGGGGCGTAGAAGGCGCTGCCAGATTTGAGCAAGGCGACAATTTCGGCGCCGCCGTCTCGGGTGCGCTTCGACAGGGCCTCAATCTTGTCCTGGGGCAAAAGCTCGGTAATTGGCACCCCGTTCACAGTTGAGTAGCGGGGCAGCGGCACCATCAGGTCGCCATGGCCGCCCAGAACCATGGCCCTGATGTCCTCGACCGAGATCTTGAGCTCCATCGAGATAAAAGTCTGGAAGCGAGCGCTATCAAGCACCCCGGCCATGCCGATTACCCGCTTGGTCGGCAGCTTGAGCGTCTGCCAGGTCAAGTAAGTCATCACATCGAGCGGGTTGGTGACGACAATAAAAATGGCGTCCGGGCTGTGTTTTACGGTCTCCTTGGCCACCCCCTGGACAATTGCGGCGTTGGTTTTGAGCAGATCTTCGCGTGACATCCCTGGCTTGCGGGCAATGCCGGCCGTGATTACCACTATGTCAGAAAGCTTTGTATCGGCATAATCATTGGACCCGAACAAGTTGCGGTCGTGTCCGTGAACCGGGCTGGCTTCCAGGAGGTCAAGCGCCTTGCCCTGCGGCATCCCCTCGATGATGTCCACGAGGACCACATCGGCCAGATCCTTTTCGGCCACATATTGCGCCACCGTAGCCCCGACAAAACCGGAACCTACTACAGTAACTTTGCTCACAGTCATTCCTCCCCGAGTTTTAAGGCTGCCAGCCAACCTGGGCGTGCTAATCAAGAAGCAGCGCTGAGAAGCTTACCACAGCCGTTTTCGCCCCGGTTTCGCGGTTTGGCTGCCCTCACCGGCGCTCTGCCGGGCAATCTGGTTCAGTGCGGGCGGCTTTGCTCCCGGTAAGAAGGCAAGATATGCTTAAGAAAGCGCCGAATATTTCCCGGAACCTTGGCAGCTCGCCCTCAGTCTTTCAGGTGTGTTGAGGCGATCGGTCCGGGGGTGGAAGCGAGGAGAAAGAGCTTCGGGTGGAAAGGCGTATGCAAGGCAACAAGAGGGGCGCCAGCTTGGACCGGACAGGAATCTTGAGACCAAAAGCTTACCGGAGGCTTCTTGCCAGCCTTGTCGCTTTCCTGCTCTGTGTTTTGCCGGCCGGCTCTTGTTTTGCCGAGCCGGCCCCGTTGCTCAAGCCGGATGTGCCCAAGCTGGACAACTCCACACCGGAGAAGACGGAGCAGGCAGAGCGGGGGCAAAAGGGGCCGCTTCAAGGCAAGGTCCAGCACAACGAGAAAGCCTACAACGGCTCACCGATCCTCAAGAGCGGGGCCGGAAGGACCGGCAGGTATATACCCAATCTCAAGGGGAAAGCCAGCGACGGACAGCTGAGCGCTGGTGCCCGCGATGACCGCCTGAACGCTCAGGCTGAGTCAGGGATCGGCATAATCGGCGTGAAGTTTGTCATGTTCATGGGACGCCCGCCCGTGATCAACCGCGTCTTCCCGCAGACACCGGCGGCCCAGCGTGGACTTCTACCCAACGACGTGATTGTGGCCGTTGATGGTGTGCCTACCCTTGGCCTGAGCAAGGAGGAGGTCTATGACATGATCGTCGGCACGCCGGGAACGGATGTGACGCTCTCGCTGCGCCGGGAGGGCGATTACAAGGTGGTGACCATGACCCGCATGGATCTCAATGACATCACCGATCCCTTTGTGCGGCGTGATTACATGCTGAGCATGTAGCAAGCGAGCGTAGGCAGCCTCGACCGCTGGATTTGCTAGACTATTGGGCATGCAGCTCTGTTTTGATGCCACCAGGTTTGGCTGCGGTCTCGCGGCAGCGGTGGAGCTGGCGGCAGCAAAAGCGCTCACTGCTGTTGAGTTTACCTTTCAACCGTTTCCGGTCGCCGGCCGGTCGGCCAGGACGCTGGCCAGGCAGGAAGAGCGCTATCTGGGTCAGATAGCCGCCCTCTGCCGGGATATGCAGGTCGAGATTGTTGTACTTAATCTTGACTTTTGTCTTCAACCGCTGGAAAAGAGATCGGCCGCCTACTTTGAGGCGATGGTGGCAAGGCTGGCCCGGGTGTGCTCGCTTACCGGCTGCCAGCGCTTGAGCTTTGCCCTGGAGCCGGCTGCAGGGCCAGGCTGGAGCGAGGCTGCTGAACAGGTGCTTAACCAGGCCCTGGGGTCCTGTGCGCAAGCGGAGGTGAAGCCGCTTCTGCGTCTTGGCACTGCTCATGCCCATCACGGCCAGTCGCTGCGCGATTGGCGCCCCTTGAATCCAGACGACTGGCGGGCGGTACTTGCCGGCTGTCCCGGCCTGTCGCTGTCCTTTTCCCCTGCTGACTGTGTCTGGCAGGGTATAGACTACTTGAAGATCTTGCCGGCTATGGTTCCGGCCATTGAGCACATAGCGGCTAACGATGTCGAGATCAATCGGGAGTTGATTGCTGATGCCGGCCTCTTTGGCCCGCTCTGGTGGCGCTATCGCCTGGTCGGCAAAGGACAGGTGGACTGGCGCCAGCTCGTGGAGGCGCTCAAACTTTATGACTATGCTGGGTCTTTCTCAATTCATCTTGATGATGAGTTCGTTAATGGTGATCTGTCCGAGCTAGGGCAGGCCCTTGATGCCAGCATCAGCTTTCTGGCGCCGTTATTGCGAGGGTAAACTTTGCGGCACCTTTACCTGTACCTGCACACGCACTGGGACCGGGAGTGGTACAGCCCGTACGAGCGCTTTCGTGCTGACCTGATCCTGCTTGTGCGTCAGGTTCTGGATCAGCTGGAATCAGGAGAGCTTCCCAATTTTTATCTGGACGGCCAGTCAATTCTTCTCGAGGACGTGCTGGAGATAGCGCCTGAGCTTGCCCCGCGCCTCAAGGCCGCCATCACTGGCGGGGGCCTCCTGGCCGGTCCCTGGTATGTCCTTGCTGACCAGATGCTGGTTTCCGGGGAGAGCCTCCTGCGCAACTTGCAGCTCGGGCTTGAGTCGGCCAAGAGATTGGGCGCTGCCGCGCTCATTGGCTACTGCCCGGACAGCTTCGGCCACAGCCAGGACCTGCCGCGCCTGCTAGCCGGATTCGGCATCAACTGGGCTGTTGTCTGGCGGGGCGTGCCGGCGCTAGCGGAGGGACCGGTGTTCTCCTGGGCAAGTCCTGATGGCAGCTCGGTTCTCACCTACCACCTCAGTCAAGGGTACTTCCAGACAGCCTTCCATGTGAACGGGCCAGCGGCTCAACTGGCCGGTGCCCTGAGCCGCTGGCTCGTTCAGCCAGCGCCGGGCAGCGCCGATCCATGCTTCAAACCGCTGGGGGCAAGCCTTTACCCGGTCGGCGGCGATCATCTGGGGCCGCCGCTCCAGTTTCAAAAGCAGCTGGAGCTGCTGAGAAGGCATCTGAATGCTGGCGAGCAAAGCCCGGTAGGAGTTGAGGCGGTCCCGCTGGGCGAGTTTCTCCGGCTGATTGAAGGTGGTATCGAATCCGGTGCCTGGCAACCCCCGGCTTTTTGCGGGGAGCTGAGAAGCAACCAGGCAGCCCGGGCGCACGCCAATGCCTACCTCCTGCCCGGTGTGCTCTCTGCCCGCCTCTACCTGAAAGCTGAGAACCGGCTCTCGGAGCATCGATTGTCGGCGATTATCGAGCCTGTCTGTGCCCTGATCAAGATGCAAGGCCGGGCCGGCTATCCTGGCCAGGAGCTAGAGCATGCCTGGAAGCTTCTTCTGCAGAATCAGCCTCACGACAGCATCTGCGGCTGCAGCGTCGACCAGGTCCATGATGAAATGCAGACGAGAACCAGGCGGCTTCACAACCTCCTTGATGCTCTGGAGCGAAGGGCGCGGGAGCAAATGGCGCCAGAGCAGGCAGCAACAACAAGCGCTGCTGAGAGCGGGGAGCAGCTTTCCACGCGCGATCCGGAGTTCGAAGACAATCGCCTGGTGATCTTCAACCTGAGCGGTCATCCGCTCAGCGGTCCGGTGCGCCTTGACTTTGTGTCGGCTGCGGACAGAAAGTGGCGATCGGGACAGGCAGGGTCATTAAGGGCAGGAGATTTCCAGGTGCTGGGTGCTGTCGAGCGTGAGGAGCTGTTTGCTGGCCTCAACTTGATCCCGTACTACAAGCGGGTCAAGCTGGTGGACAGCTGGGCTTTTGCTGAGTCGGTCCCCGGGCTGGGCATGGTGGAGCTCAACTGGCAAGCCGAACCGGGGCAGTCATCCCGGTTTGAGCCGGTGCGCGTGAGCGAGAGGACCGTCTCAAACGGGCTGCTCGGCCTGGAGATCGAGGGCGACGGCACGCTGGCGGTGGTACTGGGCGCGGCGGGCGGCGCCGCCCAGCGCTTTGTCCTGGGACACAGGTTTAGGGATGTAGGGGATGCTGGCGACAGTTACAACTTTGATCCGCTACCGTCTGATCCGCCACTTGTCGCCTCCTGGAGCTCCCTGCGTCAGGGCCAAGGCGGGCCGCTGGTCGGCTCGCTGATTCTGGATTACGAACTCGATATTCCGGAGAAAGTGATGGAGCGTGGCCAGCGGTCCAGCGGCCAGCTGAGCGAGCGTTCGCAGCGCCGCCGGCGCCACCGCCTGAAGACCGAGATCTCGCTCAGGCGCGGTGTGCCGATTGTCTTTTTCGAAACGTCCTGGCAAAATCGGGCAAGCGGGCATCGCCTGGAGGTGCTGCTGGAGACCGGTGCGCCTGTGCTCAGTACCTTCTCCGAAAATCACTTCAGCCTGGTCTGCCGCCAGCATCCAGGCGATCAGTCGGCGCTGCCTGTGCAGAACGGCTGCGAGCAGCTGCCGGACCGCTTTCCCTGCCAGCGTTTTTTCCTGGCCAACGGCCAGCTCTTCCTCAATTGCGGGTTGCCCGAGTACGGGGTTGAGGGAAGCGCTGTCACCCTGACAATCTTGAGAGCGGTCCCCTACCTTTCCAGAGGTCGCTTGCGTTCGCGCGGCGGTGGTGCCGGGCCGCATCTGCCAACGCCTGGAGCTGACTGTCCGGGAGTTAACCGGGCCAGCTATGGCTGGGCTCCCTTGACCGCGGAGCCCGGCGATGCTTTGCTCCTGTCCGGGCAAGGTAAGTCGCCTCGAGAGCCGGCTCTGACCGCTCAGCAGCTGATCGAGTCCTATCAACTGGCCGAACAGTTCGAGGGCAGATTGTGGGCCTGCCTGGCGCGCCGTTCCCGAGCGCCGCTCAGTCAGTCCTTGATCGCCCTGGACAACCCGGCTGTCCGGGTGACCGCCTTTTGTGCCGGGAACGGCCCTGACCAGCTATTTCTGCGCCTTTTGAATGTAACCATGGATGATCAGGACTTAGCGCTTAGCTTTGAAGCCGACCTGGCCGGTGTGGAGCGCTGCTCGCTTGCCGGGGCAACTTTCTGCGAGCTGACAATGGAGCCGTCCACTTCCCGCCCAGCAGCGGTAAAGAGTCGGGTGTCAATTAGATTTGGACCCAACGAGCTGATCACGCTTAGGCTCTTGCTTAAGGGGTAGAATTAGTCGTAGCGGCAAGATCCGCCCTGGCAATCGCCAAGCTACAGGCTCGGGTTCGAAGTACTAACGGTCAGGTGGGCAGGTCAATGAACATAAAGTATCGCTGTGGATCGGTCAGTGAGGCTCAGCCCCGCCCTCACTTCTGGTCGGGAAAAGCAGGGGGCAGGCTTTTCCTGTGCGCTTTTCTGGCGGCCGCAGTCGTGATACCGTCTGTGGTGCCGATTGCCCTGGCTGCCAAAGGTGCTACGCCGGATTCTGTTTTGCCGGCCGAAGATCAGGTTCAGCTGAAGAAGGCCAGAAGCTTGCTGAGTTCAGGCAAGGTGGACAAGGCAAGCCCGATCATCCTCTTTTGCCTGGATTCCGCCAATGACATTCCCCGCTGTCTGGCTCTCGCGCAGTTTACCGAACCGTTTGCCTACCCGCTTATGGACGTGCGCCGCCAGTGTATGCAGAAGGCCTTGAATCTCTGCTCGACTCGACAGGACTACATTCAGATTGCTCTCAAGGCGCGCCAATACGAGTTTTACGAGATTACCAGGCAGGCGATCGAAGCGCTCATTAAGAACGCCAATACCGTTACTGATCTCTACGATCTGGCCAACAAATGCCAGGAGGTGGCGCTAAACGATGTGGCCGACCTGGCCATGAAAAAGGCGTACAACGGTTGCCGGAGTGTTGAGGACGCCGTTTATTTTGCCAAGCGCGCCAAGGACCTGGGCATGGAACAGCTTTGCCGCAATGCGCTCCGGGATCTGATTAACGATGAGGACAATACCCATTACCTGCTTGCTCTGCTGAGGAATATCGAGCCTCTCGAGCAGGCCGATTTGAACAGGTACCTGCTGAAAAAGGCTCTGGATAAGGGGGAGACCGTCGATGACATGATGGGCATCACCGAGGCCGCCCGCCGGCTTAGAGAGACGGACATCCAGAAGGTAGCCGAATTCCGGGGAAAGAAGCTCACCTTAATCAATAGGATCATCCAGGATCGTGCCGAATACCAGAGACAGCTCCAGGCCTGGAAGGAAGGTGTACAGCTCGATCTACAGAGACAGCAGGCTGAAGCGGAAAAGAATCTGGAACGACAACGGGCCGAAGCAAGCAAAGCTGCTGCCGGCAGCGGATCGCCGCCGCCGCCGCCGCCCACCAGCGGCTTCTAGTGAGCCAGGATAGCTTGCTGGATGGCCGGCAAGTTGATGGTGAGGGCGGTCAAGAGGAGAGCGGCCGCCTCGGCCAGCTCCACTACCGCACCGTATGTATCGCCGGTATGGCCCCTCAGGATGTTCACCAGATAAAAAGCGCTGCCCATGCCGCTCAGAATTGTGAAACCGGCCGGCAGCGGCGAGAGCCGAAAACCCAGCGCCCAGACAGCGGCAGTGGCCAGAACGGGCAGCATCCCGGCCAGGAGCGGATCGAGCGGATGGCGGGTTGTCTGGTGCCACACCTTGCCCATACCGGCCTCCCTGAGATAAGGGAACGCTGCGATTGCGTACGTCTCACACCAGCGTGCCCAGGCCGGCACAAGCAGCAGCACCGGCAGGAGAGCCGGGAAAGGGAGGCTGCTCAGTGAGGCAAACTTCACGATCAAGACAGCAAAGCCGGTCATCGCTCCAAAATTACCGACTCGACTGTCAGCCATGATCTCAAGCATCCGTTCCTGCTCGCGGTGAGAGAAGACACCATCGGCGGTGTCCATCAGCCCGTCGAGGTGGATGCCTCCGGTAATTACCAGCCAGCTGAGCGCCAGCACCGCGCCGGCGGTCAGCTGGTTGGTCTGGAGCGCCCTGAGCCCCAGGGCGATCGTCAGGAGGAGCGCGCCAATCAGCAAACCAACCGCCGGAAGATACTTAGATAAACCATGAAGCTCTCCCGCCTCTTGATCGGCGGGCAGGCGGCAGACCGGTATGCAGGTTACATAAGAGACGGCCAGCCCGAATCTGTAAAGAGGATTCATACTGGAACCTCGGCCGTATATTCCGGGCGCTCCAGAAAGGCTTGACTGTTGCCCAGAACCAGGAGCGGCTGCTTGACCGAGTAATAGCCTACCGCTTCCTGAACAGCATTGAGGATGTCCGGATCCGCCTCCAGCGAGCGCGCCCGTTCGATCAGGCGAACGCTAGCCTCGGCCGTCTGATCATCGTCCCGGCCGATGTCGTGCAGCTGGGCCGGCCGACCGTCAGCAAAGGTCTCCACCTTCCATCTTTCACCCCAGGGCATGGCGCAGGAGGCAGCCAGGCAGCCGACCAGCTCCGGTGTCAAGGGAAGCGCCTCCTCGGAGGTGAGACCATAAGCAAACAGGCTGCGTTGTTCCATATGGGGGATGAAGCTCTCGTGCGGCCCGATGATGTCTGATGCCCATGCCATCACCAGCAGTGCGCGCTCCGCCCGGCTGGGCCCGCGGTACGGCTCTACCGGCAGATCGAGCAGCTCTCCCAGGCACTCAGCCAGAGGTCTCGATAGCGAGCTGTAGAACTCGACGATGTGGAAGTTGACACCCAGGCCCTCCAGCAGCCCCCTGAGCATGAGCAGAACGGTGGCAACGCCAGCATAATCGTTCCAGATTGCCCCGAATTTTCCCTGTCTTGCCGGGTCGTCAGACTGAGCAAGCAGAATTGTCCCGTACTGAGCATAGAGCCAGTCCCTGGCTGCAAGTAGAGGCCTGTCCGCGAGTGCCTCCATGCGCCGCACGACCGTCGTTTGATGCGAGAGGGCGCGCTGTTGCTCGTCGCCCTCGGCCAGCCTGTCCATGGCCTGGAGCATCTCCCGGGCCTTTTCCAGCTGGCGCGTGCAGACGTATGAGGCACAGAGGTTAAGGCGTGTATCAAAGTCGTCGGCTCTTACAAGAGCGGTTTGAAAGTGGGGTATGGCCTCCGCGTAGCGTCTGAGCGACATGAGCGCAAAGCCGAGCTCGTAGTCGATGAGCGGCTCTTCAGGATGGAGAGCCAGGCAACGGGTGAGCAGCATGCAAGCCAGCTCGTGCTGACGTTCGTCTATGAAGCGAAAACCGATCTCGAAGAGGCTCTGGGCATCGTGCGTCAGCCTGTCCTGGTGCTCGCACAGGTTAGCCAGATGGGAAGCCAGCTCGCTGCGGCCGACTTCGCTCATCAATCTGGACAAAAGCCTGACCACGTCTAAGTCGTCGGGGCGCCCCAACCAGTAGTCTCTAAGGATCGAAAAGCAGGGCTCGTACTCCTTTTGATCGAGGTGGCGCCTGGCCTGATCAAGAGCAGGGGACACTGGCGCTCCGGGTATTGATCCTTCTTCAGCCACCGCTCTCCCTCAACCTTTGTCTTTCCGGACCGCTCGTTCCGGCGCTCATGAAAGCCGTTCCGCGAGCTCTTTGGCATGGTAGGAGCTCCTCACCAGCGGACCGGAATGGACCATCTGGAAGCCCAGGCCCCAGGCCGCCTGAGCAAGCTCCTCAAACTCTTCCGGGCTGAGATAACGGTGAACCGGCAGATTCATGCGGGTTGGCCGCAGGTACTGACCGAGCGTCAGAAAATCACACTCGTGCTCACGCAGGTCCTCCATGACCGCCAGCACCTCCGCCTGTGTCTCCCCCAGCCCCAGCATCAAGCCTGACTTGGTGCGCACTGCCGGAGCAATCTCCTTGGCCATGGAAAGGACCCGCAAGGAGCGATCGTACTTTGAGCCGGGGCGCACCGCTTTGTAAAGCCGTGGCACCGTCTCCAGGTTGTGGTTGAAGACGCTGGGACCGGCGGCGAGAACCACCTCAAGGCAGTCTCTGCGCCCCTGAAAATCCGGGGTCAAGACCTCGACCCGGACGCCGGGCACCATTTCGTAGAGTTTTTTAATCGTAACAGCAAAATGATTCGCCCCTTGATCGGGCAGCTCATCGCGATTGACCGAGGTCAGAACAACATGCTGCAATCCCATCTCCCGGGCTGCCTCAGCGATGCGAATCGGCTCGCTGTCATCGAGCGGTTCCGGAAGTCCCTTGGTCACCGCGCAGAAGCGGCAGCTGCGCGTGCAGACGGAGCCCATGAGCATGAACGTGGCCGTGCCCAGCGCCCAGCATTCCCCTTTGTTTGGACAGCGGCCGCTCTCGCAAATCGTATTAAGCTGCTTGTCCTTGAGGATCTTTCGCACCGGGCGATTCTCCTCGGTGTTGAGCACCGACCTGCGCACCCATGCCGGCAGTCTAACCGGTGCTTTGTCCGGAGTCCCGGGCGTCAGGTGTCTTTCGTCCATGTTTCACCAAGCTAGCCAATATCTCCGGTATTTTAAGACCTTGGCGTCCGATCCCCGGCTCGTTCTCGGTAGCACTCGCCCTGGAGCTGAGGCGCCGGACCCGAGCTCTTGTGGTCCGAGCTTGTCCGGTTATCTGGCTGGCTGGGCCGGGAATTGCTCAGCTCTTCAGGTTTCAAATGGATTAGAATCTTCCCCATTGCCAACGGCCTCAGGGCACCGCCCTGGGTCATGCCGCCCTTCCGCTCCCGGAAGAGCATATTGGTTTCCTGCTTGCCGGAGGTCAGAGCTGTGAGCACAAAGCCGCGCCCGTTAGTTATTGCCGGGAATTGGAAAATGCATAAGACCCGGGCTGAAGCCGTGACGCTGGCCACAGAGGTTGTCGGTGCGCTGGCGGGGCTGCCAGATCTGCCGGTGGTGGTCCTCTGCCCGCCCTTTACAAGCCTGGAAGCGGTGGTGGCGGCGACCGAGGGCAGCCCGGTCGAGGTCGGGGCCCAGAACTTGGATTACCGCGATCAGGGAGCGTATACCGGCGAGGTCGCCCCACCCATGCTCGTCGATCTTGGCGTTCGTTACGTGATCATCGGCCATTCGGAGCGGCGTCAGTTATTTGGTGAGACCAACAGCAGCGTCAACCTGAAGTTGAAAGCAGCTCTCAGGCATCGGCTCAATCCGATCGTCTGCGTTGGGGAGACGGTGGATGAGCGCGAATCCCACCTCACCGACGCGGTGGTCAGCCGGCAGGTTGCTGCTGCCCTCAGTGAGCTCGAGTCGTCTTCTCTGGCACCGCTAATCATCGCCTACGAGCCGGTCTGGGCGATTGGCACCGGCAAAGTGTGTGAGGCAGCGGAGGCAAATCGGGTGGCCAATTTGATCAGGGCCACCATCGCCAATCTCTACAAAAAGCGCGACCTGGCTGACTCAGTGCCGATCCTGTACGGGGGCAGCGTCAAGCCGTCAAACATCGACGAGCAGCTCTCTGAGGGCGACATTGATGGCGCCCTGGTCGGTGGTGCCAGCCTGAAAAGCGAGGAGTTCCTGCCGCTCATCCAGTCTGCACAGCGGAGGCTGCGCTTGAGCCTATCCGCTGCCTCGAGCGCCGAGGGCGGCAGAGCATGATTAACGGAGGACGCAATTTGCCACATCAGCTATAATCTTTCGCCAGATCATCTGGAGAGGTGTCAGAGTGGTCTATCGTGCAGTCCTGGAAAGACTGTCTGCGTCACAAGCGCAGCGAGGGTTCGAATCCCTCCCTCTCCGAGTTGTTACTTAAGATAGCGCTCCGTCGCCTTCGTCCCTCGGCTCCTCCGCGCGACAAGACGCTCGGCAGCGGCCGCCTCCTCGGCGCCCTGGCCTCGCTAAATCTCGATGCTAAAGTCCGCCGGCATCGTCGCTTGCCGGCTCCGCGCGACAAGACGCTCGGCAGCGGCCGCCTTCCCGGCCGGCGCTCAGCTTTCTAGACGCCTGCTTGGCCGGCTCTCGAGCCTGTGCCGGCTACGGTCCAAAGCTTATGATTAGATTGGGGCGGTCGCTCAGCGGCAGGCTGTGGTATCGTAAGGCTGTCCTCTCTCTGTCCGGAAGCGGCTCGCGCAGCGGCTATCGGGGAAGGCCCGCGGTCGGGGCCTTGCATCTGGAAGGTGTCTCGCCCGGAGGCGGCAAGCGATAAATCGCCATGGAACACTTCATCGAAAAGCTGAACGAAATTGAAAAGACCCACAGGGAGCTTGAGGAGAAGCTGTCAGATCCGGCTGTAATTGCCGATCAAACCAACTACAAGCGACTGGCGAAGACCAGGCACCAGCTTCAGCAGACGGTAGATACCTACAGGGACTGGCAGGCGGTCCAGACCCACCTGTCCGGAGCGCAAGAGATTCTCAGGACTGAGTCCGACAAGGACATCCGCGAGATGGCCGAGCAGGAGATCGAGGATCTGCGCCGGCGCGAGCTCAGCTTGAGCGAGCAGCTGCGGGTGCTTCTCCTGCCCAAGGATCCCAACGACGAGAAGGACATTATCCTGGAGATTCGGGCCGGCACAGGCGGGGACGAAGCATCGTTGTTTGCCGGTGACCTTCTGCGCATGTATCTAAAGTATGCCGACAGACAGAGCTGGACGCCGGAGATTGTCGGCTTCAACGAGGGTGAGGTAGGCGGATACAAGGAGGTGATCGTCAACATCCACGGCGACAACGTGTACAGTCGGCTGAAGTACGAGCAAGGTGTGCACCGGGTTCAGCGGGTGCCGGTTACTGAGGCCTCCGGGCGCGTGCACACGTCAACAGCTACGGTGGCGGTAATGCCGGAGGCGGACGAAATCGATATCCAGCTCGATGAGAAAGATCTGGAAATTACCACCATGCGCTCTGGCGGTGCCGGCGGCCAGAACGTCAATAAGGTAGAGACCGCGGTGCGAATCGTTCACAAGCCCACTGGGCTGATGGTGGCTTGTTCCGAGGAGCGCAGCCAGCTGCAAAACAAGGAGCGAGCTAAACAGATTCTTCGTGCCAAACTGTACAAGATTGAGATGGAGGCCCAGCTCCAGGCGATTTATGACGAAAGACGGGCGCAGGTGGGCACCGGCGATCGTTCCGAAAAGATCCGCACGTACAACTACAAGGACAACCGGGTTACCGATCACAGACTTAATCAGAACTTCAGCCTGGAGCAGGTGTTGGAAGGGGATCTCGATAAGATGATTGAGGCCAGCATTCTCTCCAACCAGCAGAGGCTGCTTGAGGAGTCTGTCCAGCTGGTATAGAAGCGGCTGTCCGGGCCGGTGGCCGGACTGACTCCCTTGCCGAACTTAGAAGAAGTAAAAGCAGAAGTAATTGCTCGGCTGATGGCCGCGGGCATAGAGGCTGGTGAGAGCCGACGTGAAGCGGAGCTGATTGTCAAGCATGTCACCGGGCTGTCGCTGGCCGAGCAGGTATTGAGGGCCGGGGAGCCGCTGGACCGCGAGCCGCTCGGGGTCATTGCTGCCCTGTCCGGAGAGCGGGTAAAGCGGGTGCCGCTGCAGTATTGTCTGGGTTACGCCTACTTCTGCGGCATGAAGCTCACAGTCCGACCGGGCGTTTTTATCCCGCGTGTTGATACCGAGATCCTGGTTGAGGTAGCCTGCCGGCGGCTCAGTAGTCTGGAGGCGCCAAGCGTTGCCGACATTGGAGCGGGCACAGGGGCCGTGGCCATCGCTATCTTGGCCCGCGTTCCCGATGCCCGCTTGCAGGCGCTCGACCTCTCTGAGGTTGCGGTCTCCCTCTGCCGGGAAAACGCCTTGCACATTGGTGTTATGGATCGCCTGACGGTGAGTCTTGCTGACTGGCGCGCAGCGCTGGCGTACGAGCTTGATGCGATCGTCTCCAACCCGCCCTACATCCCGCGCTCAAAAAAACCAGAACTGGACCCTGAAGTAGCTTTATATGAGCCGGAGCTGGCCTTGTTTGGAGACGACGAAGATGGACTCAGGTTCTACCGGGAGCTTTGCACGCTGGCACCGGCGCACCTGAAGCCGGACGGCTTCATCGCTGTGGAGGTCGGGGACGGTCAAACGCAGACGGTGATCGACATCTTCTGCGAGGGCCGCTGGCGTCAAGTTGAGGTCCACGAGGACTTGAACAAGCTGCCCCGTGTCATCTCGGCCCGAGTCCCACTGCGCTGATTGGCAAATTCTTAGAAACTGCTAGAATTAAGAAACTGGGCTTTTCTTGAGGTGGTGCCGATGGAAGACGGCCTTTTGAGAGCGATCTCCACAGACGGCACCATTCGTGCGGTAATTGCCACCACCACAAACCTCGCCGAGGAGGCACGCCGGCGGCATGCCCTCTCCTACACGGCGACCGCAGCGCTGGGAAGAGCTTTGACCGCTGGCGCCCTGCTGTCAGCGATGGTGGCAAAGGAGGGACAGGTTACCTTGAAATTCCAGGGGAACGGTCCCCTGGGCCGGGTGATGGTTGATGCGTCACCAAAAGGCACCGTCAGAGGCTTCGTAGAAAATCCCCAGGTTGAGTTACCGCTAAACTCCCTGGGGAATTTCGATGTAGGCGGTGCAATCGGCACCACCGGCTACCTGCATGTGAACATCGATGTCGGGTATGGCTATCCGTACACCTCGACTGTGGAGCTGGCCTCCGGCGAGATAGGCGAGGACATCAATCGTTATCTGGTTACCTCCGAGCAGACCGGCTCCATAGTGATCGTGGGCACGCACCTGACGCGGCGGGGCGTCGAGGCGGCAGGTGGGCTTATCGTCCAGCTGCTGCCCGATCACACCGAGGAGACCATTTGCCGCATTGAGAACAATGTGAGTACGTTCGGCACCTTCACCTTTCTGATGAGGAGGGGGATGAGCCTGGAAGAGATCTTGCGCCGGATCTTGAACGGATTTGATCTGCGGCCGCTGACAGAGGTCCGCCCGCTCCGGTTTTTCTGCAAGTGTTCAGAGGAGCGTTTCTTTGAGGCGCTAAAGGTTCTCGCCAAGGAAGATCTGATCTCCATGGCCGAGAAGGAGGGGCAGGCCGAGGGGCGCTGTCAGTTCTGCAATGAGGTTTACCATGTGGGCCGGGAAAGGCTGCTTGACCTGGTGCACGGCTACGGCAATCAAGGCTTAATCGGCTAACTGTCAGGCGACTATACGGCCCGGCTTACCTTGCCGGCCTTGATGCAGCTGGTGCAAACCTTCAGGCGCTTGACCGTATTTCCGATTACCGCTTTCACCTGCTGGAGATTGGGAAGCCAGCGCCGCTTGTTATGCGGGTTCCAGTGCGAACGGAGAAAGGTGTAGTTGTAGCCGGTCATCGGTCCCTTGCCGCATATATCACAACGTCTGGCCATTGCTTGAGCCCCTTCCCACTGCTTGCCCGGCTTGTAAGCCCCGAGCCGAGCTTACTTTTGCCTGGAGAACTCCCTGTTTCCGCATGCCGGCCGCCCCCTTTGAAAGGTTGCCGAGCCGGATCCGGCTAAGTGACGCCCTTCACCGGGAACGCTCGGCGGACAGCTCTTGAGGACAGGCGACCAACGGTCTGATCTACGCTGAAAGAGCCTGCGGAATAGGCATTGTACCATGGGGAGCGGGCTCTTCAGGAAGTCATTAGATTGTCGTTGGCACCACACTAAGAGCGGGAACAACATTTAGACTTGTCAGTTGGCAGAAGCGGTAATTATCGTGGTAGTCTAACTTTGAAGGTACTGTCACGCCGGGCTTTGCGATGCTTGAAACAGGCCCTGTTATCAAGGGAAGGTGTGACACGATGTGAAGCCAGCCCCACTCTCGACTGTCCAACTTTAGGTGAAAGGCTAACCTCAGACTCTCTAAACCGTGGTATCAATTTAATGCAGCTGAGTCGACAAGAGCTGGGATAGGGACGCAAGGATGGCACTCGTAAACTACGCCGCTAGAGAAATCAACTGCAAGATTGTGTACTACGGCACCGGGCTTGGTGGCAAAACGACCAACCTGAAGTACATCCACAGCCAGCTGGCACCGACAACTCGAGGCGAACTAATCAGCCTGGCCACTGAGACCGAGCGTACCCTGTTCTTTGATTTTCTGCCGCTCGATCTGGGAAGCGTCCAGGGGTTCAAGACCCGGTTTTCTCTCTACACGGTGCCTGGACAGGTAGAGTACAACGCCAGCCGAAAGCTGATTTTGAACGGGGTCGACGGCATCATTTTTGTGGCTGACTCGGACGTGATGCGCTCAAAAGAAAACATCGAGTCGCTTCAAAACATGATCGAGAACCTGTCTGAATACAGCCTGACCCTCGACAACATTCCCTGGGTTCTTCAATACAACAAGCGTGACCTGGCCTCGGCTATGCCGATTGAGCGCATGGAGAAAGAGCTGAATATACGCGGTGTGCCAAGCTTTGAAGCGGTAGCTTCGGAGGGGCTGGGAGTGTTTGCCACGCTGAAGGCGATCAGCAAGCTGATATTGAATCGTCTCCAGTAGTGAGGCGTCCTTTCAGCGCTAATCAAATTTCACTCGCCGTTTGCCTTCTCATCGCTTAGGCTTAAGGTGTCTCAGGAAGCCACCGATGTCGCCTGTATATAGACATCGATCAGCACACTGCAGGCGGCCCGATTGATGAACACCGCCAGCCCACCGACCAGAGAATCAGAGGTATCTGCCCTCAAGCGCGCCATCCAGGTGGAGCGGCGGGCCCGATTTGCAGATTTCCAGGGCCGGCGCTCAACCTTTTCGCAGTTCATGCGGCAGACCGCTGATCGCCTGTGCAGGCGCTACCCGATTGATTCGCGCTGGGCCACGATTCGCGGGCTCTTTCGTCAGTACGCCAATCTGGATGTGGCCACGCGCATTTCGATCGTGCGACGCGTCGAGGAGCTGCTGGACCAGCTCAACCAGTGTGCTCATCCGGTCGGGCTGGCCGATGATGATAAGGACAAGCTTTTCAAAGCCGCTGAGCAGCCGCGAGCGCAAACCGGTCCTGGCAAGGCTGAAAGCCAGGGCGCTAGCGGTCTTCATAGGCAGGCGGCTCAGCCAGCCTCAGCGACCCAGCCAGCCAAGGTGCAGCCCCCGGACCAGAGGCTGTACCAGTCAGCGGAGCAGGTGGATGTGAAATTTGTGCGCGGCGTGGG